>Ga0247610_10000069_pt1 | contig 162700 bp, 146 predicted proteins | sample 174DNAGHGhighgp2_FD_193483 | JGI IMG/M metagenome (GOLD analysis project Ga0247610, IMG submission 193483) | Sheep rumen microbial communities from Palmerston North, Manawatu-Wanganui, New Zealand - 1742 DNA GHGhigh gp2 | ecosystem: Host-associated > Mammals > Digestive system > Stomach >... | reverse complement strand
ATGTCGTAAAAAAGCAGTACCTTTGTCGTCGGAATTGGAGAGATAAGATAATGAATAGTCAGGGCGTTTGTCGCTTCCTTCTCAGTCTTGATTATTCAGAAAGGAAGGACTCCATTCCAGCGCGCTTAACAACCTGAACCAAAACTATTATGGGAAAAGTAACGTATTCACCGGGTATCCAGTACATCAAAGGATCCCTTGCCAAACCGAAGAAAGTGGATGGTCATAACCACGGCGATTACCTGATCGGTACGCACCGTGAGGCAGCGACAACCAACCCGAACTGCACACGTATCTACATCCGCAAGGCAGACACGTATGTGCGCAGTACGGAACCGTCAAGCAAAGAGCTCGCAGCTCGCGTCCGTTTCAGCACCGTGCTGGCTTCCGTCAACACCCGCGCAAAGAACCTCGCTACCTTGGCGCAAGACCAAGCAGCGTTCCTCGCGCAGAAAGACCAAGCCGGAGGTTGCAAGACCTTCAAGTCCTGGCTCTGGAAAGTCTGCGGCGACGCGTACGACGAAGCCCTCAACGGCTAAGCCATGCGGACATCTGCTAAAGGTTCAATCAAGGAAAAATCGTCCAATTCGGGCGATTTTTCTGTCTTTTCTTGGCAAAAATCATAAATTTTGCACTTTTATTCGATAAAATTTGTATATATACAAAAAAAGTTGTATCTTTGCCTGCTTTTTCGAAAAGGGAAAGGTGAAAATTGAAAATTGAAAGGATTAATTAAAATATAAAAATAGATAAGAATTATGAGCAAAGTAACTGTTGTTGGCGCAGGTAACGTAGGTGCTACATGCGCAAATGTATTGGCCGTTAATGAGGTCGCTAACGAAGTATGTCTGATTGATATCAAAGAGGGTTTTGCAGAAGGCAAGGCGATGGATATCATGCAAACGGCTCAGTTGATGGGTTTTGACACCGTTGTGGAAGGTGTTACCAACGACTACAGCAAGACTGCCGGTTCGGACGTTGTGATCATCACTTCCGGTCTGCCCCGTAAACCGGGTATGACACGTGAGGAGCTGATCGGCGTGAACGCAGGTATCGTGAAGAGTGTTTGCGACCAGGTACTTACCTACAGCCCGAACGCTATCCTCATCGTTGTCTCCAACCCGATGGATACCATGGCTTATCTGACGCTCCATGCCCTCGGTCTGCCGCGTAACCGCGTGATCGGTATGGGTGGCGCACTCGACAGCGCACGTTTCAAATACAACCTGAGCAAGGCGCTCAACTGCAACGCCAACGATGTAGAAGGTTTCGTGATCGGCGGACACGGCGACACCACGATGATCCCGTTGACCAGCTATGCTACTTACAAAGGTATCAACGTTCGTGAGTTCCTGAGCGACGAGCAAATCGAAGAGGTCGTTAAGGCTACCATGGTAGGCGGTGCTACGCTGACCGGTCTGCTCGGTACTTCCGCTTGGATGGCTCCGGGTGCAGCCGCTGCATCGGTAGCAGAGGCTATCATCAAGGACCAGAAGAAGATGATCCCTTGCTCCGCAGCCCTCGAAGGCGAATACGGATTCAAAGACATCACCATCGGTGTGCCTTGTATCATCGGTAAGAACGGTATCGAGAAGATCCTGGAACTCAACATCAGCGAAGCAGAGATGGCGAAGCTGCGGGAGAGCGAAGCTGCCGTTCGCAAAACTACGGCGATTTTAAAGGACCTCAATGTCCTTTAAAATCATTTGAAATTTGAAATTTGAAATTTGAAATTTATTTTCAATGGATCTATTTGAAAAATGCGACCATTTTGAGACCCTCAAACAGGTTCGCAAATTAGGTATCTATCCGTATTTCCACGAGTTGGAGAGCCGTCAAGCACCTGTCGTGCAGATGGAGAACCACCGTGTGATCATGCTTGGCTCGAATAACTACCTCGGCTTCACGGAGCACCCGGCAGTTATCCAAGCCGGACATGAGGCACTGGACAAATACGGAACAGGTGTGAGCGGAAGCCGTTTCCTGAACGGAACGCTCGACCTGCACCTGCAACTGGAACGCGAGATAGCTGCCTTCACCGGATACGAGGAGTGTATGACCTGTTCGACAGGTTTCCAAACCAACCTCGCTATCATCTCCGCTATCTGCGGTAAAGATGATTATATCCTCAACGACCGTGAGAACCATGCTTCCATCTATGATGCTTGCCGTCTGAGTTATGCCAAAGTGCTTCGCTACCGTCACTCCGACATGGAGGACCTGGAGCGCCAACTCAAATCCATTCCGGAGAATGCAGGCAAACTGATCGTCACCGACGGTGTCTTCTCCATGCGAGGTGACATCTGTAAGTTACCGAAGATATGCGAACTGGCGGAGAAATACGGCGCACGTGTGATGGTAGATGATGCCCACGGATTCGGTGTACTGGGTCCCTGCGGTCGTGGTACAGCCGCTCACTTCGGTCTGACCGATAAGGTCGATATCACCATGCTCACCTTCTCGAAGTCCCTGGCTTCCATCGGTGGTTGTATGCTGACAAGTCATCGTGTAGCAGATTGGTTACGTCACGTATCCCGTCCGTTCATCTTCTCGGCTTCTATCACACCGTGTTCGGCAGCCACCGCACTCGAAGCGCTGCATCAACTGATAGCGGACCCGGAGCGTCCGGCACGTCTGATGAATATCGCCAAGTATTTCCAGAAACAACTGTTGGCGAACGGCGTGAAGATCATCGAGGCACCGACTCCTATCGTGCCGATCTTCACCTACAAGACGCTCGACACCCTCTATTTCGGTAAGAAGATGTTCGAGGAAGGCGTTTATGTCAACCCCGTTATCGCTCCGGCTTGTGTAGAAGGCGAATGCTTGCTGCGTACCACCCTCATGGCTACCCATACGGAACCGGTGATCGACGAAGCGGTAGATATCATCGCACGTGTGCTGCATGAAGGTGCACCGGAGATGTAAAACCATTTACCATTTTATCATTTACCATTTGGTCATTTATTGGTCCATTTTACCATTCAATAACTAAATAACCAAATGGCAAAATAAATGGTACATAGTACATGAACAAATCGTAAATTATGAAGACTCTTGTTATATCAGGAGGAAGTAGCGGTATAGGAAAAGCGACAGCCATGCTCTTTGCGGAGCGTGGCTGGCGTGTTTTTGAACTCAGTCGCCACGGACAGTCCCACGACGGTATCACCCATGTGACCTGTGACGTGTGCGACAGTACCAGTGCCCACAACGCCATCCAAGAAGTAATGACCCAAACGGACCGTATCGACGTGGTCATCTCCAATGCCGGATACGGTATCTCCGGTTCGATCGAGTTCACGGATATCACCGCTGCGCAACATCAGATGGATGTCAACTTCATGGGCGCCGTACGTTTTACCCAAGCGGTGTTACCCGTTCTGCGGCAACAGAAAAGCGGACGGATCATCTATACCTCTTCAGTAGCGGCTATCCTGGCGGTTCCCTATCAGTCGCTATACTCCGCCTCCAAAGCAGCAATCAACGCTTTTGCCTTGGCACTCGCCAACGAAGTGCGGGAGTTCGGTATCTCCGTCTCGGTGATGATGCCGGGGGACGTCAGTACCGGTTTCACCGATGCACGGGACAAATCAACGGCAGGGGAAGAGGTTTATCAGCATGCCCAAAAAGCCATCTCAACCATGGAACGCGACGAGCGAGGCGGCATGAACCCCATCCAAATGGCGAAACTGTTCTACCATATCGCCACCTGTCATAGTCCCCGTCCGCAGTACGTAGGCGGTTTCCAGTACCGCGTGTTCTGTTTCCTCGACCGGATCCTGCCCAAACGTTTCGTCAATTGGATCGAACATAAAGTATATTCTTAAAGTTGAAAGTTGATAGTTGAAAGAAATTCGTATCATATCGCCCTCTGGAGTGATTGACCCCGCCTATATCGACGGGGCGAGAGCTCGTCTGGAGTCATGGGGTTTTATTGTCTCCGAAGGACGTCATGCACGCGACGTATGGGGACGCTTCGCAGGAACAGACGAAGACCGTCTGGCAGATATCATCGAAGCGCTGAACGACCCTTCCGTCGATGCCATCCTCTGTTCACGTGGCGGATACGGACTGCAACGCATCATCGACCGTGTACCGGCTATCACCAAACCGATCATCGGGTTCAGCGACATCACCGCCTTGCATCAATTATCAGCGATCAGTAATCAGTGTTCAGTCCACGGTATCATGTGTAAGCATATCGCTACCTTACCGGAAGACAGCGAACCCATCGTGGCACTTCGTAAGATACTGAACGGCGAAGCCGTTGAATATGCTTTGCCCTCTCACCCGCTTAACCGTTCCGGACATGCCGAAGGACCCCTCGTAGGTGGCAACCTCTCCGTCCTCTACGGCTTACAAGGCACACCGTACGACCTTCGGTCGATTTATGATTTAAGATTTAAGATTTCAAATTTTAGACCGATTTTGTTGATCGAAGATATCGCCGAGCGGCATTATCATATCGACCGGATGATGCGGAACCTGCGTATGAGCGGAGTACTGGCGAACATAGGCGGTCTGGTGGTCGGGCAGTTTAGTGACTGCGAGGCAGATCCGCAGATGAATCAGACGGTCTATGAGACAATAAAAGAGGTAGTCGCAGACTACGACTACCCCGTTCTTTTCAATGCTCCGGTCGGTCACGTGGAGCGTAACTTACCTTTATGGCTTAATCGTCATACGTCCATCGACAGCAGCCCGAACGGTGCCTTGCTTCTGAACGGTCTGGATATATAAATCCCTAATAATCAGACCACTCTCCCATTTGTCCGTATGGTTCGCCAAAGCGTCCATATGGTCCGCTCCGCCGGATAAATAATCGCTGGTGGCTACCTTATACGTTGCCTTCGGATTAACCGCCTTACCGCCAACCGTCACATTCGCCAGACGGTTATCGATGATGGTCACCCGCATACCTGCCACGCCTTGTCCGCCGTACTTGACGAAAGACTCACAAAGCGCTAAGATATCTTCGCCGCTAAGCGTCAGAACGACCAGACGGTTATCGAACGGCATGATCTCAAACACCGAACCCACAGTGATGTCCCCTGCCGGCCACACGTTCCGGATGCCGCCTACGTTAACGATGGCGATATCCACTTTGCCCGGATAGACTTCCCGTGCCGCGTCTAACAAAGCATCACTTGCCCAATTCACCAACGGACACTCCGGTGCTCCAACCCACAAGGCTTCGGGTGCGTAACCTAATTTGACACCCATCTCACGCTCCAAGTCCGCTTTCGTCGGAGCCAGATAAGCGATATAATCCGCATCCTGAATAGCATCGGCAGTGCTATCCACCGGGATCGCTTCAGTCGTCACCGACACTACCTGCATCGGTTGGGAAGGACGAACGAACAGGTACACCACTCCTCCTATCGCAAGGAGCAACAAACAATAGAGAATCTTTTTCATAAAGCTGCTGCAGTTAATGCCGCTAAACGGGCGTTATTAAGAACTAATTGAATATTGGCTTCCAGACTGTCCCCACCGGTAAGGTCTTTGACCTTCGCCAACAGGAACGGCGTGCATTGCTTACCATGAATACCGGCTGCGTCCATCTCCCGAATCGCTTGATTGATGGCTCCATCGATGACATCCTTCGGCATGGAGAACTGCTCGGGAATCGGGTTCGTAACCAACATACCACCCTTCAGACCGCAGTCTAACTTCGCCTTGAAAGCAGCCGCTAATTCTTCCGGTGTATCGATACGGTAATCCACTCCAAAACCGCTATGCCGCGTATAGAACGCCGGCAATTCGTCCGTCTGATACCCGATAACCGGCACGCCTTTGGTCTCCAAGTATTCGAGCGTCAGACCTAAGTCCAAGATCGACTTGGCACCGGCACAGATAACCATCACCGGTGTCTGCGCCAACTCTTCCAGATCCGCCGAGATATCGAAAGTTTGTTGTGCCCCACGATGAACACCTCCGATACCTCCGGTTGCAAACACTTTGATACCCGCCATCGAAGCGATCATCATCGTCGTGGTGACGGTAGTTGCACCATCCTCCTTACGTGCCAGCAGAACCGGTAAGTCACGACGGGAAGCCTTGATGACAGCTTGCCCTTTCTTACCAAGATACTCGATCTCTTCTTTGGTACAACCGGCCTTCAACTTACCACCGATGATAGCGATCGTAGCCGGTATGGCACCGTTATCACGAATCGTTTGCTCCACACGCAAAGCGGTCTCCACGTTCTGCGGATAAGGCATACCGTGACTGATAATGGTGGACTCTAAAGCCACAACAGGCTTGCCCTCTTTTAATGCGTTCGCCACTTCCGGCGAAATACTAAGATATTTATTCATAAATAAATGTTTGATGTTTCGCGTTTGAGGTTGTTTGATGCTGCGCGTTTGAGGTTGTTTGATGCTGCGCGTTTGAGGTTGTTTGATGCTGCGCGTTTGAGGTTGTTTGATGCTGCGCGTTTGAGGTTGTTTGATGCTGCGCGTTTGAGGTTGTTAACTACTTCAAACCATCTCAAACTACTTCAAACCTTCAAACCATCTCAAACCTTCAAACTATTTCAAACTACAATAAGATATTGGCAATATCAAGGTTAACGGCTTTGGGACTCATGAGGGTGGCACGTGCCGCCATCAGACCGTAATGGGCTGTCTGCGGAAAATCGATTTCCTTCGCATACGCATACACGACTCCTGCCAGGAAGGCGTCACCCGCTCCGGTCGTGTTAACTACCTCACCCGGCAGAGCCGGAAACAACCACTCTTCTGCGGCATTACGACAATAAACGCCGTCTGCACCCAAGGTGATATACACATGCGCTACACCGAGGTTCAACAAAGCTTGTGCAGCATCCGCGTAGGTCGAAGTATTCGTCACCGCCAAAGCTTCTTTGAGATTCAACTTAAGCGTATGCAGGTAAGGTAACTTCGCTTTTTGCAAGGCATTGATGACCCGATGAGTTTTGGTCGAACTGACACCGTCGATAAAAAGCGGCACGGTCACGTTATCCATCAACCACCGGATCGCGTCTTCGCTGATATTGGTATCTGCCACGATAAAATCGGACAGGTTCAACTCACCGCTTCGTTTCTCCAACCACTCCGGCGTGATGCCTTTGATGATATCGGTATCCGCCACCGCAGCGATCATCTCTCCGCCGTGATTATGGATGCACAGGTACATACCGGAACGGGCAGATGACTCCCGTTCGGACAGGTGAACATCGATACCCTGTTGCTTGCAGTAGTCATGCAGCAAACCGCCGAACAGGTCACCGCCGAAGATAGTCAGTAACTGCGTACGCGCACCCAATAACGACAGATTATGCGCGATGTTACGCGCCACACCGCCGTATCCCACCTCCACATGTCCGGGATTAGAGTCCGACGCAATGAACGCATCGTTCAGCGTAGCTGACAGATCGACATTCGCGCCTCCGATAACTGAAATAAGTGCCATATCAATTATCAATTGTCAATTGTCAATTATCAATTAGAACCTGTACGTGGCGCCAAGCAGGAAGTTAATGCCCTGCGAACGATAACCGTACACGTATTCGTTCTTGCGATGTAACCAGTTATTGAGTTGGAAGAAGAACGTCAGGTTGGGTTGCGGCGCAGGATGTAACACTTGCTCTCCGTTCCCTTTCACCTTCAGCTTTTCCCCTTTCGCCTGACCGACCCACATGTTGTATCGCAGACCCAAGTTCAGATCAATCACCGGTTTCAGTTCATGGGTCCCGTCGGTAGCCAAAGCCAGACGGCTTCCCGTCAGATGGTTATCCGAGTACAACGACCAGTGTTCGTCGATCTTACCGTCCACACGCAGGTCGATGGTCCAGTTCGGACGGTCATAGACCGTAGAAGAACCTTTCCAGATATAATAATCGCCGTTCAGATGAATATTCACATAGTCCCGATAGTGATAGTGCATCTGTCCGCCTATCTTACCGCGTTGGTAATCCGTGTGCCGGTGAATGAACTCGCCCACCGGAATATTGATACTCAACGGCGCCAAAGGCGAAGCGGTATCTGCAGTCGCGATCATGAAGTCTTCATCCATCATATAGGCATAACCGCCGTGAACTTCAAAAAGCAAGTCACGATACGGACGGATATGCAAACCGGCCTCTACGTCCACCGGGGTATAAGGCGAACAGGGATGGATGATACCGGCATGGATGAAACTGTAGCGGTTCTCTTCCATGTAGCTCTGCAACGAACCCAGCCCTAAGTCTCCCGTCACGTCCGCATAAACCGTCAACCATTTCTTGGCAATCTGCGCCTCCATGTTGATATGTGGTGAAGGAGCAAAAGAGAGATTTTCGATACCCGACAGATGGTGATGACCCTTACCGATATTGATATCGAAATTCACACCCACATGCAGGTTGATGCGGTTCCCTTCATACGCATAATAGGGTTCAAAACGGATGTTATGACGGTTGGCATAAAGCGAATCAGGTATTACGGCATCCAACTTACCCTGTAATTGCAGGATATTATTCTGCACATAGACATTCGCTCCGGCATGGTGGTCACCCGTGTGCCAATCGAAGTCAAAGAGCGTACGCACCTGGTGTTCACTTACCGCACCCGGTTTGGCAAAGAGCCTATAGCCCGTCTGCACCTTATACTGAAACTCCTGTTTGGCATTCGACTGCAGTCCTAAGAAAGCCTCAACGGTCCATAGCGAGGTCTTGTCTTTGTCCCCGATGGTATAGGGCTTCGGATAAGCGACATCGTTCTTCTCCCACATCCCGTGCGACGAACTATAGTCGTAGAAATGACCGTATTTATGGTAGAAGATATTCCCGCCGTTCAAACCGAAATACAGGTTACAGGTTCGGAAAGTATGGGTAAAATCCAGTCCTAACTTACTCTTACTGAGCGCAGCCAACCCCCATTCGGCATGGTGATGCGCATAAACATCTAAGATCGAGTTCTTACCGTCATCCAGATGATAACCGAAATCAAACAAGGTGTTCGGATGACCCAAACCGCCACGGATATAACCGTGATAGACCTTGCCCGGTTCAAAACGGGTAGGCTGCGAAAGCAAGGGATGGAAAGTGGAACCCGGTGTCACATCGGCCGTATAGTCCGAGTACTCCACCGATACCGGTTCCATCGTCGTCTGCTCGATCGTCGGCTTGACGCTGATCTTACCTGCTGCCTGAATAACCGGTTGAAAATCCCGCTCTACCGTCACACTGCGGTTGAACGTCGAGTCGTTCTGCGCATATGCCGTCAAGCCAACAGCCAACAGCCAACAGCTAATCGCTAATCGATAATCCTTAATCGTTCTCTTCATAACTCTCCTCCTTTTCTACCGGTTTCTCCAATTCGTCCAGTTGAGCGATGCGTGCCTGTACCAGCACCGGTATATCATCTCCGCTGATGGCGTAGTTCTGCTGCAACACCAGCAGGTACTGCCGTGCCTGGAAATACTCCTTGCGTTCACGGTTGATATCGCTCAGCAGGATCAGCGCACGTGCCAACCAGTACTGTTGCTGCGTATCCATCTTGGTGAAGCTCATCACCTCGGCTTCGGATGCATCCAGGTTCTTGGCTTCGAAATAACTCTGTGCCAACAGGTATTTGGATTCTGCGCCTTGTGCCGTACGCACTTCGGTACTCAGTTCCTTCAAGTCAGCTTGCGCCTTATCCCATTGTTGCATCGCCACGTATGCTTTCGCCCGACCGTAGATCGCCTCATTACGGGTCTCATCACTTACCGGTTGGTCTCCCAAGATTTGTTCAGCGATGTTGATCGTGGTCTGATGACGCTCCAAAGCTTGGCTGCATCGCAGAATACCCAGACGGGCAACGGTCGTGTTCTCCCGACTTGAAGCCAGACTCAGCATGCGGTTGAACCCGTCTAACGCACAAGCATAATCGCGTTGGTCGAAACAGATCTCCGCTACGCGGATAGCCGCTTCCTCCTGATACGGGTTGGCATTCTGCTCCGCCAGCACGGTGTACTGCGCCAGTGCCTCACTTTTCTTACCCAAACGGTAATAGGCGTCTGCCAAGTAATAACGGGCAGAGGTGCAGTAACGTCCTCCGTCGCAGTACTGCGTGATATAGTTCGTCAGCGAGACGGTTGCTTTCTGATATGCTGCCTGCATATATTGCATCTCAGCCGATGCATACAGTAAGGAGTCTTCTTGCGTCGATACATTCATATGCATCTTACTCAGACCCTTCGTATATTCGACATATTCGCTCACATTACCGTTCTCTACATACAAGGCCTGTAGGGCATTCAGCGCCGTGTATGCTTCTTCCGTAGCCGGATATTTCTCAATCGTAGCACGGTAAGCGGTGATAGCCTGATCGTTCTGATGTAGGTTACGATAGAGCATGGCGCGTTCCAATGAAGCCTTACGGCCCAAGGTCGAATGCGGATAAGATGCCAACAACTGCTCATAGGTCGTGATCGCTCCCCGTTCGTCTTTCTGTTGTAACTGGGCACGGGCGATCTCGTACAATCCGTCATCGGCATAGTCCGACTTCGGATAACGTTTCACCAGTTCCTGCATCGCCTCGATCTTATTGGCGTACTTATGTTGCAGACCGAAAGCATAACCGCGTTGGAACAAGGCATAATCGGCTCCCACTGCATTCAGCTTGCTTACCTGACCGTAATAACTGATCGCCTGATCAAAAGCGCGGGCATTAAAATAACTGTCACCGATACGGTTCAAGGCATCGGCATACGTAGGCTCTGTAGCCAATGCCACATCGACATACTCGGCAAAAGCCGTACGGGCTTTCTCATATTCTTTTTGTGAGAAACAGCAATACCCCTGCAGGTAACGCGCCAAGGGATAGTTCTTCGATGAACGCGCATTCGGGCAGGCAAAGAAAGCCTGCAAGTCCGTTTCACAAGCCGTATAGTTACGCAAGCGGTAATAGGCTTCGGCACGTAGGTAATAGGCCTCCGCTGTATAATCCGAGTTCTCCGCCTTATGCTTGATCACCTCGCTCATCCAATCAATGGACGGTTGCATCTTACCTTGCAGGAAAAGGTCCGCTCCTAACTGGTAACGAAGATACTGCTTGGTCTGTTTCATCTTCGGAGACGGGTTCGGCATCGAATCCAGCACAGCGATAGCAGCTGCGTAGTTCTTACTCTGCATCAAGGCATCGCTCAGTAACTGATAGACGCTGTTCTCGTATTTCGAGTTCGGAAACTGGCGCAGGAAATCGTGGAAAGCACGAGCCGATTCACCCAAAGCACTGGAAGAACGGTAAGTACACAACGCGTAGTTATACGCCGCTTCCTCTTTGACCGTTGGCGTCAGACCGTAGTTGACAGCGGCCTGGTACGATAACTTAGCCTGCTCCAACTGACCCAACTGCACATAGGCGTTACCCATCGCCAGACAAGTGGCTTCCGAGATGGTATCTTTCTCCTGCTTCACCTGCTTGAGGTATTGCACCGCCTCGGAATAGGCGCCTAACTTATACTCTGCCGTACCTAACATGAACAGGTCATTGCGCTCCAACTCTTCCTTGAGTTCGGTCGTGGTCTTGTGGTACTGTTTCAGATGCGACACAGCTTGCGGATAGTCCTGCTGCATATAGTACATCTCGCCTAACATACGATGTAACTCGTTGTTGTTCGATGCGTCGGGATGACTCTTCAGCAATTCTTCTGCACGCGACGTGACACCCTCATAGTCCCCTTGCGCATAAGCGATCTGGGTCAGGTAATACGGTATCGTCTTGGCAAAAGCCGGTTCTTTTTCCAGTTCTGTCAGGATCGGCAAGGCCGTTTCGTATTTCTGCTCTTTGTACAAGCAATAGGCATAGTAATACTTACTACGCATCTGGTAGCGGTTATCCGACTTGCTCAACTGACCGAAATAGACCGTCGCACGACGATAGTCCTGCGCCAACAGGTAACCGTACCCCCGATAGAACGAGTAGTCGGTCTGGTGTTCCCGGCTGAGGGCTTTGTAATCGATCTGCTCCAGCACTTTGATACCTTGTTTGTATTGCCCTTTCTCAATCTGCAATACGGCCTGCATGAACTTCACCTCGTCCGCAAACGTGGTGTAAGGAAACTCCTGCAGGTAGGTCTTCAAATCACGTTGCAGCGATTTGTCCCTTACCTCAAACCGAGCGGAGAGCGCGTTGTAACGCGTCTCCATCTCCGTTGTCTGAGCGAAAGTAGGAGAAACTAGGGTTCCTAGGGTTCCTAGGATTCCTAGAATTCCTAGTTTAATAGTTTTTATCATCTTGCCAATTTAATCTCATTCCACATCTCCAGCAACATCTCCTGTGCGTCACCGGCATCGTGCATCAATGCGCAGCGGTCGATCGTGCTCTTGTCTGCGTAATAAACAGGGTTGAGGTGCAGCGCATGCGGATCCAACCATTGGCCATCTACCTCAATCGGGTCTTCTCCGAAGAAATAAGAAGCATCAACCGTCTCCGGCCACTCTTCGGCGTTGTTCTGACCTGCCAGCATCTCTTCTGCCGCATTCTCACCGCCTACACAGGATACATAACCGATCTCATCCATGTTCGCCAACGCGTTATCCGCACGGCACAGATAGTCGATGAAATAGGTTGCAGCCTTCACGTTCTTGGCGTATTTCGGGATCACCCAACCGTCGAACCATACGTTCGAACCCTCTTGCGGAACGATATAATCAAGTACGACGTTCATCTCTGCAGCCTCGTCGATAGCGAACTGAGCATCACCGGACCAACTGAGGTTCAACCATGCCTTACCTTTGGTCATCTCTTCCTTACCGAAGTCCACTTCCCATCCGCAGATCTGCTTCTTGGCTTGCAGCAAGATCTCTTTGACGGCTGCTACACGCTCCGGGGTGATGTTACGAACCAACTCGTCACGGTTCTCCAGACCTTGCTCGATCTGATCGGCGTATGCGTAAAGCACCAATACCGAATAGACATCACGGAAAGCATCTTTCATCAGGATGCGGTTCTCGAACTTAGGATTCAAAATCGCCGACCAACTCTGTAAGTCCTCTGCATTCACATGCTGCGGATTGAAGATGAAACCGGTGGTACCCCACATGTAACCTACCGTGTAATCGCTCACCTGTACGTCATGCGTCGGAGCCATCTGCTGGAACTTAGCGGTAACGAACGGCGAGATGTTGTCGAAATAGTAGATCGAATCGGGGATTAGGTCTTTCTGAATCGGCAGAATAAGACCTTTCTTCAGCATACGCTCGATGATATACTCGGACGGACAGAACACGTCGTAGTCCTCACGTCCCACTTCGATCTTGGTAAGGGCGGTCTCGTTGATGTCGAATGTCTCATACACCACTTGCACTTTCTCGCCCGTTTGCTCGAAGTACCATTGTTCAAAACCTTCCTTCACTCCTTCATCCATGTAGTCTGCCCAGTTGAGCACTTTCAGTTGATGCGCACGGTCAGCACCGCCACAAGAAGTGAACACGATGGCTGCGATAGCCATGATAGCAAAAAAGATCTTTCTCATTTTTCTGTTTGATTTTTATTATTACGAATGTTAATTATGATCAAAGCTGTCAGCATCACCAGTAAGATGATGGTGAAGAGCGGACGTAACTCAGGAGTCAGACCACCCTTACGGGCATCCGAGTAGATGAAGGTACTCAAGGTCTCCAAACCGCCGCTTCCTTTGGTGAAGAACGTCACACCGAAATCGTCCACACTCAGCGTAAGTGCCAAGATGAAACCGCTCAGCATGCCCGGCCATAACTCCGGCAACATCACCATTCGCAGGGCCTGCGCAGGCGTGGCGCCCAAGTCCAAGGCGGCTTCGTACGTATTGGGGTTCATGCGACTCAGTCGGGGTAACACGCTCAGTACCACGTACGGCGTACAGAACACCACATGGGCGATACAGACGGTCGCCAGACCTTGACTGATATGCAAAGCGACGAACAACAGGAAAAGCGAAATACCCGTGATGATATCAGGGTTGATCATCGGCACGGAGTTCAGGAAACTGATCGCCTTCCGATGTCTTGCCCGCATGTTATAGATACCGATAGCAGCTAAGGTACCCAAGATGGTCGAACAAACGGCGGCTATCAAAGCGATGATCACCGTGTACCAGATAGCACTGTTCAAACCTGCGTCGGCCTTTCCGGTGAAGAGGTTGGCATATAGATCGAACGAGAAATTCGTCCAGTTACCCAACACCTTGCTGTCCGTGAACGAATAGACCGCAATCAAGGCGATCGGTGCGTATAGAATCAATAACAAGATCCATAGATAGAGTTGCGAACCGTAATGACGACGGTTGCCCATTCGTTGACGGCGAAGCGTCTCCTGCTCAACGGGGCTCAGCAGTTTCTCTTTGCGCCGTTGGATGACTTGTCTGCATATCAATGCCAAGGTCAACGCCAATGCCAAACCGGCAAACACCCACCAGATCCAGCCTCTCTGCAGCGGACTCTCCAGCGTATCATGCAGGTATCGCTCGAACGTGTTACGACCGTTCTTCGCCATCACACGTTGCTGTTTGTTCTTTGACTCTTTCTTCGTGCGCCAAACGGTCCAAGTCGTCTCCGACTCATCCTTGTAACTATACACGTTCACAAAGCGATCCTCCAATGCCAACTCCTCATTCGCAAAGATAAAATCCAGCGAATCGGTCCTTTGTACATCGTACATCGTACATCGTACATTAATAGTCACTTTCTCCCCCTCGTAACTCTCCGGGAAAGTAGCCAACACCGTATTCTCCGCCGTTGTACCGATTTTTACTTCGTACGTCAACTTCGACTGCGCCATCACGCTGAGACCGAAGAAAAGCATAAGGGATAAAATCTTAAATCTCAAATCTGAAATCTCAAATCTAAAATTCATACTAATCCCCCTCCTTTCTCGTCTCCGTTACTGTCATGATCGCCGAAGAAAGACGTCAGACCGATGATAATCAGCAGTACCAACGACAGTACTGCGCCGTAGTTCAACAAATCGGTGGTGGTGATATAGTCCTGAATCAGACTACCGAATAACTTGATGTTATTATGCGTGAGCAACTCCGCTATAGCGAAGGTCGATACCGTCGGCATGAACACCATCACGATACCGCTATACACACCCGGCATACTGAGCGGCACGATCACTTTCCAGAAACTCTGCCAACGGCTGGCACCCAAGTCCTGCGCCGCTTCCACCAGACTGTTATCCATCTTCTGCAGCGTGTTATAGATCGGGTAGATCATGAACGGCAGGTAGTCGTAACACAAACCGAACAGCAAGGCGCCTTCACCTAACGGCAAACCGCACATATTGAACAACTCTACCGTTGCTACCGTACGCAGCAGGAAATTGATCCACATCGGCAGAATGAACAGCATCGCCATCACCTTGGGTGTTCGAAAATCTTCCTGCGCCATGATATAAGCCGCCGGATAACCGATCAGCAGACAGATAACCGTATTGAAAACAGCTATCATCAGGGAATATAGGAAGGTCTGAATCGCTTCGCTGTGACTGAAGAACTTCGCAAAGTTACGCATCGTGAAATTACCTTCGATATCGGTGAAAGCGTAGATACCTACCAGTATCAAGGGCAGAACCACAAACAGCGCCAAAAATAGTACGTAAGGCCATGCCCACGTCCTCCGCGAAGAAAATATATGAATAAGCTTATTCATTCCACTTTCAACTTTCAACTTTCCACTTATCAATCTTGATATTCCTCGGCTTGATCACAATACCGACTCTATCACCGTCATCCCATACATCGTTCGTATTGACATATAGGTCATGCCCCTCATCCGTACGGATGGTCAGGTGGTAGTGGTTACCTTTGAACAGGATGAAATGAACCTCTCCGCTCAATGTACCTTCTTCCTCGTAGTCCTGCAAGTCAATATGGCGGAATTGAACACGAACTTGTACTTTTTCGCCGGGTTCAAATCCTTCCAGCGCTTTCTCTTCCACTTCCCATTCGGCATCGAGGAAACGCACCTTACCGTTCTTGAGCACTTCGCCTTCGAAATAATTCCAGATATAATGCTCTTTTTTCATGATCTGGATATCTTCGGGTTTGACGAGCATACCGATCTCCGTACCGGGCAGGTACTCATGGTAATCCTGGATAAGGAACTCATAGTCATTGGGGGTCAGCACACGCATCTCGTAGTGTACGCCTTTGAAGATACAACTCTGCACCTCGCCGTACCACTTGGTGAACTTCCCTTTCGGCACACGGTCTTCAGGGTCGTCTTCTAATTCATAATTCTTAATTCTTAATTCATCATTCTTATCCCATACATAGATATCTTCGGGACGAATGACCACATCAACCGGATTATCCTCTCCGAAACCGGTGTCGATACAATCGAACTCCAGTCCGCAGAACTCAACCCTTTTGTCGCGAATCATGTTACCGCTTAAGATGTTACTTTCTCCGATGAAATCGGCAACAAAGCAGTTCTGCGGCTCGTTATAGATATCGGTAGGACTACCGATCTGTTGAATCTTTCCTTCGTTCATCACCACCACCCGGTCGGAGAGCGTCAAAGCCTCCTCCTGATCATGGGTGACATAGATGAAGGTGATTCCGAGTTTCTCATGAAGCTCTTTCAACTCAATCTGCATGTCATGGCGCATCTTCAGATCCAATGCACTCAGCGGTTCGTCCAACAGCAGAACCTCCGGTTGGTTCACGATAGCACGCGCAATGGCTACACGTTGCTGCTGACCACCACTCAGGGTATCTACCTTACGCTCTTCGTATCCCGTCAGGTTCGCCATCTTAAGCGCTTGACGCACTTTCTTCTTGATGACGGCGGAATCCATTTTCTTTAGTTTCAAACCAAAGGCTACATTATTGAATACATTCAGATGCGGGAACAGCGCATATTTCTGAAACACCGTGTTCACCGGACGCTTGTACGGCGGGGTCTTGGTGACATCTTCGCCTTTGAGCAAGATCTCTCCTGCGCTGGCTACCTGAAAACCGGCGATGCAACGCAGTAAGGTCGTTTTACCGCAACCGGACGGACCCAGGATGGTGACGAACTCGCCTTTCTTCACCTGCAGGCTTACGTCATTCAATGCATACTTACCATCTTCGAATTGCTTCGAAACGTGGTTCACTTCAATGATAAACTCGGACTTTGCCATTTCTTCAACTAAATCGGGTTTCTGTACTCCCAGAAAATCATAAAACAATACGTTTAATTATACAATATTTATTATGCGCACACAGCGCACATGCGCATATTCGCGCAAAATACGGCACAAAGGTACAACAAATATTTGGAATACACAAGAAATTAGCAAAAAATTCTACTTTTTTGCCAATAATTACACTGTTTTCGGGAAAAATCAACGGTAAATCGTGTAAAGACGGTGTCCGTCCACCGTTTCGAACAAGTCCGGAAGGTCAATCTTCGGAGCGGCTACACCTTCGCCGATGACGATTTCGGGGGCTACTTCGATATGCATCTCGTCCCAGATACCTGTTTCCAAGATATGCGCCAACAGAGTAGGACCGCCTTCCACTAAAATCGAATGGATATTCCGCTTCGCCAGATCGTCTAAGATAAACGGCCAATCGGTACGCTCCCGATAGACAATTGTCTCGATTCCATCGGAAAAAATCCGTGCGTCAGCTGGTATCTTCCCGTGTCGGTCTATCGTCACCCGGATGGGATTTCTTCCTTCCCAATGCGTATTGAGCAAACGAGGGTTGTCCAACAGTACCGTGTTGGTACCAACCATGATCGCCATATTCTCCGCCCGCATCTTATGCACCAACTTCTTCGTCTCTGGTGTCGATATCGCCAGTGCCCCATTAAGATGCAAATTTTCAATCTTAAATCTTAAATCTTCAATCTGACGGATTCGATCTACGAAACCGTCAGCAGTCTGCGCCCATTTGAGCACCACATACGGTCTTTTCTTCTCATAGAGGCACAAGAACCGTTTGTTCAACTCTCTGCATTCTTTCTCCATCACACCGACCACCACCTCGATCCCTGCATCCCGCAACATCTGCACCCCTTTGCCTGCAACCAGCGGATTGGGGTCTAACATCCCCACAACTACTCTTCCTACACCTTTCTCAATGATCATTTTCGCACAAGGCGGTGTCTTCCCGTAATGACTGCATGGTTCCAAACTCACATACAGCGTGCAGTCTTTATAACTCCCCTCCTTGCAGGGAGGGGTTGGGGGTAGGCCCTTAAAGCAGTTCACCTCCGCATGACCTTCTCCGTATCGCTCATGCCATCCTTCCGCCAATATCTCTCCGTCTGAATTACGCACTAACACCGCTCCCACCATCGGGTTCGGCGCCACAAAATACTCCCCACGACGAGCAATTTCGATACAACGTGCGATATATTTTTCGTAATTGTTCTTCAAAATTTGTTTATTTGATTTTTTTGTTGTAACTTTGCAGCAAATTTGAAAAAGTAATTGTTTTTAATTGTTGACCATTGTTGACCCCAAAAATGTCCAATCTCCAATCTCAAATCTCAAATATCCAATCCGCTTTACAAGCTGTCTATCCAAAGGATGAGGCAGCATCTCTGGCTTGGTGGATAATGGAAGAAGAAACAGGTCTCACACGCTCTCAACTTCTTTGCGGGTGCAAAGATACTACAAATTTTGCAAATATGCAAAAAATACAGACAATAATTGATAGATTATTGCATTTTGAGCCGATTCAGTACATTTTCGGGCATACATTGTGGAACGGACTCGATCTCAAAGTCACTCCTGCCACCCTCATCCCCCGCCCCGAAACTGCCGAACTGGTCGAGAGAATAAATCTTAAATCTGAAATCTTAAATCTGAAATCTCAAATCCACGTCTTAGACGTGGGAACCGGTTCCGGTTGTATAGCTATTTCCCTTAAAAAAGCGCATCCTGAATGGCATGTCACCGGCATTGACATCTCTACCAATGCCATCGAGGTCGCAAAAGAGAATGCCAAACGAAATGGCGTTGAGGTTGAATTTAAAATAGCCGATATATTCGATTCCAACGAAGAAAATCTTCAATCTTCAATCTTCAATCTTCAATACGACATAGTCGTCAGTAACCCTCCCTATATCTGCGAGTCGGAAAAATCCTCCATGCGGCCGAACGTCCTGAACTTTGAACCCTCCTCCGCACTCTTCGTCCCCGACAACGATCCGCTCCTTTTCTACCGCCGCATCGCCGAGTTATTCTCCTTGCCCCTTAAGGGGAAAGGTCGGGAAAGGGGCTTATTTTTCGAAATCAACGAAGCCTACGGACCCCAATTATCCGCCATGCTTGGCGGATTAGGCTACACCAACATCCAAATTCACAAAGACATCTATGGTAAACAGAGATTTATCGAAGGCAGAATTGCTCGATAAAGCCGAGTCTTATTGTGCGAAAGCCGAGCATTGTGCCGCCGAAGTACGGCGTAAGCTATATGAGTGGGGAGCACCTACGGATTTTTTCGATTTCATCGAGGAAAATCTGTATTCCAATGGTTTCATCGACGATGCCCGTTTCTGTGCCGCCTATGTGCATGACAAAGTGGAATATCAGTCATGGGGACGACTGAAGATCCAAGCCGCTCTTCGTGCCCTGCAACTCCCCGAATCAGAGATCTCGCAAGCTCTGAAAAATATCGATGAAAACGTGTATTTTTCCAACTTACGCAAACTCATCCACTCCCGTTCTTCCGACTCCGAAGACAAACGTCTCCGTTTCCTCCTTCAGCGCGGTTTCACGTATGAGGAGATTCATCGAGCCTTACACGTTTAATACGTATTTCCGTAACCAAGAATCGATATCCTCTATCTCCGGATGAACATGCTTGCGGACGATTTGTCTTCTATGATAAATCGTCTGTTTTTGGACATTCAGCACAATAGACATATCGTTGTCCGAAGCTCCGATAATAGACAGGATCGCAAACTGCATATCCGATTCAGTCAAATCGGGGTACTCTCTCCGTAAACGACTGATAGCACCGTCCAACGCTTTGTCTATCGAAGCAATCAGTTCATTCAGGCTATCTTTGTTCATGACCAGTTTCTCATCCCGATAAGTCTGCAGCCATTTCGGAAACTCCACTTCTTTGCCTCGCATTCGTTGCATCTCTATCTCACGCGTCAGACTTACTTTCTGTTGTAGCCTCTCCAACGCTAATTGTAACTGTTGTATGTATTTCTCCCGAAGTGCTTGCAACTGACCTGCTTGTTCGCGTCGTCTTTGTTGCCAATACCGCCAAATGACTATAAACAAGATAATTAGAACCACAATCAAGACAACCAAAATCGCAGATATCGCTCTCTGACCTCTCGCTTTCACGCGTTCACTTTCTGCCATCAGTCGCTCGCGAGCGACATCGTAATGTAAGGATAGCGCGTAGGTGCGTGCTCCTGCGTCACGTTGCAGTTCGTCTATCTTGCGGTCGTACAGATTCAGCAAAACGCGGTATGCTTCATCCGCTTGTCCGCGTTGGAGAAGGATCTTGCTTTGCAGATAGGCGTAACTCTGCTCAAACCAATAGGTGTATGCCGAGTCTGTGGGGCGTAAACGCTCTAAATAATAGGCGGCAGAGTCCGTGGCATGTTTTGCCAAGAGCAGTTCAACGATCTCCGAATAACGGGTAGGAACCTTGTACTCTTCGGCTAACTGCTTGCAAACACTCAGACGATGCGAGACGCTGTCCGGATAGCAGATCTGATAGCGGTAAGCATCTATATCTAATAGCAGCAGATCACTCTTGGCTTCTTGCGCATACTGTTCTGCTTGTGCGAAATACCAAAGGACGCTGTCCTGTTCGCCGCCGGTGAGTGCCATCGTGCGGGCTATATCGCGATAAGCGCAAGCCAAATAAATGATGTTGCTGTCCGGATTCAGTAGCGGAATAGCCTTGCGGTAATAACTCTGTGCGATGTCATACAGCATCTCGCTTTCCGAGGTGTTGCCTAATCGGAACCATGTTAATCCCAATAACCGGTTTCTCCTCTCTGACTGCTGATGGCTGATGTCGGAAGGCTGAATAGTAAGCAAAATCTCCTCCGAACGCTTCAAATATTCAGTCGAACTCTCATACTGACTACTATTGTTTGAATATGCCCCCTGACGATATAATTCCTCCGCTTCGTCAAGCCGGTTTTCTACGTTTGTAGAGCCAAATTGGCAACTCTGCAAGACAAAAATCAAGCCCCAAAACGCTATTTTTGAAACGCGTACAACTTTATTTTTAGTCATATTTTGTAATTTATTGATTATCAGTTGTCTTTGTTTTATTAAAATCGGCACTCGTACAACACCTAAATTTGCACATGTCAAAAAAAAGCAGTACCTTTGCACCGGATTTTGAAACACGATTCACGATGCAAAATTAGTAAAACTTTTTAACATATGCAAATTATGGAAAAGAAAAATCAAATTTGTCTGCTTTTTGTAGCCGTTTTACTATTAAAAGGAACATGTGCCTACGCGGAGGTATCCAATGGCACTTGTGGCGAGCAGGTGTATTGGGAGTATAATGATTCTACCCAAGTGTTGCGAATCTACGGTAACGGGGCTATAACCGAAAGGAGTTATCCATATACTGCAAAGCGCTTGGAGATAGAAGAAGGAGTAACTTCTGTCTGCACAAGTGCGTTCTCGTACTCATTTACCCAATTGGACACAGTGGTATTTGCCTCTTCTGTCGATTCAGTAGGCGAATATGCTTTTCATTCCTGTAGCGCGCTGCAATACTGCGATTTAGGTCGCGGCGTAAAGTATATAGGACGAGGCGTGTTCTTCGGTTGCAATGCCTTAACAAAGGTTAAATGGTCCGATTGCCTGGAAACCATTGCAGGTATTATATTTCATAACTGGGATGCTCAAGAGAATGACAAGTCTATCTTGTTACGCGACACGCTCTATATTCCTGCCACATTCAAATCTAACAAACAGATAGGTTGGTGGAGTTTTCCTAATTTGGATGCCGTTGTTTGGAATGCGAAACACCCGACTGACCCGACGAGAGACTGGGACAGTCCTCTGGATATCGGTTCGGGATATGCGTTGTCATTTAAGAAAATCATTTTCGGGGACAGCGTGGAGTATATTCCCAACTACCTGTGTCATGAATATAATGGAGACAGTATTGTTTTGCCGGAGGGTGTGAAGGAAATCGGCAAATATGCCTTTCAAGAATGCAAAAAGATGACGTATGTCTCTCTGCCTACCACTTTGCAAAAGATAGGTTCGGGTGCTTTTGAAAGTTGTGTACTGCTTGAGAAAGCGGAATTGCCAGAAAACCTGACGGAGATAGGCGCGAATGTGTTCTATAACTGCAATCTATTGGCTGATGTCCGCATACCCGAACGGGTGACTTATATAGGAGAGAATGCGTTTAGTAATATTACTGGTCAGGACTCGCTTTATATCCCTGATAAAGTGGTAGCCGTTGGCGGCAATGCCTTTGAAAACTGGAGTGCCTTGCGTGAAATCTCTATTGGAAAGAACGTGACGCTTATCGGCGACAACGCCTTCAAAGGAGATAGTGCCGTTACTCATATCACCGTTTGGGCAGCAGTACCGCCGATGGTTACCGAAGGCACATTGGCAGACATTCCAGATAGTGCATGGTTGAGTGTGTTGCCGGACAGCCGCAAACAATATCGTGAACATCCCTATTGGGGACGTTTCCGCATGGCGGATGTGCCGGACTCGGCAATGATCCAACGCACCGTGATCGTTGATGCCGCAGAGACGACAGCGGACTTTACGTGGCCGACGGACTCCGCCGCACATTCCTACCAGATAGATATATACAAAGACGGTGCGGTGTTCTGCAAACTGACGTTAGGCAACAGAGGACAGCTGTTAGGAATCTCCTTCTCCGCTCCAAAGCGCAAAAATGAACAAATGGTAAATGACCAAATGGTAAATGATTCTCAGCCCTATACCCATTCCTTCAAAGTGACAGGTCTCGATGCGGCATCGCGGTATAACTACGTCCTCTCTACGCTGGACGCTAACGGCACACCGCTGCATGTCTATATAGGCGATTTCGCCACTTTAGGCTATCAAGGGGAACTGCAAGGCGACGGACTGGAGGTAATTCCCACTCCACCGATCATCCCATCGAATCCCGAGGCACAGACACCTACCGCAATCGAAGAAATATATACCTCTTCCCATCAGGGAGGAGAAGGAGGTAGGCTTATCCTCATCAACGGTCAACTCCTCATCCGTCACGGCAAAAACTGTTACACCCTCACCGGTCAGGAAGTGAAATAACTTACTCTCGTTAATCAATAAGGAATCATTAAGGAATATATATGGAATCACTAAAGATTTAAACGTTCTGTATTATATACTAATTATATAATACTATATAGATCCATGTATAAAAATTTCTCATGGCAGAAATGGTAGAAATGGCAAAAGTTTTGCCATTTCTGCCACTTTTGCCAATGCAAAAAATCAGTTTAACCATAAAAATAGCGAATTAGAAGATTTTTATTCTTTTCCTTGCATATATGAAAAAAAAGCAGTATCTTTGCAGTCGCAAAGGTGAGGTGTTAAAATGAAACGTTTCCGGAGTATAGTTTTTGTGATATTGCTTGCGCTGCCGATGGTGGCGCAGGAGGAGCCGCTGTGTACGGACGGAACGCTTCTCTTCCGTGAGGATTTCGGCGGGAATGACCCGTCCGATCCGGAAGTGATTTCCGATGCCAATGACGCGCGTGCGGCTGTACCGGGAATGTCCCCTAATTATACTCCATGCTTGAGCCGGACAAGCGGGATGAGTAGCGGAAAGTTTTTGGTAACCAAACAAGGATACCAAAATGGGATTCAGTGGCATATCATGGATGACCACACTTATCCGAACGACAAGACAAAAGGATATCTCTTGCAGATAGACGGACAAGGGGATGATGCGCCGTTCTATACCACCATGATAGAGGGTCTCTGTCCCGGTATCCGGCTCACCTTCTCCGCCTATGTGGCGAATGTCATGACTTGGGGACATTATACGAACCCTAACAGGCATGATATCTATCCGCGGATGAAGTTTGTGCTGACCGATCCCTCTTCGGGAACCGAACTGGCTACCTATGACACAGGTGATATACCATTTGACTCCGCTTTCATCGGAGATAATTCGTCTTGGCAGTATTCTGCACACTGGCGGCTCATCGGTATGAACTTCACCGTGCCGGACGACACATATCGCGTGAAACTCACTATTTATAATAATGTTTCCAGTAACGGCAGCGGTAATGACTTTGTGTTGGATGATTTTGAGATCCACCTCTGTGCACCGCCGGTGACGATAGAGGGAGAGGCGGAAGTATGTATGAATGAGACAGCAACACTGACTGCGAACTTCGAGAACGATGGTACGTTTGCCGAACCATTAGCCTATAAATGGTGGCACTCTACGGACAGCGTCACATGGTCAGAAATATCCGGTTTCAACGGAGGAATTCTCACTTTCAATGCCGTACAAAAAAACGACTCAGGTTGGTATAAAGTTGCCGTTTCCAGCGACGGGAATATTGAGAATATCAACTGCCGTGCAATGAGTGAACCCTTCCGACTGCGCGTGAACGAATGTGCTGAGAATCTTTGCATCGACGGAACGCTTCTCTTTAGGGAGGATTTCGGGGGTAATGACCCGTCCGATCCGGCGGTGAGTTCGATGAATGTGCCGGGTATGAGTTCGCAATATTACAACTCAGGAAACAATCTCGGAAGTGGTCATTATACGGTGCGTAAACAAGGCTGGCATAATGGTATCCAATGGCATCTACAGGACGACCATACCTATCCCGGAGACTATACACGAGGTTACCTTCTGGAGGTCGATGGACGAGGCGGCGCAGAGCCGTTCTACAGCAAGACCATCGACGGGCTTTGCGCAGGAAGCAAACTAACCTTCAGCGCCTATGTGGTGAATGTACATTATGCGGGACAGTTGGATTATTTCGGCAGCAGTTACGTCTATCCTCGAATGAAATTTGTGCTCAAGGACCCGACTACCGGCGCCGTCTTGGCCGAGAAATCCACCGGCGACATCCAGCCCGATTGGCGGTACGGCACGCCGGAGACTTGGAAATACGCGCGAGATAACCAGTTATCGGCTGAATGGCAGTTGATTGGTATGAACTTCGTGGTTCCCGATGGTATCGAGTCTATTCAGATGTATATCTACAATGATGTTGAGCGAAACGGCAGCGGTAATGACTTTGCGTTGGACGATATCGAGATCCACCTCTGCGCTCCGCCGGTGACGATAGAAGGAGAGACGGAAGTGTGTGAAAACGGGGCAACAACCCTCACCGCCAACTTTACCAACGATGGTACGTTTGCTGAGCCATTAGCCTATAAATGGTGGCACTCTACGGATAGCGTCACATGGTCGGAAATATCCGGTTTCAACGGAGAAAATCTGCTCATCGATGCCGTTCAAAAAAACGACTCGGGTTGGTATAAAGTAGCCGTCTCCGGCGATGGAAATATCGAGAGCGTCAACTGCCGAGCAATGAGTGAGCCTTTCCGACTGAAAGTGAACGAATGTACGGAGGATCTCTGCATCGACGGAATACTCCTCTTCCGCGAGGATTTCGGCGGTAATGACCCGAACGATCCTGTTATCAGTACGGCACCGGTTCCGGGCATGAGCTATACGCAGATTTACGTCCTTGAGCCCGGGTCAAGCGCCATGGGATCAGGCAGATACCTCGTAGCAAAAGAAGGATACCGCAACTCAACCCTAAATAATTATTCCCTATGGCATATCATGGATGACCATACTTACCCTGGCGACAAGACGAGAGGCTACCTGTTAGAGGTTGACGGCAAAGGCGGTACGCAGGCTTTCTACGAGACGACTATGGACGGTTTATGCCCGGGGACGAGGCTGACTTTCTCCGCCTACATAGCGAACTTAGAGACCGCCGGACAATACGTCGCATGGAAACGGCAAGGCCGTAACTCTTATCTCCCACAAATCTCTTTTGTCATCACCGATCCTGTCACCGGTGCGGAGTTGGCACGCCATAACACGGACACCATTGCGCACGACTGGAACCCGTCAGCCATAGACGGAAGTGCCTATAAAAAATGGCAGGAAAGCGCCGAATGGCAGTTAGTAGGTATGCATTTCACGGTGCCGGACGGAGTAAGTGCGGTGAAACTGAGCATTCTGAACAACGTGCGGCAAGACACAGGAAATGACTTTGCGCTGGACGACATCGAGGTTCACCTGTGTCTGCCTAATCCGGTGATCAGCGGAGAGAGCGAAGTATGCCAAGACAGTGCTTTATCGCTGACTGTGGAGGTCACGAACGACGGCACGATGGCAGAGCCGCTGGAGTACAAGTGGTGGCACTCGACAGACAGCCTTAATTGGACAGAAATGTCCGGTTTCAACGGAAAAAATCTGCTCATCGATGCCGTTCAAAAAAACGACTCGGGTTGGTATAAAGTTGCCGTCTCCGGCGATGGAAATATCGAGAGCGTCAACTGCCGTGCGATGAGTGAACCCTTCCGACTGCGCGTGAACGAATGTACGGAGGATCTCTGCATCGACGGCATACTCCTCTTCCGCGAGGATTTCGGGGGTAATGACCCGAACGATCCGATAGTAGGTACAGATCGCGTATCGGGAATGGATTATTCGCGTTACACCCAGCGTCTGAATGCGGATCATGTGACCGGTCAGGCGGGTCTGTTCTGGCTTATCAAATCCGGATACTACCATGCCGACACGACGCGAGGCAGGGATCCGATGAAAAATCACAGCAACTGGTATTTGCAGGACGACCATACCTATCCGAACGACAAGACGCGCGGCTATCTCCTTGAGATTGACGGTCTGGGCGGTACGGCTCCGTTCTACTCGACCGTCGTACATGGTGTTTGCCCAGGAACGAGACTGACGTTCAGCGCGTACGTGGCGAATGTAAACAAGGCCTCCAATTATATCGACGGTGTGCACGCACGTATTTACCCCAAACTGAAATTCGAGATAGCGGACGCCAAGACGCACACTGTGTTAGGCAGTCACAGCACGGGCGACATTCCTTACGACCCGGATTTGACGGTCAATACCGACTTCTGGTACTCGTCCAAATGGTACTTGCACGGAATGACGTTTACGATGCCGGAAGCGGTAGATTCGATACGTCTGACGATTTACAACGACGTTATGAATAACGGCGCAGGTAATGATTTTGCGCTGGACGATATAGAGATCCGTCTTTGCATGACACCGGACACCATTCGGACGGACACGACCGTCTGTGACACCCTTAGCCGGATCACATGGCACGGCAAAGAGTTTGCCATCACCGACACCTTGCGCGACACGCTCCTTAGTTCCTGTGGGTTTGATCGTATTTACTATGAGTTACACGTAGCCACGAAGCATTGCGAACCGCCTTGCCCGGAGTTGATCACTATCACTGCGGACACCATGGTCTGCGACACATTGATGCCGTACCGCTGGCGGGATACGCTGTTTACAGAACCTGCTACCTATGAGATTCTGTATAAGGATCAACGGGGCTGTGACAGTCTGCTCCGTTTCTTGACTCTTAATACCCGGATCTGCTGTCCCAATGTGGTGACTATCACTGCGGACACCACGGTTTGCGACACTTTGATGCCTTTTACGTGGACGATAGGCGGTCAGACTTTTGTATTTGAACAAGCAGAGACGCAAGAACGGGGAATGCCACACCCGAAATGGACGGAGTGTACCGATACGAACTATGTGCTGCGTCTGGATACGTTCCATTGCGAGAAATTGTGGCAGATCATCGTCAATAAATACAACTGGCAGCTGTTGTTGGATAATGTGAGTTTGTCTCGTTTCTTTCCCCAAAACGCTGCGCGTACGTATCAATGGTACAAGAACGAAGTCCCGATACCCGGTGCTAACGACGATGACTACAGCGAGCAGAACGAACTCTGCGGACGATTCCAACTGCGGGTAGGGATGGATAATGGTCAGACGATCTGGTCGAATATCTTGGAGATCGGAAAAGCACAGGTAGAAGAGCCGGTTCGCGTGCGGATCTACGATAGTCATGGTGTACCGGTGCAGGAAAACCAAGTGTCACACGGAGTGTATCTCTACCGCTATGAGCAGGGAGATCGGAAATGGACGGAGAAGAGACTGATACCATGAGAAGACTGCTCTACATACTGATGGTTTTGCCGATGATGGTTCATGCCGAGCACCTGTTTGAAATGGGTATTCACGGCGGTGTTGCAGGCTGGTCTTCAAAAATGGTCTATGTGAACAAACAAGTTGGTTTGCAGGGCGGTGCGCAGGTCTATTATACCTATCTCTCACCGTACGTGATCGGTTTTCGAACGGGTCTGAGCTTGGATTGCCACCAAGCAGGTTTTGCCAAGACGAACTACGAAGATCATTATGCTACCATCGATGTCGATTACCAACGAATGGAGATCGACTATAGTATCGGTCGCCTCACCGAACGCTATACGTCATGGTCGGTTGGCGTGCCGCTGCAGGTAGCGTTTTTGTATGACCGTTTCTTGTTTTATGTAGGCGCCAAAGCGGTCTTCCCGATGTCCACATCGTGGAAGCAGAAAGCAGCCCATACCGCGCTCTCCGTCTATTATCCGGATTATGACAACCGAGTGTATGAATCGTACCCCTTGGCGGCTTCGCGGGATTTTGAGATGACCAACAGCGGCAAAACACAACTGCCGAAAGTGCAATGGTGGTTAGCCACGGAGCTGAGTTATCGGATTCCTTTGCATACATGGTCGCGTAATCATCGTTCGTACCTCATTGTAGGCGCTTATTTCGACTACTGTTTTACGCCTTACTCGCCGGTTCATAGCTCTGCCGAGAGCATGATTATGCTGAGTGACACACGTGCCGGTTTTCCGTTGCAAAAGCTCCTCACACCGGTCATGGAAGCCACTCGTCAAGGAAGGCAGTTAGTGAGCCAGTGTGCGCTTTTTGATGTCGGTATCAAACTCGCTTATGCCCTCTCTCCCTATGACCGCGAGACCCGCCAAAAGAGCTTTCCTTGCCGCTGTCTTTCCTTCATCCAATAACCCAAATGCACCCTCATGGGTGCTTTTTTAATAAAAAAATCCCCGAATGCTTGCATATATGCAAAATTTGTAGTACCTTTGCAGCCGCTTTTTGAAAACCATACATCGTAAATTTGTAAATCGTAAATACTTAGATGAATATTATCAAAACGCCGATTGAGGGATTATTAGTGATTGAACCGCAGGTGTTCAAGGATGCACGCGGGTATTTCGTGGAGACATATAACGAACAGCGGTATCTGGACGCAGGTATAGATGCACGCTTCGTGCAGGACAACCAGTCCTGTTCGTCATACGGCGTAGTACGCGGTTTGCATTTCCAACGTCCTCCTTATACCCAAGCCAAACTCGTCTGCTGCACGGTAGGCAGGGTGTTGGATGTTGCGGTCGATCTGCGCAAAGACAGCCCCACTTTCGGACAATGGTACAGCGTCGAATTGAGCGAGGAGAACAAACGGCAGTTCTTTATCCCCAGGGGGTTTGCACATGGTTTTTCCGTATTGAGCAACCAAGCTATTTTTACCTATAAATGCGATAACCTCTATCACCCCGAAGCAGATGGCGGTATATTGCTCAACGACCCTGACTTGGCAATCGATTGGCAAATACCCGAAGAATTGCGGATACTAAGCGAAAAAGACAAAAAGCATCCTTTATTTAAAGATTTCGACAATCCCTTTTGAATTTAAGATTTAAGATTTTTATGAATATCTTAATCACAGGAGCAAACGGCCAGTTAGGCAACGAGATGCGTGTATTGAGTGCCGCGCACCCTAAATATACCTATTTCTTCACCGATGTCGTTCCCGCAGAAGACACTTTCTCGTTGGATATCTGCGACAAAGCAGCCGTGTCCGCTTTTGTTACGGAGCATGCGATAGACTTGATTGTCAATTGTGCCGCCTACACCAATGTCGATAAAGCCGAAGAGGACGAGGCCACCGCGATGAAGATTAACGCGGATGCTTTGAGTGTGTTAGGCGGACAGGGCATCAAGGTGATTCATGTCAGCACCGATTATGTGTTCTCGGGCGACGAGCATCTGCCTTGCCGAGAAAGCGATCCTGTCGCTCCGCGTACTGCTTATGGTCGAACCAAATACGAAGGTGAAAAACGCCTCTTGGCGAAATGTCCGGACGCCGTCATCCTGCGTACGGCATGGTTATACTCTTCCTTTGGAAACAACTTCGTGAAGACGATGATCCGCTTAGGTAAGGAGAAAGAGCAGTTAGGCGTCGTGTTTGACCAGATCGGGACCCCCACCTATGCCGCCGATTTGGCACAGGCTATCTTCACGGTCATCGAGTGTCCGATGTGGCATCCGGGTATCTATCATTTCACCAATGAAGGGGTGTGCTCCTGGTACGATTTCACCATCGCCATCCATGCGTTGGCAGGTATCGAAAAATGCCAAGTTCGCCCGATTTTATCGGAAGAATATCAATACAAAACTCCCCGTCCCCACTATAGCGTACTCGATAAATCGAAGTTCAAAAAAACTTTCGGCGTCTCCATCCCATATTGGCTCGACGGTTTGAAGAGGTGTGTTAAGCAGTTAAATGGTTAAATAAATCGTACATCGTAAATCGTAAATCATTTGTTCTGCTAGTTCAATGGATAGAACGGGGCTCTCCTAAAGCTCAAATCCGGGTTCGATTCCCGGGCGGAATACAAGATTAAAATGAAGGAAGTACTGGATTTTTTGAAAGAATTGGCGGTGAACAATAACCGGGAGTGGTTCGCCGAGCATAAGGATTGGTACCAACGTGCCTATGCCAAGTTCGTGGATTTCAGCGAACAGTATATCCGTCGTCTCTCGGAGATAGATCCGGCTTTGGCCGTACTGCAACCCAAGGACTGTATCTGGCGTATCTACCGTGACGTGCGATTCTCAAAGAACAAAGACCCGTATAAGAACTGGTTCGGCTGTTTTCCTGCCATCGGTGCTTCCGGCAAACCCAAAACATGGGGTAAGAAATCGTTGCGAGGCGGTTACTACATGCATTTTCAACCCGGACAATGTATGTTTGCAGGTGGTATCTGGGAACCGAGTAAGGAACTGTTGAGCGCATTACGCAAAGAGATAGAAGCCAATTACGAAGAAGTGGAAGCCATCATGGCGACTCCGGAATGGCAGAGATATTTTGGTCAGGACTTCGATTCCTATTGGGGTGTACTGAAGAAAGTGCCGGCAGGTTTTGATCCTGAGTTTATCCATGCCGATTGGTTGAAACACAAGGATTATACCTTCTCCACTCCGCTTACCGATGCGCAGGTGTGCGCCCCGGATTTTCTCGATGAAATCGTGGAAATTGCGAAGGCTGCCAAGCCGATGAATGATTTTCTGAACTACACGTTTGAAGAGTACGGGGAGTTTCCAGACAGATGTTAAATCTTAAATCTTAAATTTTAAATTGACAAATAGTCATCCCATATTACCGGCACTGGCTGTTGATGCGGCATGTAGCGGCAACCCCGGAGTGATGGAATTCCGTGGGGTGATCGCCGATACCGGTACGGAGGTCTTCCGACGTGGACCTTTCAAACAAGGCACAAATAACATCGGTGAGTTTCTGGCACTGGTGTTGGGACTTGCCTATATCAAGAAATATAACTTACCGTGGGTGATTTACACGGATAGCGTGACCGCTCTCGCATGGGTGCGCCAAAAACGCTGCAAGACCAAGATGGAATGGACCATGGAGAGTCAGGACCTGTTTATGATGGTTCGCAAAGCCGAGATGTGGTTGCACGATAACACATGGACCACTCCCATCTACAAGTGGGACACCAAGGCGTGGGGGGAAATTCCTGCCGATTTTGGAAGAAAGTGAAAGGTGAAAAGTGAAAGGTGAAAGGAAAAAAGCCCTATTTTGACAAAAAAAGATTACAAAATTTAATTTTTTATACGAATTATTTTCGTATATAAAAAAAAAGTACTAACTTTGTAGCCGGTTTTGAAACAAGTCAAACTATATCAAACAAAAATAACAATTAAAACAAATTATTTCTATGACAAAAGTAGCAATTAACGGCTTTGGCCGTATTGGTCGTCTGGCATTCCGTCAGATGTTTGAAGCTGAGGGTTATGAGGTAGTTGCAATCAACGACTTGACCAGCCCGAAGATGTTGGCTCACCTTCTGAAATATGACACCGCTCAAGGTGGTTTCGCAGGCAAGTTCGGTGAGGGCAAGCACACTGTAGCTTACAAAGACGCACAACTCGCAGAGGATGGCAAGACCGTTCTCGTTCCGGGTTCGATCATCGTTGACGGCAAGGAGATTACTATCTACGCTATGCCGAACGCAGCTGAGCTGCCTTGGGGCAAACTCGGTATCGATGTAGTGCTCGAGTGCACCGGTTTCTATACCAGCAAAGCTAAAGCTGAGGCTCATATCCAGGCAGGTGCAAAGAAAGTGGTTATCTCCGCTCCGGCAGGTAACGACCTTCCGACCATCGTTTACAACGTTAACCACAAGACTCTGACCCCGGCAGATAAGGTTATCTCCGCAGCTTCTTGTACGACCAACTGTCTCGCTCCGATGGCAGCTGCTCTGCACAAATACGCTCCGATCCAGAGCGGTATCATGTCGACCATCCACGCTTACACGGGTGACCAGATGATTCTCGACGGTCCGCAACGTAAGGGTGACCTCCGTCGTAGCCGTGCAGGTGCACAGAACATCGTTCCGAACAGCACCGGTGCTGCTAAGGCTATCGGTCTCGTTATTCCGGAGCTGAACGGTAAGCTGATCGGTAGCGCACAACGCGTTCCGACTCCGACCGGTTCTACCACTATCCTGGTTGCAGTTGTTAAGGGTAAAGACATCACCAAAGAGGGTATCAACGCTGCTATGAAGGCTGCTCAGACCGAGTCCTTCGGTTACACCGAGGATGAGATCGTTTCCAGCGATGTTATCGGTATGAAGTTCGGTTCGCTCTTCGATGCTACCCAGACCATGGTCGCTAAGATCGATGACGACACCTATCAGGTACAGGTTGTTAGCTGGTACGACAACGAGAACAGCTACACCAGCCAGATGGTTCGTACCATTAAGTACTTGGCAGAACTTTAATAAAGGCGAATGGCCTGTCGGCTAAAGGCGAAAGAGACATCCGAAAGGGTGTCTCTTTTACGTATGCGTGTGCGCGTTCCTTATTGATTATGCCCTATAAGGCTTAAATTTTGGTAAAAAAGGTGTTTTTTCTTGTGTATGTCAATCTTTTTGTGTAACTTTGCAGCCGATTTAAATTTGATTGGTATGAAAAGAAGTATTTTAGTCTCCATTCTCTGTGCTTTTATGGCCTTGCCGTTGGCAGCAGAAGATGTACAGTATATCACGCAGGATCAGTTCCGTGACCGCATTTTTGATTACAAGAGAGAGTTGGACTGGAATTTCAAAGGTGACATGCCTTGTATCGTGGATTTCTATACCACGTGGTGCGGCCCCTGTAAACGGTTGGCACCGATCATGGAGGAGTTGAGTCAGACCTATTGCGATCAGGTGAAGTTCTACAAGGTGGATACGGAGCGCGAACGGGAGTTAGCCTATGTGTTTGGTATCCAGTCCATCCCGCAGGTGCTTTATATCCCGATGGAAGGAAAACCGGTGTTGTTGAAGGGATTGTATCCGAAAGAAGAGATCATCAAGATCATAGATGAACTGCTACTGAATAAAGAGTAAAGACGATGCAGGTTGAATTGGTTTTACTAATCTTGTCGTTGCTGTTCTTCGTCAGCATTTTTGCGGATAAGATAGGTTATAAGTACGGCGTACCGGCTCTGCTGCTTTTTTTGGCAGTAGGTATGTTGTTCGGTTCCCATGGTGTAGCTTCTTTGTTCGGTAGTCCCGGCTTTACGATCGATACCGGACCGGCACAGGCGATCAGTACCTTGGCGATGTGTATCATCCTCTTCACCGGAGGTATGGAGACACGGCTTAGCGACATCAAATCGGTCATGGCACCCGGTATCACTTTGGCCACCTTAGGTGTGTTGTTCACTTGTGCTATCACCGGTGTCATCGTCTATTATATCTTCGGATGGCTCAGTGCCGTGAAGACGGTATCTATCTGGATGGCGCTCCTTATAGCCGCCACGATGTCAAGTACCGACAGTGCCAGTGTCTTCTCTATCATGCGCACCAACGGTATCGGGTTGAAGCATAACCTACGTCCCTTATTGGAACTGGAGTCCGGTGCCAACGACCCTATGGCGTATGTACTGACCACCACCCTCATCGGCGTTGTGCTGGGCTTGGACGCTTCGGGTAACGGAACGGTGTCGGCACTGCCAATCATCCAGACCGTTGTCGTCCAACTGGTGATGGGAACGGTGCTCGGTTACGCCTTCGGACAAGGACTGGTACTGCTGATGCGACGGGTGAAACTGGGTAACGAAGCCCTGTACCCGATCATGGTGCTGACCGCTTGTATCTTTATCTTCTCCATCACCTATTACCTGCAAGGAAACACCTACCTTGCTGTGTATGTAGGCGGTTTGATCATCGGAAATAACAAGTTCACCCGTAAACGCCAGACCCGTTCGTTCTTCAACGGCTTGACGTGGTTGAGTCAACTGGTGATGTTCTTGATGTTAGGTCTGATGGTTGAGTCGGCTGACCTTTTGGACTATCATGTGTGGTTACCATGCCTGATCATCAGTATCGTGATGCTTTGTATCTCCCGGCCCTTATCTGTCTGGCTCTGTATGGTCCCCTTCCGTAACTACCGCCAACGTGATAAACTGATGCTCAGTTGGGTGGGGCTCAAAGGCGCCGTACCTATCATCTTCGCTATCATGTGCAAGGCGGAAGGCGTGCCACACGCTGATGTAATCTTCAATGTGGTCTTCTTGTGTACGCTCGTTTCGCTACTCACGCAAGGTACTACCTTAACCCTTGTGGCTAAAAAACTGCGTCTTGACACGCCGCCGGAAGAAGAACGGTCGCTGGAGCATTTTGACTTGGACCTGCCGGATGAGATTCAGTCTTCGGCACGCGAAGTGGAAGTGACCGATCAACTATTGGCGAAAGGGAACACGCTGAAGGAACTCTCTATACCTCCCCGTACCTTGGTCGTCATGGTACGCCGAGGAGAAGATTTCTTCGTTCCTACGGGTTCCAGCGAACTACAATTGGGCGACAAGCTACTGGTTATCAGTGATATTGATGCCCAAGCCACTTACCAACATATGATCGATGATGCCGAGGAGGAAACACAATGGCGGGAAGACTTGCGCCGCAAAACACGTGAACGTTTAGACCGTCTTTTTGCCCGGATGAGAAAGAAAAAATAAATCACCAATAACCAAATTAGAATAACAAATGCAAAAGACAACCGTCTTTTTAACAGGTGCCACCGGAACGATGGGTTTTGCCGGAATGACAGAGATACTTCGTTATCCGGAGCAATATGAATTGCGTATCTTAGCCCGTCCCAGCAAGAAGAACAAGGAGTTACTCTCGCCAATCTTGGCGAAATATGACAACTTGCATATCATCTGGGGTGACCTTACCAACTACGAAGATGTGCTTAGAGGCGTGTCCGGAGCGGATATCGTGTTGCATGTAGGCGGCATGGTTTCGCCTCAAGCGGACTACCGTCCGAAAGCGACCCTGCGCACCAATATCACGGCTGCAGAATATATCACCAAAGCGGTGTTAGCGCAACCCGAAGATCAGCAACCCAAAGTGGTTTATATCGGTTCGGTAGCGCAGATGGGGGACCGTCGTGAACCCCTGCATTGGGGTAGAGCCGGTGATCCGATCTGTGTATCCGCATACGACCATTACGGTCTGACCAAAGCACTTGCCGAACGTATCATCACCGACTCGGGAATCAAGACGTGGGTCAGTCTGCGTCAGTCCGGCATCCTCTATCCGGCGATTCTCAAGAACTACGACCCGATCATGTTCCATGTGCCTATCCGTGGTGTCTTGGAGTGGGCTACCGTCGAAGACAGCGGTCGGCTGCTTGAACGCGTATGCCGTCCCGAAGTGCCTAAGGCATTCTGGAATAACTACTATAACATCGGTTCGGGTGCCGAGTATCGACTTTCCAACTATGAGTTCGAATGTCTGCTGCTCGATGCCATCGGTTGTCCAAAACCCCAACAGATATTCAATGCCAACTGGTTCACAACTCGTAATTTCCATGGCATGTGGTACATTGACGGCGACAAACTGGAAGACTTCCTCCATTTCCGTGCCAACCTGCCCGTCAAGGAGTATTTCGCACAGATGGCCAAGTCCCATACGCTGCCTGCCGGCATCAAGTTTGCCGCCAAGACACATATCGCCAAACTGTTCCCGCATTGTGTCAAACTGGCGATGCGTAAGATGGCGAACAGCAAGGAACATGGTACCCAATGGTGGATCAAGAACAATGTGGAACAACGTATCCACGCTTATTACGGTTCGTTAGAGGCGTATAAGGCGATACCCGACTGGAAGCATTTCGATGTGAGCCATAATAGCGAGACACCGGTGCTGCTGGATCACGGATACGACGAGACCAAAGATGTCGATAGCCTTACCGATGCGGAGTTGAACAAAGCGGCTGTTTTCCGTGGCGGTAAATACCTGGGTAATGACACCTGGCAGGATGCAAACGGAAATACCTTCAAAGCCGGACGTCGTCTGATTCTCTTAGGCGGACACTGGTCACCCTACGACATGCCGTATCCGTATGCCTTTGAACCGAAAGAGAAACAAGTTCCTTGGCATTGGGACCGCGTAGCCAAACAAAACCCCTTCTTCGCACAACTCTGGACACCGCTTCATGAAAAGGATGAGGATAATGTGTACGGTCCAGAGGTCTTTCAGGGGTGGGAGAATTAATCGTACATCGTACATGTATTTTGACGAGTTAGCATTATCGGATGAGGTGTTGGATGCATTGTGGGACATGCATTTCGATGAGTGTACCCCGGTGCAAGAGAAGGCGATACCCGTGATCTTGGATGGTCACGACGTGATTGCTTGTGCCCAAACGGGTACGGGTAAGACCGCTGCGTATATCTTGCCGTTATTGACGAACCTCGCCTTCGATGACCATGACCCCGATAAACTGAATGCCATCATCATGGCGCCTACACGCGAATTGGCGCAACAGATAGACCAACAGATGGAAGGTTTCGGGTTCTATGTGCCTTTCTCTTCCGTCGCTATCTACGGCGGTAAGGATAACGGCGCATGGGGGACGCAAGTGACAGGTTTGCAGAAAGGGGCCGACATCGTCATCGCTACGCCGGGACGTTTACTGAGTCAGATGAACATCTACGATGTGGACTTCTCCGGCGTCAAATACTTCATCCTCGACGAAGCAGACCGTATGCTCGATATGGGATTCTACGATGACATCATGACCATCGTACGTAAACTACCCAAAGACCGCCAAACGATTCTCTTCTCGGCTACCATGCCGCCTAAGATCCGGCAGTTAGCCAAGACCATCATGCACCAACCCGTTGAGGTTCAAATCGCTGTTTCCCGTCCGCCGGAGAGCATCAAACAGATGCACGAGTTTGTAGATGAAGGAGAGAAAGCAGGGAAAGTGGCAGAACTTTTGGAGGGAAGAGACCTGAAGAAAGTGATTATCTTTGCCGGTAAGAAGCAACGCGTCAAAGAGCTCACGCGCACGTTACGCGCAATCCATATAGATGCGCGTGCGATGCATAGTGATCTGGAGCAGAACGAACGGGATCAGGTGATGTTGGATTTTCGGAACGGAAAGATAGATGTGCTGGTGGCTACCGATGTGGTATCCCGTGGTATCGATGTAACGGACGTTCCGCTGGTAATCAACTACGACGTACCGCACGACCCGGAAGACTATGTCCATCGTATCGGTCGAACAGCACGTGCCGAGAACAGCGGAGAAGCGATGACGCTTATCGCACCGGACGACGTACATTATTGGAAAAAGATAGAAAGGTTCCTGAAATCACCAATGACCAATGACAAATCACCAATCAAAGATGGCGGATCCGCCACTCATTCGGGTAAAGGTTATTCAGGCGGTTCCCGACATTCTTCGCGAAACCGAGGGGGACGCCCTCATAGGTCAAAAGGACCAAACCAAGGGGGACACCGGCGAGCATCAAAGACTCGGTCCGCAAATAACTGAGTGCTTGTTCACGCGTCAGCGCTACATTCGGAAAGGCTTCCTTACGGAGGTCTTTCGCCATACTTACACTATGCTGCGGAGCGATACCTTTACCGCGTTCTTCGCCCAAACCAAAGCCGGTAGAGATGCAGGTTAACTGCGTGCCTAACCAATCGATGATCTCTTTAAACTTCATCGGATAAGCCGTCGCGAAACGGTCCGAATAACGGATTGCCCACTCGTCCGGATGTTGCAACCAACTGCGCATGACGGGCAGATATTCCGGATGCGGCATCGCCGTTTCTTTCTTCGGAGATTTGATCTTCACCGTCTCTACCAAGCCTTCATGTTTGCGTAACGCACACACGTAGAATCCTTCGCCTTTGGTCTTATGCGGATAGAAATGGTAACCCACGACACCTTCGGTGATACCCCATGTGGGATCATAATCCACCGGCAATACATCGGCACCTAAAGTCTCTGACAACCACTCGACATTCTTCTCGTTCTCCTCCTCGTTGAACGTGCAGGTCGAATAGATCAGGATACCTCCGGGTTTGAGTGCGTCCCACACATCCATCAGGATGCTGCGTTGCCGCTCCGCACACTGCTTGACTGCACGCAGACTCCATTCGTTACGGGCTTGCTCGTCCTTACGGAACATTCCTTCCCCCGAACAAGGCGCATCGATCAGAATACAATCGAACAGGTGCTTGCACCGCTCACCGTACTCTTCGGCACTGTTATGCGTCACCACCGTATTGCCGTTGCCCCATTTCTGGATGTTCTCACTTAAGATAAACACGCGTTGACGCACAACTTCATTACTCAGCAACAAGCCGTCACCACCCAAAAACTCACTGATCAGTGTGGACTTGCCTCCCGGTGCCGCACACAGATCCAGCACGATAGACGAGGTATCGACATACTGCTCCAATATCTGCTGGATGAACATCGAACTCGCCTCCTGCACATAGTAACAACCGGCGTGGAAAAGGGGATCCAAGGTGAACTGCGGACGTTCGCTCAAGTAGTAACCGTCGATATGCCAAGGCACCTCTTCCGGTTCGCCTTCAAAAGTCAGCACATCCAACTTACTGTTCAGCCGGATAGAGGTAACAGGCTCTGTCTCCAGCGCCCGAATCAGCAGTTCCGCTTCATTGCCCATCTGCTGATGCATACTCTCTATGAAATCGACCGGCAGCATATTTTTTCAAAATCGGCTGCAAAGATACAAAAAAATTTGCATATATGCAAAATATTTCGTAATTTTGCACACTTTTTTGTGCGTGCATGGATTTTTTAGACCAATTAAATAGTTCCCAACGGGAGGCAGTGACTTATACGGAAGGTCCTTCTCTCATTGTAGCCGGTGCGGGTTCGGGTAAGACGCGGGTGCTCACCTATCGCATCGCTTATCTCTTGCAGCAAGGCGTACCTGCCTCTCGTATCATGGCGCTCACGTTCACCAATAAAGCGGCACGCGAGATGAAAGAACGAATCGCCGGACTTGTGTCCGCCAATGATGCGCGGTATCTGGCAATGGGCACGTTCCACTCGATCTGCACACGCCTCATTCGTCCGTACGCCGACCTGTTAGGCTACACACGCGATTTCTCTATCTACGACACGCCTGATAGCAAATCGGTCATCAAAGCCATTTGCAAAGAGCGGGGGTTGGATGAGAAGATATACAAGTCCGGAGCTGTTCAGGCACGTATCTCCATGATGAAAAACAACGGTGTCAGTCCACGTGAATATGAGATGAACCAAAACCTGCTGCGCGAAGACCGGGAGATGCGGATGTATGAGTTTGCAACGATCTATGCTTTGTACGAAGCCAGGCTTAAAGCGGCCAACGCCATGGACTTCGACGACCTGCTGATTAACATGCTCCGTCTCATGGACCTCAGTCCCGAAGTAAGAAACAGATACCAGCAACAGTTCCAATATATCCTTGTGGACGAGTACCAGGACACGAACTATATCCAGTTTCTGCTGATCAAAAAACTGACCGAACCGCAGAACAACATCTGCGTAGTAGGAGACGATGCCCAGTCGATATATTCCTTCCGGGGAGCGGACATTCGTAATATCCTCAATTTCCGGCAGGTGTACCCCAATGCGAAGTTATTCAAACTGGAACGCAACTACCGCTCTACGCAAAACATCGTCAATGCGGCTAACTCGTTGATCCACAAGAACCAACACCAGATAGAGAAGACGGTCTATTCGGAGAAAGAGGCAGGTCAACCCTTGAACCTGCAACCCTACATGGACGACCGCACCGAAGCGCTCGGTGTAGCTACGAAGATCCAACGAATGCGGCATAAAGGCTACGACGCTTTTGCCGTCTTATACCGCACGAACGCACAGAGCCGCGTCATCGAAGGAGAGTTACGAAAACTCAATATCCCTTACCGTATCTACGGTGGTACCTCTTTCTACCAACGCAAAGAGATCAAAGACGCCTTGGGTTACCTCCGTCTGGCGGTGAACGCACGAGATAACGAAGCGCTCCTGCGTATCGTCGGTTTTCCCGGTAGAGGTATCGGTGAAACGACAATGAAAAAAGTGTCGGCGAATGCGATCGAGCATCATAAGTGTTATCTGGAGGTCATGCGTCAACCCGACGATACGGGACTCGATGTCAGCGCAGCGACCAAGAAGAAACTGCAAGCTTTCGCTGCCCTCATCGATACCTATCATGAACAAAGTGAGACCCTGGATGCCTTCGCATTCACGGAGACGGTGATGCGTACCTCCGGTGTGATGACCGCCCTGGCCATGGATCGTTCTACCGAAGGTATCGACCGTGCGCAGAACGTGCAGGAGCTACTCAACGCCATCCATGAGTTCGTGGAACAACGGGCAAAGGAAGGTATCGACTACACGCCCATCACCGATTTCCTCTCCGAAGTCAGTCTGCAGACGGATCAGGACGAGAACCTCACCGACACCACCGAACGCGTCACGCTCATGACCGTTCATGCCGCCAAAGGACTCGAGTTCCCGGTGGTCTTCATCGTCGGACTCGAAGAACAACTCTTCCCTTCGCAGTTCTGCATCAAGCCCTCTGAGATAGAAGAAGAACGACGCCTGCTCTACGTAGCCATCACCCGTGCCGAGGAACAGTGTTACATCTCTTTTGCGCGGCAACGTTTCCGTAACGGTTCTTTCACCTTCAACTCACCCAGCCGGTTCCTGCAAGACATCGACCGCCAATATTTCGAGATGACAAGACCTGTGGCGCCGAAGATTCAAACCACTCCGAATACTCCGATTATTCGGAATATTCCGAGTTCTCCGAAGACACTTGTTAGCGGAGCGACGACTTCGCTCACGAATGCGGCGTGGAAACCCGATGACCGCGTCTCTCATCGCGTCTTTGGCGTCGGTACAGTCCTGCGTGTCTATCGGGACGAAGTGACGGAGAACGACAAGATAGAGATCCGCTTCGATACCCAAGGAACGAAGACACTCCTGCTCACACACGCCAAACTGGAACGGGCTTAAGAATAGATGAAATAACCTGCCACTCCGGCAAGAATAATCAATAAGATAGGATGACTTAATAAATTTGAAATTTGAAATTTGATATTTGAAATTTTGTCTCCCTCTTTCTTTTTTATAAAATTCGGCAATACGGTAAAGAAAGCGACCACTCCGAAAATCACCCAACTGATAGGATCAATGAAGTTGGTCGGTTTGATGAGCATCAATGCTGCCGATGCGATCAAACCGATGACCGCAAACCGAAGCATGCGAAGTGTCTGCTCAAAATACGGATTGCCTTGAAAGCGTTTGCTTAACCAGAAGTAGATCTTGCAAATCGTCAACATGATGATCAGGCTCGGCAGCACAATCGCAAAAGTAGCCAACACACTACCCCAGAAACCACCTACCGTATAACCGACGTACGTCGCGCAGTTGATACCGATCGGTCCCGGCGTCACTTGACTCACCGCCACGATATCGACGAACTCCTGTTGGCTCATCCAACCATAACGCTCCACTTCCATCTGTATCAATGAAAGAATCGCCAAGCCCCCTCCGAATCCGAAGAGACCTATTTTGAAGAACGATAGGAAGAGAGAAAGATAAAGCATAACGTCAATAATATCGTTGCGAGTATCACCCAAACAGGGTTGACATGACCTAACCAGATAAGCAAAGCCGCAGCTAAAGAAACCAGAAGAAATAATGCGTTTCGGGCTGTGTTCTGTGCTCTGTGTCCTGTGCTCTTCATAGCGGACTTGGCTAATTTGAAGAGCGGCGCTGCGATTAACGCAACCACGGCAGGACGGATTCCTTTGAAAGCAGCTTCTACAGCCGGCAATTCTTTCCAGTCCCGGAAGACCATCGCGATAGCGAGAATAATCAAGAAGGAAGGTAGCACAGCCCCTAACACCGCGCCGGCTACGCCGCGCCAACCACCGATGCGCCAACCGATGAAGATAGCCGAATTGACCGCTATCAGGCCCGGTGCTGCTTGCGCCAAGGCGATCATATTCAGAAATTCCTCCTCGTCGATCCAACCCTTGCGGTCCACCACTTCACGTTGGATCAAGGGCAACATCGCATAACCTCCACCCAAGGTGAAGGTTCCGATCTTCAGATATGTCCAGAATAATTGAAAAAACACTATTTGTCATTCAACTGCTGTTTGATGAATTTGGACAGCATATTGATTGCGGCATTGTTATGTCCGCCTTGCGGCACAATGACATCCGCAAAACGCTTACAAGGCTCAATGAACTGCTCGTGCATCGGTTTGAGCACTCGTTGGTAACGCTCGATGACCTGCTCGGCCGTACGACCACGCTCTAACACGTCACGTTTCATCACACGGATCAGACGGTCATCAGCATCTGCATCGACAAAGATCTTCAGATCCATCTGCGCACGCATCTTCGGTTCACGCAGCGCCATGATACCTTCTACCACGATCACCTCTTTGGGCTCGATATGAATAGTCTCCTCCGAACGTGTGCAGGTGATATACGAATAGATAGGTTGCTCGATAGCCTGACCCTCTTTGAGCAGCGCGATATGCTTGGTCAGCAACGACCAATCGAACGCATCAGGATGGTCGAAGTTGATGTTCTGACGCTCCTCAACAGGCACATTACTGCTGTCCTTGTAATACGAGTCCTGAGGAATAACCACTACCTCGCCTTTCGGAAGGCGCTCAATGAGTTTTCTGACTACCGTTGTTTTACCCGAGCCGGTACCGCCCGCAATGCCGATGATAAACATAAATTCACAGTGCTTTGATTGCTTGCTCCGGCTCTAAGCCGGTTCGGGATGCAAAATTACAACAATTTTTTGATATATGCAAGGATTTTATGCAAAAAGTAAAATTTATTTATAGTTTTTGTAGAAAAGACTTGCTATTTATCTCTATCGTCTATTGTTCGATATCCTGCCCTCTATGTCCATTTCGTCGGAATGTCATTCCGACATCCCATCTCCGTCCATTCCGCCGGAATTTTATTCCCGCATGATCATTGTCCATTCGGTCGCATATTATGTGACATTTTTCTATGTCCATTTCGTCGGAATGACATTCCGACATCCCATCTCCGTCCATTCCGCCGGAATTTTATTCCGGTATGATCATTGTCCATTCGGTAGCATATTACGCCACATTTTTCTATGTCCATTGCGTCGGATGCTATCCGACATCCCATCTCCGTCCATTCCGCCGGAATTTTATTCCGGCATGATCATTGTCCATTCGGTCGCACATTATTCGACATCTTTCTATGTCCATTGCGTCGGATGCTATCCGACATCCCACCTTCGTCCTTTTCCCGCAATTTTATGCGGGTTCGTTCTTTGCTGCAGTTGTTATCTGCCTTTTATAGCGTCTATGCGTCGCATATTTATGTGCGGCATATATTTTTTCCATTTTCGCGCCCCAAAATTTGCATATATCAAAAATTTTTCGTACCTTTGCACCCGAATTCGAAAATATCCTGCTCCGGTTCTAAACCGGTTTGCACCGAATTTCCAGAAGACCAGTTGACCAGTCAACCATTTGACGTATTGCATCCCCCTCGTCCCTGGAAAGGGGTAAAATAAGGGGAAAACCGTATGAGGAAGCTATGAGTCCTAGACCATACTTATTTTTAAAACTTATAATATACACATATACAACACATTACAAAACATGCCACGGCACTTGAAAACACGCATAATGAACCGTATGGACATCATCATAAGCCATTATGAGCACTTTCCGTCCAATACCGCGCCTCGAGCACGTGGCGTGCGTTATTTCGTGCCGGTAGAACTCTTCAAAGCCTATTGGGGAGCGATGAACACCGTCGAAGAAGGCCAACACTACCGCAAACACATCGTTGTCCGCCGCATGCCCTATGCGAAAGGACTCCTCCAACTCTATACCTACCACTTCCCGACACACTGGTCTGCCGCTTGTGTAGCCAACCGCGAACTCATCAAACAAGCCCAGCGCTATGCCCATGCCTTGGAGCACGACCACTCCTACACAGCCCTTGAATGGCGCATGCGTTTCTTCCGTCATTATTATCGTGTTGTCAAAGGCGGTCACGCACCCGAACCCGGCCTCAAAGCCTACTCCCGTTTCTATCAGTACGCCTACGTCTGTATCTACCGTGACCTCAAAGCCGAGCAGCAAGCCCGTCTCCACTCCGAGGCTCCCTCCCGTCTCCAATCCGCTCAATCCGCCTCACAAAATACTCCGTTGACTGCGCAGAATGAAAGTTCTGCGTTTGTATCCGCGTCTCAAACCACCTCAAACGATCTCAAACAACATCAAACCACCTCAAACGATCTCAAACAACATCAAACTACCTCAAACGATATTTCCTTCTCTCCCATAGACCTCAACCCCTCCCGTCATTTCACACCCGCCTTCCGTCATCGCACCGCCAACGATTCCGCCCATAAATGGCTCCGCCGCTATGCCCCTTCCCCCGGTGGTTAATACCGTTTCTCTTTTTTCTATGTCCATTTCGTCGGAATGTCATTCCGACATCCTACCTTCGTTCTTTTCCAGAAATTCCATTCTGGGTCATTTTTCTCATTTTTTTCTATGTTTATTTGCGTATGTCATTTTTTTGTTGTACCTTTGCGGCAAATTTAACAATCAGGCCTTATGAAAAAACTTCTCACATTGACCTTGGCGCTTATCGGCGCAATGAGTATGAACGTTCGTGCCGAATTGCTCGGCGGAGCCTGTGGAGCGGCGCTCACATGGTCGCTGGACACTGAAAAAGGACTCTTGGAAATCAAAGGTGCAGGTCCGATGACCGAGTATAACCGTTTCCAAGGCGCTCCGTGGTACAAGCAACGCGAAGACATCAAGAACGTATCCTTACCCGAAGATTTGCTCTCTATCAGTCCTTACGCTTTTGACGGCTGTATAAACCTGGAAGCGCTGGTGATCCCCGACAAAGTGCTGACAATCGGCGAAGCCGCTTTTCAGGACTGCCGTATCGTGCCCGAACTGATCATCCCGAAAGGCGTGAAGCAGATCGAAGGCCGCACGTTCAACAAATGCAAAGCCGCTACCCGCATTGTGTTGCCGGATTCCATCCTCTCTATCGGCGAATATGCGTTCTCCGGCTGCAAGCTGTTGGAGAAGTTGATATTACCCGAATCGTTACTCACTATTGACCGCTACGCCTTCGATGACTGCGACGGACTCAAGACACTGGTCTTCCCAGCCAAAGTGCAATCGTTGTCCTACGGAATCTTGTACGACTGCGAAGGATTGACCGCTATCACCTGCAAAGCTCTTGTGCCTCCCGCCAACGAGAGTAACCGAAATCCGTTTGACGGTCTTTCCCAACTCAAACAGATGCAGTTGTTCGTGCCTCAAGAGGCCATCAAAGTCTATCAAGCAGACGAATGTTGGGGCAAATTTGCCGAAATACTGCCGATAGAATAGGAAAAAGTGCGCTTTTTTTAAGAAAAACTTGCGTATGTCAAAAATTTTTACTAATTTTGCAGCCGCTTTTGTGTAAAAACTTTATATTAAACAATTTATATGCATATGAAAAAAGGTTTATTATTTGGCCTCATTGCAGCTGCTGTAATGCTGGCGTCGTGTAACAAAACAATGCCGAATCCGGAGCAGATCCGTGTAAACCCGAGTCCGTTAACGGTGAAGGGCGGTATGGTTGAAGCAGAAATCACAGGTACGTTCCCGGCTAAGAAATTCCCGAAGAAAGGTGTGCTGGAGGTTACTCCGGTGCTCAAGTTCAACGGACAGGAAGTAGAAGGTCCGACCGAAGTGTACGTTGGTGAGAAAGCCAAAGTGAACGGTAAGACCGTGAACTACAAAGAGGGTGGTAAATACTCGCAGAAATGCTCGTTTGAGTATGTACCGGGCATGGAGAATGCAGAGCTCTGCCTGCGCTTCAAAGCCACGAACGGTAAGAAAGAGATCGCTATTCCGGACCTTCCGATTGCTGAAGGTGTGAACGTAACTGCTACCTTGATCACTCCCAAGGACTGCAAGACCGCTGCTACGCCGGATAAGTTCCAACGCGTTATCCAGGAGCTCACCGAGGCTGACATCCAGTTCCTCATCCAAAGCGCTGAGTTGCGCAGCAAAGAGACCAAGTCTTCTGACATGAAGGCGCTGCAGGCTGCTATCAAAGATGCAGACAATGCAGAGCGCAAAGAGATCAATAAGATTGAAGTTGCCGGTTACGCATCGCCAGACGGTGGTCTGGACCTCAACCAGAAACTGGCTCAAAACCGTCAGAAAGTAGCTGCTAACTTCTTGGGTAAGGACCTCAAGAAGAACAAGATCAACGCTGAGATCGTTCCGAACATCACCGCTGAAGACTGGGAAGGTTTCCAGGCAGCTGTTCTCAACAGCAACATGCAAGACAAAGCCCTCGTACTTGACGTTCTCGCTCGTTACTCCGATCCGGAAGAGCGTGAGGCACAAATCAAGAACCTCAGTTCTGTATATAGCGTCATCAAAGACGAGATCCTTCCTGAGCTCCGTCGCAGCCGTCTTATCCTCACCACTGACCTGATCGGTAAGAGCGATGACGAGATCCGCGCATTGATGGCTAACGATCCGGCTCAACTGAGTGTTGAGGAGATGCTCTATGCTGCTACCCTCACCACCGACAAGGCTGAGAAGATGGCTATCTATCAGAAAGCAGCTGAGCTGTATAACGACTTCCGCGCTTACAACGGTCAAGGTCAACTCTATTTCGATGCAGCTAACTATCCGGAGGCAATGCGTTGCTACCAGAAGGCATTGGAGATCGAGCCGAATGATCCGGACGTGAACTATAACGCAGGTCTTGCTGCTTTGGCAGCCGGAGACGAAGCAAAGGCAGAAGAATACCTCGGCAAAGCAGGTGGCACCCGTGCTAACCTCAACGCTGCCCTCGGTACCCTTTACACGCAGAAGGGCGACTATGCAGCTGCCAAGAAAGCATATGGCAACCAACCGTCCAACAACGCAGCTGCTCAGCAGATCCTTGATGAGGACTACGCAGGTGCTGCCAAGACCCTCAACGCTGTTAGAGAGCCGAACGCAACGACCGCTTACCTCAAGGCTATCGTAGGCGCTCGTACCAATGACCGTGCAGCTGTGATCGCTAACCTCAAAGAGGCTGTCGCTCAGTGCGCTAAACTCAAAGAACGTGCTGCTAACGATATCGAGTTCGCTAAGTTTGCAGAGGACGCTGAGTTCCAAGCTATCGTTAAGTAATTGAAATAATGTCTGTACTTTTTCCAAAAGTACCGAAACCCCGTGAGTGGGACTATCGCCCCATTTACTTTGACAAGGAAAAGGAGGCGCGCAAGGATAAACAACTTGCGCGTCTTCATCACGGGTCGTTTCGGGAAGAACATGAGAAGAACATGACCGAACTGCGCAAGAAGCAGAAATCCAGACTGATCCTTTGGATCGTACTGCTTGTGCTGCTCACGTTCACGTTTTATATCCTCCTCTAACCTCTCATCCCTAATCCCTAATCTTTAATCCCTAATCCTTCCATGGATATCATTCATCTGTTACCGGACAGCGTAGCCAACCAGATAGCGGCAGGCGAAGTGATTCAACGTCCTGCTTCCTGTCTCAAAGAGCTCGTCGAGAATAGCTTGGATGCAGGCGCTAAACGCATCCAGGTCATCGTTCGCGATGCCGGTCGTACGCTCTTACAGGTGATAGATGACGGATTCGGCATGTCGGAGATGGACGCCCGTCTGGCATTCGAACGGCATGCTACCAGTAAGATACGGGAAGCGCAGGACCTCTTTTCCCTGCGTACGATGGGTTTCCGGGGAGAAGCACTCGCTTCTATCTGCGCGGTATCCCAAGTGGAGATGACCACCCGTCGGGCGGAAGATGAGACCGGTACCCTGTTGGAGATACACGGTTCGGACGTTATTCGTCAGGAACCCTGTGTCTGTCCGGTGGGAACGAACATCAAGGTAAGTAACCTCTTCTTCAACGTACCCGTTCGGCGTAAGTTCCTTAAAACGGACCAGACCGAACTGCGTAACCTGCTTACCGAGTTCTATCATATCGTACTCGTCTATCCGAAGGTCTCTTTCACCTTCGTGCATAACGATGAGATCTTGCTGGAACTGCCGGCAGGAACAGAGAAACAACGTATCGAGGCAGTGTTCGGTAACCCCAAGAAGAATGTCTATACCTCCGCCTTCGTGGAGGTGCGAACGGAGACGGAGATGGTCTCCATACGGGGCTTCGTGGTTAAACCGGAGAACGCAACCCGCAAAGCGGAGCAGTATTTCTTCGTCAACGGACGTTACATGCGTCATCCCTACTTCCTCAAAGCGGTTCTAACCGCCTATTCGGGCATGTTGGCGAATGACTACCAGCCTTCGTTCTTCCTCTATTTTGACATCAACCCCGAATCCATCGATGTCAATATCCATCCTACCAAGACGGAGATCAAGTTTGCCGATGAGCAGACGATCTTCCAGATCTTGATGGCAGCGGTGCGGGAAGCGTTGGGTAAGTTTGCTATCCCTACGGCTATCGATTTTGATGCGCCGCCTATCGATATCCCCTTACCGTCCCACCAACCGGTCAGTACGCCGCAGGTGTCGGTCGATCCCACCTATAACCCCTTCCAGAAACGCAACGTCATCTATCCGGATAAGGCGCCGCGTAATTGGGACATGCTATATAAAGGAGCACAGACCGCTTCGCTGACAGAGCACAGATTACAGACCGATTTACAGGAGGCATCGATTCTCAGTGCGGAGGATGTGGAGACTTGTCCGCTTTGGCAGTATAACGGTAGATATATCCTCTTACCGTCCGCACAGGGGCTTGTTCTTATCAATCAGCACCGTGCCCATGTGGCGATCCTCCATGCGCAGTTCATGGAGCAGTTGGCGAACACCCAAGGCGCCATGCAACAGTTACTTTTCCCCGAAGTGTTGTCGTTACCCCAAGACGAGATGGTTCTGATGGCGCAACTGATAACTGACTTACGCGCTATCGGTTTTGATATCGAGCAACTCAGTCCGGACAGTTATTCCATTCAAGCCGTTCCGGCACAGATAGCGAATCAGTCGGCTATCCCCTTACTGCAACATATCCTGCAACAAGTGAGGGAACGGGATGCCGATACACAGTTCGCATGGCGCGAACAGATCGCACAGACCTTGGCGGACAGTGCCGCTATCCCGTACGGCAAGACCCTTTCCGAAGAAGAGATGCGGGATATCGTCAAACGCTTGGTACGATTACCGCACTATCGCCGTACTCCTGAAGGCAAGACCATCGTCTCCCTCTTGAGCGATGACGAGATAAGTAAACGTTTCTAAAAATTCACAATAACTATGAAAAAGACCTTTTTCTATTGTCTGATTGCTTTGCTGACTATTGCTTGCAGCAAGCCGGACCATCTGACCATCCTGCACACGAATGACACCCATTCGCAGATCGAACCCAAACGGGATAACAACACCGGCGGTTACGCACGGCGTATGGGACTCATCCAAAAAGAACGCGAAGCAGATAAGAACCTCTTGCTTTTGGATGCCGGCGATTTCAGTCAAGGCACTCCTTATTTCAATTATTATCGCGGGCGCGTGGAGATAGACGCCATGAATAAGATGGGATACGATGCCGCTACGCTCGGAAACCATGAGTTCGATAACGGTCTTGACACCTTGGCGATGATTATTCAAATGGCACAATTCCCCTTCGTCTGCGCCAACTATGACTTCACAGGCTCTCCGCTTGAAGGGTTGGTACAACCATATGTCATCCTGCGCAAAGGATGTTTGAAGATCGGTATCTTCGGTCTTGGATGCCAACCCAAAGGGTTGATTGCCGACGATAACTTCGCTCCGATTCAATTCTTGGACCCGTACCCTGTTGCACAGCAGATGGCTGACACCCTGCGTGCGCAGAAATGCGACGTGGTCATCTGTCTCAGTCACATGGGCACATTAGGCAAAGCCAAGGAAGATTTATGCGACTCGGCACTGGTACGTAACACCCGGGGGATCGACGTGGTCATCGGTGGTCACACCCATAAATTATATACCGACAGACGGGAACCCAATTTGGACGGAGACAGTATCCCATTATGCCAAATGGGCAAGGCAGGAGCCAATTTAGGCAAGATTATGCTACATTTAGGTGACAAAAACGAAAAATAAAACAAAAAAATTTGCGTAATTCAGAAAAAAGCAGTAACTTTGCGCACTTTTTCTTAAGAAAGAGTAATTTTGAAGGACGAAATTTGTAAAAAACACACATACATATTAACTTTTAAAGATTTAGTATTATGGCAGAAATTGATGCAAAAGTAAAAGCAATCATTGCTGATAAACTGGGCGTTGAGGAATCGCAAGTAGTTAACGAGGCTAATTTCCAAACCGATCTGGGCGCAGACTCGTTGGATACCGTAGAGATGATCATGGAATTTGAGAAAGAGTTCGGTATTGAGATTCCTGATGAGGATACGCAGAAGATTGCAACCGTAGGCGACGCGATCGCTTATGTGGAGAAGAAAGCAGGAAAGTAATATTCTTTTCACATTAGTAAGCGAGTTTACGGGAATACTGTAAACTCGTCTGCTTTTTATTTGCGAGGGACGATAAATGCAACTAAAACGGGTAGTTATAACGGGTCTTGGAGCAGTAACACCGGTAGGTAACTCTGCGCCGGAGACGTGGCAGTCATTGATTAACGGAGTGAATGGTATAGCGCCGATCACATCGTTCGATGCCACACATTTCAAAACACAGTTTGCAGGTGAAGTAAAGAACTTCGATCCGGAAAAAGTGATGGATAAGAAGGAAGCGCGTAAGATGGATCGTTACGCGCAGTTCTCTGTGTGTGTGGCGGATGAGGCCCTGCGTGACAGCGGTCTTGACTTGGAGAAAGAGGATCGCAGTCGGGTCGGCGTCATCTGGGGAAGCGGCATGGGAGGCTTACAATCGACTGAGACGGAGATTATGGATTTTGCCAAGGGCGACGGAGTACCCCGTTTTAACCCATTCATGATTCCCAAAGCTATCCCCAGCATCGCTGCCGGTCAGATATCCATTCGTTTCGGTTTAGGCGGACCGAGTTACTCGGTAAGTACCGCTTGTTCCTCCTCATCCCACGCTGTCGGTTCTGCTTTTGATCAGATCCGCTTGGGGCACGCCGATGTCTTATTAACCGGCGGAGCAGACGCCGATGTGACTGCTGTGGGCGTAGGCGGTTTCAACTCGCTGCATGCCTTATCCACCCGTAATGACAGTCCCGAGACAGCCAGCAGACCGTTCTCCAAGAGTCGTGACGGATTTGTATTGGGTGAAGGCGCAGCATGTCTGATACTCGAAGAGTATGAGCACGCCAAAGCACGCGGTGCGAAGATTTACGCGGAGATAGTGGGAGTCGGTATGACTTCCGATGCCTACCACATGACCGCACCGGATCCGGAAGGCAAGGGAGCGGAACGTGTAATGCGCTTGGCTATCAACGATGCGGGCATCGAACCGGAACAGGTGGATTTCGTCAATACCCACGGTACCAGTACGCCGCTTGGCGACGTGACCGAACTGAACGCCATCAAGCGCGTGTTCGGGGAGCATGTGTATGAGATGAACCTGGACTCCACCAAGTCCATGACCGGTCATTTGATCGGTGCTACTGGAGCGGTCGAAGCTTTGGCATGTATCATGGCACTCAAAGACGGCATCATCCCTCCGACCATCAACCACGATCCGGAAGATGCAGATGAAAATATCGACTATCGTATCAACTTTACATTCGATAAAGCCCAGAAACGGGATATCCGCTATGCGTTGAGTAACACCTTCGGCTTCGGAGGACATAACGCATGTCTGGTCTTCCGAAAATGGGAAGAATAACAGGGATGGGTTCCCCTAAAAAGAACCCCTATTAGTCACTTTTTAATGTTTATTAAAGGTATTATGGTTACAAAAATTGGAGAAAATGCAGGTCGCATTTGGGGCGCTCTGCAAGAAGGTGCTCTGGATCTGAAGGCACTGAAAAAAGCTACCAAGCTGAAAAATGAAGAGCTCTATCTGGCTCTTGGTTGGCTTGCTCGTGAAGGTAAACTGACCTTCGAGGAGAAAGAAGCTGACACCATCGTTGCTTTAGCATAAGTATGGTTATAGCTATCGTAGGCGCTTCAGGCGCTGTCGGACAGGAATTGTTAGCTGTGCTTGCACAGCGACAATTCCCGATTTCCGAACTACGCCTCTTCGGTTCCGAACGAAGCGCAGGAACGACATACGAGTTCTGCGGTAAGAAGTACGAAGTACAACTGCTGCAACATGACGACGCTTTCAGAGGCGTCGATATTGCTTTTGTCTCCGCGGGCGCAGGCGTGTCACGTGCGTATGCGGAAGATATCACCCGTTTCGGTGCGATCATGATCGATAACTCATCGGCTTTCCGTATGGAGAACGATGTGCCCTTGGTGGTACCGGAGGTGAACGCTACAGATGCACTGAACCGTCCAAGAAACATCATTGCCAACCCGAACTGTACGACCATCCAGATGGTAGTAGCCTTACAGGCGATAGAACGCCTGACGCATATCAAACGGGTGCATGTGGCTACCTACCAGGCAGCGTCCGGTGCGGGGGCACAGGCAATGAAAGAACTGGAAAACCAATACCGTCAGGTGCTCCATAACGAACCCGTGACGGTCAATAAATTTGCTTATCAACTGGCTTATAACCTCATCCCTCACATCGATGTGTTCACCGAGAACGGGTACACCAAAGAGGAGATGAAGATGTATAACGAGACACGTAAGATCATGCACTCGGATGTCAAAGTAAGTGCGACCTGCGTGCGGGTGCCTTCGCTCAGAGCGCACAGCGAGAGTATATGGGTCGAGACTGAACAGCCGATCAGCGTCGAACAGGCGAAAGAGGCGTTCGCAAATGCGCAAGGCTGTGTACTCATGGATGATCCGGAGAACAAAATCTACCCCATGCCGCTTTTCCTGAGCGGGAAGGATGAGGTGTTCATCGGACGTATCCGTAAAGACCTGACCGACGAGTGCGGTCTTAGTTTCTGGTGTGTAAGTGACCAGATCCGCAAAGGTGCCGCCCTCAATGCCGTACAGATTGCGGAGTATTTGTTAAATCACAAATGACAAATAACCAATCACAAATAGAAATAATGGCTCCGGTAGGATGCTGGGAGAGTTTGGCGGCCGCTATACAGGCGGGTGCCACCAGTGTCTATTTCGGTATCGAGCACCTTAACATGCGGGCACGCAGTTCGGTGAACTTCACCACTGACGACATGTCCGCTATCGTGGCTACCTGTCGGGAAGCAGGGGTGAAGACCTACCTGACGGTCAATACCGTCATGTATCCCGAGGACCTGCCCTTGATGCGCGAGATCGTGGACAAAGCCCATGCAGTAGGCGTAGATGCAGTCATCGCTTCCGATATCGCAGTTATGCAGTATGCCAACAGTATCGGTCAGGAAGTACACCTCTCTACCCAACTCAACATCGCCAATACGGAGGCGCTTAAGTTCTACGCGCAGTTTGCCGATGTGGTAGTGTTAGCACGAGAACTGAACATGGACCAAGTGGCGTCCATCTATCATGACATCCAAGAGCAGCATATCTGCGGTCGGAGCGGACAACCGATCCGTATCGAGATGTTCTGTCACGGTGCCTTGTGCATGGCGGTAAGCGGTAAGTGTTACCTCAGTCTCAACAACTACGGGCTGAGTGCCAACCGGGGAGCGTGCGTACAAGTGTGCCGACGCGGTTATACGGTCAAAGACAAGTCTTCGGATTTGGAACTCGATATCGATAACCAATATATCATGAGCCCCAAGGATCTGAAGACCATTCATTTCCTCAATAAGATGCTGGATGCCGGCGTACGGGTGCTGAAGATCGAAGGTCGGGCACGTGGTGCGGAGTATGTAGATACCGTCGTTCGTTGTTACAAAGAGGCTGTCGAAGCTTGGCAGAATGGCGAATTCCGGAGAGTCTCCGGAGACGGACAGCCATGCGGAATAGATGCTAAGATCGCTAACTGGGATGAACGGCTCAGCCGTGTCTTCAACCGGGGATTCTGGGACGGATATTACCAAGGCCAGAAACTGGGAGAATGGACGCATTCGTACGGTAATAAGGCGACCCGTAAGAAAGTGTACGCCGCCAAATGTACCAATTTCTTCAAGAACCTGAGTGTGGCGGAGTTCGTACTGGAAGCCGTTGATACGATAGAAGAAGGACAGGAGTGTCTGATTACCGGCGAGACGACCGGTGTGTATGAGTGTACGATCCATAATATGCACGACAATAAAGGCGAAGCCACTTCGCGCGTGCAGAAGGGACAGTACTTCGCAATTAAAACCGACCGACTTATCCGTCGAGGTGACAAACTCTATCTTTGGCAAACTGAAAACTGACTACTGAATGCTGAACACAGCTATTCCACATATTATCTCTGCAGCGAACGCCCCTTGGTGCGGGTGGACGATGTTGGTACTGCTCATCACAGGCGTGTTGAGCGAATTGTTCCAACCCGGTATCATCACCCAGGCTAAGAGTTCGTTAGTCGCGCAGAATGAACGCGTGTACAAAGAGTCACCGATCAATTTTATGGGACAACTAATGATCACCTTGTTCCGTGTAGGCATCATCGCCATGGCGTTGTACCTCTGCTGTACGCCTACTGGACGTTTCTCTTTTGTCGGTTTTTGGGTGATCTGTGCTATCGTGTTGGCGATGTTTTTACTGAAGATGCTGAGTAACTTATGGGTGGATCGCACTTTTAGTATCTCCCGTCGTTTCGGAGATCCCTATGAGCATTACGGAAATATATTCACCTTGTTCACGGCGGTACTCTATCCGGCGATATTAGTGCTGATGCGGGTAGGAACACTTACCGTCAACCGGTGGGTTTTCGGAATTTTGACTTTGTTATTTATAGGCGTGTGGTTGTACCGCTCTATCCGTCAGTTCATGACGTCAATCGTGCAGATGCCCTACGTGTTGCTGTATGTAGCCACCATGGAGGTACTGCCGTTCGCCTTTCTCTATATCTCATCTGATCAAATAGTAACTATCTTATGATACAGAAAATTCTTTTTTCACAACCTCGTCCGGAAACGGCGCATAATCCTTACTCGCGTTTGGAAGAGCAGTACGGCGTGCAGTGTGATTTCTATCAATTCATTCATATCGAAGGCTTACCGGCGCGTGAGTTTCGTCAGCAACATATCAATCCTTTGGATTTTACGGCGGTCATCCTCAATTCCCGTTTAGGTGCGGAGCATTATTTCCGTTTGTGTGAAGAGATGCGCCTTACTGTGCCTGACAGCATGCATTATTACTGTAACTCGGAGCAGGTGGGTTTGTACTTGCAGAAATTCATCAACTATCGAAAGCGCAAAGTGTTCTTCCCGGAGACCGGTAATAAGTTCGAAGATATCCTTCCTGCCATGCATCGTCGTCCGAACGAGAAATACCTGATGGTGTTGTCCGATATCCATACGCAGGATCAGATTAACATGTTCGCCGAGAACGGTGTCGAAGTAACGCCGGCTATCATGTATCGTACGGTTACAACCCCTTGGCCGGAGGACAAACCCTTTGACTATGACTTGGTAGCCCTCTTCACACCGGCAGGTGTCACGTCGCTGCGGGAGAATTTTCCCAATTGGAAACAAGGCAAGACGATTATTGCCGCATTCGGAGAAGGAACTATCCGTGCGCTCGATGAAGCAGGTTACCGTGTTGACATAGAAGCCGGACCGGGACGTCCGTTCGCTTCCCTGCCGATGGCAATTGCCGATTATCTGGATAAGAACAATTAATGGCGAATGGTTAAAGGCGAATGGTGAATGGTTTTCCAAAACATAACAGACTCTGCGGACAAGTGCGAATAGCGCAGTTGTACAAGGAGGGGAAGCGCTTCGTAGTGTGGCCGCTAAGGGTGACCTATCAGCCAATAGCCAAGAGCCAAGAGCTAAGAGCGAAGAGCGAAGAGCCGGGAGCCAATACGCAAGTTCTTGTTTGGGCACCCAAGTCGCTCTTCAAGCGTGCAGTCAAACGCAATCGGTTGCGTCGTTTGATGCGGGAGGCCTATCGCTTGAATCAGAACCTGCTTGGCGAGCAACACTACCTCATCGCTTTTAACTATATAGATAAGGAAGAACAACCCTTTGCGACGATCAATAAGGCAATATGCAAATCACTAAAGAAGATATCAGAACAGTCGTAAGAAAGATATTCCTGATACCGGTGTACTTTTATCGGGTTTTTATCTCTCCTCTTACCCCTCCGTCCTGTCGCTATACACCTACTTGCAGTCAATATATGGTGGAAGCTGTCCTCAAATACGGTATCTTCAAAGGCGGTTGGTTAGGCATCAAGCGAATCCTGCGTTGCCATCCCTGGGGCGGTTCCGGTTATGACCCTGTTCCCTAAAGGGAAATTTGAAATTTGAGATTTGAAATTTGAGATTTTATGCGTATCGATATCATCACCTGTTGTCCGGAGTTGTTAGAGTCTCCGTTAAACCACTCGATCATCCAACGCGCAAAGGATAAAGGCCTTTGCGAGATATACGTGCATAATCTGCGGGATTGGACACTTGATAAGCACCGTAAGGTGGATGACTATGCCTTCGGTTTCGGTGCCGGCATGGTACTGCAGGTGGAACCCATCGACCGCTGTATCAGTCATCTGACCTCCGAGCGGCATTACGATGAGATCATCTTCACCGCGCCCGACGGGGAACGCTTCGACCAGAAAGCGGCTAACAGTTTGTCCTTAAAAGAGAATATCATCATTCTTTGCGGTCATTACAAAGGAGTGGATCAACGGGTGCGCGATCATCTGATCACACGTGAGTACAGTATCGGTGATTTTGTACTTACCGGCGGTGAGATGCCGGCAGCAATGATGACCGATGCCATTGTAAGACTCTTACCCGGTGCGTTAGGAGACGTGGAATCCGCCCTTAATGATTCGTTCCAAGACGGGTTGCTTGAAGCAGGGGTTTATACAAGACCCGCAGAGTACAAAGGATGGAAAGTGCCGGACATATTGCTAAGCGGACATCAAGCCAAGATAGAAGAATGGATGTACGAGCAGTCATTGGCGCATACTGTAGAGCGAAGACCTGATCTATTGGAAGAATAGTTTGCAAACTATAATTGACATTTTTAAGAAATTTAGCACTTTTTTTATAAAATATTTGGTCATATCGCCAAAAAGCAGTACTTTTGCACCGTGTTTTTCATGGTATTAGATTTAAGGTTAAGTAAAAAGATTGGGATGTCGGGAGACATCCTTCTTTGTTTTATAGGCAAACCATTGCTTGCGCATAGCAGATTCTACCGGGAATGATTAAAGAATGGTTAAGCAATATATACGGAATCACTAAAGTTTTGAACTTGCTGTATTATATACATGGTATATAATACTATAGAAAATTAACAAAATAGAAAAATGCATGGCACAAATGGCACAGTTGACACAATAAGAATATGGCACACAAAAACGCCCGGGGAAAAACCCCGAGCGTTTTTGCTATAAGCTAACCGGATGATTACTTAACCATGAGTTTAGCCTGGTAAACCTTGTCACCTTCGGTGAGACGGATGAGGTAAACACCTGCAGCCGGCATGCCCGGAATGATGATCGGGTTGTTGAGGTTCTGTGCCTGGTAAACGACAGCGCCGGTAGCAGAGATAACCTCTACAGCAGCATTGTTGTAGTTACCCAAGATACGAACCGGTTCACCTACCGTAGCCGGGTTCGGCGTGAGAGCCAAGGAGGTAACGAAGGTATTGTTGATACCTTGCGGATTACCAACCTTCACGATCAGAGTTACATCACCACAACCGAGATTAACCGTCAAGGTGTAAACACCTTCCTCTGTACCGGCAGCCAAGAGTTCTTGACCATTGAGTACATACGGCAGGTTCTCCAAAGCGATGGAGTCATTCATAATGAAGGACTGATCCTCGGTCGGCTGAGCCACCAAGAGGTGGAGTGTAACGATCGAGTCACAACCATAGATCGTATGGAGACCCTCTTCACCATGCGGTGTTGAATACTCACCAGCGGTACGCAGGCCACCGAACGGATATACGTCATACTTCTCACCTTGGCAGATAGCTGCACGGAAGAAGGTATAAGCTTCCTGCTCGTTGTAGATCTGAACCTTTGCGATCGAGTCACAACCCTTCGCATTTTGAATCGTGTCGATATACTCACCTGCCTCAGAGAGAGCCGGATACTTCTCAGTGAAGTAATAGGTCTGTTCCGGACAGAGGTGTACTTCTTCGGTCTCGCCCTTGAGAATTTCATTGACAGTCAAGTGGAGCGTTACGATAGAGTCACAATCGAGATACGATTTCTTCGTTACGGTCTTATTGGTGTTGGTGTAGTACTTCACACCATCGAACTCGTAGTAAGCACCCTGACAGATGGTTACCTCGATGTCATTGTAAACCTTCGGGTAAACGGTTACATTGAGGATAACCGTCGAGTCACAACCAAGAGCGGATTGCAGTTTCTGCTTGTAAACGGCACTCTCAGTAGCCAGGAAGTGGAAGTTATACTCATTGCAGGAGTCACCTTCGCAAAGTGCAATAGCTTCCAACTCGTTCACAGCTTCGGGTTCTACCTCAACGGTCAGACGCTCGATAAGGTCTTTATCTGCTGCAACTTTTGCACGTGTGAAGCGCTCGAACAGGTTCGTACCGGCAGGCAGTTGGTCTGCATCAAGTTCGAAGCCGTTCTCGTCGTAGTCTTCCCAGCGGCAGATCTTGTCGCTATTCTCGATGATTTGGTACTTATTGAGTTGGATGTTATCCAAGAGGACGAAGTTCTTCGATCCCTGAACCTGCTTATCTGCAAACGAGTAGATATAGAACGCTACCTGGATGGTTTGTCCTGCATACTTGGTGATGTCAATATACTTCGTGATGAACTTGCCGTTTGCATAGAAGAGGTTGAAGTTATAATCACCTTCGATGTCGGTACTCCAGATAGTAGCATCCTCCGCCTTCCAAGTCTTACCTTCGTCGGTCGAGATGATTACCATGAATTGCTCGAGTAGATCGGTATTCGGATTCGGGATATCGCTAGACTGCGCACGCAGTGCGATATCAAAGCTGAGCAAGAGGCTATCCTCTGCATTGGCAGCCAGGTCAATCTGCGGAGAGATGAGCCAGTGCTTAGCAGAGCTCGTTGACGAACTTGCATTAGTGGTAGTTAAGTTCGCATAGATATACTGATCACTACCAATGCTTGTGCGCCAATCGTACGAAGCAGTTTCACTTGCTTCATTCAACTGTGTACCATTGAATACCTCCTCCGCAGTAGCAGTATTACTACGCCACCAGTTCTTCGGCAGGTTAGTCTTCACAGCGTTGAAGTTCTCATTGAAGCGAACTACATAATCGGTGAAGAACGAACCGGTAGCACTCCATTCAGACTCGTCACCTGCAACGGTATCGCAGAGGTGCTTGAGACGGAAGAAGTACTCGGTAGCCGGTTTGAGGTTGTTGAGAACAACCATATTGGTGCTATCCAACTTCTGGTTGAAGATGAGCGATTTGTCTTCAAACTCTTCGCTTGTAGCCACATGGAGCTGTACATACGGGTTGATTACCAAATCCGTCCAGCGAATGGTAGCGGAAGTAGCGGTTACATTCTCTGCGCGCTGACCTGTAACAGGCGTACAGAAGTCACCCTTGATAATCTCAAGATCATCTACAAAGAAGTAGCTGGTTGCTGTCGGCTGCGGAGCCATGATAGTGATACGTCCCTTACCGGCATACTTAGCCAACGGCAGGGCGTACTCTTGCCAGTAGCTATTACCTGTCGGGTCATTATATGCGAATACGCCTGCATTTGATGTCCACTTCTGATCGTACGTGATGGTATCCATCGGCACGAAGGTGCTGAAGTCTGAAGGATCAGCCATTACGCCGACAACCAATGTACGTGAATAGTTCTGGTTAGCAGTGTACAACTTGCTCTTGCTTGCTGCCGATGAGTAGTTAGCCGAATAGAAGTATGCGGCACGACCCCAGAAGTGGAGCGTCATCGAGTCAAGCTCGAAGCCCAGTTCCGGAAGAACAGCATAGGCATTGTAGTTGGTTGCAGTGGTGGAGAAGCGCAAAGCTCTATCCGTTGTTGCATCTACTCGACCATACGCATAGGTTGTAGTATTAGCTATAGCATATGGTGTGTACGAAGCGCCACCTGTGCCAGCACCAAGACCTTCTTCCCAGCACTCCGGAATGACGTAAGTAGCACTTGTTCCCCACTGATAGAGGTTGTCCGCGAAGTTCCACGAAACGTTCTCCTTGTCAGCCGGTTTACACGGTGTAGTGAAGGTGAGGGTAACTGCCTTGCTCAGATCCTCGCCACAAACAGCTTGTACGCTGATGGTGTAGGTTGTTTGTGCTTGGAGCGTATCCATCTTGAAGTAAGCAGTATCTACCGTAGCCGTTGCATACGCCTCGGTCTTGCCACTCTCAGTGATAGTTACCTTGAAGCTCTTCTTCGGTGACAGCCAGTTAAACTCAGCCGCATTGTACTTGAGAGCATCCTCATCAAGCGCCAATTTGGTGACATTGATACAAGCATTCTCGTCGATCTTCTCAACCTTCAGGTCATCTACGAAAACTACATTGTAGTTTCCACCGGCAAGGATAATATATTTACCCTTTGCGCCATAGAGCGGAACTACAACATCACGCCAGTAATTCGTACCTTCCAGATCCGGATTCTTATTGATATCCACAGCAGTAGTGCTGGTACCCAAAGCTGGCAATACATATTGTGTCAACTCTTCGAAGGTGGACATATCGTACGGATCGGTTGCTACACCGACATAGATAGTACGTTTGTACGAACCGGTCGGATAGCAATAAGTGGTATACATCATACTATCGCGGCCATCCACTTTCGAAGGCGTATTACTATAAGTAGCACGTGCCTTGAAGCTTACCATAAGGCTGTCATAATCTGCATCATTGATTACAGGAAGTACAGCGTACGGACCGTACCCTCCATAGGAAGACGTAGCGGAATAGAAGTACATTACACTATCACCCGAGTAAGCTTTGTTCGCTGTTACAAGACCGGTAGTTGCATTCTTCGTATTATAACTAATATACGGCGCATTACCCACTGTATTCAAACCGGTATGAACATTGTTCACCATCCAGGTTTGCGGAATCTTGTTAGTTCCGGTCGGTGCCTGTGCTTTCTGCGGCTCATTATTCTCGAAGGTCCACATAGCATCTGCCAGTGGGATCTGATAGAGGGTAGTAGCCGTTACCGGACCACGCCACTCACTGGTCTCATCGCCGCAGTTAGCGCGAACATAGAAGTCATACGCAGTTCCCGGCTGCAAGCCGTTAATAACGAACTCATTCGTATCAGCAGGAACAACGGTCATGTCTGTAACAGCCGTGCCTTCAACACCATAGGCCACATCCCAAGCTTTGTTATCACCTTGGAGTTGCTCCCAAGCCAACTTCGCAGAAGTATCAAACATCTTACCTGCGCTCAAGTTATCCGGCATAAAGCAAGACGGCACAAGTGAGATCTCAATGTCATCGACATAGACACCTCCAGTGCTGGTCGTACCATTACCCTCAATACCTATCAGCACAATGTAATGACCCTTGCCATTGTATTTCTCGCTTACGATACGAGTATATTTGCTGAAGGTCGTTGCACTACTGATAACGGTATCAATAGGCTGGAAGGTAGCCATCAAAGTATCGAGCGTCGAAACTTCCTCTGCAATACCAACAACTACCTTACGATTCGGGGTAGCTGCTGCGGTAGCATTCGACTTGTACCAGAACGAAATCATCGTCTTCGTCAAATCATTCTCGATATACGGCAGCGCTGCAAACGAATACTTCTTGGTAGAAGCATTATCGCTATACATATAAATGGAACGTATACCTGCGTGCGCATTAGCAGCCGTTGTACCGAAGCTCGGATACGAAGCACCTGTACCTTCCGTTATGGTAGTACCATTGAGGTAATAGCAGGTCCAGCAATCCGGCTTGCGGTTACCCGAAGTAGTCGTATAAGACTCGAAGTCCTCTGCAAATGGCAATGTGTAGAATTCAGGACAGGTTGTTCTGAACATACGGGCATTCGACCAAGCGCTGGTATCCCCTTCGCCACAGATGGTACGAACGTAAACATAATAGTCGGTCAGCATCGTCAGACCATTTACCAATACCGTAGTGTCAGCGATATTCTCAATCGTCTTCACTACTTTCGCCTTCTCATCGCTCGGAGCTACTTTGGTCTCCGTAACAGCGAGCTCGTAAGAAAGTCCGGTCTTATTCCAACTGAACTTAGCAGCAGTATCGCTCAGCGAGTCAACAACAAGAGTCGTAGGAGCAGCGCAGCCCGGAATCAAATCAAAGCGGATATTATCAATAAAGGCTTCATTGGATCCTTCACCACTCTCGGAAAGGAACATCACTTGATTACCCTTAGCCCCCGTTACATAATCACCATCATATTGATCAAACGGAATAGTATATTTAAACATACCCGTTGAATCGGTTGTGTAGTTCAATCCGGTAATGGTCGTAATCGGAGCAAACGTACTGAGGTCAGAAGCATTGCTGATAATACCTACGGTAATACTCTTCACGTTAGTTGCTGCCGTACTATTGGTACAAGCATCAAACGTAATTTGATACTTACTGATATCATCCACCTCCAATGGAGGCATAATAGCATATGCACCATCCGTAGAAGTGGTGTTGAATATACGAAGCAAGAATTTGAATTTACCCGTTGCCGAACCATAACGCGTAGGCATACTGGTACCATTCATACAACCTAATGACCAGCAACCCAATACTGTTGCTTCAGAGAAATCTTCTACACCATATACTTCCGGAGTCTCCGGGAGACAGGTTGTACGGAAGGATGCTCCTTCAGACCATGTAGTCGGAATTGCACCACAGACCGTGCGTACATAAGCGTAGTAAATCTTATTCAACTCGAGTTCGTCATTGCGATAGACAATCGAGGTAGCAGCGGTTTCTACGAAAGACATCACCTTTCCGGTCGTATCCGCGGAATTAGGATTGATATTCTCTGACAATACCAATACTTCATACTTATCCGCATTGGTCTTGTTCCAAGAGAATTTAGCACCATTCGTAGTCGGCTCCGAAGTAGAGAGGCTGAATAGTTTCTCACAATCCTTGATATAATCAACAGCAATATCATCCAGATAATAATTCACTTTACCATCACGCTCGTAGTTACGCTTGAAGGCGATATATTTACCTTCGCCGGCATACTTGTCTAATTTAATCAATACACCTTTCCAAGCAGTACCGACTACATTCACGCTATCCACAACCTCAAAGGTGGTGATATCGTTCGGATCAGTCATGATACCTACTTGCAGCATCGAGTTCTGCGATACGCTGTAACCCTTTACGAAGAATTCAACCTGTAACTTCTTGATGCTGTCTGCCATAACAGGGAGTGCCGTCCAAATCTGGTTTTGAGCCGTAGAAGAAGACGATGTGTACAACGCGTACATGGAGTTACTGTTGTGTCCCCAGTTAGCAGTTGTGGAACGTGAGATATACGGATAATAGGAAGTAGAACTTCCTCCAGAATGACTCTCTGTATAAGTATAACTCGGAGCGGACCAGCAGAACGGGATGAATTTCACGGAACTACCTGTCTTGTATTCCGGATCCTCGAAGTCCTCTACGAACGGAAGCGGATTAGCCGGCAGACACTCCGTTGTGAAGCTCAACCAGTCAGAGATTTCATACAGCGAGTCGCACTCAGGTGATACCATATAGGTATAGTCGCTATGCGGATTGAGACCACGTACGATGAACGAAGTCTGCTCAACCATCGAGTCAACCAGCATTACATCCTTGCTGTCTTTTATGCGGATCTGCCATTTCTCCATGCCGTTAGCACCCCAAGAGATAATAGCCGAGTCATGCGCAGCTTCTACTTTCGGGTTGGCAATCGGATTACACTCGCCTAAAGAGTAGAGATTGATCCAGTCAAGATACTGGTTGGAATAATAAACGTTTGTCCAACCGTAACCGCTACTGCTGGTTGAACCACTCTCATAGGGGTTAGCGGACTCGATCGCTTGAATAGCGATAATCTTACCTTCACCCTTATAGTTGTCGAAAGCGCATGAGAACGGTTGATACTCTGTAGCCGAAGTAGCTTCGAAGGTAGCAATCGTATCGAAGGTAGAAATATCATACGGGTCGGTCAGAATACCAACAGCCACGCGTGAAGAGTTCTCAACAGAACTGCTATAACGCTTCATGTAGAACTTGAGCAGTACTTTGCTCAAGTCGGCTACTTCCGGCAATGCGATATAGTTACCATATTTATGCGTGTAACCGTATATCTCCGGGTCACCGGCCGTCACGCGGTTACCTTCCTTACGCATGTATATGTAGTGGCCTGTCGATTTACCCTCTTGCGAAGTGGTACCCGAAGAAAGTGCCGTATAAGACTTATTCTGTCCGTAACCGTTCGGAGCAGAAAGGGTAGCCGTGATGATGCTGTTTGGATAGTTGTAGTTGACACCATTATTGCTGAACGGATAGAGCGTCTTCTCGCTCCATGTATTGCTCTGCGGGTCCTCCCAGTCAATACGATACGGCATCATGCTATCCGCCAAGAACATCGGCAGACGCGTCATTGCAGGCAGCGACCAGTCACCAGCCAAATCACCTTCTCCAATAGACTGCGTGAATACCTCCAGCATCAGGCCGGATGTTCCTTCGGGCATATCGACATGGATAGTGCTTGCTGTCTGATTCAATACCGACAACAGTTTGTCGCTCTCCTCCATTTCTGCAGGATCTTCAACAATCTGACCTTTAGAGTTCGTCACACGTTTGGTAACCAATACATTGTACGGAAGACCATGTGCATCGAGCGTCAGGTCAAAGCCCTTAGCCGAAACCTTAGAGATCTTGATATCACTGGGCCAGACAGGAGCAACGGATGCCTTGATAGCAATGTTGTCCATATAGAAACGGTTGTCCTTATCCTTGAAATCCGAAGCAAAAGCTACATATTTGCCTTCGCCCTGATATTTTGCCAAAGAAACACCGAACTTATTGAACTCCTGCGAACCGTAGATATAACATGTATCAACAGGAACAAACGTAGTGAAGTCTTCCGGATCGGTCATCACACCCACAATGATGCCGCTTGCATAATCCGGGCCTACCGATTGGTATGCCGTTCCCCAGAAGCTAACAAACACATTCTGCAGACTCGGAACGTTGATTTCCGGAGTAGCAGCATAAACATACTGACCGGCAGGAATGCTGGTGCTCAGGCTGCGTGCGCCGGTGAAGGCGAGACAGAAACTTTGGTCAAACGCATATTGTCCGGCAGTAGCCGTACCCGGTTGCGTATTGGTGTTGACAAACGGCATATATTCCATCGTCACACCATCCTCGCGCTTGATACTGGTACCGAAAGACCAGTATGAGATATGGTTCAGAGAACCCGATTTGTACTCGAAGTCTTCACCCGCCGTGAAGTTCTGAACCAACGGCAGACTAACGAAGTTCTTTGTACGGAACGATGTATAGGTCCATTCGCTGGTAGCGCCTTGGCAATACGAGCGGACATAGAGATAATACTGCTGATTACGTTTCAAGGTGATGCCAAGTGCCTCGCTTGAGAAAGCGAACTGGTCGTCCTTGAGGAACCCATAGTAAACCAATGCAGCGGGATCTACCTCTTCTATCGATTCGATAGGGGTCTTCGAGAGCGCCACTTCAAACGAATCGGTGTCGAAACTGGCATTCCAGCTGACGGTTGCAGACGTTGTCGTCAAACCTGATACGATATATCCATACGGATCTTCGCAAGTAGGCATCGGACGCACTTCGATATTATCCAATACCACACCGCGGCCGAAACGATCCGTCACCTCAAACATGATTTGATAGGTGTCGCTTTGGCTCGTGAGCTGGATAGTATCACGCTGCCACTTGGCAATCTTGTGATTGAACTCAGGATTGCCATTACGTCCATCCAAGCGCACCCATTGGTCAGACGCTTTCGAGCGATAGAAGACCTTCAATTGGTCAAAATCACCCGTACGCTGTTGTTGCGCGTGGCTGAACACGAGGATGGGCTGGAAGACATCGCCTTGGTTCAAGTCCATCACCGGTGAGATCAGACGAGTGGTATAGCCGATGGTTGCGGTAGCACTGTTACGCAACGACAAGAAGTACGATCCGTTCGCTGCTACAGCGGCAGGATACTGTGCCTCTTCGGCTTTCTCAATCACCCAAGGATGCTCTCCGTAGATATTGCTATCTACATACTCTTGAGTCCAACCCTCAGGAATTTCACCACTCTCGAAATCTACTTTCTGCACGTAAATGCTCTCTTGAGCTACGGCAGATAACGACATCGTTGATAAGATGATCAACGCAAATGTCGAGCGTAAAATTCTTTTCATACCTTTAATAAATTTGGTGAATAATAGATTGTTTGTGGGTTTTTGTTTTCTGTTTATTATGGCCAGCACATACATGCCGGTTGAGTTTCATACACATTAAATAATATCGTTACACGTACGCCTACGCGTATCCGCTGAGCTTCGTGGGGAGCGATAGAGGTATCCAACAGACTATTCAGACGGATATTCTCTTTGGTATTTGCCAAGCTCTGGGAGAACGGATTGCTATCTATCGCCGAATAGTCAATGAGCGGTGTACTGTTTCGCAGACTATACTTGCCCATCGGCAAGTCATATCCCAGATAAGCGCCTGCCCTCATCTGCCAACGTTTGGTAGGCAGAGGAACCCGTACGCCTACTTCCGCTTCCACTGCCAGTTCAGTAGTGGCAGAGCGAACGACGCTCTTATCGTTATATTCTGCTTGCGGCCAATATCCATATTGCTCCGTGTTACGAATAGGTTGGATGAAGCGCTCGTATTCTCCTTCCGCTAACATGTTCGTCGTCGTTGCCAGTTGGTTGAACAGAGGTGCAGTCCGTAATGTTGCACCTATTCCTGCGTACACCCATTCTCCGAAATAGTAGCCCACCTGCACCGGTATCACCATACGCACCTGACGGTGTTGCTCCTTATAATCGGAATAGACATAACGGTAAATCACCGGTTCGCCCATCAGATCCTCCCTATTGAACGCATCCGCATACTCCGGCAAGGAACTATTCGTTACCATATAATCCGCACCTATACCGATATTGACGAAGAAACCGGCTGTTTGCAGTTCATAACTCAAATGCAGTTGTCCTCCTCCACCCGGGCGCACCCATATTGGCGAGTTTTTTCCCGTCAGCACATTTGCCTCCACACCGGTCAGATTCAATCCCAACCAATGCGATACGGACTGCTTCCCATACTGCGAAGCTACTGCACTGAGTGCCATCAGCAGTCCAAATACTATGCTATATATGCGCTTGTTCATCGAATAATAATCTTAGCTGATTGATGGCTCTGCGGACGAACCAAAATATACATGCCCGAAGACATAGGCACCGAAGTGAACGCTGCATCTGTCAGCGGGACCACCACACGGCCCATTACGTCCATCAGCATCCATGCCCCTTCTCCGGCATCCACTTTCTCCAATGCTTGTGCGGCTTCATACACAATCGGACATGCAGCCACAGCTATGCCATCGGATGTCCGGGTTACTACCACCGAATAAACCGCACCTAGGTCCCCGTCGTTCACAATAAGATACGATTCGGTTGCTCCTGCTATCGGTTGACCGTTACGGTACCATTGGTAAGAATTAAACTCGTAACCTCCGTTGTAGCGGTCATTGAGTAAGGCGATTATTCCGTCTTTCTGCTCGATGATGGCAGACGGATAGCTGACTTGGATCATCACCGGTATATCCGGCGTCGGGCAACGCGGTGTTTCCAACTGCAGTACAGCAGGATACAAACCGGGAAGCGTAGAATCCGGTAGCGCAATTACAATATCCTCATCACTACCAAAATCATATCGTTTTTCAAATCCGGCATTGACAGCCGTAGCCGAACAAAGGACATGAAGACTATCCATTCTTCCGGTTATAATCTCAATCGGAACCACCAGCGCCGGAGCGTCGCCGCATACAGAGATAGTATCCGATATAGCGATGCGTAAGATAGGTTCGATATCCAAGTTCAAGGTCACAATACTATCTATATTCGGCCATTGTGCACTCTTAAGATTGGCATGGTACGTTCCCGTTTCGGTAATACGTTCGTCGCCCAGTTGGAAGTATCCTCCTTCGCAGAACGATGTATCTATCGTGAATTGCGTCTCATGTATATAGACATGCTGCAGTATCTCACATCCTTCTTCAATCACGATTTCGTCGAAGTCATACGGTTCCCAATAGACACGTCCGTTATGCATTGAACCCTTAGGAAGGTGAATATCTCTCTCAGACGTTGATACATCCGGGAAAACCATTTCGCCCAATTCTTGCGTAACCGCACACGCCCCATCGGAGATCGATGCCGTCACTTTGGGATAATACGTACCTCCCGTAGCCGGATAGATATGCACGATGGAGTCGGCATTGGAGGAAACGATCTCACCGTCGCCGAAATCCCAGATGGTTTCCTGCACTTTTTCATTCGCTGTATAGACGGTATCGGTTCTGCCATCTTGGTTCCACCGCTCTATATTTTTATAATATATATATGACTGATTATAAAATGTTACAGCATTTGTACAATGCTCACCTCCATTCCACTTATGGTCCGCTTTTGCCACCGGGTAGCGAGGGATACCACATGCATCGAGTGTGTAGTAACACTTGTCATTTGCCTGCGAAATCACATCCACATTATAGGTGAGTGTATCCATGGGTGAAATAGTGAAGGTCTGGTCGCGTGAAAGGATGTTAGACCGGTCTGTAGGAAGATACCACTCATAGTCAAAACCAGACGGAGCAGTAAACGAGGTGGTGGGGTTATCCTCTCCACAGTTGAGACCGGATAACTCAGCCGACTCGCAGTCCAGCGTAAAATAAGCATATCCCCAGTGACCACCATAGGCACATTCTCCAATCATAAGTTGCACTGTGATCGTCTGGCCCGCATAATCACGCAGATTGACTGCCACTTCCTGCCAATCTTGCCACCATACCCCATTGTCTGCCTGGTGCCATTTCTGGGTATCCCCGAAGCCTACGTGGAAAACAGCTCTACCACAGTTATTGGGCAGCGGACGCAGGTTACGTCCGGAGCCGTATTTAATATCCAAAGTGAAACTGGATTGTCCTTCTTCCTCATGGCCACCGTCCTGCAAAACGGTTGCATAATTGAGTTTGAGAATGGCTCCTTCTCCTTCGGGCACATTATATGTATATTCGATATAGGATATTTCGTAATTCGATTTCCAGTTACCGAGACGTACCGAAGCTAACGAACCGTCCGGTTTGGTCTTGAGGAGATTATCCGTACGAGGGTCTGTCTCTCCCGGCACATAATGAAGCGTATGCAAACTCTGGTCAGATTCATATCCGAAATCAAATGGTCCTTGCACAATAGCCGACGCATTCCATACCGTTCCATAGCAGGTGCAAGCCGTTCTGTCATCTATTGCCAAATAGTTGATACATCTTCCCGGAAGGAAATAGAACGGCGTATAGAGCGCATATTCACTCACTCCGTTTTGACCGCAGTGGGAACGTACATAAATTTGTGCCATTCCTTCGGATAGTCCGTCTATATTAAGACGTTTGAGCGTTATACGGTCGAAATACTGCCATTTACCCGCTTCGTAGTCATACACACGCGCATCATACCAATCAGCATCTCCCTCCCATGTTACCTGCATCGTAGTACCAACCATCGTACGGGTAAACTTAGTAGGTGCCGGACACTCATCTTCCACCGGAATAATCGATATGTTATCTATACATCCACTAGGTGGCACTACAGCGGAGCTCCGGGCATTCGTCCAAACAACTGCCAATTTATGCTTATTACCATCCGCATGGAAGGTGATTTTAGCTTGCTTCCAAATTGAAGTACTATTAAGCACCGTATCCAATTTGTACTCATCCACCCACCCGGGCCTCAATGCGGCTGCTGTGTATGTATCCACATTTTCGGGCACCCAACACACCCATATACCTTCACCGCTAGCTGAACGTCCTTTAGCCAACCAATCGAAGAAAATGGTATAATCACCTTCCGGTAATGTTAATTCCCGTACAGCTACGGCGTACATATTCGTATTGCCAGAATAGGTAGCATGTTCGCCATCGTTAGAGATAAACAAACCATATTCACCGTCGCGGGTTGTATTAGCCGCAGCACCCATATACCACCAGTTAGGACATCTATCGGCACGCGGACCGTCATTGAGCAACCACTGCGCACGTTCGTCCGCATCCTCAAAGTCGCATTGGTACACAATCTGCGCTGCTATCGGCATCGACAGCAGACAGAATAGCAGTATGTATAGATATTTCTTCAAGTGTTTACAAAATCATAAATTCAACACGACGGTTCTGCGCACGACCTTCTTCCGTATCGTTCGTAGTGATCGGCTGGCTTTCGCCCTTTCCTTCCGCTTCGATGCGGTCAGCATCTACTCCACGCTCAATCAGATAGTTACGTACACTATTGGCACGACCTTCCGACAGAATCTGGTTGTCTTGATCCGAACCTACATTATCCGTGTGACCGGTGATGCGGATGCGGAGTTGCGGATGCTCATTGAGTAGTTTAAGCAAGCGCTGCAATTCCGGTTCCGATTCCGGTAAGATCGTCGTCTCGTTGGTAGCGAAGAACAAGTTCTTCATAATGATCGGCTGCTCACGTACGACCGGTTTGTCATCCAACATAATGATCGGTTCGGGTTCCGGTTCCGGTTTGGGCTTCGGCGTCATTGCCAGCGTCAGGGTGTCGTTCCAATCGCCGTGACTATATTCATGTTCCAGCGGTTCATACTCCGGATGCGAAAGCGCCAGATGATACGGACCCGGAGCGGTCTTGATGGTAACAAGACCCTTCTTATTCGTCGTACGACGCATCGTACGCGGTGCTTTGCCTTCCTTCGGCGTAACATCCACGGTAGCGACATTGACTCCTGCATACGTCTCCGCATCTACCACCTCAATCACCATCGCCGGTTTCTCCGGTTTCGGCGGTTGCGGTTTGTTCATCTGGAGCAATGCCGTGAACTTAACGCCTACCAGCAAACTGTTCAAACGACCGGTAGCCCATTCAGAGGTATGTAACGAACGGGTATGGATATCGTTTTCATCTGCCATCGCCATCGGCCCCTCTTGTTTGGGAGACAGATTGGCTACGCCATAATCCACAAATGCCGCCACACGCATGTAAATCGGATGCGGACGTTTCTTATTATCGTCATTCCAACGTTTATCCATGAATCCATTGATATTCACTCCCACTTCAGCTGTGGCAGCAATATCCAAACCGTAGTTATTCTTTCCCGATGCGCTATACGGCTTATCGGTCACTGCACCGTGGTTCGCCATATTCATCCAAGCAGGATCATAAGCCGATTCATCGGTGATGGACGTGGAATAAGTACCCTTCTGCGAATACGTACCGAAGAGCGTATAGCCCACTTTCATACCGGCCAAGAAATACACCTTATCCCAAGTACCACCTGCCATAATCGGCAGCATCAACTGACCTGCTATGTGGTTCTCTTTCAGCGGATCCGCAAAGGTATAATGCTTGGTTTGCGTATAACCCGGCGCCATCGTCATGACGTCATACGTAGCCGGGAAGGTCACTTTATCCATGGACGAGAAGATACGGAACTCCGGACCGACATTCAAGATAAAATGGTCATATTTATACTCGTATCCTACTCCGATCAGTCCACCGCCGCCACCGACAAAGCGACTATTGTCGTATTGGTTCATCAAACCGCTATATCCGGCACCGCCCCATACAGCGACATGATGGATATTCCGGTTGGCTCCCTTCCATGAAGGTGCTCCCAAAACCGTTTGGCTTGCCAGAATGGCAATCATCACAATGTAATACAATCTCTTTCTCATCGTTTCCTCCTCCTTATTCGATTACACTGATGCGGCAGACACGGGTCTCTTCCCCTATCGCCACATGGACTACATACACACCTGCCGGCGCACTTACAGCAATGCTGTTTTCACCGACAGCCAGAGCTTGCGTCATCACCACATCACCGAACATATTCACGATTGTCACGGTTGCGGCTGCATTCACTTTGACGGTCAGCGTTCCGCCGGTACGAACGGGAGACGGATAGACATATACCACTGCCGGTTCTTCCGACTTAGTCGGACGGAACGGACAAGTGCTCACTTTCTCACCGTTGCTGACACGTGTCATCTCCAAATGATAGAACGCCGTCAGATCCAGTCCTTCAGCCACATACAGATAGGATAAGTTGGCTCCGGCTATCGGTAAGTTATTCTTATACCATTGATAATCCGTAAACACATGCGAAGTCGTATCCGTTCCTAAAGTCTCCGCATTCTTAAGCGACAGCACATCGCCCCAACGCTGATAGACCCAACCCGGCTGACATACACCGATCTGCGTCTCCTTCACGATAGAACAACCGAAGTCATTGAAGAACTCCAGCACAAACATACCGCCGTTGATGCCTGTTATCGAGTCTGCTGTTTGCGGTTCACCGCCATTGACCGTGTAATAATCAAATCCGGTGCCATCAATGAAGATGGCTCCCGAATTGGGTTCGTCACTCATCTCACGGATGGTTATCTCCGGTTGAATTGAATCGAGAACAGTCACATTACACCATAGCGTTGAATCACAACCGTACCTATTCTTATAGAAACGATAGAACTTACCGGATTCCGTTAATTTATAGGTCTGTCCATCTACGGTCAATGGTATCTCTGCACAGATAGTGGTATCCGCCAACTGGTTCGAACTCTGCGGAGACAGGTGGAGGTTAAGATATACTGTCGAATCACAACCAGCCTTTGTCTTCCATACATTCACATATTCGCGCTCCTCTCCGGCATACTGCGGACCAAACACGATATAACTTCCTTCGCAAATAGTCGTATCTACATGCACCTCACTATCTCCGATGGAAGGTATTGTCACAGTAATGGTCGTATCATCCACACAACGCCCCTCTGCAATAGATGCCGCGAGTAGCACTTCAAACGTACCACCTTCATTAGGGAAGATAACCACCGGGTTACGTTCCGAACCTAACTGACCGTTACCAAAGTTCCATTCAAACTCATCACAGCCTTCGTCATAATGATACTCCGTTACATTGTTAAACATCGTCATGATATGACTCTTGTTTGTAAAACGGACACGGTTCTGACAATTAGTCGGCTCATATTTCCATTCGAAAGATGATATCGGATAACGGGGACGACAAGAAGAATAAAGATCAAAACCGCAAGTCTCTTCTTCCAAATATGTCAAATGACAACGATAGGTTGTTGTATCCGAAGGATCAATCAACAACGTTTTTCCGTCCGGTGTCATCATACTCTCCGGAACCGGATTATCGAACTTATCAAACCACTGATAAGCAAAACCATTGGGTGCCGTAATGGACATCTGCGAGTCATCACCACAACTGGTGCTTACGATCTTAGCCGCAGCACAACCCATCGTGAAATAGGCATAACCGAAGTGTCCGCTCCAGTTACAGTCACGAGTCGTCAGACGAACCGTTAGAAGTTGCCCGTCATAGTCCTCCAAGTTCAAACCTATTGTTGTCCAATCTTTCCACGTCACACTACCGGTGATATTCCATCCGGGACGTTGAGAATCTGCATAGAAATCTGCAGAACCGCAAGTATAGTCAATCATATTGCCATACTCATCCAGGATCTCAAGATTGAAGTGCGGTTGATCCGCTGCCCCATGGTTAGGATCCTCCAGTACAACAGCGTATTTAAGCAGCAGGATAGATGCATTTTCTCCGTCCACCACATAGAAGAATGACAACGACTCAGCCTCGCCACCCACGTTCCAGTTACCCAAGCGCACCGATGCAACCTCATCCTCCGGCACTATTTTCAGACGCCCTCCGGTACGAGGATCATACTCATCAGGATCCCAGTTTACTGTATGACGCCAGTATTTGGGATCATCGGTATATGCCGTGTCATAAACTCCCACATTGAGATACGGATTTTTAAAATTACCCCACGTAGCCTCCACATTCTCCGGATCATGCAAGTCGACATAGTTAATACAATGGCGCTCCGGATAATAAACACCGAATGATGTTAGATAAGTATAAGCACTGGTATCTACATCGTTGCACACACCACGAACACGGATGTCATAGGCTCCTTCATCCAAACCCTCTAATACAAACTGCTCAGAACGAATACCAGTCTGAACAGACCAGCGCTCACGACCGTAACGACGGTACTCCACGCAGTACTGTGAACTGGTACCAGTCCAGGTTACAATCACAGAGTCACCTACCACTTCCGACTTCAGATTCGCCGGTTTGGCACAGTTACGAGTGGTAATCTGAATATTGTCTATACATGCAGAGATAGGATTTGCCAACTTGGCATTACTATTCTTATTACGCCAAGCAAAATAAAGACGATAAACACGTGTTCCGTTGGAATTGAAGTTCACCGTTACGTGTTGCCAACGACTACGATCCCGCATCACACGGTAATCTTGACCGGCAAAGCTCTGGATATAACTTGGAAAGTCCGCGCGCTCATAGTTACAGTCCATCGATGTCATCTGCTGCGCGATACCGACACCGGCACAGAGATAAGTCTCATCACCACCCAAACAACGCCAGTCGAATGACAACTCGTAGTATCCGCTAGGAATGGTAAAATCGAAATAGGTATAGGAGGTATTCCAAACCGTATCAAATGTACATGTCTCGCCTTCATCGCATGAGATATACAAGGAACGCTTACCCTCACTCTTAACGGCTGTACCGATCACCCAATGCTCTTTGCACTTATCTGCATCATATCCGTTATTCAAATGCCAATATTGGTTTAAATCATCCGTATCGGAAACCTCAAACCCCATAGAATACGGCGCATGTATCAATGCCGCATTCTGTGCCGAAAGCAAGGAGGAAACACTGAAAAACAGCAATAGCAAACCTGCCCTAATTGCTCTATACACGCGTATGCTCATATTTTGTTTCATATTCATAATCGGTCATCCTCTTCTGAAAAGAGAACGTAAAAATTGCGCAAAGTTACACAAAATTTATAAAATACGCAACAAAATGACAAAAAAAATCAGAATTTATTGCATTTTGTAAACTATATTTTACATTTTAAAATCAGTATGATAGAACATTAAATGTCGTATTTAGTATCTATTATCACCTATTCTCTCACGCGTGCATGCGCATAAAATAAATAAGGAGAGCCACAAAAGCGGCTCTCCTTACTCATCAAATAAAACCTAAATTAGAGACTTGCCTCGTATGTTGCGGCGTCCATCAGCTTATCCAATTCAGCAGCATCTTTTACGCTGATACGGATAATCCATCCTTCGCCGTACGGATCATTGTTCACCAACTCCGGCTGCGCATCCAATGCACCATTCACCTCCAGCACCTCACCGGTAACCGGCATATTCAGATCGCTGACTGTCTTAACGGCTTCAATCGAACCGAACACTTCGCCTTGTCCGACGGTCTCACCCAAGGAGGGCACATCCACAAAGACAATCTCTCCTAACTCACTCTGCGCATAATCGGTGATGCCGACAAAGGCCTCATCTCCCTCTACGCGAATCCACTCATGTTCGCTTGTATAGCGAATGTCTATAGGAAATTCCATTTATGATTTATTATTTATTATTTGTGATTTATTTCTTTACCGGCGTTCCCGGAATCTGGTTACCCACCGTGGACATTGCGCAACGGAAACCGATCTTCGAAGAAGACGCATCCTGATCCATGTAACGACGGGTGGACGGGTTCAACCAATAGATACGATCAGCCCACGAACCACCTTTGTACACGCGCGTGTTCTTGGAGATACGCGGTGCCAGAATATTGGTCGGCTCATCTTTATATTGCTTAAGGTTGCTGAATCCTGCCGTATCAATCGGTAATTCATACTCGGAGTTCGGCAAACGGCTTGCCTGATCACCATCCTTCACTGCACGCTTATCATCCTTTGCCTCCCATACAATCCTAATTTGACCCAGCGAATCCAACTGCATTTTTCCATTCTCGTCAGTAGCAGGTTTGCTATAGATATTACCACGATATGAGTTATACTCCATAGCCTCTTGGAACGTCGTCTCACGGAATACATCCATTACCCACTCGTTCACATTACCCGCCATGTTGTACAATCCGAAATCATTCGGTGCGTATTCATCTACCGGGTTAGTGATTACGTAACGGTCATTCAGCGCACCGCTGACACCCATCATGTCGCCTCGTCCACGAACAAAGTTAGCCTGCAATTGGCCCACATTCTTCTTCGACATATCACGAGGATGATATCCGCTCCAGGGGTACACTTTACCCTCGACAGTCAAACCGTCCGGACCGGCAATAGGCGCATAAGCGGCAAACTCCCACTCTGCCTCCGTCGGAAGACGATAACCGGTAACGAAGATACCGTCCGCAAGGGTTACTTTGCGGTCCTTACCATAACTATCCTGTTTCGGATGACGTCCGTATTGAGGTACATAGCTAGCATCGTAGAGATATTTCTCTGTATTAAAGACAAACTGATCACGAATCCACTCGTAACCGGGACGGTAAACGGTGATCATCTGCTCAGGATCCTCAGGACTCGGGATGTCATAAGGAACGAGCTCCGTGCCATGCGCATTCTCCCACTCCTCACGTTCTTCCTCCGGAATCTCTCCTGCCAATGCATCGAACTCAGGCATTGCCATTGCCCCGCAACTGATCAAAGCCATCTCGTTCACACGGTCCGTACGCCACTGGCAGTAACGCATTGCCTGCGTCCAGCTGACACCCACGATCGGATAGAACGAGAAAGCAGGGTGGTCGAAATAATTGGTCTCATACGGATCGTTATACGCCAAGTCCTCACGCCAAACGGTGCGATCCGGACGTGCCTGATCCACTAATTCGGGAGCAACCGGACCAAAGACGAACTCCAACCAATGCAGATATTCGTTCCAGTTCAGGGTCGTCACCTCGTACTTATCCATGTAGAATGAACTAACGGTAACCGTACGGGTCTCGTTATTACGCGGAGCGGTCAGGAACTCATCCTTCTCGCCTACGGTAAACGAACCACCCTGAATAGGCACCATACCGATAGGGTTGACATTACCCACGCCCTCATAAGCCTGGAAATTCGTACCTTTTTTGTCAAAATAATTCCAACCGGTTGTGTTGCTCACGCGCGTATTCAACTCACGTTGCTCACACGATACAGCCACCGCTGCAACCGTCACAATCAATAGATACTTAAATACCTTTTTCATACTATTTTTTGATGTATTTTATATACGTGTACATAAATCAGCCTGCAAATGTACTGCTTTTTTATGACATACGCAAATTTTTATTCGATTTTGTGCGATTTTTTTGCATATTTCCGCATTTTTTTGTACCTTTGCGGCGTGAAAACGAAAATTATGGCGATAGGGAACGTCACTCCGGACAGTTTTTATGCTGCTTCAAGGTTACAGACGGAGTCGGCATTGGTGGCATGGGCAGAGGGGGTTCTGTCGGAAGGCGCAGATATCTTGGATATCGGCGGTTGTTCCACGCGTCCAGGCAGTACACCTGTGGACGAAGCCGGGGAATGGGAGCGGTTAGAACCTGCCCTACATACTCTTCGCAGAATCATGCCGCAGGTACAATTATCCCTGGACACTTTCCGTCCGAACATCGCCCGTCGTGCAATAGAGACTTTTGGTCCGATGATCATCAATGATATCTCCGGTGGATGCGATGCGATGTATGAAGTGGTGCGCCACTACCATGTGCCCTATGTATGGACACTATGCGGAAATCTGACACTTCTATCCCAACGGACAGAGATGGAAGATATCGATCTGATTTTAGATCCGGGTTTCGGCTTTATAGGTTCGACGGAAGGGGACTATGCCTGTATGCTGCATATGGATGAGTTATGCGCTTATCATCGTCCCATTCTGGTAGGAGTAAGCCGTAAGTCGATGGTTTGGCGTCCGCTTGGATTGACACCAGAGACATGTCTCAGTGCTACGCAAGCCTTGCAGATGTACGCATTGGAACACGGTGCTACGATGCTGCGTACACATGACGTAAAAGAAACGAAACAAACCATACTGCTCTATGAGCAGATTTGTGATCTGTGATTTGAGATTTGTAATTTATAATTGGTATATTTATGCATCTTTTGGCTTTTTCTTTCGGATTTAAAGACCTGATCGATATCTTATTGGTCACCTGTATCCTCTTTGAGACCTATCGGTTACTTCGTCGCAGCGGAGTGTCCAACCTCTTCTGGGGAATCTTGGCGTTTATCTTAGTGTGGTTCCTCGTCACGTTTGTGTTCCAATTGGATCTCACCGGTGCGCTTTTTGACCGTATCATCTCCGTAGGAGCTATCGCATTGATCGTTATTTTTCAAGAAGAAATACGCTCTTTTTTCGGCCGTTTAGGAGACCGCTTTTCCTCTCTCCAGCTATTCCGCCGTACGACAGAGGAAGATGCCGGTTCGCGTCAACAGGTACTGGAGATCATTCAGGCATGTCGTCATATGGCCTCCACCAAAACAGGTGCACTGATCGTGCTTTCGGGACAGGATTATCTCAAAGACATCACGGACACCGGCGAACGGTTAGACGCCCTTGTCTCTGCTCGATTAATCGAGAATATATTCTTCAAAAACACCCCCTTACATGATGGAGCACTGGTTATTCGGGAAGGAAAGATGGTAGCAGCTGCTTGCATTCTGCCGGTAAGTAAAGACCAGAGTATTCCGCAACACTACGGTTTGCGTCACCGTGCTGCTTTAGGTCTGGCAGAAAAAACAGATGCTACCTGTATCGTGGTGTCCGAAGAGACCGGACATATATCCGTAGCACAAGAAGGAAAAATACGGGAGGTGAAAGAGGATGAATTATTCCTCATACTTCACGCCACCGCCTCGCCGACGGACTGACGAACCGTAAGCGTCCTTACAAATAGCACACCCGTCGCCGCTTTCCGGTAATGGGAAGAGAACGGTAAACTTCAAGCCTACCACCAAGTTGTTGACTTTAGAAGCAAAGCCATTCGTGGACATGATATCTGTCAACTGTGCGTTATCTACCATGGTTGTGGTTTTGTAGATATAATCCGCCGAAGCAGGATTAATATCATAAAACGCTGTTGATTGTACGGGAGCTAATTGGCGTGCATAATGGATATCCGAGATACCGTAGTCCAAAAATCCCGCCAAACGGTATTCCACACGTCGCTCTGCGTTGGCATTATAGCCGGTGTAATCCGCCGAAGCACCTATCCGACCGCCTATCTCCAGACTCAGATCCATGCCTAACTTCATCTGTACGTTGGATCGACTGTCAATACGACAGTTGTCGAAGAATTGCACATCAGGATTGTGCCGTATTTCGCCATACTCTGCGTAGCGTCCGTAGGTAACTGCATCCGCAAGCGAATGCGCTTTTGTCAATACATTCGCTCCGATCTTCACACCTGCCAACATATAGAAACGACCGCTCTGCACACCTATCATCAACGGTACTTGTACTGCCAGATTACTATAACTGTCCGTACGTTTGGTTACGTCGTAAATATAATCGAATTGCTCTCCCTGCAGATCGATGGAAGGTACTGCAGCTTGCGCCGGAATATCGGACCGGAAAGAAGTAACTCCACCCTGTGCACCTACACCTACGTCGAACAAGAAACGTGTGGTACCGTAACGGGAACCTGCTTGTAATTCATACACAAGCCCTGCTCCGCCGACTCCACCCAAACTCATACCCACCTCACTCTTGGAGGGCACCAACGACCACTCTCCTCCTTGCGCATAAATGCCGAAATAATTGCTTACCTTCGCCTCTACAGTACCACAGATAAGCATCAAGACCAACAAAAGCCGATATGTTTGCAGTTTTTTCACTAAATTATTTGTGTATTTCAATTTTTTGTTGTAACTTTGCACCCGATTTTGCGCCGCAAAAGTACTGCTTTTTTTTGACATACGCAAGATTTTTGAGGTTTTTTTTTATATTTCGCATTAAAATCGTAAAATATGACATATAATCGTACATTAATTACTGCTGCACTCCCTTATGCAAACGGTCCCGTTCATATCGGTCACCTTGCCGGAGTGTACGTTCCTGCGGACATCTATGCCCGCTATCTTCGTCTGAAAGGACAAGAGGTGCTTTTCGTATGCGGAAGTGACGAACACGGCGTGCCGGTTACTATCCGTGCCCGCAAAGAAGGTATCACCACCCAACAGGTTGTGGACCGGTATCATTCACTCATCAAGCGTTCGTTTGAAGACTTCGGCGTATCGTTTGATATCTATTCGCGTACCACTTCCGATATCCATCACAAGTTTGCGTCGGACTATTTCCGCAAGATGTATGATGCAGGACAATTCGTTGAAGAGACGAGCGAACAATTCTATGATCCCGAGACAGGTCATTTCCTAACGGACCGTAATATACGTGGCGAATGTCCTCGTTGTCATTCGATGGGTGCGTATGGTGATCAATGCGAGAAATGCGGAGCCACCCTTTCTCCGGACGAGTTGATCAATCCGTACAATGCCGAGACCGGTAACGCGTTGGCCAAGAAAGCCACCAAACACTGGTATCTGCCTTTGGATCAATACCAGGCATGGTTGGAGGATTGGATCCTCAATAATCATAAGGAATGGCGCCCGAACGTATATGGTCAATGTAAGAGTTGGTTGGACGGAGGTCTCAAACCCCGTGCAGTGACACGTGATCTGGAATGGGGAATCCCAGTGCCTGTAGAAGGAGCGGAAGGAAAGGTGCTCTACGTATGGTTTGACGCCCCGATCGGCTATATCTCCAATACCATTGAGTTGTGCGAGAAGGAACCTCAGAAATACGGTAATTGGGAGAAATGGTGGAAGCAAGAAGATACCAGAATGCTCCATTTCATCGGAAAAGACAACATCGTTTTCCACTGCATTGTGTTCCCTGCAATGTTGAAGGCACAAGGTTATAACCTGCCGGATAACGTACCGAGTAACGAGTTCCTGAACTTAGAGGGAGATAAGATCTCCACTTCCCGTAACTGGGCTGTTTGGTTGAATGAGTACCTCGATGATTTCCCGGGCAAACAAGACGTGCTGCGTTATGTGCTGACCGCCAATGCGCCGGAGACTAAAGACAATGACTTCACTTGGGCAGATTTCCAAGCGCGTAACAATAATGAGTTGGTGGCTATCTATGGTAACTTCGTTAACCGTGCATTGGTACTGACCAATAAGTATTTTGAGGGAAAAGTGCCTGCTTGCGGAGAACTGACCGATTACGACAAAGCTACCATTGAGGAGTTTAAGAACGTCAAAGCCACACTGGAAGAACTGCTGAATAACTTCCGATTCAGAGATGCGCTCAAAGAGGCGATGAACCTTGCCCGCATCGGTAATAAATACTTGGCCGATACCGAACCGTGGAAACTGGCTAAGACCGATATGGACCGTACGGCTACCGTACTGCATCTGGCACTTCAGATTGCCGCTAATCTGGCTATCGCTTTTGAACCGTTCTTGCCGTTCTCATCGGAGAAACTGCGTACGATGCTGCAACTCGATAAAGCTTTTGGTTGGGAAGATCTCGGACGTATTGACATGCTTAAACAAGGACAGTCGCTCGGTGAAGTGTCTCTTCTCTTTGAGAAGATCGAAGACAGTGCTATCCAAGCCCAACTCGATCGCTTGGAGCGTATCAAGCAAGAGAACGAAGAGGCTGCCAAAATGGAGGCGCTCAAGAACTGGCGTCCAGAACCCGTCAAAGAACCCACTACTATCGATGAATTCGATAAGACGGATATCCGTGTTGCCACGGTGCTTGATTGCCAACCCGTCAAGAAATCCGACCGTCTGCTCCAATTCACATTGGACGACGGAATGGGTGGTCGCACGATCTTAAGCGGTATCGCACAGAGTTATCCGGATCCTTCGGTGCTAGTAGGCAAACAGGTGCTATTCATCGCTAATTTCCCGCCGCGTAAGATGATGGGTATCGAGAGTCAAGGAATGATTCTATCTGCAGTTAACGCGGATGGCAAACTGGTGGTTACCACCGTCTTCGCTCCCGTCAAGAACGGTTGTCAAGTAGGATAAATATAGATTATTACCATTCATTCGGGGTGCCGGAAGGCTGAGATAAAACCCGTTGAACTTGAACAGGTAATGCTGTTAAAGAAAATGATTTTGAGAGCACAGAACACAGAACACAGAGCACAGACTGTGTTTCTATTAGGCGTTATCACGCTAAGTATGTCTGTCTTTGCGCAGACGAGTGAGGACACGTTGACGATCTTAATGCACCAATTGGAGGACATTGAGGTGAGTGCAAAGCGTGTGCAACAAACCACCCTATCTACGGCGGCAGTGAAGAACGAGGAGTTGAACCGTGATAACACGGGTCAGAACTTACCATACCTACTATCGACCACACCAGGTTTGCAGGTAACGAGCGATGACGGTTTAGGGGTAGGATACACCTATTTCCGCGTACGCGGTACGGATCACACGCGTATCAATATGACGGTGAACGAGGTGCAGTTGAACGATCAGGAGAGTCAGACGGTATTCTGGGTGAACATGAGCGATATGGCTTCATCCATCTCGCAGATCGATGTCCAACGCGGTGTAGGGACGAGTACGAGCGGTTCCGCATTTGGTGCTGGACTGAACATGCAAACGAACTTCTTGGACTCCACAAGCCATATTCAATTGGCTTTCAACGGCGGTATGTATAACACCTTCCGTGAGATGGTAAGTGCGCATGCAGCCATCGCCAACCGCTGGATGATCAATGCGCGGTTCTCGAAGGTGAATTCAGACGGATTCCTTTATCGTACGAAAAGCGACCTATACAGTTATTACGGCGATATCGGATGGTATGGCAAGAAGACACAGGTCATTCTGCGAGCCTTCGGTGGTGCCGAGAAAACCGGTATGGGTTGGGAAGGTGTCAGTTACGATGTAGCGTACGGTATCCACGGAGCGGACAGACGGTATAACCCTGCTGGCGAATATACGGTTCCTGCTTCCGACGGTTCCGACTCCATCGTCTATTATAAGAACCAGACAGATAACTATGCACAGCAACATGCACAATTAGCTATCAACCACCGGTTTACACCACAGTGGAGTCTGACAGCTACGCTGCATTACACGCATGGAGGAGGGTATTACGAACAATACAAAAAGAAGAAATACAGTTATTGGGGACTGACGGATCCGGCACTGGTGACCAATCCAAAGGATAAGAGTTACGGACTATACATGAAGCATCTCAATAACCACTATGCGGGTTTTATCGTGTCCGGTAAATATCTGTCTGAAGCGGCTGATTTGCAATTAGGCGTGGCGGGTAATAACTATTACGGTCAGCATTGGGGAGTCTTGGATTATCTAGCTAAACCTACCCTTCTTCCGCTACCCGTTCACTATGAGTACTACCGCAACGATGCTAATAAGATTGATGTGAATACATACGCCAAAGCAAACTGGCGAATCATCCATAAGGCGCAAGAGAAACTGGCTCTCTATGCGGACTTGCAGTACCGCTATGTGCGTTACAGTATGGACGGTATCAACGATGAGACAATGACGGAGTTACCCCTTGTTCGTCAGTTCCATTTCTTCAACCCGAAAGCGGGCCTCACTTATCAGAATCAAGGCCATCTGCTCTCTGCATCTTTTGCAATGGCCAACCGTGATCCGAGTCGTAGCAACTACACGGAGAACCTGCTTCACGATACTGCCACAGGTACCTATGAAGGGGTCATGCCGCAAGCGGAGACGCTGTATGACTATGAATTAGGTTACGCATACGCGCATACGCGGTTTAATATAGGTGTCAACCTCTATTTCATGGATTATGACAACCAATTGGTGCTAACAGGTGAGTATAACGATGTGGGCAAATACCTAACCACTAATGTGAAAGACTCCTACCGCATGGGGGCTGAGTTGATGGCAAGTGTACGGATCACCGATTGGTTCCGTTGGGAAGGAAATATGGTGGTAAGCCGAAATAAGATTTTGAATTACAAGCAGTATATCGATGTATATGACAATGCCAATGACTGGAATTGGATCGGACAAGACAGTGTATGCGGAACAGTGACGATTGCTTTCTCTCCAACAATTACCGCCATGAGTATGTTTACCTTCGATTATGCCGGTTTCATCGGAACTATTCAAACTAATGTGGTAAGCAGACAATATATGGATAACACGATGGACGAGCATGCGATGCTCAAGGCCTATACGACCACCAATGTGAATCTGCAATATCGTCTACCGATGCAAAAATGGTTTTCTACTCGACGTGGGGTTCCTAATGTGAAACTGTTATGCCAATTGAATAATATCTTCAATGCCAAATACGCCGGTCACGGCGGTTCGGAAGCCAGCCGTTTTGCCGACGGCAGTCGGTTAACCTGGTATTATGCACAAGCCGGAATCAACGTACACGGAGGATTTGTCGTGCAATGGTAGAAGCGATATAAGCGAACAGCACACTACCCGTAGGTATCCAAGCGAACAGATTGTTCACTATGTGTAATGTGTAATGTGTAATGTGTAACTGGTTGAGAACCACTATCCAAACGGCCAAACAAGCGAAACCGATCAACGATGCGGAGAATGCTCGAAGGCTGAACAGACGTTGATAAATGAGGTACCCCCAGATAGGTATCATCAGGAAAAGCACAGAGGGCGCCCAATACGATGCCAGACCTAACAGCAATGCTACTTGAAAACACTGCGTTGTCGAATCCGTATGACGCGGTATATGACGAATGATCAACATACTAAGCAGGACCAGTACGGCAGGTATATAAGTGGAAAGTTGAAGGTTGAAGGTTGAAAGGATCTCCCAAAGTACTATACCACCTATTGCCAACAGCCAAAAGACTACCGGCAATAAGTGGTATAATAATGTTTGTGTGGAACGTTTCAAAGCGTTCAGTAATCCGATTTTATTCGATGAATCCTTTACGTCTCAACAGATTCTTCGGGTCTGCCTCTTTGCCACGGAACTCCAGATACAGTTCTTGTGCGTCACGCGTACCGCCTTGCTCCAACAGATGACGAAAACGTGCTGCGGTAGCCGGTTCGAACAAGTCACCAGTTTCTTTGAAGGCTGCAAAAGCGTCTGCATCCAACACCGCTGCCCACGTATAACTGTAATAACCGGCTTCGTATCCCGTTGTGAAGATATGATTGTAGAACGTCGGACGATACCGAACGATGATCTCTTCAATCATGCCCATCCTCTTCAGACTCTGCGCTTCGAAGGCATCTACATCCAGTCCTTCCGCAGTCGTCAACTCATGGAAATCCATATCGAGGATAGAAGCGGACAGTAACTCGGTCGTCACAAAACCCTGGTTGAACTTACCGGCTGCATTGATCTTAGCGATCAGTTCATCGGGAATCACTTCGCCTGTCTGATAATGAAAAGCATAGGTCTTGAGCACTTCGGGTTCATACGCATAGTTCTCCATGAACTGGCTCGGCAGTTCAACAAAGTCACGCGGCGTGTTGGTTCCGCTGAGCGATTTGAAATGCGCCTCACTCAACAGACCGTGCAAAGCGTGACCGAACTCATGGAAGAGGGTCTCTACGTCGTCCATGGAGAGAAGCGACGGGTTACCTGCAGTCGGTTTATTGAAGTTACCTACATTGATGATCACTGGACGATGATCCACACCGTTATCATCGATATACTGCGGCAGAATCTGGTTCATCCATGCACCCGGACGTTTACCGGCACGGGGGAAATAGTCGGTATAAAGGATACCTATGAGCGAACCGTCTGCTTCGGTTACTTTGAAGACCTCCACCTCCGGGTTATAAACCGGCATGTCGGTCAATTGTTCGAATTGCAGGCCATACAGTTTGGTGGCTACACCGAACGCACCTTTGCGCACATTGCTCAGTTCGAAGTACGGTTTAAGTTCCTCTTCATCCAATGCATATTTGGCTTTACGCAGTTTCTCTGCATAGAACCACCAATCCCAAGGTTGCAGTTTCTCACCCGGATAGTCTTGTTCGAGCAGTTTCTGCAGCTCTGCTGCTTCGCGTTTAGCCGCAGCAAGAGACGGTGCCCAAACGGATGCTAGGAAAGCATCTACGGTCTGATGGTTCTTCGCCATACAGTCGGCAAGGATATAATCGGCAGGATTATCGTAACCGAACAGTTTGGCTTTCTCGATACGCAGTTCCATCTCACGAATGATGACCGCTTTGTTGTCATTCTCGTTGTCATGGTTCGCACGGGTGGTATAGTCCATCAGTAACTGCTTACGCAGTTCACGGTTCTCACAGTACTGCAGTACCGGGGTGAAGGACGTACGTTTGGGGGTAAAGAGCCACTCACCCGGATGACCGGCTGCGGCGGCTTCTTCGGCAGCTGCGGCTTTGGCACTCTCCGGCAGACCTGCCAATTGTGCCTCATCCGTGATGAAACGTTTCACGTCATCGCTGTTCGTCTCCGCTACGACGTTGTTACCGAACTTAAGGGAGAGCAGACCCAGTTCCTGATTAATCTCTTTGAGACGCTCTTTCTTATCCTCCGGTAAGTTGGCGCCATTGTCAGCAAACGACTTATAGGTCTGCGTCAACAGGCGTTGCTCTTCCGGCGTCAGGTCCAATTGGTCACGTTGGTCATAAACCGCTTTGACGCGTTGGAAAAGAGCATCATTCAAGATGATACCGTCACTCAGTTCACTCAACATCGGGCTCACTTGCTCAGCGATAGCGTTCATCTCATCGTTGCCGTCTGCTTCCAGCACATTGAAGAACACACCTACTACGCGATCAAGCAACAGACCGGAACGGTCCAAAGCAACGATCGTGTTCTCGAAGGTCGGTTCTTCGGGGTTATTCACGATGGCATCCACTTCCGCTTTGTTCTGCGCGATAGCTGCTTCGAAAGCCGGTAAGTAGTGCTTGTTCTTCACTTGGTCAAAAGCCGGCACACCATATGGCGTATTCGGTTGCTCCAACAATGGGTTGGTCTTGTTACATGCTAATAGACTCATAGCCATGAGCGAAAAAATAAATAATTTTTTCATTTTTGATTTATGATTTGTGATTTATTTGATTCGCACATTTTTCTCCATCGATTGCTTAATCCGTTCTCTTAGTTCACGGGACTGGGTATCGGCTTTCTGATACCAATGCGGTTTGAAGTCCTGCGCAAACTTACACTTAGCGAGTTTGATCTGCAGGTCATCCATGGTACCGCTGACATTCACACCCAGATAGATCGGACTGAGAACGTTGATATCATAATCGAAGGTCATGTTGGTATTATGCCGTCCACCGAGTGCCACCATGTAGTTATCCATCTGCACGCAAAGCGGGTAGAGGTCAATCTGATTCTTATAAATGGTCATTTCGGCATTGATGGAGTCGATCTTGTTCTCTGTCTTCTTCTTAAATAGCAGCAGTTTGCTGATCTGATCGAAGGTCTCTCCGTCCAGTACGACCAAGTCTTTTCCGGTTAAAGAAGCCGCACCGCGCAAGGTACTCATCTTCGGTTCGTAGTTACTCTTGAGATAGGTCTCAGCTGCCAAGTGGAACTCCGCTGCGCCTTTGAACGAACTAAGCATCGGAACCATCTCCTCCAGGTTTGGAATCATGGACAGCAGTTCATCGATATCGACATCGACCATATGATAGTCCAAGCCCATATAGAGGTGGTTACGACGTGGCGTGCGATACATCGCCGTTAACTGCAGTTTAGCTGCCTTGCATACAAAACCGACTTCATCCAAGATCAGTGTACCATTATTGATATAGAATCCTCCCTTCAGGTCTTTGGCTACCTGGTTGAAAACCTCCACTTCGCGCATGTGGGTATTAAGCGCCAAGTTGACATCGGTAGGTACGAGGAAGGGATCGACTTCGCCTGTAGGCTGTTGGCTATTAGCTGTTGGCTCTTGGCTGTTAGCTGTTTCCGTTTGTTCCTCTTCACTACCCTTATCGGCACTGAACCAGTCCATCAACTGGTTGGCATCGCAGTGGTCAGAAACGACATTCAGTTCGCCTTCCAATATCGCTTCATGACGGAACCATTTACCTATATTGCGTACATTTCCGCTGAGGTTCAAGTCCGAATGTCCCAATTCGACACGGGCATTCTCAATATTCATCTCTCGATTCGAATAGAAGAAGTCAATGATAGGGATTTTGACTATTTCCGGTAAGCGTTCCGGCATAGAGAGAATACCGTTTTTCAAGTTGATCTTCAATCGTGGATTCCACTGTAAGAAGAAATTCTCTCCTTCGCTGTTGTAACGCGAAGCGGCTTCAATGGCCAAGGCATCGGTCTGTGCACCTAACTCCGTTCCGATGGAAGCATGCATGGCATCGGTGAGCAGTTTGGCGCTCACTTTCTTACCGCCTACGAGGTATGCTTCGAACCACGCATTGGTCATACTGGCCTTCATATCTTCATAAAAACCATTCAGCGATTCGGAACCCAAGTGGACGAAGTAATCCTGCTTATCATGCAAGATATCACCGGTCTCTACACGAAGATAGGTTCCTCCTAACGTGGCTTTCATCGTCGTATCCATAGCGGTATAGAGCGAGGCGGTGGTTATATCCACACGTGCCCATTTGACAGCCGGTTTGGACGGTTGTTTGTTAGGTATCTGCACCTGCAAAGTGGTCTTCGGTAAGTCCGCCACCATGCTATCGGTTTTGTAGGATAGATCCGTCAGGGTCAGGTTGGCATCAATCAGCCCTTTATGCAGACGTTTCTCACTAAGGTCAGACATACGCATGCGCACATTAGCCGTTCCGTCAGTTCGCCCTTCCACTTTCATTCCTTGAGGAATAAACTGCTTAAAATCAGGGATGTTCGCATTCAGTTTGACTTGCATATCGAGCAACATGTCGGTAGCGATGTCTGATACTTTACCCTTCGCTTCTATTTGCGAATGCCAGAGGTTCGCTTTGACTTGATGCAACGTGATATCCGGCATTTGCGTATCGCTATAGGTTCCTTTGGCCGCCACATCGAGTGCGACATCTCCGCGCAGGTTGTAGTCTTGAACGGAGGTTGTAAAGCGCTCCGGAACGAATGCCAACAATGATTCGATATCCCATGTACCGGTTTGTAAGCGAACATCCATAGCGATGTCTTCACTAAGGGTTACCTCCCCTTCCAGACGAAGGTCGAATGCATTGACTGCCAGACGGGCACCATCCACGGCAAAATACATCGAGTCCAGGTTCATCGCCAAAGGTGCTACCATCTCCAGGTGGAGACGGTCGGCATACGTCTCTCCTTTAAGAGAAGCGCACACGTCTTGCGCATCCAAACCGATGAGCATGTCGTTCCAACCCTCCGCCTTAGCAGACAGTTCCGTTTCACCTAAAGAAGCCTCAATCGTATCCTTGGTATTAACAAACGAGATGGTCTTGGCATGCAAGCGTAGACCATCTATGCGCAGGGAGTCGAACGGTAACGAGAAAGCGGTGGTATCTTCGGTCTGCGTAGTATCCGGCGAAGAAACAAAGACTCCGCTGAGGTTGGTTGTTCCGTCCGGAGCGATATAGAAATGGACGGCTGCATCATCCAAGATGAACTCATGGATGCAAAGTTGCTTGCGTTTGAGAAAGGCCATCACATCGACCGTTGCCGTCAGATGACCGGCTTCCACTACGGTATCGTTCTGCGCACCTTCCATGGGGTGGATCAGCAAGAGACTGTCTGCACGAAGACCAAGACGTGGGAAGGTGGAGAAAAAGGTCAACTCCACATCGCCGATCTTATAGTCACAGCTGATGTAACTATCCGCCACTTTGTGGGTGATGGATGTTAAGCGGGCAGGTGTGAAGATGAGGTAGCAGGCGATGCCTACTGCCAAAACCAGCACTACCAACAGACTGAACAGCGTCCAGCCGAATATCTTAAAGATTTTTTTCATTCTGCATACGTATCCAACGGGAGTACTTTGGAGAAACGATATTTGATGTTCTTATATTCCTTTTCGTAATACTCAAGGTCGGTATCCGTCAGTTTGGATATCACATAGATCTTAGGGATTTCTGCTCCGCCATTATCCATAAAATGGATCTCCGTTAAATTACCGGATCCTTCCATCTTATACTGGAACCATCCGTTCACCAGATGTCCCAATTGCTCGCGGTTCCAAATGAGAAATTCCTCAAAGGTCATGTCCGGATCTTCCCAATCCGCATCGTCCCACTCGCGACCCAGCAAGTACCCCGCTTCGTCCGCCTTTTCTTCCGTGAAACGCACATAGTGCTCCGTGTTGTTCTCTTGCCATAATCCTTGCAGGTCAGTCAGTTTGAATAACTCCGGTTCATTGGTGTTATTCTTCTGACAACTGCTGAAAGCGATAGCCACGAAGGCCACAAGCGCCAGATAAACTATTTTTCTCATGCTTTTTGGATATTAATATTCACATTATAACCGTCCATTTCTATAGCTGTTGGCAGTTGGCTGTTAGCTGTTAGCTCAAGGCTCGTAGCCAATACTTGCGAAGCGATATAGTCGCCGCAATGGAGCACTGCATTATGGATCTCCGGACGGTCTTCTATCTCAATCTTGATACGGTCGGTGATCTCGAAGCCGGAAGACTTGCGGAGGTTCTGGATACGGTTGATCAATTCACGTGCGATACCTTCTTCAATCAGTTCGTCCGTCAGTTCGATATCCAAAGCGATGGTGAGAATACCGTTATTGGCCACAAGCCAGCCCGGCATATCTTCGGTGACAATCTCAACATCTTCGGGAATGAGGGTGTAGTCGAGAAGTGTGAATTGTCCGTCTGCTTCCATCTTGGCAATGTCATCCTGACTCATCTTACCAATTGCCTCTGCGAGGGCTTTCATTTGACTTCCCACTTTCTTGCCAAGCACTTTAAACTGCGGTTTGATTTTCTTTACCAAACGGATTTCGCTTTGTTCTGCCGGCACAATGACCAGTTCTTTGACGTTCACTTCCGATTTGATGAGATCGGCTACATGAAGCAACGCATCCGTTGTTTCTTTATCCGGCGTCGGAATAACGGCTTTTTGCAACGGTTGACGTACGTTCTTCTCCGCACGCTTACGCAGACTGAGAATCATAGACGTAGCTTGCTGAGCGAGATACATCTGACGCTCCAATTGGGTATCAATCAGTGCCTCTTTTACTTTCGGCCATTCGCTCAAATGCACGGTTTCACCGCATAAATCGCGATAGAGTCGATCGGCATAGAACGGTGCGTTAGGTGCCATGAGTTGTGCGACAGTCTTAAGACAGGTGTAGAGCGTCTCATAAGCAGCCTTCTTATCAGCATCCATCTCTCCTCCCCAGAAACGTTTGCGGTTGAGACGTACGTACCAGTTGGATAGGTCGTCTTGTACGAAGTCACTTATTGCACGACCTGCTTTAGTGGGTTCGTAGGCTTCGTAGGACTCGGTGACTTCTTTGACGAGGGAGTTGAGTTTAGAGAGAATCCACTTATCAATCTCGGAATAAGCTGCTGTTACCCTGCTATTACACCCGTTTCGATTCTGTCTCGATTCTGTCTCGTTAGTCTGATTTGCCGTACTATACCAACCATCCACGTTTGCGTAGAGAGCAAAGAATCCGTAGGTATTGTAGAGGGTTCCGAAGAATTTACGGCGGACCTCATCTACACCTTCAGGATCGAACTTAAGATTCTCCCATGGGGAGGAGTTGGTCAACATGTACCAACGAACGGGGTCTGCGCCATAGGTGTCGAGTGCACCGAAGGGATCGACTGCGTTACCCAGACGTTTGGACATCTTATTGCCGTTTTTATCGAGCACGAGACCATTGGAGATGACGTTTTTATAAGCCACCGTACCTTCGATCATCGTGTGGATGGCATGGAGGGTGAAAAACCAACCACGTGTCTGATCCACACCTTCGGAGATGAAGTCAGCCGTACGGGGTGCGTCTACATTCTCGAATGGATAGTGGTTCTGGGCATAAGGCATAGCTCCGGAATCGAACCATACATCGATAAGGTCCAATTCACGCTTCATCGGTTTGCCGGAAGGCGAAACAAGGACGATGGAATCGACGTACGGACGATGCAGATCGATGACGGAAGGATCGTAATTCGCTTTGGAATAGTCCCCTACTTTATGGTTCGGCCAAGGGTTGGCTTTCATGAAACCAGCCTTAACGGATTTCTCGATTTCATCGAATAATTCGGCGATGGAACCGATACATATTTCTTCCGAACCATCTTCGGTACGCCAGATAGGTAACGGTGTTCCCCAGTAACGGGAACGGGAGAGGTTCCAGTCATTGAGGTTATTGAGCCATTGACCGAAACGACCGGTACCGGTGGATTCCGGTTGCCAGTTGATCGTCTTATTCAGCGCAATCATCGTATCGCGTGCCATGGTCGATTTGATGAACCAGGAGTCCAACGGATAGTAGATGACGGGTTTGTCGGTTCGCCAGCAGTGCGGATAGGAGTGGACGTGCTTCTCGGTCTTGAGCAGACGTCCGTCGGCTTTCATCTCGAGACAGAGGTGGAGGTCAAGCGACTCATCTTTATCTGTAAGCGTGGGATCGTAGGCATTCTTAACGAACCGACCGGCGTACTTACCGTACAGTTCGGTATTGACGTTTGCCGCTACCCACTCAGGGTCGAGGTCTTCAATCTTCCAGTATTTACCGGTGAAATCGACCATCGGACGGGGTCCGTAGTTCTTGGTCTGCATGTAGAGACCAGGTACGCCGGCAGCGTCACCCACTTTCTTATCGTCCGCACCAAAAGTAGGAGCGATATGCACGATACCGGTACCATCTTCGGTCGTCACATAGTCACCTGGGATGACACGGTACGCACCCGGTCCCGGATTCACCCACGGGAAGAGGGGCTCGTATTCGAGTCCGACCAGATCCGCACCTTTGTAACGGGCTACGATCTGCGCGTTCTCGAAATAAGCAGACAGACGAGCTTCTGCCAGGATGATATGTTCGCCGCTTTCCAATTGGATCTCCACGTAGTCGATCTTCGGTCCAACACAAAGAGCCGTATTGGATGGTAAGGTCCACGGTGTGGTTGTCCAAGCGATAATATAGCGACCGTCTTTGAGATGGAATTTTGCCGTACAGGTAAGATCCTTCACGTCGCGGTAACAACCCGGCTGGTTCAACTCATGACTACTCAGACCCGTTCCGGCAGCCGGGGAATAGGGTTGGATGGTATAACCTTTGTAGAGGTATCCTTTCTTATAGAGCTCTTTGAGCAGGTACCACAAAGTCTCGATATACTTATTATCATAGGTGATATAAGGGTCATTAAGATCGACCCAGTATCCCATCTGCTTGGTGAGGTTGGTCCACTCCTTGGTATATTTCATTACCTCCCGACGACAAGCCGCGTTGTATTCATCTACAGAGATCTTTTTACCGATATCCTCTTTGGTGATACCGAGCATTTTCTCCACACCTAACTCCACCGGCAGACCATGGGTATCCCAACCGGCTTTACGACGCACCTGGTAACCCTGCATGGTTTTGAAGCGACAGAAAGTATCTTTGATCGTTCGTGCCATGACGTGGTGGATACCCGGCATTCCGTTCGCCGAAGGGGGTCCTTCAAAGAATAAAAACTGCGGATGTCCCTCCCGTGTGGAGACACTCTTCTCAAACAAATGTTCTGCTTCCCACTGCGCTAGCACTTCTTTGCTCAGCGCCGCCAGATCTAATCTTTTGTACTCGTTAAACTTCTTCATATTTTGTGATTAATCGTTTGCAAGCCGTAAAAACGGCTGCAAAGGTACAAAAAAAAAATGATATGCGCAAAAAAAATTTGCATATCTCAAAAAAAAGCAGTACTTTTGCGGTCATAAAAGCAGATAAAGTATGAAAAAAGGCATTATTCGCATTCTTATTTGGTTAGGAATCATGTTCGGGCTAACGATGTTAGCCATGATCGTTTGGATAGTCGTTTTTAAGGGTAGTCAGAGTACCGAATCGCTCAAATGGTTGCAGTTCATGCAAACTGCCGGCACATTCCTGGTGCCACCGGTGTTATGCGCATGGATCTGGGGAGAACGGCATCAAGCGTTTGCATGGTTGAAGATGGACCGGAAGGTAGATTGGACGCATGTGTTACTCGCTCTCGGCATCATGGTTTGTGCCATACCGGTCATCAACCTTTTAGCAGACCTGAACGGACAGATCCAATTGCCAAAAAGTCTCGATTTCATCGAAGATTTTATGCGTCAACAGGAAGATACGGCATCTGCTTTAACCGAACGATTTTTGCAGGCAGATAATATCGGTATGTTACTTATTAACCTCTGTCTGATGGCCATCCTTCCAGCATTGGCGGAAGAACTCTCTTTCCGGGGTACGTTGCAGCAGATATTGGGAAACAGACATGTAGCGATATGGGTAACGGCATTCATCTTCTCGGCAATCCATATGCAGTTTTACGGTTTTATTCCGCGTATGCTGATGGGAGCAATGTTCGGATATATGTTTGTTTGGACTGGCAGTTTGTGGATTCCTATCCTAATGCATTTTGTGAATAACAGCATTGCTGTGATTGCTTTTTATATCATGGGAAATAACAGTAATGCCGACACGTTCGGTGCCGGCACTACATGGTACATAGGAGTTCTTAGTCTGTTAATTACATGTCTGGGTCTACTAATATTCTACCGCAGAACTCACAAACAATGATTTTCTTACGGGTACGGATATCGAGTTGACGCTGTGCAGGAATCTTGGCGTGGCAGCCACCACAAGAGTCACGTTCCACTTTTACGACAGCCAAACCGTTACGAGCATTCTTGCGGATACGTTTGAATGCTGATAACAGACGCTCGTCGATTTTCTTCTCCAGTTCACCGGCACGCAGAACCAATGCTTCGGTTTCTGCTTTGGTCTCGGAGAGGATCTGATCGAGTTCCGAACGTTTCTGGTTCAGATCCACAGTACGCTCCTCAATATCTTTGGTGGTCTTGGCCTTTTCCGCCAAACGAGCCTCCAATTCAGTAGTGAAGTGTTTGATCTTCTTCTGGGAAGCTTCAATCTCCAACTCCTGATATTCGATTTCCTTATTGAGGTTATCGAACTCACGATTGTTACGAACGGTGTTCTGTTGCTCTTTGTAACGGGAGATAGATGCGTTAGCATTCTCCGTACGCACACGGTGGTCGGAGATTTGCGTCTCGCATTCTTTAATCTCATTCTCGATATTGGTCAGACGCGTCTTGAGACCTTCCACTTCGTCTGCCATATCTTTCACTTCCTGCGGTAGTTCACCTGCCAAGGTACGCAAACTGTCGATTTTTGAATCAACCTGTTGCAACTCGTAGAGGTATTTCAGTTTATCCTCTACCGTTAATTCTTTTGTTCTTGCCATAGTTGTATTGGTGTTTTATCTTGTTTACTGATGATACATGGGATGCAGAGAGGAGCGAGGATGTCTCGGAAGATCTCCCGTGCGTGTCGTTCGGAGTACCAATGATCGATGTCGATCAATCCGATTCGGCCATCTACATCTTGAAACTCATGATACTTGCAGTCTGCCGTCAGATAGACATCGGCTCCTTGATCGATAGCTTCGCCGATGAACTCTGCTCCGGCCCCTCCGCATAAGGCCACGGTCTGTACCTTCTCTTTCGCAGGGCGTGTATAACGCACGTAGGTACTATTTAATTTCGTACGAATAGTTCCGATGAAATCGAGATAATTCATCGGTTTCGGCAAGCGACCAATTGCTCCTAAACCGCTCTCCGTCAATAAACGGACATCATCCAGCCCAATTATCTCTGCCAAGCGCGTATTAATTCCGCCTACGACGCTATCCAAGTTGGTATGCGCAGAATAGATGGCGATATCATGCTTGATGGCCATCTCCACAACACGGGCTTGCGGAGTCTGACCGCATACCTGTTTGAGTCCGTGAAAAAGTAAAGGATGATGCGAGATGATAAGGTCACATCCGAGTATAATAGCTTCATTGACCACATCTGTTGTTACATCAGTGGTCAAGAGAACGGAGTGGATCTCACGTCCTGTGTCACCTACCTGCATTCCCGAGTTATCCCATTGCTCTTGGGCACTCCGTGGCGCTACAGATTCTATGCTATTGATTATCTCCCTGAGGAGCACGTATTCGGCTGTTAGCCGTTAGCTTTTAGCTGTTGGCTTCTTCGTCTTCCTTAACGGTAAAGTCGGTTATTCCTGCATTAATGAGGATGTTGTACCATTGGATGAGTTTGCGGATGTCGGAGGGATATACGCGATCACGATCCCAGTTGGGGAGTACCTCGTCGAACCATGCTTGCAGTTCTGCATTAGAGGCTTTCTTCGGGTCGAACGCTACCGGCTTGAGTCCTTCTTTCCTCCCTGCATTCGTCAGCACTTCGCTCAATGCGATATCATCGGCATCGGTGAACATCGATACATCGCTCAAAGCAACGATCTTATCACGTGCATAAGTAGGCATACGCTTACCGTCCACCAGACTCTCCACTATCAGCATGTTATTGCCGCGACTAACCAACTTATACAGACCGGGTTTACCGGTGATTGCAAGAATTTCTCGTAACATAATGTATTTATTTTCCAAAATCGGCTGCAAAGGTACTGCTTTTTTTTGATATATGCAAATAAATTTCTTATTTTATACTTCAAACGATTATTTTTGCAAATAAATTTGCACAATTCATTTTTTTTTCGTACCTTTGCGCACTTTTTTGTATATGGCCAATAAACGAAAGATCATCAACGACCCTGTGTTCGGGTTTCTGTCTATACCAAACGATTTGATATATGACGTGTTGCAACATCCTTATGTGCAGCGTTTGAACCGTATTCGGCAGTTAGGACTGTCGTATCTGGTGTACCCGGGTGCGATGCATAGTCGGTTCGGTCACTCGCTTGGAGCGATGCATCTGATGCAAGAGGCCATCCAATCGTTGCGGTTAAAGGGTGTAGCTATAACGGCGGAGGAAGAGACGAGTGCGATGATAGCCATCTTGCTGCATGATATCGGTCACGGTCCTTTCTCGCATGTGTTAGAGCACACGCTGGTAGATGGCGTGACACACGAGGACATATCGCTTCTTATGATGCAGCGGATCAATGAGGATTTGAGCAAAGACCAAATTACAAAGCCATTAGACACGGCGATAGCGATTTTCAAGAACGAGTATCCGAAGCATTTTCTTCATCAATTGATCTCAAGTCAGTTGGATGTGGACCGGATGGATTATCTGTGCAGGGATAGTTTCTTTACCGGTGTACAAGAAGGTCGTGTGGCGAGTGAGCGCTTACTGAAGATGTTAGATGTGAGGGACGATAAGTTGGTGGTTCAGATCAAAGGTATCTACAGCGTGGAGAAGTTTCTTGTCGCACGTCGTTTGATGTATTGGCAGGTCTATCTGCATAAAACGTCCGTAGCCGCCGAGCAACACCTCATTAAGATTCTTTCGAGGGCGAAAGAATTGGCTAGGCAGAACACAGACTTATTCTGTTCGCCGGCTTTGCGGTATTTCCTATATCAACCGGTGACGTTTGCGGATTTTGGGGTACATAGCGAAGCGCTGGAGCAATATGCATTATTGGACGATAACGATGTGTTGTGTGCCATCAAGGCATGGATCGCAAGCGACGATATCGTGCTCAGTAAGTTAAGCGAGAGTTTTATCAATCGTCAGTTATTCCGTGGCGAGGCATTGGACGATCCGTTGACGGAAGAGCAGAAAGCCGCTTTGAATGACGAGTTTGCAAAGGCGCTGGGTATCCGTCCGGAGGAGGCGCAGTATTTATGGAGCGAACATATATCGACGAGTAACACCTATAGCGAAAAAGCGGATTCCATCGGAATCTTATACAACGACGGAACGGTGCGTGATATTGCCGAAGCCAGTGAGATATTGGATCTGAAGGCGCTGACACGAAAACCGATAAAGCGATATTTATTTAAGTACCGATTAGAAAATTAGGGAATTAGAGATATGGAATTTAGTGCACAACAAATAGCAGCCGTATTGGGCGGAACATTGGTTGGCAACCCAAATGCCAAGGTAAGTGACGTAGCGCCGATTGAGCAAGCTCAGGCCCAACATCTGGCGTTTATCACCGATAAGAAATACCTGCCGTTTTTAGAGAAGACGAAAGCCGGTGTCGTACTGGTTTCTAAAGGATTATCGATTAGCGATTATCGATTAGCGGATGATCAGGCGATTATTCTGGTGGAGAACGCACGGGGTGCAATGGGTCAACTGCTGACGATGGTTTCGAAGGCGATGAATCCTGCCAAACGCGGCATAGAGCAACCGTCGTTCGTAAGCGAAGGGGTAATTGTGCCAGAGGATGCCTATGTAGGTGCGTTTGCGTATATCGGAAAGAACGTGCGGTTAGGTGCAGGTGTACAAATTTATCCGAACGTGTATATCGGCGATAATGTGACCATCGGAGACCACACGATTTTATATGCAGGGGTGAAGGTTTATTCCCATTGTAAGATAGGATCGGACTGTATTCTGCACGCAGGCGCGGTGGTCGGTAGTGACGGCTTTGGTTTTGAACCCGACACACAAGGAGTTAATCAGAAGATCCCGCAAATCGGTAATGTGATCATTGAGGACGATGTGGAGATAGGAGCTAACACGACCATCGACCGGGCAATGATGGGTTCGACCATCGTTCGCAAGAATGCGAAGATAGACAATTTGGTACAGATCGCGCATAATGTGGAGATAGGAGAATCGACATTCTGTTGCGCGCAGGTAGGTATAGCCGGTAGTACAAAGATCGGTAAGCATTGTATTCTGGCGGGTCAGGTAGGCGTTGCCGGACATATCGAAGTGGTCGATAACTGTATCTTCGGTGCCCAGACAGGTATCGCCGGGAACATCCGCAAACAGGGCATGTACAGTGGAAGTCCGGCTATTGATGCCGGGGTTTGGCGCAGAGCAGTCGTTAAATTCAAACAATCAGGACAGAGATAAATCTATACATATGAAACAACACACAATCAAAGAGAGTTTTTCCCTTAGTTCGGTAGGTCTTCACACAGGTTTGCAGATCACCGCTACGTTCCATCCGGCGCCGGAGAACACCGGTATATGTCTTCGCCGAATCGATTTACCCAAACAACCCTGCCATCAAGCTTTGGCTGATTATGTATCGGGTACGGAGCGTGGTACGGTGTTAGAGCGCGGTAAATGGAAGATCTCCACTGTCGAGCACGCGTTAAGCGCCTTGTACGCCTTGGGTGTGGACAACTGCATCATAGATGTCGATGCTCCCGAGATGCCTATTTTGGACGGTAGTGCCCGTATGTTCGTCAAGGAGATCCAGCGTGTAGGGTTGGAAGAACAGGACGCAGAACGGCAGGTGTATATAGTAACCGAACCAATTGAGTATATCTCCGAGCACGGTCACATTATGCGCATTGAGCCCTGTGACCATTATGAGGTGGATGTGACCATCGCCTTCAACTCGAACTTATTGCGCGAGCAACACGCCACGCTGAAGAACTTAGCAGACTATCCCCGTGAGATAGCAGCCGCCCGTACGTTCTGTTTCGTTCGTGAGATAGAACCCCTGTTACGGGTCGGACTGATCAAAGGCGGAGACCTCAAGAACGCCTTGGTCATCTACGAGACGGAGATGTCGCAAGAAGGTATGGATTATTTCTGTGATAAGATGGGACAACCGCACTTGGACGCCAAGAAATTAGGCTATCTGAGTCCGTTGAACTATCAGAACGAACCCGCTCGGCATAAGTTACTGGACGTGATCGGTGACCTGTCGCTTTTAGGAATGCATATCCAAGGTCGGGTAGTGTCGTACAAACCGGGACATACCTTCAACACCCAATGCGTACGCCGGTTACGTAACCAGATTATCAACGAGGAATAAATTGTAAATCATATGATAAGCCCATTAGCAAGTATTCATCCGGAGGCCAAGATCGGTGCGAACGTGGAGATATCTCCGTTCGTTTTCATTGACCGCGATGTAGAGATAGGTGACGGTTGCATCATTGATGCCAACGCTACTATCTGTCAGTACACGAAGTTAGGTAAGAACTGCCATGTATTCCCTTCCGCTGTCATCGGAGCTATTCCGCAGGACCTGAAGTTCCACGGCGAAGAGACCTGGACCATCATCGGCGACAACTGCGTGTTGCGTGAGTTCGTGACCGTTCACCGTGGTACGTTCAGTAAGGGTAAGACCGTTATCGGTAACAACAACCTGATCATGGCATACTGCCACGTGGCACACGACTGTATCTTACATAACAATATTATCATGTCCAACACTACCCAATTGGCGGGCGAAGTGGAAGTGGATGATTTTGCGATCATTGGAGGAGGCACGCTGGTTCACCAGTTCAGTCATATCGGCAGTCATGTGATGATTCAAGGCGGTTCGAAGATCAATAAGGACATCCCGCCGTATATCATCGCTGCACGCGAACCGATTGCTTATTGCGGCATCAACTCGGTGGGTTTGAACCGACGCGGTTTTACACCAGAACAGATCCACACGATACAGGAGGTTTATCGCCTCATCTATCAAGGCAGTATGATTATCAGCAAAGCCATCGAGCATATCGAAGCGACCATGCCGGCATCCGCAGAGCGAGACTTGATCATCAACTTCGTGAAGGCTTCGGAACGAGGCATTGTGAGGGCGTAGATCAGTTAAGAGTTAAGAGTTAAGAGTTAAGAGTTAAAAGTTAAGAGTTAATAGAGAAATGGAAGAGCAAGAAAGGAGTCTCAATTTTATTGAGCAGATCGTAGAAAAAGACTTGGCAGAAGGAGTGAATGACGGACGTATTCAAACCCGTTTCCCGCCGGAGCCGAACGGATACCTGCATATCGGTCACGTGAAAGCGATATGTCTGGATTTCGGTATTGCGGAGAAATACAACGGCGTTTGTAACCTGCGTTTTGACGATACTAATCCTGCTAAAGAGGACACCGAATATGTAGAGACCATCGAACGTGATATCCGTTGGTTGGGTTTCAAATGGGGACAGATCTACTATGCCTCCGACTATTTCGAGCAGCTCTATGATCTGGCCATCCGTTTCATCAAAGCGGGTAAGGCCTATGTGGATGAACAGACAGCCGAACAGATCGCGGAACAGAAAGGTACGCCTACCGAACCCGGAGTGGCTTCGCCCTATCGTGACCGACCGCTCGAAGAGAACCTGCGTCTTTTTGAAGCCATGCAACGCGGTGAGATAGAAGAAGGCAAAATGGTTCTGCGTGCGAAGATAGACATGGCTAATCCGAACATGCATTTCCGTGATCCGATCATGTATCGTATCATCACCAGCCACCCTCACCACCGTACAGGTCGTCGTTGGAACGTATATCCTATGTATGACTTCGCACACGGTCAGAGCGACTATTTCGAAGGTGTAACCCACTCAATCTGTACGTTAGAGTTTGAGGTTCACCGTCCATTATACGATTATTTCATCGACCAGTTCAGCGGACCTAATTTCATCGGTCTCTCTCCATACGGACCGGACTATCGACCGAAGCAGCGTGAGTTCAATCGTCTCAATATCACCTATACCGTCATGTCGAAGCGTAAGATGTTACAACTCGTCAAAGAAGGATTGGTAGCCGGTTGGGATGATCCTCGCATGCCAACCGTTTGCGGTTTGCGTCGTCGCGGTTACACCCCGCAATCCATCCGTGCATTCATGGATCGTATCGGTTACACAAAGGTAGAAGGAATGATTGACCAAGGTCTGTTGGAACACACAATTCGGGAAGACCTCAAAGAGACCGCTCCACGTGTTTGTGCTATCTTCGATCCCGTTAAGTTGGTTATTACCAACTACGAAGGCGAAGGAGAGACGCTGGTTGCCGAGAATATTGACGGTCATGAAGAGTTAGGTACGCGTGAGATTCGTTTCGGTCGTGAATTATGGATCGAGCGTGGTGACTTCCTCGAAGAGGCGGACAATAAGTTCTATCGTCTGAGTCCCGGTGGTCGTGAAGTACGTCTTAAGAACAGTTATATTATTCAGGCAACGGGTTGTGAGAAAGATGCCAACGGTACGATCACGACCGTTTATGCGACTTATGATCCGGATAGCAAGTCAGGAACCGAAGGCGGTAACCGAAAGACGAAGGCAACGATCAACTGGGTAGAATGCAACAGTGCATTGGACGCAGAGGTTCGTCTGTATGACCGTCTGTTCGCTTGTGAGAACCCGTCCGCAGAAGAAGGAGACTTCCGTGATCTGCTTAATCCGGAGAGTTTGAAAGTGGTAACAGCGAAAGTGGAAGGTGCTTTGCGTAAGGAGCTACACGCTCCGATAATGGTAGATGGCATCGAGCAAGAGAACCACTATCAACTGCTGAAACAAGGTTACTTCGTAGTCGATCCGGACACGACGGCAGAGAAACTGGTACTTAACCGTACTTGTTCGCTCAAAGACAACTACCTCAAATAACAGAAGGTATCTTGCGCACGCGCGTGTATAATAATAAGGAGCAGATCTTCTGCGAGTGGCGACACCGTTGGGTGCGGTTAACGCCCGAAGAGTGGGTTCGTCAACAGTTGCTTCACCATCTGGTGGAGCAACTTGGCTATCCGAGTTCCCGCATCGCCGTTGAACAAGCGATCACCGTAGGGGCTGCCCATAAGCGCTGCGATGCTGTTGTCTATGACCAGACCATGTGTCCGCTTGTATTGATCGAATGCAAAGCGGAAACGGTTCCTCTCACCCAAAAGACCTTGGATCAGGCAATCACATATAACCGCCAACTGAACGTACCTTATTTAATTTTACATAACGGTCCACAAACGATTTGTGTACATGGAAACAATCATCTCATTACAGGAATCCCTCGATACGCCGACCTTTTACGGCGTGAATAATCAAAACATACTTTGCCTCAAGAACCAACATCCGGATGTAAGGGTGGTGGCACGTGGTTATCAGGTGAAGGTCACCGGCGCTGAAACGGCTATTACTCATTTTGAGAAGTCGTTACGCTTGTGCGAAAACTTCTGTATCCGTAATAACCGCTTGACGGAACAAGACATCTTGCTATTACTGCACGGAGACAAACCGCACGAGCAAGTGACGGATAACCTGATTCTGCATGGGGTGAACGGTAAGTCTATCTACGCCCGTTCGATCAACCAACAAGCTTTGGTAAAGGCGTACGAAGAGAATGACTTACTCTTTGCTGTCGGACCTGCGGGAAGCGGTAAGACCTATACGGCTATCGCCTTAGCGGTTCGTGCCCTGAAGAACCGGGAAGTGAAACGTATCATCTTATCGCGCCCGGCTGTAGAGGCCGGTGAGAAATTAGGATTCTTACCGGGAGATATGAAAGAGAAGATCGATCCGTATCTGCAACCTTTATACGACGCTTTGCAAGACATGATTCCGGCGACCAAATTAACCGAATACATGGAAAAAGGAACCATTCAGATAGCACCGCTTGCCTTCATGCGCGGTCGTACATTAGCAGATGCTGTAGTGATACTGGATGAGGCGCAGAACACAACCGCTTTGCAGTTGAAGATGTTTTTGACCCGTTTAGGTTTGGGAGGAAAGATGATCGTGACAGGCGATATGACGCAGATCGATTTGCCGCCTACGCAGAAGTCGGGTTTGCGCGATGCCATGGAGCGTTTCAAAGATATTAAAGGTATCAAAATCATCGAATTCAACGAGAAAGATATCGTTCGTCACCCGTTAGTAAAGAAAATTGTAGCAGCATATCAATGAAAAAAATCTTTTTTGCCATCATATTGGCTTGTTTGAGTGCACAGCTGTGGGCAGGTGTAACCACTTATACCTTCACTTCCGTAAAGTGGGCAAGTAAAGTGAACGCCACGGTCTGTGACGGTGTTACGGATGGTTGGAAATGCGATAAAGAAGCTTCGGAATATAGTGCGGGTCGCTTAGATGCAGAAAAACGCTTATATTCGTGCGGCGTAGGCGTAAAAACCGGAACAACCGGAGCGGGTGCTACTTCCGTAGTGGCGTTTGAAGACATCCATCGTATCACCGTTAACTTCTGTCAAAATAGTGGCAAAGGTAAAGGAACCATCTTCTTCCAAGTAGGAGACAACGAACCGCAAAGTATTGTGGTGAATAAACCCGCAAAGAGCGGCGAAGGTGTTTATAATCGCGATTCCATCGTACGTTTTGATACTCCGCAAAGCGGAAAAATCAAGTTTTGGGTGAATTGTACGGAGAATGGTATTTATATCAATACGATCTCTATTCGTTCTTCCTCCGGCGGGAGTTCGCCTTTCACGATGGACACCTATCAGTTGGTGACAGATGTGGAACAATTACAAGACTCGGACCAAGTCATTTTTGGTGTATACAAAGAAGGGGTGAACTATATCATGGGATATTACGACGAGTGGGAGAGCGTCAATAATATCCACGCCATCAAGGGACGTTATTCGGCAGACCGATCGATGGTAGAGCCCGATGAGAGTGCCATCTATACGCTCAGAATGGCCGATTTGAACGGACATTCTTGTTATATTTTCCAAGACGAGTTACGATACGAAGAAGCCTATCTAGTAGCATCGGGAGGACAAACCAAAAACCGCTTGGCGGTGTGGAACGATGTGGTAAGTGAAAAGAGTTACGGCAACTACGGTTTTTGGGATATCCGTATTGAGAACGGAGGCGAGGCGGTTATCACCAATTTAGGAAACAGTCTGGCAAAGATCATCCAATATAACGCTTCAAATAGCCCTACTCTCTTTGCCTGCTATGCCGACCGTTCGCAAACACCGGTTTGTCTCTACCGACGTGTAGAAGCGACGGGAGATATTCCGGCTATCATCGCACCTTTCATCAATTTCGGTACCACGATAGAGCGTTCCGGAACGCGTACTATTGCCATCAATGCCAACCGCTTATCCGCAGATATATCCGTATCGTTGACACACGGTGAGGTTTTCAGCTTATCAGCGAACACATTGGATAGAGACGGTGATAATCTTACTGTCTCGTACACTGACGTGGAACCGGGACATTATGTAGATACGATCACTTTTGTCAGCGGAGAAGTACGTACGCAAGTGGCTGTATTGCTGAATGTGCAGCAAGTGGTAAGCATTGCGCAAGCCGTCACTTCCGAAGACCATACCATCATCTATCTGAACGATGTGGTGGTGACGAAGAAATACGACAACTATATCTATGTACGCGATGAGACGGGTTCGATGTTACTCTTCGACCGTGGCGATGGTATCACCGGTAAACGATACGGACAAGGACTTAAATCCGGCGATCCGTTGTCGGGTGTTACAGGTCGATATATTAACTACTACGGCGTTCCTGAGATCTCTCCGTCCGAACAGTTTACGATAGGTACCAATACCGAGATTGAACCGGAACAAGCACCACAAATCATCGATTCCACCGATGTTTGTCGCTATCTGGTGTTGGATAATACGGTTGTCAACGGATGGTCAGATCTGACGTATAACGGACGGACGTACGCCCTGTCGAACAAATTCAATTTGGCTTCGTATATCAAAAACGTCCCCACTCGTACTACTGTTATCGTCAGTTATGACTACGACGTAGTGACATTGTATATAGTAGCCCAAGAGACGCAAACGATTCCCGATGAAATCGAGGATATTTGCATCAAACAAGCTCAGCAGAACCGCGTCATTCTGCATAACGGTCTTCTGTATGTGAAGACCGAAAACGGCTTATATACCTTGACCGGAGAACGCTTAGAGGGAGAATAGATAATCGAAGGCTTCGTTCGCTTCGTCCATCGTGATCACTTGGTTGATAACAGGCGAACCGACCGTACGGATGAGCGTACAGTTGATCTGAGCTGTGCGCTCATTCTTTTTATCTTGCTGCATGAGTGCGATGAGTTGTTCTCTATCCGAACACTTGCATTGGGGTTTGCCGTAGTAATGCAACATCATCTGCGTCAACTGTTGCAGCGGTTCACGTGGACACCTCAGCTTTGTGACACTTAAATACAACTCTGCTATTAACCCGTACACAACCGCGTAGCCATGAGGCATAGTACCTAATGAGATTTCTTCCAATGCATGTCCGAAGGTATGTCCCAGGTTGAGCGCTTTGCGCAGTCCTTCTTCTCTTGGATCAGCAGCAACAATGGTACGTTTCTTATCAAGACATTGATGAATGAGCGGTGTCATCGCATTGATGTCCATATGATCAAGGTCATACTGCATCAATTCCGGGAAAAGCGTCTCGTCCAATAACCCTGTCTTGAGCATCTCGCCGAAACCGCTAAGTATCTGTTGCACAGGAAGAGTGGTTAACCATTCGGGGCAGAGGATGGTCTGAACCGGATCGGCAAAAACACCGATACTATTCTTTAGACCATGATAGTTGATTCCCGTCTTCCCACCGGACGAAGCATCTATCATCGCCAATAAAGTAGTGGGAATATTGATATAGTCTATTCCACGTTTGTAGGTAGCCGCCGCAAAACCGCCTATGTCTGTTAGTACACCACCACCGATACAAATGAGTAAACCGCGACGGGTGATTCCGTTCGCGAAGAGAAAATCCCATATCTGCGTCACTGTCTCGAGCGACTTGGTCTGTTCGTTCACATCCAACCACAATACGGGTTGTTCGTGCAAGGCTTCCAATGCCAACCACTGCGGATGGCGGATAAGAGATTTATCCGCAAGCACGCAAATTTGCGATTTTTCGTACTGATGTAAGACTTCCAAACTCATTTTGCCTGCAAAATTAGTAAAAATTCTCCTATTTCACAAATAAAAACGATTAATTTTTACATTTTTTTGCATATCTGCAAATTTTTTAGTACCTTTGCAGCCGATTATGAAAAAAACGACAATTCTATATCTTGTTTCGGTCCTTCTGTTGTTCAGCGGATGTCAGGCGCTGGAGAAGCAGCAACAGTACGGAGCAGCAGTGGAAGTGAACGGTCATTTCCTGTTTCGCTCTACCTTGGATTCATTGACGGTGGGTCTTAGTAGCGACGATAGTCTGCGTGTGGCGCAACAGTATATCAGTGCTTGGGCGAAAGACATCCTGATGTACGATGCCGTCAAAAACGGACAGTTGAATGTGGAGATTGATGCTATCGAGCAGATGGTGGCGGATTATCGCCATTCGTTGTATGTCCATGCTTATGAGTCCTATCTGGTGGAGCGATTCATGTCCAAAGCGGTTCCGGACAGTACCGTAGAGCAGATGTACGCACAGTTATCCGATCGTTTCCGATTGGACGAGAGTATCATGAAAGGAATATTGGTCATTGTACCCAATGACGCACCGAACATCGGCAAACTGCGTAAGTGGATGACGAACGAGTCGCTGGATGATATTGAGAAATATGTGTATCAGAATGCCAGCGGTTATGAGCTGTTTGCCGACCGATGGGTGACAACGACCGACATGTTGGCGCAGATACCGATGGAGCGCAAGGAATTGGAGAATAGGTTAAAGACGAAGAATCAGATAGAAGTTAGCGATTCGCTCAAGACCTATCTATTACAAGTGACGGACAAATACTTGTTAGGCAACCCAATGCCGCTTGAATATGCCCGACCAGAGATAGAGAAGATCATCTTAAGCGAACGGCAAGTGGATTTCTTGCTTAAAGAACGGGAGAAACTATACAACGAAGCGATACAAGAACAGAAAATACGATTCTATGAGAACTAAAATACTTTTTTTGCTTTTGGCTATTAGCTGTTGGCCTTTGGTTCATGCGCAGGGTGTCATTGACGAAGTGATTTGGGTGGTAGGCGACGAAGCCATCTTACGCAGTGAGGTGGAAGAAGAGCGTTTGCGTGCCCAGTATGAAGGAACACCTATTCCGGGTGATCCGTACTGCTTTATTCCGGAGCAGATAGCTATTCAGAAACTATTCTTACACCAAGCGGTGTTGGACTCGGTGGAGGTGAACGAATCAACCGTAAGCCATCAGGTGGATATGCGCCTCAACTACTACATCAACCAGATCGGTTCGAAAGAGAAGATGGAGGAGTATTTCCGCAAACCAAGTAGTGAGATACGGGAAGAGTTGATGACATCGGTTCGCAACCAGATGATCATCCAACAGATGCAGCAGAAGTTAACATCGGATATCAAACCCACTCCGGCAGATATACGGCGGTATTATAATTCCTTACCTGCCGACTCGATACCGATGATGCCGGCACAGGTGGAAGTACAGATCTTAAGTTTCGAGCCTCCCGTACCGGTAGAAGAAACCGAACGCGTCAAACAACGTCTGCGCGAGTTCACCGAACGTGTGCAGAACGGTACTGCCGATTTCAGTATGCTAGCCCGTCTCTACTCCGAAGATACAGAGAGTGCCAAGCGTGGCGGTGAGTTGGGATTTGTAGGTCGGGGACAGTTGGTGCCTGAGTTCGCTGATGTGGCTTTTAACCTGAATGACCCCAAACGCGTCAGCCGTATCGTGCAGACGGAATACGGATTCCATATTATCCAGTTGATTGAGAAGAAAGGCGAACGTATCAACTGCCGGCATATCTTACTTCGTCCCCGTATCAGTGCGACGGACAAAGTGAACGCTATCACGCGTCTGGACAGTATCCGGCAATGGATCGAGAAAGACAGTATCCAATTTGAACAAGCGGTCATCCGTTATTCGGCAGATAAGAACACAGTCATGAACGCCGGATTGATGATTAATCCTAATACGGGTAGCAGTCGGTTTGAGTACCAGGACTTGGCGCCTGAAATCGCCAAACAGATCTATACTATGAAAGAAGGGGAAGTATCCCAACCTTTTGTGATGATGGATCAGACCAAGAACCGGGAAGTGTGTGCGATTGTCAAACTGAAAAAGAAAACAGAAATCCACCGTGCCAATCTGAATGATGATTTTCAGGCCATCAAGGCAATGCTGGAAGCGAAGATGAGCGAGGAGTTCATTCATAAATGGATCCTCAAGAAGCAGAAGACTACCTACATACAAATTGATCCGGCTTGGCAAGGATGTGATTTTCAGTACCCGGGATGGATTCATTAAAGGCGAAAGGTGATAGGTGAAAGGCAAAAGGTTCATAGGATTAATCTTGTTAATTGTCAATTTTCAATTGTCAATTAGCCAGACTATGGTCTATCTGGAGCAAGCTGACGGGTTGAGTTTTGACGAGGAACGCATTGCGGATGCCCAGATCGTGCGGGGCAATGTGATCTTCCGACATGAAGAAGCCTTGATGTACTGCGACAGTGCCTATTTCTATGAGGAATCGAATTCCCTGGACGCCTTCGGTCATGTGCGCTTTGTGCAAGGAGACACCTTACAGGGTTTCGGAGACAAGTTATTCTACAACGGAAACACCAAACTGGCTCGCATGCGCAGACATGTAAGGCTCATTCATGGTAAAGAGAACGAGAATCCGACCATTTTGACGACGGATAGTCTGAACTATGATCGGGCAGCAGGGGTGGCATACTATTTCTCAGGCGGACAAGTAACCGACACGCTCAATACCCTTACTTCCATACGCGGCAGATACTGGCCGGACACCAAACAAGCCGTTTTCAGTAAAGAAGTGGAACTGGTGAACCCGAAGTTTATTCTGACGAGCGATACCCTCCTGTATAATACGGACACCAAGATAGCGGATATCGTCAGCCCGACGCTCATCGTCTATGAAGAGGAGACGGATATCCACACCTCACGTGGATGGTATAACACGAATAACGAACAATCAATGTTACTGGACCGCTCCGTTGTACATCATATGAATGGTCGAACCATGACCGGAGACACGATATACTACGATAAACTGGTTGGTTTCGGTCAAGTAATCGGAAGCATGGCGATGACGGACAGTACACAAAAAGCCACTTTATACGGTGAATACGGTCAGATGTGGGAAGAGAACAGTCGTGGTTATGCTACAGACAGTGCGCTGATGGTCGATTGGAGTGACCCTGCTCATTATGCTTATATCCATGCAGACACCTTGTTTACCGAAGAGCTTTACTATACCGACAGTGCCCGAATGGATAGTACCTATCGCCTTGTGCGCGCACATTACGGCGTTCGTGTCTATCGGGATGACATGCAGATGAGTTGTGACTCGATGGTGTACCTGGATTCCGATTCTACCATGCACCTCTATACTGACCCCATCTGCTGGAGTGAAAACCAACAGATAGCGGCCGATAGTATCATCGCCTACATCGTAAACGGAACGGTTGAACATGCGGTGGGTTCCGGAAACGCCCTATGCGTGATGCAAGACAGTACGGAGTTCTTCAACCAGATGAGCGGTAAAGAAGTGACGGCATATCTTGTGAACGGAGAAGTGAAGATAGTGGATACAGACGGTAATGCCCTGACGGTCTTTTATCCCCGAGAAGACGGAGGCGGGTACGTAGGAATGAACACCACCGCCAGCAGTTTTATCCGTATGTATGTAGAGAATCAGAAGATCCATCATATGCGGTTCACCAAAGAGACCACTGGTGTCCTCTACCCGATGGACCAGATTCCGGATGGTTCGAACCGCTTGGCGTTATTCTTCTGGGCAGAAGAAGTGCGTCCAACCGGACCGGAAGATGTGTTCCGAAAAGTAAAAAATTCCGGAATCAAGAAAGAAGAATTAGAGATTAAAGATTAACAATATGAAAAAGATTTTTGTAACAGTCGTATTGGCTTGTTTGGCGATTAGTACGTTCGCTGTGGATCTTCCCAAACAAGGTTTGGGTTTTCAAGTGGGATGGGCACAACCGATCTTACGTTTGAATAGTCCTAAGAATCCGTCCAACGCCAAGGACTCCTTAAGTACCACCATCGCCATGAAAGGTGTGAAGATAGGCGCCGTCTATGACGGTAGTATCATTGCCGGTTTCGGTACCTCTATTGGTGTAAACTACACCTTCGCAGCGTATAACAGCGGATGGAAAGCCGATAATGCATACGGAATGCAATATCCTCGCCAACGTCAGATGCTTACCTACCATGAGTTGGAACTCTTTGTCGATTGGCAATATAAGTTCGAAGTGGCCAAAGAGACCTATCTGATTGTTTATTCCGGACCGATGATCCAATGCGGTTTGGCATTCGATATGCGTTCGGATTCACAGAAAGATTTTGATAGCGAAGTGGATGTCAAACGGTACAGCGGATACCATATGGAAGAAGGGTATAACGAGAATGAACACTTCAACCGTCTTAATATCACATGGGGCGTCGGCGCCGGATTCCAATACAAACGCTATTTCCTGCGTGGCAGTTATGATTTCGGATTGATCAACCCATACGCGAATAAAGAGTTCGTAGATGCTGTAGGTAACAGTCTGGACCGCTATACCCGTGGACGCTTTGACCAATGGTCCATTAAGATAGGTATGTATCTCTGGTACGAGGAGTAATTGATAAAATTGATAATTGACAATTGATACCACGCGAAGTCATCGATAAGATCCATTCTGCAGCGAAGATAGAAGAAGTGGTTGCAGATTATGTGACGCTCCGTAAACGCGGTGCGAACTTGATCGGTCTCTGTCCTTTCCATAACGAGAAGACCGGTTCCTTCACCGTCAGTCCATCCAAAGGAATATACAAGTGTTTCGGTTGCGGTGTCAGCGGTAATGCCGTCGGTTTTATCATGGAGATGGAGCAATGCAGCTACGTAGAAGCACTCAAACAGTTGGGTAAGAAATACCACATCGACGTGCCGGAACGGGAGATGACCGCCGAGGAACAGCAACGTCAAGATGACCGCGAATCGATGTTCGTCATCAATGACTTCGCCAATAAATGGTTCCAGGACCAATTATGGAACACGCCGGAAGGACAAGCAATAGGACTCAGTTATTTTCGGGAACGGGGTCTGAGGGATGATATCATCAAGAAATACCAACTCGGTTACTCTCCGGAGAAAGGCAATCCATTGGCTCTGGCCTTGAAGAAGAAAGGTTTTCAAGAGAAGTTTATCGTCAACGATGTGGATACGAAGATCGGTGTAGGTATTGTCGGCAAGAGCGAAGACGGACGCTTATATGACCGTTTCCGTGACCGCGTGATGTTTCCTATCTTCACAGTAAGCGGTAAACCGGTGGCTTTTGCGGGACGTATTCTCAAAAAGAAAGACAACGTCGGCAAGTACGTCAACTCACCCGATTCCATCATCTATTCGAAGACGAATGAGTTATACGGTCTTTTCCAAGCCAAGCAAACTATCGCACGCACCGACATGTGTTACCTGGTGGAAGGACAGATGGACGTCATCTCCATGCATCAGTCGGGTATTGAGAATGTGGTGGCAAGCGGCGGTACGGCGTTGACCAAACCGCAAATCTGGTTAATCAAACGTTTCACATCCAACATCACCGTCCTTTATGACGGAGACGCTGCCGGTATCCATGCCGCTTTGCGAGGTATAGATATGTTCTTGGAAGCCGGGTTTAACGTCAAAGTGGTACTGCTGCCGGACGGAGAAGATCCGGATAGTTATGCGCAACATCATGACTCTACCGAGTTCATTCGCTATATCGAAGAACACCAGACTGACTTCATCCGTTTCAAGTCTGCTTTGCTAAGCAAAGATGCCGGAGACGATCCGTTCAAACGTGCCGAACTGATCAAAGATATCACGGCCTCCATCGCCATCATCCCGGATATGATCACTCGGCAAGTGTATATCAAAGATACTGCAGAACGGCTGCATATGTCCGAAAAAGTGCTGACCGTTGAAGTGATGAAACTGCGCAAAGAGAAAGTGGTGGAGAACACAAAAGGAGAAAAAACAGCAGAACAGTCTGCCAGTCCGCAGGACGGTCTGCCGGTCAAACAGCCTGACAATGCAGTGGTCCAACAACGAAGTGGTCTTGACGCCAACTACTATAACCTCATGCAGCTCATCGTGCAGTATGGTGAACGCCCCATTGAGGTGGACGGAACAGTCTATACGATAGGAGAAGTGATCATCGACACGCTCACACAAGACGGCATTGAAGCACCACAACCGATCTATCAAACGCTGATAGACGAGTTCCAACAGCATTATCAAGACGAAGGGTTCAAAGCGGAGACCTTCTTTAAGTTTCATCCCGATAGAAAACTAAGTGCCTTGGCAGTTGATATGATTGCCGATAAATACCGTTTTGCGCCATCCAAAGGCGAAGAACGCATAGGCGAATTGGTGACACGACTGCTTTATGAGATCAAGTTAACAGTGGTGAACACGCAGATCAACGAATTGGAACAGAACCTGAAAGCGGCACAGGAAGCAGGGGATGTCGCACAACAATTTGCGCTGCTCAAACACCAACCGGAACTGCTTAATATGCGCAATGAGTTGTGCAAAGTGCTGGGGAATCGAGTCATCAATATTTGAAATCATAAACTTGCAATCTAAAATGCTTTTTCAAAGCATCGTATATGGTCCCATTCACAGTCGGCGGTTAGGAACGAGTCTCGGTATCGAACTTATGCCGTTGGAGCATAAGTTATGTACCTTCAACTGCGTCTATTGCGAATGCGGGTGGAACACACCGGTTAGTCATCCGAAGTTACCAACACGGGAAGAAGTAAAAGCAGCCTTGGAAGCAAAGCTTAAAGAGGGTTTGGCATTAGACGTAATAACCTTCTCTGGAAACGGCGAACCCACCCTGCATCCTGATTTCCCGGGAATCATTGAGGACACCTGCGCTTTGCGAGACCGATACTGCCCGAACGCGAAAGTGAGTGTGCTATCCAATTCTACCCAATTGGGTCGCCCCGATGTGGTTAAAGCCTTGCGCCTTTGCGATAACCGAATCCTCAAGCTTGATGCCGGAACCGACACGATGATGCGACGCATTGACCTGCCGGTGAATGAACAGTTGACGGTAGAAACGATCATCGGATGGTTATCGCAGTTCGATGGCGACTTTACCTTACAGACCTGTTTCCTGCGTGGTGAGCATGACGGACAAGTCATTGACAACACAACTCCCGAAGAATTGGAAGCATGGTATAAAGCAGTGGACGTACTTCATCCCAAACAGATCATGATCTATGTCATCGACCGCAAGACACCGGAAGAAAACCTGTCTAAGATCTCCCGAACCGAGATGGAATCCATTGCCGCTCCGCTAATAGCGAAGGGGTATGACGTAAGTATTTCTGCATGAAGATCCTTGTGGCACCTTTGAACTGGGGACTCGGTCATGCGAGTCGTTGTGTACCGCTCGTTCAGCGATTATTGGACGAGGGACATGAAGTCATCTTAGGAGGGGACGGTGAGAGCCTGACATTACTTCGTAAGCATTTTCCGAAACTAAGATATACCTACCTTGCTCCGCTGAATCTTAGGTACGGCAAAGGGAAACGACAAGTATGGGCAATTCTCCGTGCTTTACCGAGATTGATCATATGGGCCATCAAAGATCATCTGATGCTCAAAGCCCTACTGAACGAAGAACCTATCGACCAAGTCATCTCCGATAACCGATTCGGGTTGTATCTAAATCACCAATCACCAATCACCAATCACAAATGCGAATGCATATATATGACCCACCAACTCCATATCATGCTTCCTCGTGGTTGGCGTTGGGCAGAACCTATCGCTTCACGTATACACGCACACATATATACGCGATATAATAAGGTATGGGTTCCGGACTATGCGGATATCGAACAGAGCCTTGCCGGTGAACTATCCCATTCAACATTCAACATTAAACATTCAACTTTAATCGAATATATTGGTCCTTTGAGTCGTTTTCAGAATATTCCGCTTACTCCGAATAATCAGAATTATTCCTTCGTAGCGGTATTAAGCGGTCTCGAACCCCATCGTACTCTACTGGAACAAGAGATCATCGCACGATATTCCACTAATCCACTAACCACTAACCCACTAATCCCTTCCGTTCTTATCGTTCAAGGTCTCATGCACAGACCGAACACGCGTATCAAACGGGGAAACATAACCATCGTACCCTATATGAGCGATAAGGAATTGGCGGAAGCCTTATCGGGCGCAAGGCACATCATCGCCCGTTCCGGGTATTCCACAATAATGGATCTGAACGCGTTAGGAATATTGGATAAAGCGGAATTAATTCCCACCCCAGGACAACCGGAACAGGAGTATTTGGCGACTTTATTTAACAAAATGCACTAAAAAAGAAAGAAAAATGCAAAAATATTTGCGTATATCAAAAAAAAGCAGTACTTTTGCACGCTTTTTCGCTATGGGATATAGTGATACCCCTTCCGGCGGAAGCCGGTTTCCCCGATTAACGGGGACACCTCCGGGTGCCATCGTATAACGGTTAGTACTCAAGATTTTCATTCTTGCAATAGGGGTTCGATTCCCCTTGGCACTACAAAGACCTTCCCTAAAGTCAATTCCTGAGGCTGATCCTCTCAAAGCCAAAGGATAGTAACAAAACCGTCCGCGAGTCGGACAAAAAAACAAACACAAAGATGGCAAATCATAAAAGCTCTTTGAAGCGTATTCGCCAAACGGCTGCGCGCAAAGCACACAATCATTATTATGCAAAAACCGCACGTAATGCTGTGCGTGACTTGCGCAAGACTACTGACAAAGTTGCAGCTACGGCTGCTCTGCCGAAAGTAAGCTCTATGCTCGACAAACTGGCTAAGCGTCATATCATTCACGTAAACAAAGCAAGCAACCTCAAATCGAAACTTGCTCGTTTCGTAAACAAACTCGCTTAATAATACGCAAGTTTAGGTCAAAAGAGGAATCTCGAAAGGGATTCTTCTTTTTTTTATACAAAAAATACACGATTATTTGCATAATTCAAAAAAAAGTAGTACCTTTGCAGCGAATTTTGATACATTTATTAAGATGAACGAGAATAATATCCCTATTGTTGACTGTCCGTACGGCGATTACATGATTGGTGATGCGAGTGGTAAACTGATGAATGAGTACGGTCGTTATCCGTGTAAGATCAAATGCGGTGTATATGCCTTTTTAGTAAGAGGTACGGCGCGTGCGACGATCAATGTAACGGATTATGAGTTTAAGCAGAATGATATCTTGCTCTTGGAACCCGGTAGTTTTCTTTTTATTCGTGAGTGTTCTGACGACGCACTCGTTTATTGGGTTGTTTTCGGTAGTTCCTTCCTGGAGAAACATACGGTGAATAACAAGATGTCATTATCCGCCTTGCAGTTACATTCGCCCAAACTGAGCGTAAGCGAGAACCATGCGCAGGTACTCTGCTCGATTTACGACACGATTGTGAAGGCATTGAACGCTACCCCGACGATGCTGGATAGCGAGAAGATGGTACATATCTTCAACCTGCTGCAGGTCAGCTATGCCAAGTATGCCCATGAGCAGGACGAGTATCTGGTAAAACCGCTGGACCGTAAGACGGAGATCTATCAGGATTACTGTCAGTTGGTATTGAAGCATTATAACAAGTGGCATCATGTGAGTCAGTATGCCGACGCTATGCGTCTGACCTTACCACACTTATGCTCGACTATCAAAGCGGTAGGAGACCGCACCGCCGGTGATATCATCATCGAAGCCATCATCACCGATGCCAAGAGTCAACTCAAGATCACCAACCTGCAGATCAAAGAGATTGCACTGAATCTGGGATTTGACAATGTGGCTTTCTTCAACCGTTTCTTCAAATCGCACGTAGGCGTCACGCCGAAAGCGTATAGAAACGCATAAATAACAAATCTCAAATAACCAATCACAAATAAAATAAGGACACCGCCCGGTGTCCTTATTTTTATCGTCCTTTATACATTTCTTCGTAGTATTTCTCGTACTCACCGGAGGTGATGTTGTCGAGCCATTCTTGGTTATCGAGATACCACTGAACGGTTTTCTCGATACCTTCTTCGAACTGGAGACTCGGCTCCCATCCCAACTCGCGTTGCAGTTTAGTCGAGTCGATCGCATAACGCATGTCATGTCCGGCACGGTCGGTGACGTAGGTAATAAGGTCAAGGTCCGCTCCTTCCGGGCGACCCAACAGTTTATCGACGGTCTTGATGATGGTCTTGATGATATCGATATTCTTCCACTCGTTGAAACCACCGATGTTATAGGTCTCAGCGATAGTACCTTTATGGAAAATAAGATCGATTGCACGAGCGTGATCTACCACGTATAACCAGTCACGCACATTCTCCCCTTTCCCGTAAACAGGCAAGGGTTTGCGATGACGGATATTATTGATAAACAGGGGAATCAATTTCTCCGGGAACTGATAGGGACCGTAGTTATTGGAGCAGTTCGTCACGATCGTCGGCATGCCGTAGGTATCATGGAACGCACGCACGAAATGATCGGACGATGCTTTGGAAGCCGAATAAGGCGAATGGGGGTTGTACTTCGTGGTCTCATAGAAGAAATCCTCACCGTATGCCAAGTGATGTTCCGCAGAAGAAGCAGTGGTCGTGAACGGCGGTTCGATACCTTCGGGATGGGTGAGTTGCAAGGCACCATAGACCTCATCGGTAGAGATGTGGTAGAAACGTTTGCCCTCGTACTTCTCGGGCAGCGACTCCCAATACAGTTTGGCTGCCTGCAACATGGAAAGCGTACCCATCACGTTCGTGCGGGCGAAGGTGAAGGGATCTTTGATGGAACGGTCCACATGACTCTCAGCTGCCAAGTGAATGACACCTGTCACTTGTTCCTCTTGCATTAACGCAAAAATCGTATCGAAGTCACAGATATCGGCACGCACAAAGCGGTAGTTCGGTTTGTCTTCGATATCTTTGAGGTTCGCCAAGTTACCGGCATAGGTCAGTTTATCCACATTGATGATTCGGTAATCCGGGTATTTGTTCACAAACAAACGCACTACATGACTTCCGATAAATCCGGCTCCACCGGTGATGATAATACTCTTCATAAAATATATCTTATTTGTTTAAATCCATATGTACGGCTTTGACCGTCTTTGTCGCATAACACGATTTCGCCCATAGGCAGGACATCTTCGATACGTGCTTCGAAGCATCCGTTTTTATCTTCGAACGACCAAAATCCCTCTTTTCGGTATAGATGTGCCTTATATTCCGACCACACGTCTTCCTTAAGCACACGTTGCACTTCTTCGTACAAGCGCTCCATCAATTCGTCTATGTTATAGTCTCTTCCCGTGATCTGTTTGAGCGATATCGGATTCGGTGCATCGGAGCGAAACTCCGTCTGGTTCACGTTCAAGCCTACACCCGCTATTGAGTACTTCACCTCAGAGCCTATAATCGCATTTTCCACCAGTATTCCTGCTACTTTTTTATCTCCGTAATAGATATCATTTGGCCATTTGATTGAGACCGCTTCGCTCAAAGAACAAAGACCGCTTCGCTCAAAGACAAAAGACTGAATTACTCTGTACACTGCTATGCTAAGGGCGATATTCAGGAAATACAGGTTTTTGTCAGGTGGTAACAAGATCGAGCATAACAGGTTCTTTCCCTCCTCGCTCTCCCAACTGTTACCGGTTTGTCCTCTACCTGCCGTTTGGTAACCGGCATAGATGAACCTTGGCTCTTGGCCCTTAGCTATTAGCTCCTTCATCAAGGAGTTGGTACTATGGGTGCGTGCTATATACATCCAACAGGTATTTTTGAATGACCGATTGTATATTTTTCGCTTTACCCGGTGCAGAGTTAATCAGGATAGCGAACACCCACGTGTCTCCGTTGGGCAGGTCGATGTATCCAGCGAAGTTCTTCGTTCCGGCGATCGTACCGCTCTTGGCATGGATCCGTCCTTCCAAAACTGTACCGGGACAGAGCGTTGTCAAGGTGCCTGTCTTTCCACTTACCGGTAACGAAGCCATCCAAGCGTCCGCATACTTACTCTGCGCCATGATGGTCAGTAACTGAACCAAGGCTTTGGCACTTATGGCATCTTGCGGAGCCAAACCGCATCCGTCTTTGATGATGGCATTCTGCACATGTACTCCTCTGCGACGCCAGTAATCCCGTAATATCTCCTGACTGTTATGAATAGTGCCCGGTAACGAGTACCGCGTTCCGATGTAGCGGAACATCGACTCGGCGTACAGGTTATTACTGTTCACGTTAGTCTCTTGGATCAGTTCCGATAAGGGCGCTGAGTGATGCACATACAACTCTGTACGATGCAGGGTCAAGGGGAAGTAATCGGGTTCATACGTTGCTTCTTTCGTTACCGGCACTCCCGCCTCACGTAAGCGATTGGTGAAATGACGTGCCAGCAACAAACCCGGATTCGGTAAGTCTCCTTTGACACCGAACGTACCTAAGTTAGAGGGCACTGCCCCGGTCAGATAACGCTCATTGCTATACGGTAAACCGCTCACAAAAGCCCCGTCATACTGGATCCGGTCACAACGGATACGGTTGATGAACCGGATATCCTCCACATTGGGTTCGGTCTTCACTACCGTCGCTACCGAACCGGGTTCACCGCTCTTGAGCACGATATTCATCGTGTTACCGTAGTAGTTGAGCGAAAAGATACCCGGTGCGTAGTAGTTACCTGCATCTTCGCATAACCAGTTAGGGTTCTGCGCTTCGCCGTCCAACATCGTCATGTCTGCTACGACTGCGCCATCGATGCGACGGATACCGGCTTTCTTCACTTCTTTGACCCATTGGGTAAGGAAAGCAGTCTTACCTTGCCAACCCAAAGAAGGGTCACAACCACCGCGTATATACAGGTTACCATGCAAGACACCATCCTGAATGGAACCCGAATACTCCAGCACGGTAGGAAAACGATAGTCGGCTCCTAACATCTCCAAAGCCGCACCGGTCGTCAATAACTTCATCACCGAAGCCGGAGGAACCACATGCTCTTCCCGATAACTGTCAATCACTTCACCCGTCTTCAAGTCCTGTATATACACGGACATATTCGCCTGTCCGGTGATCGGATGGGACGTCAGGAAATTAACACTCAGTAATATCGCTGCGAAAATCTTCACCTTTCAATTTTCACCTTTCAATTTTCACTTGGACAGATATTCGTGCATTGCTTTGGCAGCCTTGCGACCGTCAGACATAGCGAGGATAACCGTTGCACCGCCACGCACGATATCGCCGCCGGCGAAGATCATCGGGAGGGCAGACTGCATTCCTTCGTTAACCACGATGGTACCTTTCTTACTGATCTCCAGACCTTCTACGGACGATGGGATCAAGGGGTTCGGACTCACACCTACCGCCACGATAACGAGATCAACGGGTATCGTAACCGTCTTGCCTTCAACCGGAACCGGACTACGACGACCCGACTCATCCGGTTCACCGAGTTCCATCACTTGCAGTACCGCTTCGCATACGCGACCGTTCTCATCGGCATGGTACTCAATCGGATTATGCAGCGTCATGAATTCGATACCTTCCTGTTTGGCATGATGTACCTCTTCCACACGTGCCGGCATCTCTTCTTCCGAACGGCGATAGATGATCATCGCACGCTCAGCGCCAAGACGTTTAGCCGTTCTGACAGCGTCCATGGCCGTGTTACCACCACCGATGATCGCCACATGCTTACCGTAAAGAATCGGCGTGTCGGTTGCCGGGTTAGAAGCGTCCATCAGGTTGACACGCGTCAGGTACTCATTGGAAGACATCACACCGTTCAGGTTCTCTCCCGGGATATTCATGAAACGCGGCAGACCTGCACCCGAACCGACGAAGATACCCTTGAATCCTTGTTCCTCAAGTTCCTTGACGGTGATGGTCTTTCCGATGATGGTATCCGTATGGAACTGCACACCTAAGGCACGCAGACCGTCTATCTCAATATCGACGATACGGTTTGGCAGACGGAACTCCGGGATGCCGTATTTGAGCACACCGCCTATCTCATGCAGCGCTTCGAACACATGCACTTCGTAACCGTATTTGGCGGCATCTCCGGCAAATGTCAAACCTGCAGGACCGGAACCGACCACCGCAATTTTCATTGCGGTATTTGAGATTTGAGATTTGACATTTGAGATTTGAGGCTGCGCATTTGCGTAGTCCGCACAGAAACGCTCGAGGTAACCGATAGCGACCGCCGGATGACCCATCTTGAGGTGGATACATTGGCTCTCGCATTGTTTCTCTTGCGGGCAGACACGACCGCATACGGCGGGCAGAGACGAACTCTCTTTGATGACAGATGCTGCTCCGAGCACGTCGCCCGTCTCCAGGGTCTTGATGAAACCCGGGATGTTGATATTCACCGGACAACCCTGCACGCAGGTGGGGTTCTTACAGTTGAGGCAACGATGGGATTCGGTGATAGCCTGTTCGAACGTCAGACCTTGGTTCACCTCTTCGTGCAGACTCTTCACACGCACTTCGGGACGCAGTTCCGGCATCTGCACACGGGGGATGGCCACTCTATCCTTCGGTTTGCCCTCAAAGGGCTCTACCGCGCTGATCTGAATATTCTGAGTAGTCGGATTATTCGGAGTATTCGGATTATTCGGAGTTCCTGCCTTATACGCCTCCAGCGCTTCGGTTTCTTCCGCCTTGAAGGCTTTCATTCGGCTGAGCATCTCGTTCCAGTCCACGGCGTGGGCATCGAACTCAGGTCCATCGACGCAAACGAATTTCGTTTTGCCGCCTACGGTAACACGACACGCGCCGCACATACCGGTGCCATCGACCATGATGGTGTTAAGCGATGCTTCGGTCGGGATGTTATACTTAGCGGTTGTCAAAGCGACGAACTTCATCATAATCGCCGGACCGATGGTGATACATTTGTTGACGATCTCACGTTGGATGACCTGTTCGACACCAACCGTCACGACACCTTGCTGACCGGCTGAACCGTCATCGGTCATGATGATGACCTCGTCCGACCATTGTGCCAACTCATCTTGCAGGATAAGCAGGTCTTTGTTACGGGCAGCGAGTACGGTGATCACTTTGTTACCGGCTTTCTTAAGCGCCTCAGCGATCGGTAACATAGGCGCTGCGCCTACACCACCGCAGGCACAAACGACCGTTCCGTAGTTCTCGATACGTGTAGCACGACCTAAGGGTCCTACTACATCGTGAATCATGTCGCCCGGCTCCATAGCCAGTAACTTATGCGTCGATGCGCCTATCTGTTGTACGACTAAGGTGATGGTACCTTTTACGATATCCGCTCCGGCGATGGTCAACGGTACACGTTCGGACACAGCGTCCACACGGATAATCACAAAGTGACCGGCACGACGACTACGGGCAATAAGCGGAGCTTCTACTACAAGCTCCGCTACATTATCCGAGAAAAATCTTTTAGAAATGATTTGATTCATTTTGATAAGACTAGGAGCCTAGGAATCTAGGAACCTAGGATTCTAGTTAAAAATATTTGGTTTCTTGTCCTACAATTGAGGAAAGGAGGTTATTTGCCAGACGGGAAGCACCGAAACGGAAAGATTCGTTATTGAGCCACTCTTCGCCGAGAACCTCTTTGACAAGCGTGAAGTGCTGCACAGCCTCATCGGTAGTACTTACACCACCGGCAGGTTTGTAACCCATCTTGACACCCGTCTTCTCACGCCAAGCCTTGATGGCATTACACATGATGAAGGTAGCTTCGGGCGTAGCGTTCACGCTGATCTTACCGGTAGAAGTCTTGATGAAATCGCAACCTGCCGCCATGCTCAGGATTGATGCTTTCCAGATATTCTGTGCCGTCTTGAGCAAACCGGTCTCAAGAATGACCTTCAGGTGGTGTTCTCCGCAAACGGCTTTGATCTCACTGATTTCATCGAAGCACTCCTGGTAACGACCTTCAAGGAACTTACCGACACTCAGCACGATATCCACTTCTGTAGCTCCGGCTTTGAGCGCCATAGCAGTCTCTGCCACTTTGATCTCCGGGAAAGTCTGCGCAGCTGGGAACCCGGCACAGCAACATGCGATATTGAATTTCGGATCCTTCAGCGCTTTGCGTACATACTCCGCCATAGCGGGATAGACACAGATAGCGGCTACATTAGGAATACCCGGGAAGTCCTTCTCGAAGTTATTAACGGCATTCGCCATCTTCTCCACTTTGGCGATGGTATCATCGGCACTCAAGGTTGTGTAATCGATCTGGTGGAGACACTCCTTCCAAACCTCCACATTGTTATTCTCCGCAAAATGCTTTGCTTCAATGTCAGCTACTTGAGCGGCTACTTGCTCATCGGTGAACGGGCAGGGGTACTGCGCGAATAATTCTTCAAACTTATTCATGGTTAATGATATTTATGATTTCAAATTTATGATTTATTGTTTATCTGTCAGCCTTGCAATGATCGTCTCATTGCCACGCACATGTTCGCCTACCTCTACGAACATCTCCGTATCCAGCGGCAGGTACATATCGACACGCGAACCCAGTTTGATGAAACCAAGGTGGGTATTACGGTGCGCAAAATGACCGGGTTTGGCGTAGGTCACGATACGGCGAGCCATGGCTCCAGCGATCTGACGAACGGCTATGCGCACTTTCGACGGTGTCTCTATCACCACTAACGAACGCTCGTTCTCCGTACTGGACTTAGGTAACCACGCTCCTTTATGCCTACCCTTCTGATGCTCGCTCACCAACACCGTTCCCTCGATCGGGTACCAGTTGGCATGCACATTGAACGGCGACATGAAGATTGACACCTGCAGTTTCTTCTCATGGAAATACTCATTCTCTTCCGTCGGCTCGATCACCACCACACGTCCGTCTGCAGGCGCGATGATGAAATTAGGATCATCGATCTCCAACACCCGGATAGGGTTACGGAAGAAATAAGTGACAAACACTAACAGCAAAGCCGTTAACATCAGCGATATTGCAAAAATCCAATGCGTCTGTACATACAGATATACCGGCACATTGATAATAAACAACAGCAACACGATTCCTATGATCATGTGCCGTCCTTCTCTGTGTATTCTTGGTCTTTTCATAAATTCATTTACGATTTAACGATTTAATCATACCCATTGTGCGTACGGGAATTGCGCGAGCATATCTGCTGCCTGGTCCAATCCGTCCTGCAACTTCTTACCGATCATCATACGGAACATCATCGGGATGTCCGCTTTGACCGTCAACTTGATACGTGTATCGTTCGGCGCTACCTCTTTGAGCTGAATCCAGAAGTTACCGTCCATCGGGATACCTTCCAAGCCGAACTTGACCGTATCATTCTCGATACGATCCACGATGGCGATGGTGATCAATTGCGCCAAACCGTCCACTTTCAACCGTACACGGTCCGGCTCGATATACATCTCCTGCACCTTGTCTTTCGGAATCTGATCTTTCACGCGCTCCAGGTTCTGCATGTTACTCAGCACGCGGTAGATCTGCTGCGCCGAACAGGGCGCCGAACTGATTTTACTCTCGTATTTGGTCTCTGACATAAGTCTTAATTTTTATTTGCGGGCACAAAGGTACAAAAAATATTGCATATATGCAAATTTTACAAAGTAATTATGCAATATAAATTATTTTTGCAATCTTTTTTGGTATTTCTGCACCTCTAAGTTCGTTCGCTGAATCCGTTTTTCCAATTCGCGTATATCCTGAAAGGTCAGTTGCAGATGCTGCGCTCTATCAAGCGCTTCCTGTTCCTTATCGGAAAAACGTTCGTCCCCTACCGTCACCCGTTTCCCGTTCCGATAGACCAGCAACTCCTGCCCGTCATCCCGAACCATCACCCGAAGGTCCTGATAGATCTTCAATTTCTCATTGCGTACCACATAGAACCCATGGTCCTGGTATTTGTCGTTCTTCTCATACTTGAACAGCGTCAGTAACGAATCCGCCACCGGCATCATCGCATCCAACTGCGACTGATAATACGTCAGGGTACGCTCTTGTTCCACCAACGACAACGAGTCCTGCACATGTTTCTGCGCATGATACTGATCCACTTTCGACGGACGGTTACACCCCGTCCAACCGATACATACAAACGCCATAAGGGCGATTAAACAGCTACTTTTTCTCATATCGGCTGCAAAGATACAAAAAAAATTGCATATATCAAAAAAAATCTAAAATTTAATTGCGATTCCTTGCGTAAATAGAAAAATTTTACTAATTTTGCAGCCGCAAAACGATAAACGGATGAGATTATCCTCTTTGTTGAGCATTTTTTACCCTTCCGTCTGTCCGATGTGCGGCATGTACAGTAAGGGGCTTTGCGATGCGTGTTTCCGTTCCTTACCGCGTACGGAACAGGCACAGATGCGGCAGAACGAGACGGAGATGGTGCTGACGGAAAACAAACCGGATATCGTGCGGGCGATGAATCAGATGCGGTTGAGACAAGCGGCTGCTTTTCTCTTCTACGAAAAAGACCACGCCATCCGACACCTCATCCACCGGATGAAATATGCGGATGAACCGGATATCGGTTTCCACATGGGACGGATGGCGGCGATCGAGATGCAATACACGGATTTCTTCGATGAAATCGACGTAATCATCCCGCTTCCGTTGCATCCGAAGCGCTTACGCGAACGAGGGTACAATCAGTCGGAATACATCGCCCGGGGGATCAGTGACATCACCGGCATTCCGGTGGATACGACGCATGTGACACGAATCAAAAACACACCCAAACAGGCGTTGCAGACGGGGGAGGAACGAAAACAGAATGTAGCAGATGCTTTTGCGGTGAACCACCCGGAACAGTTGTACAACAAACAGATTATGGTGGTAGATGATCTGATCACTACAGGAGAGACAATGCGAAGTTGTTTACGCGCCATGCGGTGCATCCGAGGCGCACATTATACGGTTTTTGCCTTATGTAAGGCGGAATAAAGGTTAAAGGTTAGAGGTTAGAGGTTATAGGCTAAAGGAAAACTATGACTAGAAAGTATGATTTTTTAATCATCGGCGGCGGTGTAGCCGGAATGAGTTTTGCGCTCAAAGTGGCGCGAACCGAGAAGTACCGCATTGCGTTGTGTTGCAAGACAACGCTGGAGGAAGCTAATACAGCTAAAGCACAAGGCGGAATCGCTTCCGTGACGAACCTGTTAGTGGATGATTTTGACAAACACATCCACGACACCATGGTAGCCGGAGACTGGTTAAGCGACCCTGCGGCAGTGGAACAGGTGGTACGTAATGCACCGAGAGGGATTCAGGAACTGGTCAACTGGGGCGTTAACTTCGATAAGAAAGAAGACGGTAATTTTGACCTGCACCGCGAAGGCGGACACTCCGAGTTCCGTATCCTCCACCATGCCGATGACACGGGCGCGGAGATCCAACGGGGTCTGATGGAAGCGGTGCGCAATAATCCGTATATCGACGTACTGGAGAATCATTTTGCCGTGGAGATCATCACGCAGCACCATCTGGGCGTTCGCGTTACCAGACGCACGCCGGATATCAAATGCTACGGAGCGTATATCCTCAATCCCAAGACCCAGAAGATCGACACCTATCTGAGCCGTATCACCTTGATGGCAACCGGAGGAACGGGAGCGGTCTATGCCACCACCACCAACCCCGAGATAGCTACCGGAGACGGTATCGCGATGGTCTATCGTGCCAAAGGACTGGTCAAAGATATGGAGTTTGTGCAGTTCCACCCGACGAGTCTGTTCAATCCCAAAGAGACGCATCCTGCTTACCTCATCACCGAAGCCATGCGCGGGTACGGAGGTATTCTGAGATTGCCTAACGGCGAAGAGTTCATGCAGAAATACGACCCGCGTCTGAGTCTGGCGCCGCGTGATATCGTGGCACGTGCCATCGATAATGAGATGAAGATCCATGCCATCGATCATGTGTGTCTGGATGTGACGCACAAAGATCCGGAGGAGACCAAACATCATTTCCCCAATATCTACGCCAAGTGCCTTTCTATCGGTATCGACATCACCAAGCAGTATATCCCGGTGGCTCCTTGCGCGCATTATATGTGCGGAGGTATTAAGGTGGATCTGGACGGCCAATCGACGATCAAACGGTTATATGCCGTAGGCGAGTGTTCATGTACGGGTCTGCACGGCGGTAACCGTCTGGCGTCTAACTCGCTTATCGAAGCGGTTGTTTATGCCGATGCAGCTGCCAAACATAGTCTCAGTGTGATAGAAAACTACGATTTCAACGAGAAAATTCCGGCATGGAACGATGAAGGCACCTTGACCAATGAAGAACGCGTGCTTATCGCACAGGATGTCAAGGAAGTAGGACAGATCATGTCCACTTATGTCGGAATCGTCCGTTCGGATCTGCGTCTGCGTCGGGCTTGGGAACGACTCGACCTGCTCTATGAAGAGACAGAAGACCTCTTCAAACGCGTCAAGGCAGACAAGGAAATATGCGAGCTGCGTAACATGATCAATGTGGGTTACCTCATCACCCGTCAGGCGTTGGAGCGCAAAGAGAGTCGGGGTCTGCATTATACGATCGATTATCCCCGTACGGACAATAATCATCCGCAGGAAGTGTGGTGATAAAGTTGAAAGTTGAAAGGTATTTCATTACATAGTATCGTGCCGGTGAGGGCGGAAGCAAGGGAAGGAGCAGAGCAAAACACGCAGATGCTCTTCGGGGAGTTATGCAGTATAGTCGAAAGTCAAAAGGTGCTAACGAGCACTCCGATAAATGTCGAAAGCGATCGTTGGCTATATGTTCGATTGGAGAATGACGGTCAAGAAGGATGGGTGGATACGAAGATGATTTGTCCGATGAAAACGGAGGAATATGAGGCTTATACGGACGCATTGAAGACCGCCGCTATAGTTGCTTTTCCGGTTGCCTATGCCGTGAGTGAGAATAACGGACAGACGATACCCTTGACAGCAGGAACAAAAATCACCAATTACCAATCACCCATCACCAATGAAGCGAGCACTGCTCGATTCGAAGTGTTAGGCGTCGGCTTTCGCATTGATCCGGGCATGGTGATCACCAAAACGCTCGATTTGAACGAACAAAATCTGCTACAGACGGTTCGTTTCTTCCTGAATACCCCTTATCTATGGGGCGGTAAGAATGCCCTCGGTATGGACTGTTCCGGTTTCACGCAAGTTATCCTCAGTCTCTTCGGCAGGCAACTGTTTCGTAACGCGTCCGAACAAGCGACCCAAGGTACGCCGGTAGCGTCCTTAAGCGAAGCGCAGGCAGGTGACTTGGCGTTCTTCTCTAAATCACCTATCACCAATGACCAATCACCAATCCCCATCACCCACGTCGGCATCGTCATTGACCCCACGCGAATCGTTCATTGTTCGGGTCGGGTGAAAGTGGAAAAGCTCGATGAAACCGGCATTTTTAACATCGAGAAAGGAGATTACTCCCATCATCTGGTACAAATAAGAAGAATCGCCCGATAAGGACGATTTTTCATTTTGTTCATTCGTATCCGACAACCTGCACTTCGATATCGTATCCTTTGCCGACAACGGAAGCGTCGCGTAGCACGGTAGATGTACCGGTTTGACGGGGTTGGAGAGAGCGACCGATGGTAGCCGATTGTTCATGCACGACCGCACCGTTGGTTCGGTAGATAAGTTTGACATGAACGGCATGCAAGGTCGTTGCGGTCTTATTGGTCAGTTCGATCTTGACTTTTTTCTTCTTGCATTTAGCGACGGAAGCCTTCACGCTTGGAGCAGCACCGTATTGGAACAGTTCCAAGTCGGTGTAGATCGCTTCGACCATGGCGAAGGACTCATCGTATCCTGCTCATTCGGCTTCGAAAGAGGCCACTATCTCACGTGTCTGTGCGTCACTCATCTGGATAAAGACCGTGCAGGCACTCTTGACCATCGAGAGGAGGCGTCGCCCCGTGAAACCGTAGGAGACGATGAGTGTGGAGTCCGCATGCTCGAGACTGCATTCGGGTAAGATGGTATAGTTAAATTTCCTCAGGTAGCCGCTGATGATGTCGGACGGATAGAAATTCCGGCTGTATATGATGTAACCGGGGTTGACCGGTACGCCCGGAGCGGGTTTGTCTCCGCTGACAGGGATGACATATACGTACTTATACTTGCTTAAGTCTCCTTGGATATGTACCGTGGGAGGATTGACATTTTTGGCGTTCATCATGCTTGCTGACACCATCAGCAAAAGCAGCACCCATTGTAATTTCTTTGCCATAATCATTCGATAAATTTCGTTAGCATTTCGGAGTGCAAAATTACAACAATGTTTTGACATATGCAAGAAAAAAGATAAAAAAAAGAGCAGAACATGGTATTTACCATGTCCCGCTCGGTACCGCGAGCGAAACTAATTACGAACTCATTCCTTAAGGACCTAGACGTACTATGGGATTTGCGGTTCATAATTCCGATTCCGATTAAGTCGGGGTTGTAGTTCTTATTAGAGTCGCTTAAATTTATCTTGTGTTATTTAGTGTCAAAGTTCATAAATCGGGTGCAAAGGTACAAAAAAAAATCCATTCTTGCAAGAAAAACACAAAAAAAATGCGGATAAGTAGATTTTAGCAAAAAAAAATCGTTCAAAATCTCGACCCAGCGTATATAGGCTATTTAGTGTTGATAGCCTCAGCCCTCACCTCCCTTCCCCACAAGGATTGTGCTGGTGTTTCCCGGGAATCAATAGGCAGGTTATAGTATGCATAGTAGGGCATACACTTACTCTATGACCGTCATTTAAGGTATTTTTTTTGAAAAAAAATTTTCTACTATTCTTGTCTTTTTTACTACTCTTAGTATATTTATTAGTAAGGAACAGGCAAAAAACGCCTGATGTATAAAATGAAGGATATAAATTACAAACGACAATGGCGCGAGTTAGACGATGCGACCAAAGAGAAAATCAGTGCTGCGGCTAGTGGCAAACCAAAATCGGAACAACACAAAATGAGAATTAGCCAATCTATGACCCAGTATTGGTCACAAGTGCCCCACCGCCCTCAATCGGGAATAACGATGGATGATTTAATAGGGGCAAACCACTAAGGTATCAATAGATGAGGCATCGAGATTTCGGGCATACAAATAACAAGTACTAAAATACATATAGGATATGAAGACATTTGATAGATTAATGATTTTAACAAAGGCTGAATATGTCAGCAGTATTAACAACGATGAGTTCACAACTTTGAAAGACGGAAAGATGGTGTATAAGCGTCATGCGCCGTATGGTGTAAACATTACTGTGTACAACACACGTAATCTCGCAGTTATAGACTTTACAGGGAAGGTGCTTGGTGAGCGATACAAAGAACTTATATCCGAGGAAACCATACGACAATGCTTTACAAACATAAATGCTATCGGGGCGTGCAAACTAGATACCGATAAGATTCTTGTAGATAGTGTTGTATCTTCCTGTGACGTGACTACCGATGTAGAATGCACATACACTAAAGCAGTATGTAAATACATGCGAAACCATATGCGTAGTTATAATCTATATACGGTGAGGAAGTTTAATAATGGCAACTTTACCGCTGCAAAGAACGTGACGGATCCAGACATAATGAAGTCGATAACGATATATGACAAAGCACGTGAGATTAAGAAGTATGACAACAAGTTATTCAGAGAGGCGTATGGCATATCAGCAGATGATTTCAAAAACATATGCCGCTTTGAGATGAAACTCGGTTCAGAGGAACAAATACGGAATACGTTGGAGATACCAACTAGTAACTTGCAGATGGTTTTACAAAGTGACGCATCTCCAATTAGTGATTTCATTGATGATATGTTAGCCCCCGATACAGAGACATACGTATCTAATATTCAGCAATATCGTATTGAACTTGTTTTGAAGGATTGTGAATACGACATGCAAAAGGTAGATGCAAAATTACGAACCATCTATGCGCCTAAAACGGGAATGACAAAAATACTACAACCATACCGCGAGGCACTTGAAGAACGTAATAATCCGTCTGTGATAGGTGGTGGATGTAGTATGAGAGATAAAATCATGCAGATGGTAATATCTAAGTGATAGCCATGGGTCACACGTTAAATTCCTTCTTTAGGCGTTGTACCGTGCTTTCGCTTACATTGGTGAGTTTGCTTGTGACCCGTACACCGTAACCTTTGCGCAGATATGCAAGAACTTCCCTGTACTCCTGTTCTTTCTTCTCGGTAGTTTTTATTGACCCAGGCTTACGACCCAGTTTGCCACCTTTCTCAATAAAGAGCCTGCGACCGCTATTCAAACGATATTGGATGTTCTCACGTTCAAGTTCGGCACATGTACCCAATACGGATATGAAGATGTTCAGGAAGGGATTCTTGCTACCATCCGCTTGGAATATGGATAGGTTCTCTTTCTGAAAGTAGATGTTCAAGTGTGCATCCTTACACCGTTTCACGTTTGCGAGAACTTCATCAACGTTTCGGCCCAGTCGGCTAAGTTCAGAGATAAGGAGTACATCCACATGATTGGTGAAACAATAGTCAAGGCAGTTACATAGTACCTCACGTTCTTCATTGCGCTTGGCTCCGGATATATGTTCCTCAAAAGTCCTTAGTACTTCAATACCATTGCGGTTTGCGTACTGAGTTAAGTCGGTTACTTGGCGTGACGTGTTTTGTCTTTCGCCCTCTGATGATACTCTGCAATAGATTACACCCTTCATATTATTCAAAGATTTGTTTGGTTGATGATTCGGTTAATTAGGTCTGCGCTGAGGCTGATTTATTTGATTTTTTTGACTGACCCAGTTATTTGACTGATTTTTGGTGGGGCTTTGAGGTTATCGCCACCCCCTCTCTGATTCGTCATTTCACCCAAAGGAGGTCGTTCCACCTAAAGGACTTCCATTTCAACCCATCCTCTATATCCATCCATGCGCAAGTGGAATAGCACTCACGGCTTACACCGCGACCGTTCACCATAGAGCCTGCGAACTTGATAGTACCACGTGCAATTCTAGTAGAACCGTCACGTTTCGTAAATGCAAACAACACTTCACCATTGCGTGCTTTCTCTTTCCATAACTCAATCATCATAGCCTTAGCCGCAGCGATAGTGATGTCACCTGTACGATGTGCGATAACTTTCATACGTGCAGCCGTAGAGTTCTTTACCATCATAGTGTTCATGCCTTTGTTGTTGATAGTTGCGATAGTTGTCATAGTTGTAATCTCCTCTGTTTATTGTTAGTTGTTAGTATCTCTTTCAATTACGGTACAAAGGTACAGCTTTTTTTTGATATATGCAAATATTTTGGTGATTATTTTTTAAAAATAATCATTTTTTAACAAAATAACGCATTTTTGGGAGTATTGACCGACAAAAACGATGAAATCACCATTTTATGATTATTTTTGCATTTTTATCACAAATAATTTGGTTATGTCATTTTTTTGTTGTATCTTTGCAGTCGAAATCAGTGAATATGAAGAACAGAGGCACAATATACAACCTGATATGGTTAGACAGAGGTGAGACAGATCCAGAGCGATACGAGTATTTCACCTGTCCGTCTGCTATATACGAGAAGTACGATGCAAAGTACATCGGTATTGCTAAAGGTTCTTTGCTCAATGCGATGGGGAAGTTAGACGATGATGGAAAGCCGATGATATTCACGCCATCTAAGAATCCACACTTGCGCATAGTGAAGTCTTTCATGTTTGGTAAAGACGCTAGCGATAATGACAACTAAAATGCGATTCCTATGAAATAATACCGGATTATCACGGACATAAACATACAAGCGTTTGCTTATTAGGGATAACTCAAAAACTTCGACAACTTTTGAACCAACTGTCCTTATGTAGTAATACGCGCACGTTTCGGCGTGGGCTATTTCTATATTAGAGTTGGTGGGGAGTCGAAGCCCCTGAGTTACTAATAGAGCAGTAGCCTGCGCTTTTTGTTGTCTGTTGTACTTGTAGGGCTATAACATGTTAAACCAAATAAATGTAGGTCTTATGGCAGAAGGTAATAAATCAAAAGTTAAAGGTGCTATATGCACAGGAGCCGGAGCACTCTCGTTGTTCTTTGGCCTAGTCGTTTTCAAAAATACCAAAATAGACAATATCGAATCCATCTTCGTATTGATGGGATTAGGACTTGTCTTTATCGGTATTTACTTACTATTGCGTGATTAGTGCGCATTACGGGAGGAAGCCGAAAAGCCCTAAGTGAGTAGGCAGTATTAGAAGTTGCGCCCGACACAAAACTAGGGTATCTATCTTATGGCATTGATTCAATGTAAGGAATGCGGTCATGAAATAAGCGATGCCGCAACCAGCTGCCCTCATTGTGGCGCACCTGTAAAACCATCAACACCTGTTAAGTCAAACACAAAAACCTACATGGTAAGTGCACTCCTTTTAGGTATTGTGGCGATTTTAATAGCCGTTGCTAATAGTGGGCCTGGGTCAATTGCACAACAAAACGCAACTGTTATGTTTGGAGCAATAGGCATAATCTCCATTGTGGCTGCGGTCGTCTTATTCATAAAGAGCAAGAATGAGTAATCAATCTTAATTAGAAGTTGCGCCCGACACGGAATAAGGGTGATACGTATGAGAACAAAGATTTTTACAAGTTTGTTTGCCATCGTGGCATTCGTAGGAACAATGAGTGCCGTTGAAACGGTTGAAATCGGAATTTTAAATTACCAACTTGACGAATCTACTCAAACGGCAGTAGTAATAGCGAAGTGGGATGTGGACTATAATAACTATCCTGATATTCAAGGTGCATTGACAATTCCATCTACCGTGACTTATGAGAATGTTACCTACACCGTTGCAAGTATAGCCAAAGATGCTTTCACCGAATGTAAAACTATGACATCCGTTACTATACCGGGTAGTGTTGCAACCGTTGGCCAATGGTCTTTTGCGCAATGTGAAGGCTTGACATCTGTTATCATGGAAGATGGTGTACAGACCATAGAAGTATGCGCCTTTTGGAGTTGCGAGAATTTAGTATCCGCTTCAATCCCAAATACCGTTACTAGTATTGAGGCGAAAGCCTTTTATCATTGTCGCAGTTTAACGACTGTAAACATTCCCACTAGCATCACGGCAATACCGAAGGAGATGTTTAATGGCTGCACGAATCTATCATCTTTAAGCATTCCTAGTAACATTACTAGCATAGGAGAATACGCGTTTGGTGGTTGTGGCTTTGTCTCAATGACAGTTCCTAGTACAATTACCGTTATTGATAAGGCAGTCTTTTGGAAATGTGCCAACTTGGTAGAAGTCACAATCCCTGCAAGTGTGACAGAGATTAAGGATATTGCCTTCAAAGGATGTACTAGCCTTGCAAGAATCTACAATCAAAGAACAACCCCTGCAAATGCTTATAGCGATGTATTTGATGGAGTAGATAAGTTTAGTTGTACATTGTACGTGCCGGAAGCCTCTATAGACATGTATAGTAATGCAGCCGTATGGCGTGACTTCTATAACATTGAGGCTATTGAGGATGCAATGGCTATTGATGAAGTAGAGGTTGATGGCAGTCATGGACAAAAGGTTATCCGTAACGGTCAAGTCCTTATAGAGCGCGGTAATAAAACGTACACTCTACAGGGAGCAGAGGTGCAATAACCACTGGATCCATTCGGCTCTACTAATTTGCGCTGCGGCTATCCGTGGCGCATTTTTGTTATTAAAAGGTTATGTAATCTAAGGGGCTTTGGTTGTCTTGACTATCTTTCTTACCTAGCCTCAGCATGTCATCCTTAGATGTTATATGTTCAATGCGGCCGTCAATAAGCACATAGCCATCAACACCACTACTTAATGGTGGTACAGATTCACCCTTGAACAACTCTGCTATTGGTACTTGTAATGCCTTCGCGATATTTGCTATCGTGCTTAACTTGGGATTACCTGAGAGCATACGCGATAAAGAAGAAGGGTCTATTCCCATTGCTTTTGCTAGTTCTGCTTGTGATTTGTATTTGTCTCTCCAATGTCCAACGAGGCGATTAACATTCCAATCTAGCAGTTGTGATGCTTCTGTTTTACTCTTACTCATATGCTAATTTTTCTGCAAAGGTACGAATAATTTGCTAGATGACCAAACAAAACGTGAAAAAAGTGTGAAAAAACGCCTTTTTTTCGTTAAAAATTTGGTTGTTTGACCGAAAAGCTGTACCTTAGCGACCATTTTAATTGATATATGTGTTAATAATATGTTAATAATTGATATGTATATCAACACTCGATTGGTCAATGATATTTTGTTTTACTGATCAAACCAATGACGTATTGACCTAGTGAGGGAGTGAACTTAACGACAATCTTCTAGTAGGTTTGGTTACGTTGGGATTTTGCCGTATCTTTGCAACAGAAATTCAAAATGAGACTGATTTATCATTGAAATATTGACCTTTTGAAGTCATAATGATATGTACAAATTGTTTCGTTTGAAAAAAAAGTTGTATATTTATGGTGAACTAAACACGAAAGGAGATAGTGATTATGAAGTAAAGAAATGTTCAAGGCTACAGGTTACAAGGTTATCCGAGGCGGCAGTAAAGCGTGGTTGATTAGTCTTAGAGGTTTTCAGCCATGAGCCAAAAACCGTATAAGCGGCCTAGCCGCAGCCCGATGGGGCAAAAGACCTTAAGTGTAATGATTAGTAAAGCAACATGTATGAAGGTTTTAAATAGTGCAGGTAATAAGTTCACGGAAGATGACGTATTACGAATTAGAGATTTTATGTATCAATTAGCAAATTTAGAAATTTTAATGGTAAAATAAAACAAAATGAAAAAGAAAGTGATTTTGTATTGTCGCGTAAGTAGCGATGAGCAAGCAGAAAACACGAGTCTTGATTTTCAAGAAGACTCTTTGCGTAGGTATTGCGCGCGTAATGAATATGAAGTAGTAGCCGTTTATCGCGAAGACTATTCAGCAAAGCACTACGACTTAAAACGCCCTGAGATGCGGAGGATGTATGACTTCTGCAAATCTAATAAGGCGCAAGTAGATAAGATTCTATTCCTGAGATGGGATAGGTATTCCCGCAATGTAGGTTTTGCCTTCGAGTATCAGCGTAAGTTCAGCAATTTAGGTATAGAGATTAACGCTATTGAATCCCCCATTGACTTTGGTGGAACAGAATGGCCAATGTTATTATCTGTTTATTGCGGTGCGGCCCACACGGAAGACAACAAGATTAGCAAGAGAACAAAAGACGGAATCCGAGCAACACTAAAGGCAGGACGTTTCCCGCAAAAAGCCCCCATCGGCTATCTCAATAATCGAGTAAGTCCATCCGAGACTCATCTAATAAAAGACCCAGAGTACGCGCCTATAGTGGAAGAAGTATTCCGTGAATTAGCGAAGGGTATAGATTCTGTAGAAGTGTTGCGGATTAAGTACTCTCCTTTATTATTGCGCCGCAAGGGGAAGCACAATGATGGTCGTGGTATAGTGAAAGACACAACTAATCATCCTATATCAAAAGGGGCATTTTATCGTATGCTACGCAATCGTATCTATTGTGGTGAAATAGTTGTTCCTGCTTATAAAGACGAACCTGAGCAGATTGTCCAAGGCGAACATGAACCCATCATCGATAAGGCTACTTTCAATACCGTTCAAGATGTTATAGATGGAAGAACACGATGCAAACCTAAACTCCGTAAGACCGATAAGCCTGAGTTGTTTTTGCGTAGATACCTTGTGTGTCCGTATTGTGGGTATGGTATAACAGGCGCGTTCTCTACAGGTAATGGAGGGAAGTACGCTTACTATAACTGTTGTCATTGTAAGAAGGTGAAAATCCGTGCAGAGAAAGCCAATGATGCTTTCGCAGAATATGTAGGTACACTTAAGCCAACTCCCGAAGCAAGAGAGTTATATCGGCTAATTGTAAATGACTTGTCTCAACAAGGGAAAGATGCACGAAAGGCAGAGTGTGACAACTTGCAGACACAACTAAATGCCATAGAGACAAAGATAGCAAACGCAGACGATAAATACTTAGAGGGTGCACTCAATATTGAACAATACCAACGTATATGCGATAAGTGTAAGAAGGATAAGATGCAAATAGAGGATCGTATTGCGATGTTACGAAACCCTCAGAATGCACAACTTGAACCGAAGATGAAGTACGCTTATTCGTTGATAGACAATCTATTAGGCTATATTAAGAATGCCCCTGTAGATGTGCGATGCCACCTCATTGGTTCGATATTTCCGGAAAAAATTGAATTTGATGGTTCTGCATATCGAACCAAAAAACTGAACGAGGTAGTAGAACTTATCTTTCAGAATTACAGGGAGTTAGAAAAAGAAGAGCAGGGCGTGAATTGCTTCACGTCCCGCTCAGTACCGCGAGCCGGGGTCGAACCGGCACAGCCATCACTGGCCAAAGGATTTTCGTACATTCGCTGCCGATCTTTCAGCGTCTGCTTGGACTATGTCTTAACCGTATCCATAAGGACGTAGGTTGTGGGTATATAGTCTCTACACATTTAGGCGTTTCTGCCACTTAGCTCGGCGTTCTGAACATTTAAAGGCTGTCCCATTCACCGAATTAGCCCACTTCTACTTCAAGCCTTTCGACCTGAGCACTCTTTACCTTTGTTCTTCCCTCGATAGTTATCGGTTAACGCGTGGCAATTGGGACATAATAATTGTAGATTTTCCAATCGTTGGTCATCCCTGATTGCATTGATGTGATGTAACTCTAATGCAATAGGTTGTCCCTGCCACTCTGTCAATCCGCAACACTCGCATTTACGCTGCTTCACTCCTTCGCGCAACAATCGTTCACGCAGATGATTCGCATTAATAAATGTTGAATGTTCCACTAATATCTCACGCAAGGGTTGAGGTTCTCGGAGCGTTCTATGTCTAACTCCTTGATTCCAACCTTGTCCCGTCATATGAGATATGTCGAGGTGTAACTCTTGAATCTTGCGCTTTACAGTATCGTAATTGCTACCCGCCACGCGCAAATGTAATTTCTCTATTACTTGTGCGTATGAATAACTTGTTCGAACTGCCTCCACAAAATCCTGATCTGTCCATTTTCGCTTACTCATAAACAAAAAATGTTTCGTCAAAGTCCTTCGTGTCTACCTATTCCACCATCGCGGCAATTTTGGACGCTTCCAAACAAGAACAGGTTGGATTTTCAAAATCGGCTGCAAAGGTACTGCTTTTTTTTGATATATGCAAGAGTGGAAAGAAAAAAGTGGAAAGAAAAAAGCAATTTTATTTGCATATTTACGAAAAAAGTAGTATCTTTGCGCAATTTTTGATATATGGGACTACTATTATTGTTTTTATTGGGTGCGATGACGGTCAGTTTTCTGTGTTCCGTGCTGGAATCGGTGCTGATGTCCACATCGCTTAGTTATATCAATCTGCGTGAAGAGGAAGGCTACGGGCCTGCCAAAATGATGGCACGTTACAAGGATGACACGGGTCGTCCTTTGGCGGCTATCTTATCTTTGAACACCATCGCCAACACGATCGGTGCCGCCGGTGTGGGTATGCAAGCCACCGAAGTATTCGGTAACAAATGGTTCGGTCTGGTATCCGCCTGCGTGACGATGTTGATATTGATCTTCGGAGAGATCATCCCGAAGGTGATCGGTACGACTTACTGGCGTCAGTTGATGGGTTTCACCGCCCGTACGATCCATGCGTTGATCTATATTCTGTATCCGCTCGTGCTGTTGGTAGAACTGATCACCCGTGCTTTCCCTGACAACGAAGACGAGCCGTCGGTTAGTCGGGAAGAGGTGCTTTCGATGGTGAACGTAGGCGAAGAAGAAGGCGTGGTGGATGAAGATGAGAATAAGATCTTCAGCAATCTCATGCGTCTGGATTCGATTCATGCGTACGACGTGATGACGCCGCGTGTGGTGGCGAAGATAGCGCCGGAGAACATGACGTTGCGTGCGTATTACGATAACGATGAATACGACCATTTCTCCCGTATCCCCTTGTATAAACCCGAGGCACCGGAGTATATCACCGGTTACGTGCTGCGCAACGATGCGTTGGAGGAGTTGACGGAAGACCATTTCCGCAAGACCTTAGGCGGTATCAAACGTCCGCTGCCTGCTTTTGACCAGGATCTGACGCTCGGCACGATTTTTGATTCGATGTTAAAGCAGAAGAGTCAGATCGCCCAGATCATCGATGAATACGGTATGTTTGTGGGTATTCTGACGCTCGAAGATATCATCGAAACCATCTTCGGTCTGGAGATCATCGACGAGAGTGACACCGTGATCGACATGCAGCAGTACGCAAGGGATCGTTGGGAACAAAGGCAGAAGAAATATAGGAAAGTTGAAAGTGGAAAGTTGAAAGAGTTAAAGAGTGAAGGCTAAATCGGACGTAAAAATATTAAACAAGAAGGCGAAGTTTGAGTATATCATTCTGGACCGATATACGGCAGGTATCGTGCTGTACGGCACGGAGATCAAGTCGATTCGGGAAGGAAAAGCTTCGTTGGTGGATAGTTACTGCGCGGTAGAGCACGGGGAGATGTACGTCAAACAGATGCATATCGCCGAGTACCGTTTCGGCAGTTACGCCAACCATGATTCCAAACGGGACCGTAAATTACTGCTGCAACGACGGGAGATCCGCAAACTGGAGAAAGCAACCAAAGATACGGGTAAGACCATCGTGCCGCTATGCCTGTTCATCAATGAGAAAGGACTTGCCAAGATGGAGATCGCACTCTGTCAAGGTAAACATACCTACGATAAGCGGCAGAGTTTGCGCGAAGCGGATGATAAGCGTGCTATAGCACAAGTGCTAAAGCACATTTGAAATTTGAAATTTGAGATTTGAAATTTAGATATTATGAGTAAAGCATTATTAATGATTTTAGATGGCTGGGGAATCGGTAACAAGAGCAAAGCCGATGTCATCAGCGTAACGCCGACGCCCCATTGGGACGCTTTGTTGGCTAAGTATCCGCATTCGCAGTTACAGGCGAGCGGAGAGAACGTAGGTCTGCCGGACGGTCAGATGGGTAACTCGGAAGTAGGACACCTCAATATCGGTGCCGGTCGTGTCGTTTATCAGGACCTGGTGAAGATCAACCGTTCGATTCGGGACAACTCGATTATGCAGAACCCGGAGATCCAGGCAGCGTACAAAGCCGCTCAGGAGGCAGGTAAGAAACTGCATATCATGGGTCTGTGTTCGAACGGCGGTGTACACAGTTCATTGGATCACCTGTTCAAGTTGGTAGAGATCGCCAAAGAGTACGGCGTAGCTGACAAGACCTTCGTACACTGCTTCATGGACGGTCGTGATACCGACCCGAGAAGCGGTAAAGGATTTATTGAGGAACTGCAAGGTGTATGTGATAAGAACGGTGCGCATATCGCATCTATCATCGGTCGTTTCTACGCCATGGACCGTGACAAACGTTGGGAGCGTATAAAGGTTGCTTATGAGCAACTGGTTAACGGTGAAGGTCGCCAAGAGACCGACATGGTAGCTGCTGTACAAGGATGCTACGACCGTCACACGGAGGAGCATAAGGACACGGACGAGTTCATGGAGCCGTTAGTGAACGCTACCTGCGACGGACGTATAGCCGAAGGCGATGTGGTTATCTTCTTCAACTACCGTAACGACCGTGCCAAAGAGATCACGATCGTGCTCACGCAGCAAGACATGCCGGAGCAAGGCATGAAGACCATCCCGGGACTGAAATATTTCTGCATGACGCCGTATGACAGTTCGTTCCAAGGTCTGCATGTGCTCTTCCCAAAAGAGAACGTGGAGAACACGTTGGGTGAGGTAGTCAGCCGTTTAGGTATGAAACAGCTGCGTATTGCCGAGACGGAGAAGTTCGCACACGTGACTTTCTTCTTCAACGGCGGACGTGAAGCCGAGTACCCGGGTGAGGAGCGTATCCTGATCCCGAGTCCGAAAGTGCCGACCTACGATATGAAACCGGAGATGAGTGCACCGGAAGTGACAGAAGCGTTGGTAGCTGCGATAAAGACGCAGAAATTCGATTATATCACCCTCAACTTCGCCAACGGCGACATGGTGGGTCATACAGGTGTTTATCCGGCTATCGAGAAAGCGGTCAAGACCATCGATGAGTGTTCGAACAAAGTGATCGAAGCGGCTCTCGAGAACGGGTATGAGATCATCGTTATTGCCGATCACGGTAACTGCGACAACGCTATCAATGCGGACGGTACGCCGAACACGGCGCACAGTCTCAACCCCGTTCCGTTCATCTATATCTCCAAGGATCATGTAGATGCAAAAGTAGAAGACGGTATCTTGGCGGACGTGGCTCCGTCGCTCTGTCATATCATGGGCATCGAGCAACCGAAGGAGATGACGGGTCGAAACTTAATCGTCGATTAATTTTCGACATTTGTGATTTGTGATTTGTGATTTGTCATTTATGGAAAAAAGACGTTTTTGGGATAAGTCGGATTACAAGTTTATCGGTTGGAATCTGTTGATCGCCATTCTGGTAGTGGTGCTTATTCTGGTCTGCCTTATTTTCTACCTGCGTCGTTACACGCAACACGGGGTGGAAGAACAAGTGCCGGACGTACGTGGTCTGGTGATGGCGGAAGCCGAACCGCTGCTGACGCAACAGGAACTGAGACTGGTGGTCATCGATTCGACCTATTCGGACAAAGTGCCATTCGGCACCATCGTGGAGCAGGATCCTCAACCGCTCAGTCATGCCAAGCATGGTCGGGCGGTATATGTGACCGTCAACGCATCCGGTAAACGACAGATCCCGATGCCTGATCTGCAAGACATGAGTTACCGTCAAGCCGAGACGACGCTGCGTGGGTTAGGTCTGCTGGTCGATTCGATCTATGACTACGAACCTTCTGCCTTTAGGGACTTGGTGCTGGATGTCAAAGCAAACGGTGTGAGTGTCCTGCCTGGAGAGAACATCGCCGTAGGTACGATGGTTCGTCTGGTGGTCGGTTACGGTAAAGGAACGGAAGAAGTGGTGGTTCCTAACCTGATCGGCATGACGTTCCAGGAAGCACGCAGTCTGTTACTTAGGGACCATCTGACGGTAGGCGCGGTCACGTATGACGAAGAACCGACGGAAGAGAGCGAACCGCAGACTCAGTATATCTACCGCCAGACACCGAACGAAGGAGCGGTGCTGTTAGAAGGCGAGACGGTGAACCTCTATCTGTCTTCAGATATCGAGAAAGTGGCGACCGGTGGCGGTCACGACCAAGAGGAGGACAGGTGGTTTTAAGAAGGTTTGAAGGTTTGAAGTAGTTTGAGATGGTTTGAAGGTTTGAAGTAGTTTGAGATGGTTTGAAGGTTTGAAGTAGTTTGAGATGGTTTGAAGTAGTTAACAACTTCAAACGCGAAGCATCAAACAACCTCAAACGCGAAGCATCAAACAACCTCAAACGATATAAGGAATGGAAGACGAAGAGTTATGGGAACGGTGGCGATGCGAAGTCGATAAGGGTCAAGGCAAAGAGCGCGTTGACAAATACCTGGCGGAGCATATGACGAACACCAGCCGGAACCGCATCCAGACGGCTGCGGATGCCGGTAATGTGTGGGTGAACGGTTCCCCCGTCGCTTCCAACTACCGCATCAAACCGGGCGATGTGATTCAGGTATTGCTGGATCACGAGCCCCATGACTTCACCATCACGCCGGAGAACATCCCGCTCGACATCGTGTATGAAGATGAGGACCTCTTGGTGGTCAACAAACCAGCAGGTCTCGTCGTTCATCCGGGTCACGGTAACTACGAGCATACGTTGTTGCATGCGTTGGCGTGGCATTTTCAAACAACATCAAACCATCTCAAACCATCTCAAACGATTGATATCAACGATCCTTCGATCGGGTTAGTCCATCGAATCGACAAGGACACGTCGGGACTCCTCCTGATCGCCAAGACACCGGAAGCGAAGGCACACCTGGCACGGCAGTTTTTCGACCACACGACGGAACGCACCTATAACGCCTTGGTATGGGGAACCTTCAAAGAGGACAGCGGTACTATCGAAGGCGCATTGGCACGGGATAACCGGGACCGGACGATCTACAAGGTGTGGGATCCGGAAGAGTGTCCGCAAGCCAAAGAAGCGATCACCCATTGGCGGGTGTTAGAGCGTTTTCCCTATGTGACACTCGTCGAATGTCGGTTAGAGACCGGTCGTACCCACCAGATACGTGTTCATATGAAGCATATCGGTCATCCGCTTTTCAGCGATGATAAATACGGTGGGTGCGAGATACTAAAGGGTCTGCGTACGCAGAAATACAAGCAGTATATCGAGAACTGTTTTGCACTCTGTCCCCGACAAGTACTGCATGCCCGCACCTTGGGTTTCACCCATCCCCGAACCGGCGAACGGATGTTCTTTGATTCCGAATGGCCGCAAGACATGACAAACCTAATCAATAAATGGAGAAACTATGAACCGAATACTTTGGGTTGATGACGAAGTAGATTTGTTACAACCGTATATCATTTATTTGAAGAGCAAAGGGTACGAAGTAGTGACTGCTACCAACGGTGAGGATGCGTTATTAACGTTTAACGATGAACGTTTAGCGATTAACGGTCCCATCGACATCGTGTTCCTGGATGAGAACATGCCGGGCATGACGGGTCTGGAGACGCTGCAGGAGATCAAACGCCTGCATCCGGAAGTGCCGGTAGTGATGATCACCAAGTCCGAAGAGGAACATATCATGGAGCAGGCGATAGGCGAGAAGATAGCCGATTACCTGATCAAACCCGTTAACCCGAGTCAGATACTCCTTTGTCTGAAAAAACATATTCACAGTAAGGATATCGTTACCGAACAGGTACAACAGAACTACCGGCAGGAATGGTCGGATATCTCCTATATGATCGACACCGCTTCCACGATCGAAGAGTGGCAGGCTATCGAACGTACCCTCAGTAAATGGGATATCGAATTGGAGAACAGTCCCATGCGTTCGCTTATTGAAGACCAACGCACCCAAGCCAATGCTGCGTTCGGCAAATGGATTGCCAAGAACTATGAGAATTGGTTCGATAATCGCGCAACAACCTCAAACAACCTCAAACAACCTCAAACAACCTCAAACATCCTTTTGTCTCCGGACGTGATGAAACATGCGGTGTTCCCGTTATTGGACAAGGGGGAGAAAGTGCTGCTTTGCGTCATCGATAATTTCCGTTACGACCAATGGAAGACCATCCAACCGCTGTTGAGTGAGTTTTATTCGGTGGTTCACGAAGAGCAATACACCTCCATCTTACCGACCGCTACGCAGTACGCCCGGAATGCGATCTTCTCCGGTTTGATGCCGCTCCAGATCCAGCAGATGTTTCCGCAGTACTGGGTGGAAGAAGGGGATGAAGAGAGTAAGAACCAGTATGAGAAAGAACTGGTGCAGACCCTCTTGGACCGTTACCGCCGTCGGGAGAGTTTTCAATACTGGAAGGTCAACGAGAGTGATTTCTGCGAACGGGTGATTGCCCAACTCAAAGGGGTGCAGGCACCGCTGAGCATCGTGGTACTTAATTTCATTGACATGCTCAGTCACTCCCGTACGGAGAGTAAGATGATGCGGGAACTGGCGAACGATGAGGCGGCCTACCGCAGTCTGACGCTTAGTTGGTTCCGGCATTCGCCCACGTACGAACTGCTGCGCCGTGCCGCTGAGTTAGGTTTTACCTTGGTACTCACTACGGACCATGGTACAACGCGCGTAAAGAACGCCGTGCAGATTATTGCCGATAAGAACACGAACACCAATATCCGCTACAAAGTGGGAAAAGCGCTTAACTGCTCCTCGAAGAACGTGTTCTCCATCGAGCAACCCAAACGGGTGGGTTTGCCCTGTCCGAACGTGAGCAGCAGTTATGCTTTCTGTACCGGTAGCGATTTCTTTGCGTACCCGAATCAGTTTAACTACTACGCGCAGTACTACCGTAACACGTTCCAACACGGAGGTGTGTCGTTGGAAGAGATGATTATTCCGCTGGTGACCTTGGTACCAAAGAAGAGTTGAAATGGTTTGAAATAGTTTGAAATGGTTTGAAATGGTTTGATATGACAATTAGTAACTTTGAAGATATGGAAATTTGGCAGTTGGCGCGAGAATTGTGTAGAGCCATCTATCAAGTTACCCAAACACGAGATTTTCAAAATGATTTGCGCTTTTGTTCCCAAATACGAGCTGCCGCTGGTTCTATAATGGATAATATAGCAGAAGGTTTTGAGAGAGAAGGTAAAAAAGAATTTATACAGTTTTTATATATTGCTAAAGGTTCTTGTGGAGAAGTTCGTAGTCAATTATATCGTGCATTAGATGTAAATTATATATCTGAGTCACAGTGTAGTTTGTTAGTTAATCAAACCACTACGATAGGGGTAAAAATTGTCAATTTGATTAATTATCTCAAACAAACGGATATATCCGGCAAAAAATTTAAAGACTAACCACTTCAAACGCGAAGCATCAAACAACCTCAAACAATCTCACGATGAAAGAGCCTAAGAAACGCAGACATATTTTTCGTCATCTGTTGTTCATCGCGCTGCTGATCGGTGCGGTGGTATGTCTGCGTCCGATGCTTAGTCACCATTCGCCTCCAAGTGCAGCCAAGCAAGCCCGTATGCCTCATCGACTGACCGTCATGACATGGAACACGGGCCGCATGGGAGGTTTTGTCAAACCCGAGAAGAACGAGGTGCTGCAGTACCTGCTTGAGCAGGATGCTGATGTGGTATGTCTGCAGGAAGTGGATGTATATAAGGATGCCAAATACCTGACGTTGGACGATGTAAAGAACACCCTACGCAGCAAGTATCGTTATTCGTACATCGATTTTGCGGTCTATAACAAACGGCATCAGTACGGTACGATGGTCTGGTCCAAATACCCCTTGATTAACAAACAGACCATCCGGTATGAATCGAAAGGTAACATCTCCAACCAATGCGATATCGTGGTGGGTTCGGACACGCTTCGCTTGATCAACAACCATCTGGAGTCGTATAAGTTCACCGCAGCCGATTTGGACGATATGGAGCATATGCGTGCCAAATGGGAAAAGTCCACTCCTTTGCGTAACCAGCAGGCACGTGTGGTACGGGAGATGATCGACTCCAGTCCCTATCCGGTGATCGTAACCGGTGATTTCAACGCCATTCCGCTCAGTTTCACCTACCGGCATATCAGCAAACATCTGCATGACGCATGGTTGGAGACAAGTTGGTTCCAATGGGGTGCTACGTGTGAGAAACGCGGTGTGGGTATCCGTATCGATTATATCCTCAGTTCGGATCCGTTGATCCCGCTTCGTTGCTCCGTACAAAAAACAACCGGTTCGGATCACCGACCGGTTGAAGCTGTTCTTGCGTGGTAATCACACGCGCTTGTGATAGTGATAGTTATCAAAATCTTTTCCTCTGGTATCTGAATCCTCCGAACGACGGAAGCGTTCTTTAAGGCGTTGCCACCATCCGAAGATAAGGGGTTCGCGCCATTTCACTTTTCTCCAATACAGGATCAGTAACCAGCCTATCAGGAATCCGCCCAAGTGCGCAGCATGAGCGATGTTATCCGCACTGTATCCGGCAGCTGACTGAAGGGCTTCCAGCAGTTCTATGACAGCATATATAATAACGAAAACGCGCGCACGTATAGGGATCGGGATGAACAGAAGGAACATCGGTACGTCCGGAAAGAGCCATCCGAAGGCGAACAAGATACCGAACACGGCACCGGAAGCACCTATCGTCACTCCGGCTAATCCGGCGCCCGTCGCCAGCATCACCAACTCCTGCACCAGCGCGGCACCTAAACCGCATACGAGGTAGTATATCGTGAAACGACGGGTACCCCATGAACTCTCTATCGCCGGGGCAAACATCCATAGGGCGAACATATTAAAAAACAGGTGTCCAAAGGAAGCATGCAGGAACATATAGGTGATCGGTTGCCACCAATGGAACCATTGACTGCCGGCATAGAAAAGACCGAAGGTAGATACGATATCCACCCCGTATCTTTCCAATAAATACCCTAAAAAATAAATAATCACGTTTGCTATCAACAGATAGCGCGTCATAGTCGGTAAATTTCTCATATCGGCTGCAAAAGTACTAAAAAAATCTCATATAAACATACAAAAAGTGCGCCAAAAGGCAAAAAAATCACTTTTTTTGCATAAAATTGCATTTTTTTGCTGAAAATCTTTGCAGTATACAAATTTTTTCGTAACTTTGCAGCGTAATTCCGAAAAAAGGAACTAATAATTAACATTATTAATAACCCAAAAACACAAAATTATGAACAAATCAGCACTTATTGAAGCTGTTGCAGCTAAGGCTCAAGTTTCTAAAGCAGAGGCAGCAAAAGTTCTTGACGCAGCTCTTGAGGCAGCAGTTGAGGCAGTTAAGAAAGGCGAAGGTCTGCAGCTCGTTGGTTATGCAACTCTCGCAGTTGTTGAGAAACCGGCTCGCAAGGCTAAAAACCCGCGCACGGGCGCTATCGTTGACGTTCCGGCAAAGAAGGTCGTTAAGATCAAACCGGGTGCTAAATTCGCTTTCTAATCAGGCAATGTAGCAATGCAAACGAGTTGTCCGATTTTTCGGGGCAACTCGTTTTGCGTCTGTTGTATTTTTAAGGGTCGTTTGAGATAGTTTGAGATAGTTTGAGATAGTTTGAAATAGTTTGAAATGGTTCAAACAACGTCAAACGCGAAGCATCAAACAACTTCAAACAAATAAAACATTTCAATGTTAAATATCATTTTAAGTGGAGCGCCGGGTAGCGGTAAAGGTACGCAGTCGGCGTTTATTGCGCAGAAATACGGTGTTCAACATCTCTCAACGGGAGATGTATTGCGCGCAGAGATAGCTACCGGTTCCGAACTGGGTAAGCAAATCGACGCTTTGATCTCCAAAGGTAATCTGGTACCGGACGAGATGATGCACGGCGTTATTGAAAACTATATCGCTTCGCTTCCTGCGGACTGCAAGGGAACGATTTTTGACGGTTATCCCCGTACGGTAGCGCAAGCGGAGTCGTTGACCAAGATGCTGCAGAAATACAACATGGAGGCGATCATGATCGACCTTCTGGTAGATGAGCAATTACTGATTCAGCGACTTATCGAGCGTGGTAAAGTGAGCGGACGAAAGGATGACAACCTCAATACCATCCGTCACCGCATCGCTGTCTATCACCAACAAACGGAACCCATCGCCCATTATTACCTGCATCACGGAAATTATTTCGCCGTGAACGGTAACCACACTATGGCCGATGTTTTCCTGCAGATTATGAAAATTATAGATAATAGTTTGAAATAGTTTGAAATGGTTTGAAATGGTTTGAAGGTTTGAAGTAGTTTGAGATGGTTTGAAGTAGTTAACAACTTCAAACGCGAAGCATCAAACAACCTCAAACGCGAAGCATCAAACAACATCAAACGCGAAGCATTATGGCCGCCAATTTTATCGATTATGTAAAGATCTACTGCCGTTCCGGAAAGGGCGGTGCCGGTTGTATGCACTTACATCGCGCCAAGTATCTGCCAAAAGGTGGTCCTGACGGCGGTGATGGCGGTAAAGGCGGATCGGTCATCTTACGCGGAAACCGCAACCTATGGACCTTACTACACCTCAAGTACCAGAAGCATATCATGGCTACCGACGGAGGGAAAGGCGGACAAAGTCGTTCCTTCGGAAAGGACGGAGAAGATAAGATCATCGAAGTGCCATGCGGTACCGTCGTTTACGACGGCGAGACGGGTGAGTATATCTGCGAAGTGAAAGAGCATGACGAGCGGGTGGTGTTACTCAAAGGCGGAAGAGGCGGTCTGGGTAACTGGCATTTCCGTACCGCTACTAATCAGGCACCGAGATACGCGCAGCCCGGCGAACCGGCACAGGAACGCACCGTGATCTTGCAACTTAAGGTACTTGCCGATGTAGGTCTGGTAGGATTCCCCAATGCCGGTAAATCGACCCTGCTCAGTGTGGTCTCGGCAGCCAAACCGGAGATAGCGGACTATCCGTTCACCACCCTCACCCCTCAGTTAGGTATTGTCTCCTATCGTGACGGCCGTTCGTTCTGCATGGCGGATATACCCGGAATCATCGAAGGGGCGAGTGAAGGCAAGGGGCTCGGATTACGATTCCTGCGCCATATCGAGCGTAATGCAGTACTACTCTTCATGGTACCGGCAACCAGTCCCGATATCGAAGCCGAATATAAGATCCTTCTCAATGAGTTGGAGCAGTACAATCCCGAACTGCTGACCAAAGCTCGTATCTTGGCTGTCACCAAGTGCGACCTACCTCGTTTGGATGAAGAAGGAAACGAACGCAAAGCCATCGATTTTAAGAAACTGAGTAAGAAGCTCGGCATTGAAATTTTGCCGATTTCATCGGTACAAAATGAAGGAATCGATGCCCTCAAAGATGCCCTTTGGACCGAACTGAATAAGGAGCAGAACCAAGTCATTGAGATCAGCCATGCGCCAATCGATGTCAAGATCAATGAGGAAATGAGCGCTTCGCTCAATGATGAAATGATGGAAGAAGAGGGCACCATCTATCTCAACGAAGTGGAGGAAGAATGGGATCTCGATAAATACAAAGGCATCGGGTGGGATAATTGATATGGTTTGAAAAAGTTTGAAGGTTTGAGATGGTTTGAAGGTTTGAAGTAGTTTGAGATGGTTTGAAGTAGTTAACAACATCAAACGCGAAGCATCAAACAACCTCAAACGCGAAGCATCAAACAACCTCAAACGCGAAGCATCAAACAACATCAAACAATTGAAAACAACGTGGTACGATAGAATTATTGATTGGCGGGAACGTCATATCAGCGAGAAGCATCTGGTGCTTCTCTTGGCTTTTTTCGTAGGATCGTTCTCCGCAGGTGCCGCTACTATCCTGAAGACTTTCATCCATCTCATCCAACAATTGGTGGAAGGGCAACTCATTGCCGACGGAAGGACGTGGTGGTTTCTCATCACTCCGGTCATCGGTATCACGCTGGCTGCGTTGTTCGTCAAATATATCGTACGGGACGATATCAGTCACGGTATCACGAAGATCCTGTACGCCATCTCTCAACGCAAATCGATTATCAAACCGCATAACATGTGGTCCTCGGTGGTCGGTTCGGGTCTGACCATCGGTTTCGGTGGATCGGTCGGAGCGGAGGCTCCTATCGTGCTTACCGGTGCCGCTATCGGTTCGAATCTCGCCAAGGCTTTTCGTTTGGACCAGAAGACGATGATGCTTATGATCGGTTGCGGTGCAGCCGGTGCCATCGGCGGTATCTTCAAAGCCCCTATCGCCGGACTGGTCTTCACGTTGGAGGTGCTGATGATGGACCTGACGATGACTTCTGTCGCTCCGCTGCTTATCTCATCCGTCACAGCGACTGCGATATCGTATCTGCTTACCGGTACCGATCCGATGTTCCCTCTGACGAATATCGAAGATTTTGCAGTCAGTCGTATCCCTTGGTACCTTATTCTCGGTGCCATCTGCGGTTTAGTCAGTCTCTATTTCACACGGGGCATGAACAAACTGGAGCAGTGGATGAAGCATCGTATCGGGAACATGTGGCTCAAACTGTTGATAGGCGGCGGCACGCTTAGCTTGCTTATCTTCCTCTTCCCGCCTTTGTACGGAGAAGGATATGATGTGATTCGTCAACTCATCAACGGAGACAGCCTCAGCGCGATGGAGAACAGTCCGTTAACCAACGGCACATGGTTGACTGCTAACAGTCAATGGCTCATCATCGCCTATTTCAGTGCGATCATCCTCGTCAAGATCGTAGCTTCCGTCGCTACCAACGGTGCCGGAGGTGTGGGAGGTATCTTCGCTCCTTCGCTCTTCATGGGTGCGATCGTCGGTTTCGTCACCGCCCGTATCATGAATATATCCGGTTTGGCAGTACCGGAGTCTAACTTCGCACTGGTCGGAATGGCGGGTCTGATGTCCGGTGTCATGCATGCCCCTCTCACCGGTATCTTCCTGATTGCCGAACTGACCGGCGGTTACCACCTCTTCATGCCACTGATGATCGTCAGCGTCATCTCGTATATCACGATTATGCTTTTCGAACCCCACTCGTTGTACGCCATGCGTCTGGCGCAGAAAGGCGAACTGCTTACCCATAACAAAGACCGAAATGTCCTGACACTTCTGAAGATGGATAGCGTGCTGGAGACCGATTTCATCACCGTATTTCCGGAGATGACACTCGGCCAACTCGTGCAGGTCATCTCTGCCAGCAAACGCAATATCTTCCCCGTTGTCGATAATGACGGACATCTCAAAGGCATTCTCCTGTTGGACGAAGTACGGAATATCATGTTCCAACCCCGTCTGTACAAACGTTTCACGGTAGGGCAACTCATGACCTCTCCTGCCGCTATTCTTCGTTCGGACATGTCGATGGAGAAAGTGATGGAGACGTTCGAAGATACAGGTGCCTGGAACCTGCCTGTTGTAGATCAAGAACGCCGGTATCTGGGCTTCGTTTCCAAATCCAAAATTTTCAATTCTTACCGCCACGTCCTCGTCCATTTCAGTGAAGAGTAAATGTAGCACCTTTGCACCCGCAAATGTTTCGTAAGTTCTACATAGTATTATGTTTGGCGGCATGCTGGTGGATGATGGCATGTACTTCTTCTGTGCGGCGAGAGGCGCAAGAGACAGTGGTGCAGGTAGATAGCTTATGGCGGGCAGGGGAGGCATATACGGATAGTGCTGCGCTCGCAAAGGCATATGAGACACTGTCCTCTTCCCGCTATCAACTGCTCTCCATCTTTAATAAGCAACTCGCAACAGATTATGCTCATGCGTGCTACCACTACGGTAAACTGCTACGCGCCAAAGAAAATCCGGCAGCAGCAATGGAGTGTTTCATCAACGCCACTCACGCCCGTACAAGTGACTATCCTATTCTAGGGCGCGTGTACAGCAATATGGGGTCTATATGTCATCTTGCGAATGAATTTTCACTTTCGTACGACATGTATTCCAAATCGTCCGAGTTATTCCTACGAAATGGCGATAGTCTCAATTACTATTATGCCTTAAATGACATGGCGTTTGAATTAGCATGGCAGAAAAAAAAGAAAGAGGCGTACGGTATGATGGATATTATTTATAAACACTGTAAAGATATATATGTTTTCGCCAAAACTATCGAAACAAAAGCCATTGCCTGCAAAATGGCAGAGCAATATGACTCTACACTTTATTATACATCGCAATCATTAGCACTTGGTTTTAGTTCTTCTTCTATTCTTTTAAATAGAGCTCAAGCATTCTCATTAATGGGGATGAAGGATTCGGCTGTACATTACGCTACTTTACTTCTATCCGTCCATGCTGACATATATGATCAATGCAACGCATTGTATATTCTAACTCAAGAAGATACCACCCAAAATATTTCCGAAGTCAGAGTCTATGCGGCAGATAGAGCAGATACGCAAAAATTGATAGAACACAGACGAAGCAGATGTGCTCAAGCAGTACAATTATTAGAACAAGACCTCCTTCGTAAACCAGACCTAACATGGTTATATGCCATTATTGCGACATTAGTGATTGTTGGTGCTTCCATTGGGTTGTATGTAAGAAACAAGCGCAAACAGCATCAATTGCTCTCGCAAAAAAACAATGATTTAGAGAAAGCTACTTCATTTGTTCAGGAAAAATATAATAAACTGAATGACCGCTACCAAACTCATTGCAAACAATTAGAAGACAATATTATTCAGAAATGTACTTTGTTGCGTAATGGCCAGAATCTGAAAACTGAACTCTCATGGACGGATTATGAGCAGATGAGCGCCATCGCAGATAAACATTTTAATTTATTGGCATCCAAATTGAGAAGAAAACATAGTTTTAAAGAAAAAGAAGTACGTCTGTGTGTGTTGACACTTATTGGTATGAGCCGAGCAGATATTGCAGACACGCTACCTTATGCTGTCAATAGTGTCGGAAAACTGAAAGATGAAACCGCCAAGAAATTAGGTACAACAGGCAAAAATCTACATGATTTTTTACTCAAAATGGCTGTTGAGGGATGACTTGCAGAAAAATTCCCACATCAGTTTTGGCACAAACGACTGATTATTAATAACTTGACATTTTTCAATTTCCCACATTAATATTTGCACATATTCGCAAAAAGCAGTAATTTTGCAGCGTCAAACGAAACAAATGTTTGGCGGTGTATTTATTTGTTTAACTTAAAAAACTATTTGCGATGAGAAAGAAAATCTTTACTTTGTTGTTAGGCGCGTTATTTGTATTGCCGTGCATGCTACATGCAGAAGAAGTAGAAATCCAATTGATGGAAGTAATCAGTATGCAACCTATTGGAGGTGACGATCCGTTGGATGGTGATGATCATATGGGTACAACACCTACTCGCCCTAGAAGTTTCCGTGCAACGATTGATGGTAACACATTATCCATTGTCAAACTGGAGAGTGGCATACCATCTGCACAAGCTACTGTTGTCAATGCAGCTACTGGAGGTATCGTTGTTAATGAGCAGTTCACGACTTCTATGTCCGAGCAAATCACTACTTCCGGCATCTATGTCCTTCACCTCGAAACCGCTACCGGTGCATTGGTAGGACAATTTATTGTTCAATAAGAAAATTAATATGGTATTATTTGGCGGTTTGCAAAAAAAGTTGTATCTTTGCACCGTCAAATAATCCACACATAAAATTTGGATTATTATGAAACGTAAGTTTACTAGCATATTCGTGACTTTAGTTTTGTTAGGTTTAATTACAGCGTGCGACAACTTAATTGGAGGAAGAACAACTTCACCGCCACTGGAGTGTGATTGGCGAAACAATTTACTACTATATTTCTATAATGCCGATTTGCGATTACCTTGCAGTGGCGGCAATTGCGAATATCAATTTCAGAATGCGCTCTTGTACAACTTGTTAGACTACCATTCGTTGTATAAAACAATGTCCACTGTACAGCAAAATTCATATTATGGAAATTCGTTTGAATTTCTATTAACTATTACAATTGCCTCAAAAGAAAAACAATGTTCAGAAACTACGGGACAGTATAGACATGTTACACTTGACCAAAATACATATACACAAAATTTCACTTTTCCCAATGATGACCTCTTAGAAGGTTGCCCATATGTAGCGCTTGATAGTAATGGTGTGTATCCATACCATCATAAGTATGATCTAACCTTTCAAATACATGGAGTAGAAAACACTTATAATGGTCATGTCGGTACAATAACATGGAAAGTAAATTGGGACCAACCATTAGAAGCAGGCACAAATGAGTGGTGGCTTAATTTCCCTAATGAAGGAGTTATCGGGAAATTTAATGCTGATAGATATTACGAACCGATAAGACATATATATATCAATGGCCAATATGAAGACATTTAATTTTAATACAATTATGAAAGCAAAAGCATTATTTTTAGTACCGCTGTTGGCATTCGTGGCGTGTACTTCCAATGACCCCAAAAGCAACAATAGTGTGCAGGATAATTCCTTTAAATATAAGATTTTATTCGAAGGGAATTCGCCGTACTTAACGTGGTATTTCAGTGACATGGAATCATTTGTATCATATAAAAGCTGCATGTACCCAACAAATGTCACCGGACAGTTCTATGAGCGTGTAAGCGGAGCAGAGGACAACACAATTACGATAAAAGACGACTTAAAAGTCCATATACATGATGATTATGTATTGAAAGGCGAGGATGATATCACCACTCTTCAGATTACACGTACTGCAGATATCCTCAAACAAGGCTCCGATGCTCCTTTGCGAGCTAAACAAGATGGAAATTCTGGTGCTCCTCAAACCGATCCCCACACCTACACCTATACAATACAAACGGCGATGCCCATTACACTCATTCGCCCGCTTGTCGATAATTGCGATCCTATTCCTTTGTGTTACTATGATGGGTTTGAAATAGAATGGAACGAAGACCAACAGAACGAAAATGGAGTCGTTGTTGTTGCAGAATGGAATGGTGCCACCATGTATGGTCCTTCGCAAACTGTTACTATTGCTAATGTTGACATCGTAGAAGATAACGGTTTGGCTATATTAAATACCGACTTATTTGAAGATATGCCGGACGAAGCTCTGGTGACTCTTTGGCTTATTCGAGGAGATCTGATTACAATAAGCGGAGATGGAGAAATTACGTTGCCCGATTTGCTTTCTGAAGATACGGAAGCCATCGAATATCTGCTCGAGACATATCCCGAATTATCTCTTCAACTGCGTCCGTATATGTTTGGCACCGGTGCCGTAACTTCGTTCTCTTTCTTTTTAATTAGAGAATTATGATATACCAACGTTTTATATAGTCCTAAAGCCACGCTTTTTCTAAAAAAATATACCTATTTTGTGTGATTTTTAATAAAATTTATTCAATAATTAATAAAAAATTTGCATATGTCAAAAAAAAGCAGTAATTTTGCAGACCAAAAAGAATTACCTATGGCTAAACGTAAAGGAATGTTCTCGTTGTTGTCGCGCGACAATTTAAGTCGTGGAGGTACTTGGATAGCTTTGATTGTGGGTATTATAATGTACCTTTTTGTATTTTGGCTCATACCAGAATATTTTCAAGGCACCAGTGAACGCCTTATTAAAATTCTAGAGACAATAGCTCAAGTACTTGTAGTCGGTGGCGTCGCAAGTACACTGGTTTCTACAGCACAAAATATGGGCGTTTTTCAAGACGATTTAAGAGATATTATCTACGGAAAAGATTTCTTAAAAAAGCGGAAAGATGTTCCTGAACTATGGGAAGAAATGACAACTGTGATGTATAAGTCTCGTTTCGACAACATCCCGCCAACACTAATTAAGACCATTCGGGAATTATACTTACCGGAAGACCCTACTTGCGTTCAAAATAGAGTGTCATCTATTCATATGGAATGGAAAGATAAATCCAAAAAGATCGTTACAGTTGTTGCACACGATGCTTTTGAATATACTCCAGGTTCTACACAAGATTCCGTTTATAAATCATCCATGGCAATTGATACGATAGGATTGCAAAAAGAAGATTATTTTTACGAAATATCGTATAAAATAGACGGTGAAAGCTGTGATACAAAAACAAAAGAAGAGTTGGATGGCACTATTTTGCAATGGAAAAATATTATCAAATTATCCGGCAAAGAGAGCTATTTAGTAGAACGCACCACAAAGCAGGCATTCTCTTTGGTGAATGACCATGTATACTCCATGTTTGCGACAAAACCGATTAATGGATTTATGCTTGACTTTTCGTATCCGGAAGAATTACATGCGATTTTCAGTAATATGGGTACGACGGATGGTTTTGAAGTCGTAGAACACAAGAGAGGTCACTTAGTTGCTCGCAGCAAAGGTCTCATTTTGAAAAAACAAGGCTACCTTATTGCCTTTTATAATAAATAATTAAAAGATAACACTATGGCTACAAATGTTCAAGTTGGAGGTTAATCTCTAACAAAATCTGATGGAAGATTTTCCTAAATTCTATTATGGAAACAATTGTTTCTGTATGTAAAAAACATGAGTCAGAAAACCCCTTAAAGAAACAAAAGATTACGAATCTTATTGAGGACGAGAGCACATTCTCGTCCTCTTTTGTTTAATTTCCCACATTGATTTAGTCACATATCATTGATTTACAGCGATTTGTTGTATTGCAAATTCCCACTTTAGAATTTGCACATATTGAAAAAAAGCAGTAATTTTGCAGCGTCAAACGATTGAAAGTTTGGCGCTGCTTTTATTGCTTGCCGACCAAAGGCAAAGAATTGGTGAAATAAATATGTTTAATTAATAATATTAACTATTACAATTATGAAAACATTTACTAATTTCATCAACAACGATGAGAAAAACATCGCCCATTGCGGTGTTAAAGTTGGTCCGACAGGGATCAATCAACGGGTTGCCAAAGTGTCAAAGAAAGCAAAGATGCGGGCTTCACCGCAATTACCCAAAGCACCTTGTGTGCTGAAAGCACAGGACGTGGCGGCTATGGTTAAACCGAAGAAAACACAGTCGCCCGGTCCAACCGGTAAAGCATTAAAAATTTCTATCAATCGACTATGTCAAAAACAAAACGTATGCAAGAAGACGAGAAAAAACAAATAGAGGATGCCATAGAAAAGACGTCCAAATATCATTATCAGCAATCAAGTAAAGCATCTGAGCTGATCAGAAAGATAGTCTTTGCCATTATCGGATCATGCTGGGTATTGATTTTTGCTAATAACGGGAAATATCATGAAATAAATATTTTTCTAAAGATAACCATTGCAGTCAGTTTCATCTACTTGCTATTGGATGTGTTACACTATTTTTTAGATTCATGTTCCTATTATCATTATTCTTGGGACATCTATAAGACACGCTCCATTGAATACATTAAAAAGGTGTATCTGCCGCGCCAAGAAGATTTAGATAGGCGCAGCTTTGGCTTATTTTGTGCAAAAATTGGTGTAGGTTTCATAGTCGCTATTACATTTGTAATCGGAATGTTTTGGGAACCTTTAACCGCTCTATAATTATTTATGAATATCAATCAAAAAGATTATGAAAAACAAAATGCTTTTTTTAACAATAGTTCTTTCGTTCTGCGCGTTTACAACAAAAATGAATGCTCAATCGTGGACCACGGGAAACAATATAATATATATGAATCCTAGTACTACAAATGTTGGCATAGGAACCTCACAGCCGATAGAACTTCTCCATGTTAATAACGGTGCTTTAAAGATCGGGCAAAGTGTCTCTGCTTCGGCACGCAGTACCAATGTACTAAAATTCGGAGATGTAGATTATGTGACTATAGGAGAATTTGAAGCGGATGATGAACTTTCATTTAAAGCCAGTAAGTATAATTTTACAAATGGAAATTTGGGTATCGGTGTTACAAATCCGCTGTATAAACTCGATGTAAACGGAAAGATGTTTTTGCGTAATGTAGACTTAGATTCATTGGGTTGGCATCATAGTTATTTACATTGGGCAGCTCATAAATTAACCATGGGTGCGCCAGCAGGACATAGGGCGCATACAATGATAGAGTTAATGCCGGGAGGTTGTGAACAAGAACCCCTTTTCTCACAATTTTCCATGTTCCATGCGTATAATGAAACTAACAGAGAAGAGAAAATACGCTTCAGCACTCAACTTCATAGTTGGATTAACACAAATGCTAATTTTGGTATTGGCACCTCAAACCCGCAGTATAAATTGGATGTCCGTGGAACCATCCGAGCTACAGAAGTATTAGTAAATACACCAACCGGCGCTGATTTTGTATTCGACAAAGATTACAACTTACGTCCATTAAGCGAAGTGCAATCATATATCCAAGAGAATCGGCATCTTCCTGAAATCCCCTCTGCGAAAGAAATGATCGAAGAAGGAGTTAATATGAGCGAGTTGCAAATACAACTCTTGCAAAAAATTGAAGAACTAACGCTCTATATCCTTCAGCAAGAGCAACGGATTCATGAATTAGAATCGTTATTGATTAAATAATTACTCTTATGAAACGGTATGTATTTTTATTGATTGCCCTATTTTTTGTCATTGGCGTCATGGGAGAAACAGATGTTTCCGTACAAGAAGCACAGGAAATTTCTGTTTCTTATTATTCGCAAGTTAGGGATATAACGAAAGAATATTGTAACGTTGGCACTCCGGAACGGATTTCGTTACTGGGATTGGCAGAAATGTGGATAGTTCCTGTAAATGATAGTTGGATTTTAGTATCTACAGATAAAAGGACAGAGGCGATTTTAGCTCGATTTACAACACAAGAGAAGCCGGATCTTAAAACATATCCACCTGCAGCACAATATAACAAATTTTGTCCAAATATTAATACTAATATGCAATATTTGTGTGGGCACGCTGTTGCAGGTTGCGTAGCTATTGCGGTCGCCCAAATAATGCGTTATTGGGAATGGCCATACGCTGCAGATGTTCCTACTACCATCGGTGGAAGTACAAAAGTAAAAAATTCTATGATTGGAGTTTAATGCCTTCAACATTATCAAATTCTTCTACCATGGCAGAAGTGGATATGACTGCTGGATTTATTCGTGATATAGGGTATGATTTAGATATGGATTATGGTGAATCCTCGGGAGCAACTGATGACGAAGCATTAAGTACATTTGAAAACTTTGGTTATGACGAGAATACTCTTTATCTCCGTGCCAAATGGAAAACAGAAGGATGGACAAACATTTTACATTCAGAGATAGCTGCAGGCCGACCTGTATATTATAGTGGTTGCTCAAATTTCTGGGGTACAGATGGACATGCATTTGTGTTAGACGGATACGACGCTGGTGATTTGTATCATGTAAATTTAGGATGGGGCCCTTTTTATAATGGTTATTATTTCATTGATACTATTACGGCCGGTGGTTCAAGTTTCTCATATTGGCAAGCTGCTATATGGGGAATAAAACCAGCTGCACGATATTGTACTGGATTAACTATAAATTCGTCTGTTGAAACACCTAAATTCTGTATTGCACAAGCCGGTCAGGTTACTATCAGTGGTGTGAATATCAATAATGTGACGGATGGTCGCATATATTCGGAGCAAAGTGTTCGGTTAACAACCGGCACACGAATTAATAGCGGTTGTTCTGTGCAAATTGCTATTAAACCCATTCCTTGTGAATCTCCTATTGTCCCACATAGTCCAGCATACCATACTATCAATCAAGGATTAGAAGACACTGCAGATGGTTTTGATATATCTCCAAACTATACTATTGAACAGCTTGAGATACAATCCCAAAACAAAATTGTCACTACCTATGTGTATAGCATAGAAGGCAAATTGCTTTTAAGCACCAATTCTGACATTTTATCGACATATACGTTGAACAACGGCATTTATGTAATTCGTGCTGTAGCAGAAAATGGAGATGTATATCAATCAAAAATATTGCTGCAACGATAAAAATAACAAGAATATTTGCATATATAAATATTTTTCAGTACTTTTGCAGCGGGTTTGCTATCCAAATTATCAATAAACACTCAAAATTTCAGACACTATGAAAACAAAACTTTGCTTGATTATAGGTATGGTCCTAATAATGGGCTTGATTGTTGGACTATTTGGTTGCAATGGGAAAAATTCTCCTGAACCAGAGAAATATGTAGTAATAATGAAGTTCAAGCAGCCGGAATATAAAAATTTTATTCTTGCCAATTATTTGGATGGTAGTTCTAATCTTGTTGCCACTCGTTTCAATAATTGCGGCGAGCCAAAAGGCAAGTCCGGATATTCTCCCTACTGGGAATTACCAAATGATTGGTTATTGGTTGACTGGAAATGGAATAATTTTCCTTATGATGCCGGTTTAACTTTATTAACAGAGCAAACTTGGGACAAATTGGATAATAGCGGTACACTGCCTTTACCCAATTGGCCTTTGACTGAACCGCATGTTTTTCAACCTGTAGAGAAATTATACTATGTCAAAATAACAAAATTACAAGATTACGTTAATGCCAAGTATAGTACGGAAGTATTGGGATTATCTCCGGCAAAAGACTCATTAAACATATGTGAAATGCCGGATGAGATGGATCGAATATGGTCTATCCTACAATCAGATTTGTCCACAGCAATCAAAAATGGCGATTTAGACAAATTACGCCCATAAACGGCATCCTATTCGTATGAACTAAAATCCTAACTTTTTTCCAAGTAATAATTGCACTTAGATGACAAATAAATTCGCATTTTTTTCTATCAAATTCTTGCATATTCCAAATATTTGTTGTACCTTTGCGGCCAAAAGTCGCCCGAAAAAGCGTAGTGATTTACAAAAAAGTCGCCCGAAAAAGCGTAAGATAGAGCGAGATAACCGCGATAGAGCATAAATGTCCGCATTGCGGAAAGAGAATATTCCATTAATTCATAATTAAGATACACGATGAAAAAGTTAATTATTTATATATGCATTTGTTCGAGTGCATTACTATACACAAGTTGTGTGGCAACAAAGTGGGAAAATCAAGAGGACTTGATTGGCGAATGGTATTCTGTAGCAAAAGATGGGGCAAAAATTGTTTTTAATGCGGATAGCACATGTGAAGTTATTAATCTTCCAACGAAGGTCCCCTATTTCGAAACGATGTTATCTCCTGTAGAATGGAATGGAACATATCTATTTAAAACAACTCATTACGATAGTTTGGAGAGTTGGAATTTCTCAGGTTATTATGAGGTGAAAGAACGGGTGTTGTATAACCCTAATGGTTCTCCCTATTATCGATATTACATTATAATGAGTCCACATCGTGAAATGGTCGGATCTGATCAAGAGAGAAGAACATTTATGTATAATAGTAATGCAGAAGATTTATATTGGATCAAAGTGCAGGCATGGACGGAAACGTTTTTTACTCGTAAAGCACGTGTGCAATACCTATACTCATATGTAGGTGATCCAGATGGTCTTGGATATAATTTTTCAAGAAGGAAGAAATTTAATGTAAAAAAGCAGTAAATTTGCAACGCAATTTAAATTATGGTAATATCGGTACAATTTTAAAAGTAGAAATTATGGGAGATGTTGAACAATCCCGCTTTTAACCCTCTCGAATTCGAGGGGGTAGAAGCCAAGCCGGTCTTAATGCATTTACTCTTGAGCCATAACCGCGACAGTGCATAAATGTCCGCATTGCGGAAAGAAAATATCCCTTTAATTTATAATTAAGATACACGATGAAAAAGTACATTGTTTTGACATGTTTAGCTTTGAGCGTATTACTATGCTCATGTCAACTAATTGCAAGGAAGGCCATTATTGGATTCGCGTTACTGACAATGTTGACAAGTCGTTTCATCGGATGGAGCCATTTTGATCGTTGGGACAAATATTCTAGATATAGCCC
>Ga0247610_10000068_pt1 | contig 163973 bp, 240 predicted proteins | sample 174DNAGHGhighgp2_FD_193483 | JGI IMG/M metagenome (GOLD analysis project Ga0247610, IMG submission 193483) | Sheep rumen microbial communities from Palmerston North, Manawatu-Wanganui, New Zealand - 1742 DNA GHGhigh gp2 | ecosystem: Host-associated > Mammals > Digestive system > Stomach >... | reverse complement strand
GAAACGAGACTTTATATAACTATCGGTTTTATCCTCTATGGTATTAATAGTACAAGAAGCCATAAAGAATAAAATTAAAATAAAAAGTATTTTTTTCATAAGATTAAAAATTTAATTTAACAATATGGTGTTTTTTTTCCTTCAGACCAACATTTGAAATACATTTTCTGTATGTCGGTAATATTACTATACCATTCATCAAAATATTGATAGTATTTTGGATGGTTACAAAATTTCCATTGTTCCCAAAGATATTCTTTTAATAATTCTGAATTATCATGGATATTTAATAATTCTGAATTATCATGGATATTTCCAATTATTTCAATATCAATTTTTTTCCCGTCAATTTTCTCAGAAAGCATTTCACCAAGTGGTCTATATCCATTAGAACTTAACGGATATTGGCCAAAATTGCAGTCGATAAAGAAATAGCCATTTGAATGCCATGTTATAACACCGAAAGGTTTATCACTAAATGCTGTTTTTACTATATGGTCTTCATAAAATTCATTGCCATTAATATCAAATAACCCAGTTGCTTGTCCAACAGTATTTTTATCTACCTCAATAAATTTATCATAGTCATTATACGGATTTATATATGCTTGTGAATCATAATCACCAACTATTTGAAGATTGCCATATACCCATTCGTTGTCATATAATGATTTGCCCCTGAATTTAAATACTCTTTTCATTGTGTTATCTCTTTGAATTTGAAATTTTTATAATCTTCCATTGCCTTATGTAATTTTTCACCACTACCTACTAAGTCAAGATTAAAGGTTGCATCATACATTGCATCGGCATAATTAACAATCTGTTTAATTTTACTTTCTGCCATATTAGCTTTGTCGAAATAAAATACATTAGCATCTTGTGATTTTTTCAACTGCTTCTTTAATGCTTCTATTTGACCGTTAAGTACTCCTGTTTGTTCGTCTTTCCATTTAGCCATTTGCATAATCTTTTGGTAAGTGGCGCATCCATTTTTCTTAGCAGAATATTTACCACCACATTGTTGGTTGTAGTTGTACACGGTCTTTGAGAGATTTAAGCCATTTTTGTACATCAGTTCTGCTTATCTCACCTCTTAGTGTATCTCCACAATAAGAATATAGACTACGTTCTACAAAAAGTATAGATGCCTCAAGCATTCTATTATCCTCTTCACTCCATCTATCAGTATTGAACTCTTTCTGTATCTCTAACTCTTTAAACAAAATTTCTTGTTCTTTTTCTGTAAGACGGTCTATGATATCAGCGACACAAGTAGCCTCTTTTTGTTTATCAAGCCATTTAAGCCATGTGTCTATTGTTTCTTCTTTTGGTTTCTTACAATAGCCATTATTATAATTTATTAAAAACTTTGTTATGGCTTCTCTTTCATGTTCTTTTAATTCTGGTACGAGTTTTTTAATATCATCAACAGGTATTACGCCATTAGTTTTGGCATCATTTGTATTTAATATTGTTTTAAAACCCTCAACTAATTCATTATATTTTTGCTTATAATCTTCCATAAATTAATTTTTTTGGTAATTATATACTTGTTGACACAAACAACTTATTATAAGTTCTCTATTCGTTCAATTAAAGATAACGCTTATGCTATTTCTTCATCAGTTATTTGATGATATTCTTTCTCTTTTTTGTATTGTTTCTTTGCATACTTTACATATTTCGGAAGTCTTCCATACATATCAGCAGCAATTTCAAGTGCTTCTTCCTCTACTAATCCTCTTGTTGGTAAAGGTTCTCCGCCTACTTTTGGCGGATTGGATTCAAATGCGGCATATATTTGTACTGCCCCTAAATAAATCAATTCTTCTCTTGTCATTATTTTTGAATTTTATAATTACACACTAATTTGTTTTGTCTTGAAAGGCATTCTAAACATATTCATAGTTCTATTTGTGGGTCAAGATATTGGCCCTGACTACTCCCACAGTTAAAATCGTGGGGTCCTTGGGAGCAAGCACATTGTGCTTTTGGGAAGCATAGCCCATTCGTTTACTTTAACTCCACACAGGAGTAGTCCACCCCTGTCCCAATGGTGGCAAGCCCCACCTTGGCAGTTGGTACTGTCCCCAACCCGGAACTTTGATTTTCTACCATTAATATACAAAAATATTCCCCAAAAACAAAATATTTTGTTAAAGGTTTAATTGTGGTTTGAGACTTTTCTCTTCGCATTGAATTATAGAATCGTTTTTGAATGAGTTAATATAATCAATGATTTGGTTTAATGTACATTTATCAAATGTATTCCATTCCGAAAGAGAGTTGTTTATCGAAAGCCGCTCTCTTAATAGATAATTTTTAACTTCCTTAAGTGTAAAAAGATAATGATAATCTTCAGTTGTCATAGAATCTTCACTTGTCATTATTCGTACAACTTCCTTTTTATAATCTTCAAGAATACTATCAATCAATCGTTTTTGTGCATTCAGTTCTTGTATATGTATGTATTGATTAACAAAATTCATTTTATCACCCACATTTGAACAAGAATTTTCTTGTAAATTTTCTTCTTCTAAAATATATATTTTTTCCATGATTTGTAATTTATTTTCTTTATTTTCTATTTAATAGTTTTTCAATTTCCTTTCTTGCCAAGTCGAGAAATTTAGGGGCAAACTCATTTACGAAATCTTCTCTTTCAGTTGTTTTAGCCCATTCGTATGCTTCTGCAACTTCTTTCTCAAACTCTGTCAACTTTGGTTCAATCTCCTTTAGCTCTTTCTTCTCAGCATCCCAGCCATACCCCGCTTCTTTCATCTTTTGAAATAACAGGCCACGTTGTTTTTTGGTTGCTGGAGTAACATTAATATCATTACACCAAGAAAAGCCATCTTCAACAACTTTAAATAATCCGAAATCTGTAATACCACAATACGCTATACAATTATTATCCCGGCTTTTAAAAATGAATGGAATACTATCTTTACTAAGTATATCACCATCTTTTGCATCTTCGATGGTCCAGAGATGCATCTGCTGTTCCTCGAATAAATCAATGTGATACCAGTTTCCGTCTAATCCGTCTACTCCATAAAAATACGTGTTAATAGAAGTAATTTTTCCAACAAAAATGCCATTTGTGATATTTTCAACAACCCAATCACCAACCTTGAACTTTGGTTTAACTTTATCGGCAGGCTTCTGCTCAATATTAACTAATTCCTCAGGCGCATAAACTGTATATCCATCTTCTACGTCAGATTGGTATTTTATCCATTCTTTACAATCCATACTTAACTGTCCATTAAGAATTGTAACAATTTTGCCATTCGATTTTACTTTAGCTTTAAATGGAAATGCAAATTTAACGTTGTGCACCAAGTTGTCTGATAAACAAGTAGGCTTTTGTTCGCGTTGACTTTTTTCTGGAACAGTCATAAATTCAACGTGCTTTGGTGTATCATCTGGTTTTTCAAGCAGTAAACTTCCTTCTTCATATTCCAATTTACCTGTGTCTATTAATTGAAACAATGCACCTGCTGTGATGTTCATTAACGTATCACTAAAATCATTAAAACCGATAAATTGATTATATTTGTTTTTATCTTCATCAGTAAGAGTGTTCCATTTATCCATAGTTATCTGCCACCACTCGTGTGATATTTTATTGCAATAATCCCACACTTGTCTTTTTGTTGGTTTTTCCTTTGATTCACCTTGCTTTTCAAGCCAAGCAATATCCTTGTCAATACTTTCTTTGCCATATTGATTATAAGCATCAAGACTTCTTGCATATTCAAGCACCTGTATTGTACTTCTACGTCTTACGCCATCTTCTGTATTAGGAAATATATCCTCATAAGAGGGGTTCCAACTTGTTTCTTTACCTTGCTTTTCGAGCCACGCAATCCACTTGTCATATTTACGATAAGCCACATCCGGGTCGGAGTGTTTATACTTTAAATAACTTATAATATCTTTTATTATCAACTCATCATTGCTCTCTTTGAGTTCTGGAATCATTCCTTCTGTCTTTTCTTTGTAGTAGTCTGACATAAAAGGATATAAGTCCTTGATAAACTTTTCTAATTTTTCGTATTTTTCTTTGTAATCCATAGTTATATTTATATTAAATTGGTTAAACAATATTCAATCGCTGCCTTGACAGCTTGTTCATAAGATTGCCCAACTTTTACATTTTCTTGCCAAAATGCTCTATCGTCATACCTTGCATCTGTAAGAAGACCATTTTCTTCAAGATGTCGAAGATGTTTAATAAAAGTCCAAATTGTGTAACTATATGTAACTTTTAATTTGCCATCAGTTGTTATCATATAATCATCCATGTTGATTTCTATAACAATATTATGCATTTCCCTCAACCACTTCATTGCCATTTGAAGCGTTGGAGCATAAATTTGATGTTCTAAACTTCCTTTTCTCAAATCAGTTTCTCCAAAATAAGGAGAATTAGGGAGAATAGTAGAATAACTATAAGGACAAAACTCATCAAACTTTTCTCCAAACCCTTTTTCTTTTAGAAGTTTGGCAACTTCAAAACTAACATAATCTTCTGTAATCATCTTTTTTTATATTTAAATACGATTTTTAAATATACATATCTTCAGGCGCTTCTATAGCAAGACCTCTCTTAATCAGTCCACGAAAATCGAAATGACAAGAAAGGAGCCAATCGACATATACATCAACAGAACAATCAAATAATCCATCTTCATCGAAGAAATATTTATATGTCTTAAACTCTTCATCAGTCATTGAAGTCATCGGACGGAGATATGGCTTAATATCTTCATAAAAATGAAAATAATCGTCCCCTACTTCATATACAGGGGCATCTAGATGAATAAGGTCATCATCAATACCCAAAAGTTTATAATCACCTATAGAAGTTTTACAAATAACTCCATAAAGCAAACGTCCACCAAGGTCTTTTGTTAAAAGCTCTTTTTTTTCTTTTTGAGTCATAATTACTAATGTTTAATATTCATAAGTTTCATGTGCTGTGAAAATATATACTCAGTACATTTCACATCATTAAAATCTCTGAAATCCAAATATTTCTCACACATAAGTTTTCCAGCAATCTCTCTGATATGCTCGCAATTTCCGCAAACTGGATATTCAGTTCCGTATGTTTCTCTATTGTATCTTTCTTTTTCGACTGTCATAAATTATTTTTGTATTATCAAGTATAAAGTTTTCTTAATTTTTCCAATAATAATCATCATCTATAGAATCAGAATCATCATTAATGACTGCAATCATTCCGATTATTATTTGTACAAAAAATAGTGTTAAAAATGTTACAAGTATATTCATTGTTATTTTTCGTTTAAGTTATCAATTAGTTGAAATTTATTTTGTAGTACATGGTAGAAATATTTATTTCTATCTTGTTTATGTATGATGGAGAAGTAATCCATTTCAGGTTTTTGGTTTCCGTGTTTATCTATGAAGAAGGAAGTACATTTAAGGGCATTAATATCGGGAAAGGTATCTGTTTTGTAAATGAATATATGTATATCTTTATGCTTGGTATGAGGGTGTATACCTGCGTCTATTATTGATATATTATCATTACATGGATTTAATATTATGCCGGTTTCTTCTTTAAGTTCTCTGAGGGCTGTTGAAAGGTGGTCTTTATCTGTATTTTCGTCATAACAGCCTTTAGGAAAATCGTAACCGTTTTCTTTTGGTTTTCCATATCCATGGCAAGCGAGTATATCACCGTCCTTGTTAATTATTACCAATGCGCAAGTAGTTATTTTCATAATTTAAATTATTTGTTTAGATAAAATATACAAAAAATATTTTAATTATTTAGATATAGAATATATTATTAAACGTTAATCATAATTCTTTACGAGATTGATATGTATTATACATAACAGCATTATCGTCAATTCTTATGGATATTCCCGTTTTCCATGGACAGATATTGTCAATAACTCTTTCGGGTATTCCTGCATTTTCGAGGATTATGTAGAGGGCCCAACATGGATTATAGTCACAATACATATCGTCGTCAAATCCAAATTTCCAATCATATTCTTCCTTTATTGGTTTCAGGGTTGTTTTAAGCCATTCAATGTCTTTATAATCTCCTGTATTACTGTAGTGGATTAATCTTTTATAGTATTCTTGAAGAAGTTCATGGGCTTTTTGTTTCATATCCTCGGTTATATTTTTTTTAGATTCCTCGGCAAGGATTGTTCCAAGAGCACAAGCAGGAAAGCCGCCACCATGTGTTTCATTCAGGGCCCCATTGTCTTGAAGATGCCATCCAAATAGCAATTCACACCATTTGTCAGATGCTATTTTAGCCGCTTCTTCATCTGTATGCGTTTTGCCATTTATTTTAGTCCAACATTGTGATAGATTATTATTCCTACGGCATACATACCAAATTCTTGAAATTGTGCTGTATCTTTTCCATCTCTTATATTCAATTGTTTGCTCAACTTCTTTTCTATCAAGATTCCAATTGATATGCTCATTTTTACCCGTCACATAATCATCTAATGATTGATAATAGTATTCATCCGCTTCTGAAAATGTTTTCTTATTAAAGAATTCAATTAAAATTTCCTTAATAATATCATTATTAAGTTCATTGATTTTAATGTCATTTTCTATTTCCAGATTATGAAAATCTGCAAGGAAATCTTCAATCGTGTTTTGTATCAGTTTTTCCATTGTAATTATAATTTTAATAAATTTCTTTCTTCTTCTGTTAAATCATTAACAATGTTATCATATTCTGTTGAGCCGAATGGTATATCATTTATGGCTTTCAGGGCAAAATATTCAAATGCTTTGGATGGCGGGCAAGATAGTTTTTCCTCTATTTCTTTAAAAGCCTTTATGTTATTTTGCTTTCTTTTTCGGGATTCTTCTCGTTTTTTATCTTCATATTCAAGAACGGAGCACATTCTTTCAATTAAAGTATCATAATTTTGTATTGGATTATGTGCATCTGAGGATAAGGGGTCTATATAAATGTTTTCCATCGTTTAAAAGTTTATTTTTGGAGATTATATATTTGATGGCACAATAAAACCACCTGCAAAAATATGTCAAGATTGTTTAGAGGTGGTTGTGTCAATTATCATATTTGGTGGATTTGTTAGCAACATGGATGAAAATTCTCTTGTAGTTCTTTGGCCATTGCTTGCTCTAAATTTAAGTCTTGGTGCGTGACCAACATAAGTTGCACCTTCATCAAGCCATACATCCATTGGCAAATTACTATCTTTCATTCTTAAAGTTGCCATTTCAGAAATTAATTCCTTTCTTTCTGCAACAATATTTCTTATGTCTTCCTCATTTATTTTAATTGTTCTTTTTCCTATAATTTAGTTTTTTTATATATCTTTTGGTAATTTTTCAATAAAATGCTGCTTCTTAAAGTCCGAGGGGCAGTAAGGTCTTCTTTTATTGAAGATTCTAAGTATTTCATCATTAGACCGCTCTGTTGGCTCATGGGAAGTTTCAATATTTGAAACCGTATAAAAACTTGTGTTTTCTTTATCGTTTGCTTTTTCTTTTAAATCTTCACTTGCGGGTTCTTCTGTAAGTGAGTTGATGAAAATCAACATCTTGCCGCAAGTGGCAATATGTTCCGACCAAGCTACATAACTTTCATAGTCATAATTTTTCTGAGATTGCTGGCATTTCAGATTTCCTTTTTCAATCTCTTTTTCAATTTCTTCTTTGATTGCTTGTAATTTTTCTTTGTCCGTCATAGTTTAATCCTCCTTTACTATTATGATTTTTACTTTATCCCCTTCTTTTAATCCAAAGTTATTTGGAATAAACGGTATCTCAGTGTTTTCCAATGTAAGCCATTCTTCATAAGGCGTATCAATTCCATCACCATCACAATCCATCATTACTTTTGTTTCAAGAACAGCACCTTTCAGCATTTCCTCTTGGTCTTTCTTTTTCTGCCATTTAGCGAAGTGCCGAGCTACCACATCAATATCCCTTAAATCAATCGTTAAATTATTATCCAAAACATTTATGTAATGTCTTATCCATTTCTTGATTTCTTCTTCCAAGTCAAAATTATGTTCTGATATGAGTTGGGCCCATTTATCAATCTTTTTGCATTCTATTAATTGAATATTATGTTCCTCAAAGGTATTCGCAAATTGAATACCAGATTTGCCATCTTCAAATATTTCTACTTTATATTCGATATTACCTAATACATTGACATGACCAACTTCTAATACATCGTAAGTTAAATGAGGGTTTTTGGTGCTAATTAATTTATCACCCACTTTGAATTTGGGTTCATATAAAAGTGAATTTAAGAATCTAAGCAATGCTTCATAGGCATCAATAGAACCCGTTAGAAAATCTTGATTTATGCTTAAATCTTGTCTTCTTTCAAGAAGAACATCCAATCTCACTTCAAGTTCATGTTTAATTTTTTGTAATTTTTCTTTGTCCGTCATTTCTTGAATACTTTTTTAATTTCTTCTTTTAATTCAATTCCGTATATAAGCGGATACACTATGTTAAACACAGGAATCGCCGCGAACATCATTGCAACAAAAAATGATGTGACATTTTTTGCATATATTGTGTCCAAAGTAGAAAGTAGTCCGACCATGTATATTGCCACACCAAATATCAATAGAATCAATAAAAATATAAAATCTGCTGTCATTTCTTTAAACTTTTTATTACGGTTAATATATCATTTTTAATAGTTTTAATTATTACGGTTAATATATCATTTTTAATAGTTTTAAATAAATCTTTTAACCCTTCACGGCCTAAAACAGCAAAAGGATAAATGGCATTGAATATTGGTATTATTGAGAACAATACCAAGACAAAATCGGAAACCTCCAAGTCCACCAATATACTTGCGGTCCAAACAACAAATATAAAATATAGAACAAGTAATACTATTGACAAAAATATCATCATCATTTTTTAAACATTTTTTTAAAATCTTCTTTTATTTCGTTTCCATATATAAATGGATAAATGATGTTAAACACGGGCAACATAGTAAACAATACCACTATGGCACCGGATTTAATATCCTTATCACTCATTGTTTCCAACGTGTAAAACATTCCAAATAAATATACTATTGTCCCTAATAATATTAAAAACACATAAAGTACTATCATATCTTAACAAATTTATAGTAATACATTGTATCGTTATTATGAATCATCATAGTGGTATCTATTGTGTATTCTGTTGAATTTATAAATTCATTGGCATAATCAATCGGAGAAGGATTATGTAAATTAATTAATGCATAAAAAAGTGTTCCAAAGCATATGCTAAGAAATGCTCCTAACATAAATAAGCCTAATTCTCTCATATTTTATTCCTCCATTGTTTTGGTTAAAGCATAAGACAAATCATCTGAATCAATATCTGTAGTAAGATAGGTGCATCTATTAATCTCTTTGCCGTTAATGCCAACTCGTCTTCCATAAAGCATACCTTCTTTCTGGATAGTAATATAGTTTTCTATAGATGTGCCATGATAGAATTTCATTTTTTTATGCTTTATCTTTTTTATTGTACTTGTTGAACTTGAAGTGTTCATAAAACTCTGGTTGTGCCCAATATCTTATTGAATCAGTCACTTCATTGACATCATGCATCATCGTCTCATAATCTTCAAATGTATCTTCCGAATATATGCCAATACAGAACTGCGGCGTTCTCTCCACATCTATTGTTTCAATCGTTGTTTCCCAACGTAATTTTGTTGGCAGATACCTTCTATCTAAAGCTCTTGCAATGACAGCCATTGAATATGGGTTGTCTGTGTAAAGATACACAACATATCTTCTTTTCAGATGACCGCAACAAGACTCGAATGTTCTTACATCTGGAAGTTCATTCAATGCATCACAGACATGAATGCATTCTTTATCCATATATTCATCGTATTTCATAGTCACTCACAAATTGTTAAATTTTTCATTTATTTTTGAATTTTATAATTACACACTAATTTGTTTTATTTATTTCTATTTAATAGTTTTTCAATTTCTTCGAGTTCAATGTAAGTTGTATCAGGGCCTACACAGGATGATAAGTAATAATATCCAGGACTTGTTCTGATTAAATAAAGGTCCTGCACTGACCCACCAACGCCAAAAGCACCGTTTTTGTTGTATTTCCATTCTGGTATATTCTTTAAAATTGTATTTTTACCTTCCTCAAAACCAACATCATGGCCATTCTCCCATTCGTCTTTATTAGCACATTCTAAAAGTCTTGCATACCAAAATTCAAAATCATCTTTAACAAAATCACCATTTTTGATGTCTGCTATCATTAATTTCAATTCATCATCAATTTTTGTAATATTTTCAGATTTACTATCAGTTGAATTAGATAACAAAGACTCCACAAATGGAAGAACTTTTTCGGAGTAAATCTTTCTACTCTCATATGGTATATTAGGGTTATTGATTGCAACTCTTATAGCCTCAAGAGTCCATTCAGGTAAAAGTTTATATTCATCTTCAACAAAGAAAAGGTCTTTATCGCTTTCACTATTTAATGTATTACAAAAATAATGGCCATAAAGTGTCCATATACATAACTCTTCACCAATAAAACCAACAATTGGATAATCAGGTATGGGGCTATCGGTACATATAATTCTTACAGGTCTTCCGTCTCTAGTGGCAATCTTATGTTCCTTATTCTCAAGGTATTCTTGTAAATCAAATGGTTTCATGTTAATTAAGTTTTTCAATTATTTGGTCTTCTTTAACATCTTTAAAATAAAATGCCAATTGGTCGTCTTCTGAATGGCATTTGTATACAGGTTCATAACCATCTTCCTTAGCGGAAAAAACAATTCCGACTATTATTCCTATACGAGTTGATTTTTTTAATTGTATTTTTACTAAATCACCAAAATTGTACAAATGTTTAAACTCTTTCATAAATATACATTTTTAAATTCTAATTTCTAATATACAAAAACTATGCCAAAATTTCAATTATTCTGCAAATTGTTTTAAAAAAGTATCAATTTGATGCACAAAGTCACATTGAAGATTATCGTTAAAAAAACCTCTTTTATTAAGCCATTCGGTATAATCCATTAAAAGTTTTTTATCTTGATTATAATTTTCATTTTCTGAAGATGCTGGTAAGCTGCATAAATAAATAAAATAATCATTTAAAACATTGGCTAATGCTCGTAAGCATTCATGTTGTCTAATATATTTTCGGCAAGCCATCTCATGACCCCACGAAAAAGTAGCAATTACTTCATCGTCAAAAAAATCAATACCTAATGTTTCAACTAATGGCTTTAATGTTTCTTCTAATTTATTAAGCCATGGCCCATAATGCGTTTTTTCAACAAATGGGGTGTATTTATTAACAAAAAAACAATCATACAGAATTTCATCCATGAATTTTTTTGCCAATTCGGTTATCTGAGTATCATTTTCCATGTTTAAAATTTTATATTAACCAATAATAATTTTAAGTTGTTCTTTCTTCCATCCATAATATGGATTATCAATGAGATGATAGTCAATATAACATGGTGGTATATGATTATTGTCACACTTAAATTCACTAATAAGTGTTTTGGGACATTGTATAGTTTCTTCCCATTGTTGTTTAGCACTTTCAATCATTAAGTCTTGCTGCCATTTAGACAGATAACAATCGCCTATGCCATTATCAATTAAAGTACCAACTTTTGGTATTTTAACAATGTATTTTTCCATGCTATATTTTTTTAATTGTTATACTATTTGCTGTTCTTGGCATTATTGAAATAACAGAGTTATTGGAAATTTCAACAATTTTTAAACCATCAGGTTCTTGAACAATCACATATTCACCATAATTTGTGATTAATTTTATACTTTCATAATCTTCTTTAAAAGTAATTGTCTCCATTTTAATTTAAATTTTAGAATTTAACAATGATTGTAATTTGTTTTTATGTTCTTCGGTTTGTGGTGTACCTGAGAAATTGTAGAAATTAAACAGGTAAATCTTCATATCGTCAGTAACAGGAATGTCAGGATATGAATAATAAACCAATGCGGTCATACTATTTGCCCTTGTTTCAAAGAACCGTTGAAGTTTATCATCAAAATCCTTGAAATAGCAGTCTTGTCCATTGATATTGATTGAGAATTCATTTCTAAGGAATTTCTGAATAGTCATAAGACGTTGTTTACCATCAATAACATAGTTGATGCTTTCGCTTCTGACATCGTAGTTAAACGCGTGTTGAACGATTACAACGGGCTCAAGTGGCTTCTCGAACAGAATAGAGAAAATAAACTCACTCTGTTGGTAATGTTCCCACACATAAGGACGCTGTAGGTTAATTCCGTACTTTGGCAGAAAAACATCAAAGTCATATGTACGGTTTCTTGGATTTTTCTCTGTCGCTTTAAGAGCATCAGTTAATCTATAATCCAACAGGATATTCTTATTGACAAGAATGTATTTTGGTAGATTGTGCAAATCGTTAAGCTCTCTTACGTTTTCAAGTGTAACCATAATTCAAATTTTAATTATTTATATTTAATTTTGTGCAGTTCCGTTAAATTAAATGTTCAAGCGTATGTTTAATAGCTTCTTCAATGGCTTCTTTACAAGTTTCTTTTGTTAGTTCCTTTGAAGGAATGCCAACTCTATAAAACGGTTCACAGCCAGTGATGTCGCAACAGTTCAAATTAAAAATTTCATAATACCAACCAATACTTGTATAGTAAGGTGAAATATGAATTTTGTAGTTGGTACGAAACCAATCCATGACCATTTCCTGAGTTGGACATTTTATGAACGAATCCCAACCTTTTCCATCACTATAATCACAATATTTTGCACAAATGTTTCCATTTTTGTCATAAAACCTTTGTACTGGCCAGTTAAAACCCTTACTTTTTAACAACAATGCCGTTTCAAATTTTACAAATGCTTCTTCCATAATTTTAATTTTTAATATTCTACTTTTAGCCTATCAAAAACCGTGCCAAACTATTCAAGTATCTCAAACCATTTTTTACAAATACAAGTTCTTAAAAAAGTTAAGAACCCCACGATTTCAATCGTGGGAGTATGTCAGACCACACCCCAATGTTAGTTATTTAGTTTCTTCGTTTTTTTTCTTCAATTCTCTCAATTCTTCTATTTTATATTCAATGGATTCTTTGTTGTGGTCATATATAAGTTTCATTGCTGATGCAGGTATGTTGAAACGGCAATATTGTATAACATTACCAAAAAACGTACTTGTCTGCCCAAATGACCCATGTGTTGCATTCGGAAGTTTCTCAGTTATTGAATACTTAAAAAAGTCATTCAATTTTTCAAGTTCTGGAAGAACACAGTCTATTTCGTATTTTTCTTGTGAATTCATAATTAATAATTTTCATTGATTGTAAGTCCGTACAACTCAGGTGTTTCTTCGAGATTGATATGGGTGTCCTTGAGGAACACTGAGCTAAGAACCTTTTCAAGTTGTTCAATTCTTAATCGGCCATAGGTCTTTTCACCTGTCTCGTTCCAATACGATGTGTAATCGTTTCTTGCGATAAAGCTCACCTCGGAAAGTTGCTACAACGGTATATTCAACTCTACTTCTTTTAGGCTTGAAAGTATCGCCTACTTTATATTTTTTTTGTCCCATAATTTCAATTTTTTAATGACTTTTTATATTTCATTTTCCATCGTCTGAAGTCTTTTTTACCTTTCAGTGGTACATGGGGTCGTTTGGCCAGTTCTGATTTAATTTCATCAATAGTGCCTCTCCAATACATTCCATTAAAATTGAACTCTAACTCATCTGTAAAAGAGAACCATCCGTTATTGCTTACTTTCCAAATGTCGCCTTTGATTTCGGTAAAATTGTCTCTTAACTCTTGTAGTGACACTTTTTTGTATGATATGATGCAATCAAAAGTACCTTTATCGGTTTCGAGTTTGCCTTCAACAGGAACCCAATAATCGTAATTACAAGTAATCTTATTGTAGGTTCTATATGACAGCCAAGGCATTCTTGTTCTGCATACCCTATGCCTACGATAGTTCATAACCAACGCTTCTGTTGGAAACTTGCTTAACGGTGTTATTTTCTTTTCATTGTTTTTCATACTTCAGTCTCTGTAAATGTACATGGTTAATATAATGTTTTATGTTTGTTCAAATATTCGGTTCTTGCCTTTTTCCATTCTTCATATCCTTTGGTATTGACTTCCGTAAGGTAATCTTGGAGGTCTTTATATGTCTTGAACATTCTTTTGTAGTAGTCAAGGCTGTCTTGGTTATCGCACCATATAGGTCCCCAATTAAAATCATCATAGAAATCGTACAGTTCCATGGTTAATGGGTTGGAGAACTTTCTTGGTTGTTTCCAACTTGTGTTGTATGTTCTGATGAGTTTAAGCCCCAATTTCTTCAGGATACGTTCAAAGAAGTTTGATGGTTCTTTTTCGTAGGTAAGTTCTTGTTCGGGGTCTATGCGATATTCGAGTGCTCTGCTGTAATTTCCAAATGGCACTGCTCTAAGTTGAATTTTAAGGTTGTCTTTATTCATGGAATTAATTATTAAGGTGATGTTCTTCGGCATACTTCATATAATCGTAGTACATGTCAACGGGGTTGGTTCCTTTGACTTCAGTACCATCGTATTCAAGCAGGTTTCTATCGTCAAGGATGGCTTGTTTGACCTCGTTGTTGGTCCATGAACATTTTCCCATTCTTGGGGATTTCATCATTATGGCATCACCGCCCTCTTTTCTGATGATGTCGTTGATACTTTCAATTGCTTTTTGTCTTGCTTCTTCTCTTGTAATCATAATATGATAAATTAAAATTTACACAACAATATACATCAAAAACCGTGCCAAACTTTTTTATGGATTAGAAAAAATCATCATCGTCTTTTTCTTTGTTGTCTTCTTCCTCTTCTTCTTTTTTGTGCTTGTCAATCAAATATAATGTTTGAAGTGCAAGCAATGTTGAAAACATACTCATTGCTATATTAGTATTAAATGGATTAAAGTGTTATTCTTGGTTTATAATTATCAGGTTCAATTTTGATAAACACTCTACTTACTATTTCGCCCCTGTCAATCATTCTTGTAAGTGTTTCTTTGAAACATTCTTCGTCTTCATATTCCTCAATGAATGAAAGCTTACCGATTTTCCACCATTCGTTTCCGTAGAACCATCCGTCTCTTGATGGTTTTGTTTCGTTAAGCCATCTTTCAACACAAAAAATCTTTTTCATAGGTCAGTTACATGTTGATAAGTATGATACCTAACTGAGTTGTCAACGGTTCTAATTGAAATTCCTGTTTTCCATGGGCAGATACAATCAATGTTCTTTTCTGGAATACCTGCATTGTAAAGGATAGTGTATAAGGCCCAACTTGGGTCATAGTCACAATACATGTTATAGTTAAATCCATGTTCCCAATTGAATTTCTTTTCGTCACTACTTTTAAAGGTTGTTCTAAGCCATTCTATATCTCTCAAATCAAAAGTATTACTGAAATGAATAAATTTTAAATAGTATTGCTTAAACAGTTCATGTGCTTTTTGCTTCATTTCCTCGGTAATTTCTTGTTTAGCATCATCAGCAAGAACAGTTGCAAAAGCACAGGCAGTAAAGCCGCCAGGATGGTCTTCGTTAATAGCTCCATTGTCTTGTAAGTGCCAACCGAAAAGAAGTTCACACCATTTGTCGGCAGCAATTATTGCAGCCTCTTCGTCAGTATGGGCCTTACCGTTTGCTTCAACCCATTTCTCAGCCATTTCAAGTTCCATACGGCATTTATACCAAACATATTCAATGTCGTTTTCGGGTGTCTTTTGTTTTTCTTCATAGGTAAGCTCGCCATTGACTTTATCGTAACTTCCATCAATATAATTCTCTAACGCATCACTAAAATAACTTTCAGCCTGTGTAAGTGTTTCTTTGTTGAAAAATTCAACTAAGATGTTCTTAATGTCATCATTTGTTACTTCAGTAACTTCAAGATTTTCTTCCTTTAGCAATTTCCAAAACTTACAAGTAAAATCTTCAAATAAATTGTTGATAATTTCTTCTTTTGTCATAATTCAAATTTTTGAGGTTTACTATAAATATACAAAAATCATGCCAAAAATCCAATTACCAACAAATACTTCCTTGATATGAATGTGATTCCATGAAACTCTTTCCTTTACCGTCTTTTGCTTCATAGAATGGGTAATAATTACCGCAAGCATAACGGCCATTTTTATGGTCTTTATAATCAATCTTATAGATTATCATTCCAAACAACAATTCTCCACTTTCCGATACATAGATTCTAACCTTGTCGGTTCTGAACGTATCCTTGTCATACTCTTTTTCAAAAGTATCACCATGGGAACTCATGGCTTCGTTAAAGATGGTCTTTTTATCTTTTTTAATGGCGAAGCTCAAATCATATTCAACGCCATTGTATTCCATCTTGTCTTGATTAATGTCAATTTCTATGCTTTTCATAAGTTTTTAAATTTTACAACAATTTGTCCGATAAATAAATTAAGTAAGCTTTCCAAAGAGCCCATGTACAAAAGATGTACAACGGAAGTTCAAAGAAGATGAACCACCAAATGTTAAATCCAAGCAATCCATAATGAGCAATTATTGCCAGTGCTATTCCAACCAAAGCAATAACGAACAGTGAATAGCCACCTCCATTAGACAAGAAATTGGTAAATTTATTGTAAAATTTTTCGCCAACTTTACCAAATCCGTTTTTAAGAATATTAAGTTTTTTCATATTTCGATATATTATTTCAATGGTTCAATTTTATCTAATTCTTCATACAATTTATGGATATATTCGTTACATTCTTTTACATGTTTGACTTCTAATTCATATTCTTTTTTATGGTATTCAATACGCCACTTAATTGAACTGATTTCAGACTCAGCCCATTCTTCAATTGATAGTTCTTTCTTGTCATAGTCATATGTTGTGCAATCATACTTAATGCAGTCGTTAAGTTGGTCTTTCATCAACTTTACCAAAGAGTCAAATTCGCTTGGAGCATCCCATTTTTCTACTTTATCAAGAACCGACAAATAGTTTTCTTTTATTTTTTCTTTATGCTTTCTTGATTCTTCTTTATCTTCATTGATTTGTTTTAAATATTTTTCATACTTTTTACGCAAAGCATCAGGGTCCTTTTGAAGATTCATAAAATCTTCAAGTTCCTTGTTTGCTTTTTCAAGTTCTTCTTTATGGTAGTTACTCGGCTTAATATCAGGGGCTTTGTCTAAAGGAAGTGCATTTTCTCCGTAGTTTGACGCATAATACCCATAACCAAGTTGTCTTACACATTGCAAGGCGAATCCCCTTATAGAAGTATCTTCGCCTTCATAAATTTTTGAAGTTAATCCTGTAGGCATAATTCTTAATTTTATTGTTCAATTGGGAGGTTGACTAATGATTCATATTTTAGATAATAACCATCTTCTTGGGCTTTACATCCTTTAGAGTGGATAATGTTGCAGAAACGGCCTTTTTCCAGGTCTTCCTTTGTTGCAAAAAGAACATCTTCGGTGAAAGTTTCACCCTTGCTTACCTTTACCCACTTTGGGGTGTTTGAATTGTTGCTATTCATAATTTAAATTTTAATTATTTTTAAATTCTCCTTATCAAAAACCGTGCCAAATTTAAACATTTGTGCTCATATTTTGGAACAAAACTCCTTAGCGCCTTTAATATAGGCTTCTCTGAGCATTTTATTTATTCTACCGTCATCAGTGAACATGTTAGGCTTATCACAAGGCCCTTCACAGTCGGGATATTCTTCGCAATTATTCAAGACTGTAGTTCAATTTCTTCACGTTTATTTTGGCATGTTTCATTACGTTTTTGATGGCCAACAGAATGGAATTTCTGTTTTCAGGCTCAACTAAAACGAACATTTTAGCGTCCAAAGGATTGGGTGTAGTTGTTACTCTGAGAATACCAAAATCATCGGCATATACACTATTGAAGTACTCTTTGCACTCATAGCCTTCATCATCTTTCCAAGTAAGTTCAATTACGTAGTTCATAATTTAAATTTTTAATGTTACTTTTTTATCTTATCAAAAACCGTGCCAAACTATAAAATGGGGAGAAAAAATTAGTCAACTAATTCAAATTCATAAACAAAAACGAATGAATTAGAGTTCCATGTACCTTTTTTAGAAACTTTATCAATTAAATTAGCAAAAGCCTCGCGTGGTGTATCTTTATAAATGGTGGTTAGAGGTACTTGGTATTTAATCTCTATTGTATTAAAAGGTCGAATTTCGCGCTTTAAAATACCTTCTCTCAAACAATCTTCGTCAGTAATATCTTGTAAACGTTCTATTCGTATATTGGTAATGCGGATATGATGTTTACAGGCTTCTGCTCTTACAAACATCTTGTTATTCCATGCAGGAGAATTTAATAAATTACCTTTGCTTTCATTTGTCTTAGGGTCTCTATATACTTCATTACCGCTAAAACCCAAATCTTTATAAGACTGTGCAATAGCAATCACTTCCCCGATTTGATAACGTGAATATTTTTCTAGAAATGAATAATCTATGCACAATTGTTTCATATATTCTTGCTCATATAATGAATCAAGTGCATTTTTATTGGTAATTACTCTTCTCGTCATGGTCTTTTTTCCACTCAGCACGGCAGCGGTAAGGCCAAATCTATCTGAAAACATTATTTTTTTAGTCATATTCTTTTTATTTTAATTTCCATCGATGTCTTTCCAAACCTCATTAAACATTATCTTTTTCATAATTTTGAAAACTTTTGCTTATCTTTTTCTAACCACTTTTCCAACAGTTCTACCAAATCTTTTTCTTGTTCCTTTGAAACAATGTAAGTTTCAGATGAACAATTTATTTTAAAACCTAATTTATCCATTAATATACGAACATCTAAAATTGGCCATCTACTTTTAATTTTACACAAAATAGTATCAAGGTCTTCAATCTCTGCCTGTAAAAGATTTGCCTCTTTGATTTTGGCATTATTAAATTTTAATTCTTCTTGCGTCATTGTATTAAAGTTTAAGTTTATAGCTATATATATAATCACCGCAACAACTACATGGTTCATCATATAAGCGTTCCGATTTTCCGTAATTGTAAGTAATATGCTGTAAAAGATAATTCAAATCTCTTGGGGTTATTACTTTTTTAAGACCTTCACATATTTCTTCAATATATTTTTGACGCTGTTCGTCTGTCAGATTTATTTCTTCAACACCATCTATTGTCAAACTGTCACACATACAGCCTTCTACCATTTCTATTTCCATAATTATACAAAATTTTTCTATGAATTCTTCCGTCATTTGAAATGATACTATTTTATAGCCTTACCGGCGTAAAGACTAATATTGGGATTATCTTCGTCTTCATAGTAAGCATAGGTATGTCCATCAAACCCCTTTTCCTTCAGGAGTTTTGCTGTTTCGAAACCAACGAAATCTTTGTCACACATATTAGTCGATATTGATTGAAAATCCATATTTCCTACAATAACTCTTAACGATTTCATCAAGTTCTGGTTTGAATACGTGATAGTGTCTTTGTGAACTTGTATCCAAATCACACAGTTTGTTATCGTGTGTCTCCCAAAGCCACCCACGAATTTCTTGTATTTTTTCAGAATCGTTGATGAACTCCTCGACATTGAAAGTCGGGTCGTTCAATTTGTCTTTTAGGAAATGTGTTATTCCTTTCACACATACAACACAATCGATTTCGGAATACCAACAGTCTTTTTCTTTCTTTGTTTCATCCTTTGCCTGATAATATTCTATATCAAACAAAGTATCTCTTCCGTAGTCAATGTCTATTGTCATAACCTTAACTTATTACTGTAACACCCTCTTTCACATATTCCACATAATAGAGATGGTTGTCTCCACCAACAACGTAGAACATATTTTCGTCATCACCGACAACAACGAAATCACCTTTGTCTGCCTTGATTTTGTCATATTGTTTGATGGTGTTGTCTTCTCTCTTCAAATTGTGAAGTCTGTCATTTGTCAAATCAACACAAGGAACTTGGTCGAGAATGTTTTTAAGGGCAATAAGTCTTGACTCTGCATAGTCTCTGTATCCGAGAGGTGTTGCCGGAATATAATTACCGTCATCACCTTCACACATAGTGTCTATTTCACGTTCATCGATGGATGGCTTCCAACTGTTCTCGTGATAACCATATTCTCCATTCTGTATGAAAGCGGACTCATACAACTGTTTGTTTATTTCGTTTATCTGCATAGTATTTGTTTTTTAAAATTATTCTTCCGTCATTTGAAATGATACTATTTTTTCTCAATCTTTCAATAATTTTTTTGCATCAACCTCTTTCCTGTACTCCGAGTCTTCCATATATCTCACAGCATCCATAAATTCTTGACCAATAAATTTTTCGTCACAGAGTTGCTCGAAGGTAACTGGGTTAAATTTGCCTGGTTTTCCACTCTTTCCAAGTTTTAAACCGAGTAAAAATGCCTTTGATGAAAATGCTTCAAGGAGGTCTGCAAGTTTACCTCTAAATCTCATTGCTACATCATAAAAACGAGAACCACGATACTTATAAAACGGTATTAAACAGTCTACTTCTAAATTTTTTCTATTTTTTATTTCCTGTAATATTCTCTCACAATTACCGTTATATTTTAACTCATTAGTTAATACAAGATTATATTCTTTAACAAGTCTTTTTGATATTTCTTTAAAGGCGTGTATTTTTCCTTGGTAGTATGAGATTGCATTTCCATCACAAGTTGACCACATTGCACTTTCAAAATTCTTTACTGAATTTTCGAGTGCAGTCATCAACTCGTTGAAAAAGTTCTCATACAACTTTTCTGCAAGTTCTGCTGCTAATTGATTGTCAGACATCTTGTAATCTTTCTCTTCCATCTCATTTATTATTTTTATATATTATTCAAAATAAGTCATTGCTTCATAATTAAACCTTACAAATGGTATTGATAAATCGGCTTGTCCCTGCAATATTTCAACCCATTGTGACATAGGTGTATTGTTAATGATTAATTCACGAATTCTATCACAAAATAATTTTGTTTGGCCCGCTATTATTTCATCAGTGGCATTTTGGTCTCTCTGTTCCATTATAGCTTCTTGCATATTTGAAATAAACATAGAAGTAAAAAAACCGTGTAAATTATACTTGTCAGCAAATTCTGAAGCATAACAAAATATACCAATTACCGGTCTGTTTCTAAGCCATTCTATATGATTACTTCCAACAGCAAAACCATTTTGACTTATATTAAACAAACCATTTGGATTACCATGACCCAACAACATAACTGGTTCATTGCCTGTTATTCTAAGAAGCCTCTTGATATTACTCTTGTTTCTGTTGTAATAAACAGTTGTATTTTCAAGTCCCTCATAAATTCTTGAGAGAATTGCAGCATCAGATGAACCATTGTCAATATGAATAACAATCATATAATCTCTTTTTGTTATGTATCTAAATTTTAATTTCTATTTTCACCTTTATCAAAAACTGTGCCAAACTTTTTAAATTATGATAATTCAATTAAAATTTCTTTTTCCATGGCTCTCCTAAAAATCTATTTTTAAATAATTTAAAGTATCACATTTCCTATTTTAAGTTTTCTTATTACTTCAGATGGATTATCTCCGGCCAGTATTGATATACCGTCACATTTTTTATCTGACCCAAATATATAAATCCATGCACAGCATTTGCTATTTACTTGAGCCATTGATATACAAGTTCCGCCAGGTCCATAAAACATATCATTTGGCAATTCAGGATTTGAAACACCATCTTTAGGCACCATTATTACTAAAATTTCGATTTCATTTTGATTTTCGTCATGGTCATATGGGTGTCCTGCATTAAATTCATATGGTACATCGTCCCAATCATCACCCCATTGTTTTTTTAAGTCTAATGATGTAAAGTACAGATACAAATATTGCCCACATTCTTGTTCTTTATCATTTAAAGTAAAAAAACCTTTGTCAATATATCTATCTTCATCCGTTTCATAATTATAATACTCCACCATACATAATTTATAATTACGATATATGTCATAATCAATTGCAGTTAAATCAGATTTTTTCTTATAAGTATACATGCCTCATTCTTTTTTATTATTATCAGTTTCTTCTTTTATAATACTAATACCGTCAGCCTCTAATTTGCCATAATAATGTACTGCACCAGGACAATACCCTTGAAATGTTTCAATAATCAGTCTAACAGTGCGTTTTTCAGGTATTTCAGGGTAAAGTTCAGGTTTTGTTTCAAGGTGAAAATCCATACCAAAATCCAATGGTATAACATCAGGAAATACACCTTTACCATAAGAAGCCTTTCTTGTGTGTTTTAATGCAAATTCTAAATCAGTCATTTTATTAAGTTTAATTAAATATACAAAAATTAATTTGAATTTTCAGAGTCTTCAATAATCTTTTTAAGTGTTTCGGAGAATTCTTTCACCCTTTCATATGGGCTATAAGTGTAATTTTCCAAATGTTTATAATAACCTTCAATCTCTTTTTGCAACCTTTTAAGTCTATCAATTGTATTCATACTCTTGTTTTTTGCTACTACGGTTTGTTTTGCATTATCCCAATAATAGCCGTTTTCCTCAAGATTTTTAAAGAAAATTTTGCTGTCTTCTTCTGAAGCAAATTCAGCATCTTCATATAGAAATTTATGAAAGCGAATTGTTGAAAATGGTTCAGATGGATTTTCAGGAAACCATCTATCTCCATCAAAAACAAAATAATCACCATTTAAATCTTTTACAACAGTTTTTTTAGGCGATTTTGACATTACAATTTGCCATTCGTCTTCCCATGTAACATTTTTTTCGGGGAATAGTACACATTCTCCGCTGGGATATAATTTTCCTTCAGAATCAAATTCAATGGTTTTATAACTGTTAGTATGGCATTTAATAAAATCTCTTTTTCCCACATCATCAAATACTTCTTCAAAGTACACATATCCATGTAATATTGAATATAATTCCAAGCCATAAGGGGCATTTTTTAAATAATCAGATATTTTCATATTTCCTTCTTTTTAATAAATTTGGCGATACTAATGATTTGTTTCACTGTAAGGGAGTAATAAATCTCGCCATCCCACCATGCCTGAGAACCACCTATTTCGTGTTTTTTTAGCCACTCCATTACTTTTTCTTGTTGTGTTTTCATATTGTTTCTTCTCCTTTCCAATTTAGTATTTTTTTAACAATTTCCCAAAGTTCATCAGACATTGTATAGGAATATTTGTCATCATCCTTATGGTAGTTATAGATTTTTCGTAAATCCTCAATTATATATGGGCTACTAACGAAAGCTTCATGGAGAGCATATTCAACCATATATCTTGGGATAGTTCGATAATATTCAACAAGCCCAGATTTTGACATCTTTTCACAATATGATTTTTGTTTGTCTTCCAACGAATTAAATTCTTCTTTCTCATCATATGGATTATATGTCATATCAAGATATTCCTCAATTCGATAGTACAAATATTCAGGTATATAAGAAGAATAAGGACGATAGATATCGTTTTCCTCTACTTTTTCAGGCACTGCCACATTCCACTCATGGCCACAATCCTTACACTTATTAATTGGATATGTATCAAGATTGCCATCAATCTTTCCGTGACTTGAACTATAAGTAGAAAAGCCAAATAATGAATTGTCAATTGAACTTGACGAATAATTCGTGCCATGTAATTCACCTTTTTGCCTTACAATAGTTTGAATTATATTCTTTGAATAACATTTAGGACAAATAGAATTTAATGTATCAGCATTTTTTTTTGCCTTTTTGCGTTTTTCACGGCATTTTTTCTCTTCTTCCTCATAATAAGCCTCAAGATAATCATTAATCTTTTTCTTGCGCTCTTGGTACTTTCTTTTTTGCTCTTGTACAATAGCAAGTTTTTCAGCTTCTTTAGCTTCTTTTTTTGCCTTAAAATAGGCCCTGATTCCAAAAATATCAAACATTGTATTTAAATTTAATTATTTGTTTTCAAATTGCATTTCACGCTCTTTAATTGCATTACGGACTTTGCGTTTATTGATTTTAATTTCAATCACTTTTCCACCGGGTCTAAGCCATTTTCTTGTTACATAACTCCATCCATTATGTACAACGCAATCATTGTGCCAATCATATTCTGTTGAAAAGTTGGCTTTTTTGTTTGATAGCACATTATAAAAGGCTTTAAGGCGTTCAAGCGTAAATGTGCTGAAATATTCTCTTTCTAATTGTGTCATTGTTATTTAATTTTAATTATTTCTCTACCATAACCAAAGAATGTAAATGCGGAACCATCTTTTTTGGGTTTAAGCCGCTTTGTCAATTGAGGGCCAACATATATTGGATAATATAAGTCTTGATGATTGTCATAACCGCCTAAAATTTTTTCGACTTTAATGTAAACATCACTACATTGAAGAATGTCACCAATTTTAAATTCTGAATACTCAATAGCATACTCATTCAATAATTTTTGTCTTTATTCTTGATAATTCTTTTTTAGTTCATACACTTTGTTGTTGAACTCATTAGATTTTTCGCTCAAAAGAGTTTCAATTTGTGCTTTTGTCATTTTAATTTAATTTTTAATTAATCAAGCAAGAAGCCCCTCACTTTAGGGAGGGGTAGTTCACTTCAAAATGGTTATTACAAAAACCGTGCCAAATTATTCAGTTAATTCAAACCATTGTTATATTAAGCATAATAAAATTTGTATAACATGCAATGTTTGGTCAATATATAATGACATCCAATCAGAAATCATTGGTTCTTTTTTAAAACCTTCGCCATAAGGCAAAGAAGTTTTTTTCATGGGCCATAACTTATAATGTTCACGGCATTTCCACCTGTCGATAAGAAAATGGCCACCGACCAGCATTATTAATTTCCACCATGCAAACATACCAAAAGGTATCAATGCAAACCATATACCAAGTCCCCATATGGCACAATGGACAAAAAGTACATAATCATTTTTAGATTTGTGCTCTGACATAAAAGGCGTTTGGAATGAAAAATCCAAAACAAGACTAATGAAATAAAGTAACAAAAATAATTGCATATTATTATTCCCCCCAACTAATTATTAAATATTTATCTCTAAGTCCTTGAATTTCAGTTATAATAGTAATAAAACCTTTTTTTTCAAAATAATCAGCAATTCTGACATACATATCATACTTTGAAGGATTGATACAATAGATTACAGCGTGTTCTTTTGTTGAATTACCAACAACATATTCAATTCTTCCTTTTATGTCATCTATTTTTTGCAAAAAATCAATGTCTTCGATGACTTGTTGTTTTTTACGACAGTTTTCCGCATTGAATTCTTTACGTTTTTTTATTTTTTCTATAAATCCCAACATTTTCAGATTTTTTTTATACTTTTCTTTACCAAAAACCATGCCAAAATTTATAAATTACTCTTTTTTTTCAAAAATTTCTTTTGATTTAGCACTTTCAATAAGTTTTTTTATCAAATAATCAGCATAATGTATTGATAATGCTGTACTTTCGCAAACATCATTTTTCTTATTATTTGGATTAAGAAGTTTTGAGCAAAAGATAGCCAATGCTGCTTTGTTTCTAAAATCTTCCCAATAACCTTTGCCTTCATCTGTTTTCTCTAAATCAGCTAAATCCCAATAATAATTTAATTTTTCTTGTATTTCCTCACCGAATTTATTGACATAACTAATGCTGTCGTGGTCACTTCTTTCCACATCACCACTATAGGCAATTACATCAATGATTTCGCCTGTTTTTCTAATTACTTTTTTCATAGTGTATAAATTAAAGGGTTAATATACTCTATTAAAAGTTCAGTGTTAATAAGGGCCCATCTGCAAAAGGCATCAGCCACAAAACATAATTCAAAAAATTTAATCCAATTCATTTTTATATTTATTTTTCCAATATTCTAAATCTAAATCAGGTTCAGTTTCATCTTTATACCATACATACATACAATCCATGTATCCGTTAGTACCGTGATACTCATAATATACAAATTTTTTGCCAATTAACCAATTGTCCCCCCAAGTTTCTTTTAATAATTGTATTGTGTGGTCTTTAGGCTTTGTTCCATCCCAGACTCTATAGTAACTATCGAAAATGCACTGTTTCCAACCATAATATTCTATTGTTGGGGCTACTGTTTGCACGGCCCACCCTTTAACACCATCTCTAACGCTATGGATTTCGGGATTATTTTTCTTTTTCCATGTTGTATAATTGACAATCTGCATTTTCTTGAATATTTAAAAAGGTATTATAATTAGGGCATTTTTCTCCAAAACATTGGCAATAGCCACATTTACACTTATCTTGAGTGAGATAATTTTGACAAAGTTCTGTGAACATGTTCTATGTTTTTTTTTTGGCAATTATATACCTAACGGCACAAATAATATAATTATTGATTTTTAATGTTTTTTACAAATTGCACTGTATTCATTATTTTAATTCTATCTTTGGCTATTGGTTGCTCTGTATATATTCCCATTTCACTATTTGAATCGTAATAGAATCTAATGTCGTCATCAATATTCTCAATATTTATTGCTAACAAGGCATATTCACCATTATTATTGGGGTTATCATTTGAAGAGCATAAAGATTGTCCCAACCCTAATATATATCTATCACTACAATCTCCTTTCATTAAATATGTTCTCGGTGGATAATTAAACACTTTGTTTTTACTGCTTGGTATTAAACCATTTTGCATAATTCCATCTAATGAATAAGATGGTGTCCAATGATATAATATATTATAAGCTGACTTTATGTTTTCTGTTTCATCATCCTGTAATTGACTTGATGGTTCAAATTGAAGCGTTTGAAATTGCATTCCACCTACATCCTGAATATTTCCTTTGAATCCCAAATAATAACCCATCTTTGACATATCATTTTCTATAAGTTTATCATTAATCCCAATTACTGCCGTGACAACATATATGTAGATTTTATTGTAAGCTTCTCTTTTAAGAACACAACTTGATGGTATGCCATATTTATTGATTATTTTGTTAACAACATCGTCTGGTTGCAAAATATCACCAAAAGCTTCTTTGATTGTTGTTGGCCTATATAATACATCATCAAAACACGCTTGTGTTGGTACAAGTCTAAAATCTTTATAAGCCTTTTTTAAATCTCCAATGTCAATTTTAGAAATGTCAATATTATATTTCAAACAATTTGATTCATTAATGATTTGTCTTATACTTTTGCATACAATATTTACTAAATTATTTTTATTTAGTTTTATTATTTCTTGTTTCATAACATCTGTTTCCTTCTGACTACTCCCACTATTGAAATAGTGGGGTTCTTGGGAGCATAGCACCGAAGTGCTTGGGGAAGCATAGTGCAACCACTTACTTTAACTCCACACAGAGATAGTCCTTCTCTGTCCCCATTTTTTTGAGATGCATTTCCATCTCTGCAAGGCAAACCCCTTGGTGGTAGTTAGTACTATCCCTAACTCGGAACTTCTGTACAAATATACTAAAAATATTTGAAAAAACAAAATATTTTGTTAAGGCTGCTTTCATCCCACATCTAAAGAAGTGGGTTTTCCCGCAGCCGAATCATAAATAGTTATACCACAAATATTTTCCTATTGTTCAAAATCCTGTGCCATCAAGTATATAGTTCCCTTTTTTTTTATTTATTAAACTGTAACCGAAGTATTTCCGCCATGGGTATAATCATAATCTTTTCTGACTTTTGCAATGGCACGGCTTAATTGTCTCCTACAAGATTTCAATGACATTGATACAATTCTTTTAAGCCATTTTGATGATTTAAAATATATATGTTCAGCAATTTCTTGGGTTTCCTTAGGGCAATTTAAAATAAAATCATTTGCAATTTTATTAGTCCAATTACCAACTTCATCTAAAACGCCTAATTCCTCTGTTATTAGTTTTCCTAATATTTTTTCTTCGTTAATCATTGTTTTATGATTTTCTTGTAAAATGCTTTATCTCTTGGTTCAATTTCAGTGAAATATTTATCAGCACATTCATCGTTGCAAAAACCGATATATTTGGGCATTTTGTCAAAACCCGCCAGTTCGTCTGCAAGCGGGTTTATACTTTTTTTCTTATAAACAGTATGATATTTACAAAGCCCGTTAAATGTAGTGCTAAATCGTATATCACCACAACAATAGCATTCTATTACCCAACTTTTAAAAACGCTCATAGGCCTGTTTGATATATAAAGAAATTATCATTCTTTTTCACACTACTAATGCCATATATGGTTCTAATTCTATAATGTGGCATATCTTCATATTTTGGGTCAATATCATGAATACCGATTGTGCCAGTAAAATTTGGTATTGCTGTTACACAATGTTGATGAAAAATTGCCCATTCAAAAAAATGTGGGTTAAACTTTTTAACATCATCAGCATCTACAACACACACCATACCAGCGTCAGCACATAATTTTCCAATATGGTATTTATCTATACTTTCCTTTAAGTTATCAAACTTGTCAAGCTCTTTAACTGTATTTATTTCTCTTGGGTCAATTTTAACATGAAATGCAGTACAAGACCAATCACCATATAAAGTACTACAGCATATATTATTTGTGAACCCAAATTTTTGTAATTTTGAACTATAATTATCCCCTCGTATTCCTCCAATGAATTTTTCCCAATAATCCATGAGAGCAAGAGTTAAATCATTCTTGTCAAGAACATTGTCCAAATAACATGGGTCTGTTATTATCAAATTTTTGTTTTCAACTTCTATTTCGTACATAATTTAAGATTTTAATTATTCAACATAGTCTGTATCACCATTTATTTGGCTTTCATCATACTGTATTCCATATGACTTCTTTTTTTCAGGCAATACCATTTTAATATACTCAAAATTTTTAAAATTAACAAATTGGGAAATAGGTCTTATAAACTTAATCGCTTCACATTTAACAGTGTTATCAGGGTTAATTATAATCTCAGGTGTCATACATTCACATTCATAAATTACGGGCCTTGTATATTGATAACCCTTGAACTGTTTCTCAACATAAGACATTGCTGTTTCTAAATCCAAGAAAAGATGAATATAATTTTCTTCTTTTTTATCTGAATTTAAATTAAACTTTTTTAACATTTTTTCTGTTCTGGTTTCTTTAGCCTGAAATAAATGTTTACCATTAATTTCGTCCTCTGTTATTGGTTCATATAATGGTAAAGTCCAATATTCAATTCTACCTGTTGGTGTCATTCTTTCTTCAATAACTTTATAGAAATTAGGATATTGTATTTTTCCATTGGCATTTGTAAATACCACGGATTCTTCTATTTTAAGTTCCATCGCTTGTTTAACGCCGCTAATAAAGCCCTTGAAGTCTTCAGTTGTAAGTTTTTCTTCAGTCTTGGCATTAGTCTTTAATTCGGCTACATTTAATTTGTTTGTTTCCATCTTATTCTTCAATTTTTACTTCGACATTATCATATTGATTATAATTACAAGGATGCAAAAAGTGATGACCAGTAAAAGGGTCTTCATCTTCTGTCCTTTCCATCAAATACTTTTGCTTTGTTATTCTATCTTTAACGAATAATACTTTGATTGGTAATGGGCATTGTGTTTCAAAACAATATGTTTCTTTACCCAAATCATTGTCAAAAATATGTATTTTAGCCATTATTAATTGTTTTTAAATAAACTTCTTCGATTGCTTTTATACCATTATCATTAATATTTCGTGACCCAATACCCGCAAAATTTTTGGTTAATATTGGGGTATCAGTCTTCTCCCATTTATTGTTAATACAACTAAACCATTGATTTCTTTCCATATCAAACACATAGACAGGCTTATTATTAAGTATAGCCATTGCGACAGCATAGCCAGTTCCGCCTTGAACCGCAGCATTTGTGGCAACTCTTGTGTCTTCTTTTTGATTTGGGAATAGTTTCTCGCCTGGTTTTGCTAAATGGCCGATTGCAAATATAGCATCAGAATATTTAACTTGTGCCCAATTTCTGATGAGAAGATTGTTTTTCATCGTTTTATATTTGTAGCCATAATTATAATTAGCTGCTTTTGCCACTTCATATCGGCCCTCATCATAAACCTCGTCAGATATTTCACAATTGCCATAAGGTGTTTTTTCTCCATGATAGTAATGATTTGAAACAACACCGTATTTAGCACCTGTTTCACCCCAATAAAAATCAGCGCCAATTGCGCCACCTGAATGGTTAATATAGCCTTCTAATGCCTTATTTTGTGTTTCCATGATTATAAAATAAAATTATTATTTTTCCCCAAATTTTCCATAATAATATTAACATTATCTTCAAGACGTTTATCTGCTTTATTATTTTCTCTTGCCAAGAATGCATAATATAATGATTCTTGCTTTTTGCCTGAATAATATGCAGCAATTGATAATAAATCATACGGCCTATAAGTAAATGAGTCATCTTTTTCCAGCCAAGAGTAATGCCTATAACTGTTTTTAAAACATTTTTTCAATATATTATATGCTAAATCGTATTTATCTTTTTTATCAATACTAAATAAATATAAATCAGCGACTTCAAGATAATTTTCTATATAAGTTTTATCTTCGGTAATACCTTTATAAAACCATTGCAAAGCCTCTTCATATAGCTTCAATGCTTTATATGAATAACCGATAAATAAACACAGATTGGACTTGTCAATTGGAGTTAATTCTTTATCAAATAATTCGAGCGTTTTCTTACCGCATTCAATACAATTTTCATATTTGGCCTCATAAAAATATTGATGTGTTAAATAATGCCATCCTGAAACATCCAATGGGTATTCTTTAACTCTTAATTCTAAAAGCGGTAAATAAGTACTTCTGCTTGTCTTGGGTGCAGGATAATGATGGAGTTTAAAACCGTCTTCATCAATATATAAGTCTTTAAGCCCGTCAACTTTTTTCTCATAACCTGGTATAAGAGTCAATAATTCATGAACAGGATATTGCCATTCATAACCTTTAACATGGATTTTATTATACCAAAATATTCTACCATTACTTCCATCGGGCATATGGCTCCAAACATATTTATACCAACATCTTTTATGAACGCCGTCAATCCATCTTTCCCTAAGAACTTTAGCCCATCCTGGCTCTAATATTTCGTCTAAATCAGTGCAAACTAATATGTTGCAATCATCGGGTATTAGTTTCATTGATTCATTTCTTGCCACATCAAAACGCCATGGTTCAATTATTTTCTGTTCAACAGTTATACCAAAACTTTTCAATCTTTCAACTGTATCATCAGTTGAACCTGTATCAAGAACAACAACGCTATCGGCCTCTAACATACTTTTGGCCCATTTCTCAACGAATTGTGACTCGTTTTTACAAATAGCATAAACGCATATTTTATTTTCCATCTTTGATATTTTGCCTATATTTTATTATTTCTTCTTCACTTAAATTATTAATTATTGAATTGATATTTTGCTTATATCTATCATTATTAGGTTCAATTTTTAAAGCCATTCCTGCATAAATCAAACTTTCAGCTATATGCCCAGAATAATATGCAGTTAAAGACAATAAATCATAGTACATACCACCTTTCCACAAATATTCCTTCTCAAACCAATCCTGATGATATGTGGAATTTTCTATACCTTTTAATAATGTATAATACATAAGGTCATTATTTTCCTCAAAACATTTAGCCAAAAGATAATATAATTCTCGGTATGATTTATTAATACGCATACAATAATTAATCCATCCAATACAATCTTTTGTACGCCCAAAATGTAATAATGTTTCTGCTTTTATTTTTGCGATGGATAGTCTATAAAGGTCATTATCACATTTATCAAGGTCAACTGTTTCCAATAGGGACAAAACATCTTCGTGTCTTCCAACTGCTTGATATTCACCAACAAGATAAATTATCCCAATAAAATCATTTTCATTTTCTTTAACCCTACGTTCAAGCAATCTAAGATAACTTTCTCTGCTTTTTGAAGCATCTCTATCGTGGTGTAAAACAATCTCATTTTGCAAATATAAAGTCGTTAAGCCAACACTTTTATCACAGCAAAGCATTTCGTGTATCGGGTATTTCCAATAATAATTACGGCCATGGATTTTATCATAATAAATAAAATGGTCTGGTCGTATATAATATGTATAAACACATCTGTTATGTACGCCTTCGACCCATTTTTCCCTCAATGGTTTTGCCCATCCTTCTTCAAAATATTCATCTAAATCAGTACAAACCAATATGTTACAGTCGTCAGGAATAAGTTTCATTGATTCGTTTCTTGCATCGCCAAATCCCCACGGTTCAATTATTTTTTGTTCAACTTTAACACCTAATTTTTTTAATTTTTCAACAGTATCATCGGTTGAACCTGTGTCAAGAACAACAATGCTATCAGCTTCTGACATACTCTTATACCATTGCTCAACAAACTTTGATTCATTTTTGCAAATAGCATAGACACATATTTTATTTTCCATTGTTATCAATATTAAACCTTTTATTGTAATTTACAATTTCTTCCTGACGGCATTTATCACATAATGTCATATACCATCCGTGTGTTGCTTTATTAGTAGCACCCTTTGCACCACAAAATTCACATGTATCATAACTTTTCTTCTCGATTTCCCATATTTTATCGCTAAAATCATCAGGATATCTGTTTAAGTATAAACATAATGTACCGAATTTTTCTTTTACCTGTGTAAACTTCACCTCTTCTTCGTCAGGATGTTCTTTGTTGTACTCATCCATTAAATCCTGTGCCTCCTTAATATAAGGAAACCACCCTTTACCACACTCATATCCAAATAATTCTATTGGCTCTTTTAGGTCTTTCATGATTCAAATTTTATTCATATGTATAAATGCCATTATATTCTTTGAAAAGTTTAATCAGTTCTTCATCGCTAAGTTTATCATAGTTTTCCCATTGTACATCTGTCTCTTCATCATAGTCGCCATCACAACCAAGTCCCCAATTCATTGCTGCTAATTTTCTAATGTCTTCGGCTGAAACCTCCCATTTTGAATCAAATGTAATTCCATGTTCATCGTGTTCAGCCCACATTTTATAACATTCTTTATCAAGGCCACCATCATATTTGGCCACAATTTCAAGTGTTTCAATAAGTTGTCTATAAGTCATAATTAATCAAAATTATATTTTTTTATTATTATACCATCTTTTGTTTCAAGAGACATTGTTTCAAATTCAATGTCAAGATATAAGTTAGTCTCAACTTCTTTACCCGTTTTTAAACTCTTCATCCATAGATATTTACCATCTCGGTCTAAAATTTCATAAGTCCCAATTATCTTGTATTGCTTAAATTTCCCGTGATAACAGCTACTATAATATTTTAAAATCAAACCGGTTTCAAATTTTTTATATTTGTTTTGAAATAATACAGTCGGTTTATCGAACAGAAACATTTCATAGAAAAGATATCCAAAACAGACAAATGAAACTACTATAATAAAAACTGTTAACACAATCTCCATGTTTTATCTCCTTCCTCTTGGCCCTTGATTTGTTGTGGGTCTATTAGTGCCACTCATTGAACCTGGTCTATTATTGCTATTAGGCCTAACTACAGCCTGTGAATTATGGCCATTATTGTGCCCATGGTTATTAGGCGTATTATTATAATGATGGCCTGAATTATTATGACCTGGGTTATGATGTCCAGGACCATTAGGCTGATTATTATGATTATAATGTGGTCTTGGTGATACATATGGTCTTGGACGATGATAATTATAATTCCATCCATAAGGCTTGTAATAATACCTTGGCACATTGTGATAGGTATATGGGTAATAATACGGTGTGGTTATATAAGTCCTTGTCGGCACCTCTCTATATACCACAACATCATCTGTTATGCATGAAGTAAGCATAAACATAAAAAACATAAAGTGAGTCATAAATATAAACTTTTTCATAATATTATATTTTTATTTTAAATATACAAAAAATAATTTTAAAAGATTTTATAGCCATGTTCTTCAAGCAATTTTATTGCTTTTTCTATTTCATATTGTTTAATACAAGCCTTTGCTTCTGCCAAATGTTTTTCTTCTTCGATTTTAAAATCAATTAATTCCTTCTCATTTAGGATTCTTTTTTTAGTCTCAGTTTCGGCTTCTTTTCTTTCATAGGAAAAATAGATTTTTGCTTGCTCATATTCATCAGGACCATTTGAATTATAATCATAATCTTGTGCCCAAAACACAATCCTTAGATTTTTAAAATCAATGCCTAATTCTTTTAATTCTTTTTCCTTTTTCTTATAATGTTCAGCAAGGTTTTCTAAATCTTGCAAATCAAAATCAACATAATTTGAATCATATTCAAAAATCGGGTCTTCTTCAATAGTGATATATTTAACATCTTCAATATGTTTTCCTTTGTATTCCATATTTTTATTAATTTAAATTTGTTCACTCTTATTTTTGAAAACCAATTGGTTTTGTTTTCGTATCAATCAACAATTCCTTAGAACAGAAATCTTCAAGCATTTCCTTGTTAGGCTTGTTTCCCCAAAGAATATTGTCAATATTTATCTTTTTAACAATGTTGTCTATTTGTCCGCCTGAAAAATCAAATTTAACCGCAATATCTTTTATTATACCATCAGATACATCACTTAATTTTGATTTCCAAATTTTTTCTTTGACTTCGATTGAAGGTTTGTCTAATTTAACTTTGAACAAAAACCTACGGTCAAAAGCATTATCAATATTGTTAATTAGATTTGTCGTTGCAATAAGAATCCCCTCGAAATTTTCTAATTCATCCAATAAAATGTTTTGAAGGGAATTTTCCATCTTATCAACACTTGCATTTGTACCAATATCAGTACGTTTTGAAATAATAGCATCAGCCTCATTTAAGAATAATATAGGGGTCTTTTTTGCCTTTTCCATGTACTCTCTGTACATATCAAAGACATTTTTCATATTCTTCTCACTTTCGCCTACCCAACACGAGCGTATTTCGTCAATATTAAGTTTCAATATATCTCGATTTGTCTTTTTGGCCAATTGTAAAACAGTTTCAGTCTTGCCTGTACCAGGACCACCATGTAGTATTAATGTTAGCCCCTTTTTATAACCTTTGTCATTTAATCTTTTTGTTACTTTTTTATAGTTCTTATCATCCAATAATTCAAATAATCTTTGAATGTCTTTATCGTTTTCTTTATTATAAAAGAGTTCCTTTTTCTTAATCTTCCTATTGCTGATATAAGAAACAGGACCATTGATTTCCTGATTGGCTTGCATTTCTTCATCAATGCCAAATAATTCCTTTATCGCCCATGGCTGAAGAGAAATTTCTATTTTATCTATTTGAGAGGCCTTTGTTATATTGAATAAGCCACAAGTTTCTAATGGTGATTTACCTTTGCTTTTTTTTAAATTGTTTAAACATCTTCTTATTTCGGCATTACAATAATATTGTCCTAATATATCAGATAATTTAAATTTCATTATATTGTTGTTATAAATGCCATCACTTAATCTTTTAAGACATCTAAGGACTAAAAAATCATTATTATTAATATAATCAATTATTTTCGAGGCAACTTTATTTTCTGGAAAACAAGCCTTTAAACAATCTTTATAATAAAGAAAATAAGAATCATCACTTACTGATACATAATCCTTAATAAAATCGCCCAAATCCATTAATTCATCATCTTGAAGAGTAGCAAAAAAAATATTATTTTCGTCATCATTTATAAAAGAAGAAAATGATTTTTCTTTAAGATATATCCGATAATAATTTTTAAATGTACTTTTTATATATTTTCTTATGGGATAAATAAAAATAAGCCGTCTTGCACATAAATCATCAATTTCAGCCTGCATTTCAAATAAGCCAATAATGTCCTTTTTACCGAAACCTTCTAATAGTGAATGGAAAGATATATAGTCCTTTGAGCAATATCGCCCAAAATCAGTGCTCATAAAATCATAATAAATTACCGACAATATACTTATCTCTTTTTCATTATTTATATTAAAAAAATCAGACAGCAATTGAAATGCTTCTTTAACTTTTTTTGATTTTTTTCCGTCATTTTTAATGTAATTGGAAATTGTTTGTATCGCTTTAAAAACTTCTAGTCTATTAATATTTTGTGCCATATTTTATTATTTTAAACTGTTAAACCTCTTCTATCTATTTCACTTTTCCAAATGGACTTTGACATTATTGAATTTTGCTTATCCTGTTTATAACACCAAAGTAATGCATCATTAGGTACATCCTTCAATGGTATTTCCATCCATGTCCAAAAATAGTTATACTCTTCTTTCGTGATTTTCATGTTTTAATTATTTATATATTTTCTTCATCAAATTCTATGCCAAACTAATTCAAATATACAAAAAAGTTTTTTTAAAAACTATTTATTATAAAATTAAATGTTATGGTAATAAATTGGTGCGGTTATGATTGGGACTGCAAAATGGAAGGTGGTAGGATAATACATCCTGACGAGCCTTATTATTGGCTTAGTGACACACCTGATGTCGTTAAAATAAACGAAAACAATGAAATTTCAATGTATTATAGGCCAAATCCCAAAGATGTTAAATATTGGGATGGAAAAATTTATCATCCTTCATTAGAAAGAGGTCTTATAAGGTCATTAACCTCATTTGATTATGGCACTTTCTCTGTAGAAGCATTAATGCCTAAAGGATTAAATGTAGGCGCTTCATTTTGGTTAAGCGGCGATGGCAATTGGCCACCTGAAATTGATATATGTGAAGCATGGTCAAAGAATAAAGACTATTGGGAAATATTCACAAAAGAATTCCCATGGATAAATCCATCATGGCTGACAACATCAAATGTCCATTATAATGATGAGGATTTAATACATAGGAATATTAAATCAAAAAATATTCCTTATTGTAAACAAAAACTAGACCCCACTGAAAATTGGATTAAATATGAGTGCATTTGGGAGCCTGATAAGATTACATTCAAGGCCAATGGAAAAGTAAATCGTACTGTGGGTAAAAAATATGCCCATATGTTAACGGAAAATCTTAGAACGCCTGAACACGGATATTTAATGGATGCTATAATTGATATTTATGTGGCTGACCCATCTAAAGTGCCAAATGAACTTTATACACCATTTAAGGTTCGAAATTTTGAATATAAACCATTATGAAAACAGAAAAGGCCCTGAGTTACTCAGAGCCTTTTTTTATGCCTTTTAAGCATTCTCTTCTTGTGAGGAATCAGCCTCTTCCATATCAACCTCACCATTATCGTGCTGTTTAGCTTCTAGTGAATAATGTCTTGCACTCTTTAATTTCCATGCCCTTGCAAATTGGTCATTTACAAGTCTGACAACAACACCCTCACGAGGAACTTTGTTTTTGCACATAGGTTCATCTTCCTCCATAAGGATAAGTTCCCTATCACCCTTCATTCTTGCAAGAATATTCTTGTTCCAATTTTCATCTTCTGGAACATCAGGGTACATATCACCGAAACGGCCTTGATAGATAATATCCAAGAAAAGGGTCTTATCGGCAAGTTCAGGGTGCTCTTCGACAAGTTTATGTGTCCATGCATCAACTTCTGCAAGTTCCCACTCTTTCTTATTACCATCAACATCAGTCTCGGTAATTCGATATGGCATAAATTTCCAATGGCCAGGTTTGCAGCCATAATCGTGCTGCTTTTGAATCATTTTAGTTGAATTCTCAAGATAACCTGCAATTTCGCCATATACGGTCATACCTTCAGATAGATAAGGTGAAAAATCTCTGTTTACACAACCCCATATATCAACGCCATAGAAACCACGTCTATCTTTATCCAAGTATTGATTCTTGATAACACTTCTTGAAGAATATATGTTACCATATTCAGTCATAGGTACTTTAAAACCAAAGAACTTTTTGATTTTCTCCCAAATTGAAAGTTTCCTATTAACAAGGATGTTAGACAATATCACACTCGTTCCATGAATTTTAGTGCTTATGGCAACAATATCATCAGGCTTGAACTCATTAATATGCTCTGGAAGCATTTTAGTAGAATAATGAAATTCAAATTGTCCATCAACAAGTCTATTGAATTTCTTCAATTTTCTCATTCTCCACTTCCATATTGATTTGCCCTTTGAATCATGGTTTTGATTTTGTCCTCGTCTTCCATTAATCATTGGTATATACTTATGGCAGAACTCCTTGTCATCAATATAGTCAAATTGTGTTCCCACAAGACTCTCCCAATCAGTATCTTTCAATGTCGGGTCATAGTTAACAAGTGAATCAACACCTGCAATAAATCCCATGGAATATTGTCCACGAAGTTTCAAAATACGAACACGTCCATGTTTATTGAAAAATCCACACATTGATTTAATCTTAGCTGACAACTCTTCAGCCTTTTGTGTGTCATTCTCATTATCAGCATTCTCCAATTCAATAAGGTATTCCTTTACAGAGTCAGCATTTGCATTACGCTCAAATTCTGAACGCTCAAACAAATTGTTTGCTGAAAGATACATCTCGCTAATAGCGGTTTCAACGGGGAAATAAACTACAATATCCCCCTCCTTGTAATCCTTGCCAATAACAATATCATAACCGTTTACCACGGTCTTAACAAGTTTATCAGCGCCCTCAATTGGGAATGTTTCACCAAGTCTACAAATACTGCAAAGGTAGTTTGGGTTACTTTCTTTGCTTAATACGAATCTTTTATTCATGTTTTTTAAATTTTAATTAATTTCTATTTCTTTTACGATAAACGAGCAAGAAAGCCCACCACTTTAGTCGTGGGATGAATTGCTCTATCCTAAATATACAATTTTTTTATTAAATAAATAAAATTTTTTATTAATTTCTTGACTTTTTTTAATAATTATACTATTTATAAGTGATGATACAGTACAGGACATATACATTAAGACTTTTCCCGAATGGTCAGCAGGAGCAGGAACTGAAAAACCTGTCCCTTGCAAGGAACCTTTTGTATAACCTGCTTATCGACATCGAAAACCAAACCTATGAAACAACAGGAAAGATAAAAACCGAATTTGACCTTGACAGAGATATAACCTTCCTCAGAAAAGAAAATCCCTTTTTAACTTGCCTTAACTCCAAGGCAAGCCAAAGGGTTGCCAAGGAAATCTATTCCTCATACAAGTCTTTTTTCACTTTGGTTAAAAAAGACCATACAGCGAAACCGCCCCATAAAATCAACGATGTTGACAAATTTCACACTGTTGTGTACAACCAATCGGGATGGAAATTCATAAATAACACCACATTGAAAGTAAATGGTATTGCCGTAACTTATAAAGGTATCCCGAATATTGACTACAAGTCTTTAACTGTCAAGGAAGTCAAACTGAAGATGGTCAACGGAAAATATCTGCTTGACTTAGGTGTAGCAAACCATGTTGACGAAGAAGAGGTGTTGACAACTGAAAACAAGGTACTTGCGATTGACCTTGGCATTAAAAACCTGTGCAACTGTGTCGATAATTTGGGCAATGTTGTCACGATACCGAACAAAGCAAGAAGGATAAACAAGTATTTCCGCAAGCAGATATCGTCAGTTCAGTCCAAAATGGATAAATGCACAAAGGGCAGCAGCCGTCACTGCAAGTTAAAGAAGGTGAAGAACAAACTGTATAAAAGGAAAAATGCACAGATAAAACAGACTCTGCATATTCAGAGCAAGAAATTGGTGAATATGAACTACAAGACAATTGTAGTTGGTGACTTGAGTGTGAAGACACTGATGGAGAAGAGAAGCAACAAGTTAACGAAGAATTCTCGCAACTTCAGTGAATCATCAATAGCCACATTTATGGAATATTTGTCATACAAATGTCAGAACAGCAATACTGAACTTATTTCCATTAACGAGAAATGGACAACACAACAAAACTGTCTGACCGGCAAATTGTTTGAGGAAAGGGTTGGACTGTCCGACAGGACGGTACAGATTTCCGATTCCATAGTAATAGACCGTGATTTAAACGCTGCGATTAACATATTGAAGCGATATGAACAAAATCACCTTGCGCTGCTGACAGCGCCACTTGATGTGTCAAGCGTGGTCAACAAGAATAACTTGTTGATAAATACAGGTTCTTAAGAAATTAAGAACCCCACGATTTCAATCGTGGGAGTATGTCAGTTATACAAAAACTGTGCCAAACTTTACTTTTTTATGAAAAAGTTGTCGTAAAATATTCCGTATGAACGAATTTTTTGCCAAATTCTTTCTTAAGGAAATCATCAAACTCTTTAAACATTTGTCTTGTTAATTCTGTAAGTACATCATCATTTCGTTCAGAAAATGTCTTAAAATTTTCTTTTTGATACGCATTATATACTTTATTAAGAGTCTCTGGAAGTTCTCCAAACTCGTAATCGCACGAAAAATAAGTGCATTCTCGTTTGCATGATGGTTGCAATTCATCACCACACACCCCAATAAATCTAATAAAGCTGGGCGCTGCCTGTGTTATTGGCGGTTTCCTTAAAGGATATTCTTCAAAATCAATTTTAATTTTATATCCTACGTCCGTTTTTCTCGGTCTATTTATGTTTGCCTTTAACGCTTCTACAAGTGCAGATAGTGACTCCTTGCACCGCATCATGCCTGCGCCAGTCAACTGATGCAACTCGTTTATCATGTCTTCACTAATGTTTGGTTCCATGTTCTGTTTTTTATTACAAATATACAAAATTATTTTTTAAAAACAAAAAAGGGACAATTTTAATAATTGCCCCACATATTTTTGATTAAAGTAATTTTATTTACTCCGACATTTTATCCACAAGTTCTGTCATTGCTTTCAGGCCCATGGCATCAAATGCTGTATTTCCACCACCGCCATTATTGCCTGTCATAACAATCTTTGGAAGTCTAATATCTTTCAAAGCCTGTGCAACACCAATCTTGGTTTCCTTTTCAATTGTTGCCTTTTCAATAGGAGTAAGACCTGCTGCAACAAGTGCTCTATTTGCTGCGGCCTTAGCCTCACCTTCAGCAATAACTCGTTTCTTATCGAACTCGGCCTTTTCTGCTGCAAGTCGTGAAACCTCTCGTTCCTGTTCAGCCTTAGTGACTTCGACAATCTTTATACGCTCTTGTTCCCACTTAGCCTTTTCTGTTGCTGCCTTACCTTCCTCAGCAATTTGGATGGTCTTTTGCATTGCTTCTATTGACCTTGTTTTTGAAGTTATAACAGCCAAATTAGCTTGCTTTTGAGCATCAATTTGGTCTTGTGTTGCAGCATCATACTTAATATCAGTAATTGACACCAAACCACAAGTAATACCATATTGGCTAAAGGGTGAAACCTCTTGTCTCTTATAACCACGAGGTGCCAAACTATCCTCTATAATTTGAGCAGTGGTTCTCATTTCCTTTTCACCTGTAATCTCGTTAAGCACCTCTGTCTTAACGGCCTTTGTCTTGTACACACCGTTATTCAATTGGTCTGTAATATAATCAATAAGGTCTGTACGAGTTTCAGATACTGATTGCAGTGATGACATAAGAGGGCCACACGCTGTTACAACTTTATAAAGTGTAGGTCTAACGATGTTGTTAATCAAAGCCTCTTCTGAACCGAAATCTCTCTGAATCTTTTCCATGTTTTGTTTGTCTGTCGGCAAAACTACACGGAATGAGCCAACTATCATACCACGTCCATTCGTTTGTTACCTTATGGGCTCTTTATCCCATAAATCTATGCCTTTTTTATCCGATTATTCTTTAGCATAGTCCAGAGTACATTTTCACCTTCACCATTATGTGTTAAGGGCAGGACACTCTTGGGAACATTATATTTATTCAGTTCCTACTCGTTACGATGACAACAAGCCTTTCGCAATCTTGTTGTTTATCTCGGTATTATCATTTCTAACTTCACCGATATTGCCCTGTGATAATCTTTATGATTTCTCGTAAAGACGACAATATTCTAAATATTTGTCATATTTTCTTTGTAAAAAAATTGTTGAATCTTTATTTATAAATAGCACGACATTAACAAAAAATCAATATGACACGGAAAATATTTTAGAATTTTTTATCATTAAACGTGACTGAAGCAGCTGGGTTCTTTCCTACAGCAACATAGCCAAATTCATTTTTCTCAATACCTGTAAACTCAACTTGAGAAGTCTTGCTATAGGACTCTACATTACCAAACATTTGCATTTGCAAACCGCCTTCGGTCCATACATGGTACTCACCTGTAATAGGCATTTGGCATACATAGTTCTTTGATTTGTCGGCATCTTCAAAAAGCGAACCGCAAATACAAATCATAATTATTGCGATTGCAACACTAACAATACCAATGATAACTTTTTTACTGATGGTCATTGGGCCATCTTCTTTTGAATTTTTAAACATGTTTTTTTAATTTTTAATTAATAATAAATTTATTTTTTAGTTTTTTTAAACGAAGTTTTTTCTTTAATATTCTTTTCACGTGTTTCAGTTTCATGACTTTCTTCATCAGCATAGTCCGAAACAGGTTTGTTCTTTTTTCCTTCATTAATTGGTGCAATCCAATAATAAAAAGGTATCAAACATCTCTTAAATGTTATTTTCCTATTGGTGAATTTGAACCAATCTGTTACACATTGAAATAAAAGCATTACATAGTAAATTGCCATTAACATGATGACAAGTGTTAAAATAAGTCTAATCCAAATCATATTCTAATCTTTATTTAATGTTTTATCTTTCTTTTTTAAAATTATCTTCAATTAAAATATACAAATTTTATTTTTAAAATTGTTCAATTTTTCCTAAATCATTAATTATAAATGCTTCAGCACTATCTAAACAAGCAAATGTATTTGCAAAAAAACCACCACTTCCGTGTTCCATTTGAGTATGCCCAAATATTTGATATACATCATATTCCTCTTCGTCTGAAAGTCTATGAAGCCAGCTATGAATATCAGCCCATACAAGAGAGCCATAATCATATGCTCCATATCCTCTATAAGCATCATACATTCCAAGTGAATTAATGACTTTAGGGTCTTCAGTAAAATAGGCATTATTAAAATAATCAACAACATTTTCTTCGGTTATGGAATCAAACTCATCGGGAAATGCATATTTCACATATCCTTTGTGTATTCCTGCATGACTAAAAATATAGTGCTTATCTTCAATGTATTCTTCATCTGCAAGTTGGAACAAATCCTTATTCTCAATAAATGTATTCCTAATCTTTTCAAAATTATAATAGTCAGTACGGCAATCACATATATCAAGGCCGAATCTATATCCCATATCATGATTACCAAGCAATAAAGTAATTCTGTCTTTGTTTTCTTTTTTCAAATTGATTATTTCATTAAAAACATCAATTGCTTGTTGTTGGTAATGATTATGGTCAAAGTCCCACGGATAAGGGTCAAGGTAATCGCCTAAGAAAACGATTCTCGCATCTGTATTTTCTAAAATCTCTTTTACCGGCTCACGCCAAAATTCCCTTCCGTGAACATCAGGAATGATTAATACTTTTATGCTTTTTTCCATTTTAAATTTCATTATTCAAATTATAAATTTCATTTCCGTCCTCATCTTCAATTTTAATACAGACCCAAGGAATGTTTCTTGCTACTATATGTTCGCCATACCATTTATTTGGCTCTTCTTCGTCTTTAGCGTATTCATAAATATTGAAGAAATGAGGGTCATCAGCAAACTCTATTACATAATCTTTACCATCAAACCATAAATGTTTTGTAAATCCTTGGTCACTAATACCAAATTCGTCTTCTTCACGTTCTTTATCCCATTTTAAGGCAAAAATATCATCAGTATTGCCTAATAATTCATTACCCAATTGATTTGCAGTAACTTTTACAACATTTACGTCTTTTTCATATCTAAACGCTAAATAATAAACATTCATTAATTTATAATAATACCTTTTTATTTTTCATATTTTTCTAAAACATCATACCAATCTGATGCGTTATTTATTAATTCTAAAAGTTCATCTTTTGTCACATTTTTTTCTTCGACAAAACTCTTATGATGGTTTGAACATTCCCTGCATTCTCCTTTATAATGTCTGCAATCTATAAGTTCGCCGCTAAGACCACATTGGTAATGCTGAATATAAACCTTTACTGTATCCATATTAAATTACAAACATTTTTCTTTTTTTTTTATTTTAAACATTTTCTTCTTCGTATAAATTTTCCAATTCTTCTTGAGAATGTATACCAAAAAATCCAGACGAATCAGGGTCACCACCATCACAAATAATATGACAATAAGATTCAACTTCATAATCAATACCATCTATAGTTTTTAACAATTTTAATGAACCAGTATCAGCAAATAAAGATGATACGGTTAAGTCACCCTTTTTAAAAAGATTATTAATAGCATTTAGGTGTTTAACAACCTTAATATCGTCTTTAGTAAGATGTTCTTTTGTTAATGGATATATCATAATTATATTTCATTATTTAAATTATAAATTTCATTACCGTTTTCGTCTTCTATTTTGAGGCAAATCCATGGAATATTTTCAGCAACTCTATTTTCACCATACCATGTTCCATCGTCTTCCTTATGATATTCATACAAATTCAAGAAATGTGGGTCATCTGAAAATTCAACGACATATCGTTCTCCATCAATATAAAAATGATTGGTATACCCTTGTTCACTTATTCCAAATTCAGTATCTTTGTGTTCATGGTTCCATTTCAAATCCATTATATTATCGGCATTGCCCAACAATTCATTGGCCAATTGATTGGCTGTGACCTTTAATACGATTACATCAGCCTTAAACTTAAATCCCAAATAATAAATGTTCATATACTATTTTTTTTTTTAACTGATTATTATTTTCTCATTATTAACATCAATATTTATCTCAGTGATATTAACTTCATAATTATCATAATCTGCTTGGCTAAGATTTGTTAAATGTGTTATTAATTCATCAAGTGTCATAATTTTAATTTATTTTTAATCTATTTTTTAAAATTTTTATGATTTCAGATTTTAATTTATTTTGGTCAAATTTATGATTTGGTAACATATAAGGCCTATCTTCAAGCATAACACTTTCCAATGTATTTTCTTTATTATAAAAGTCTTCGAACTTTGTACACCCTTCTTTTAATGTGACCACATATTCAATAAAATGTTCGTTTCTATCATTAAATTTCACATTTCTAATTGGTGCAAGCATAACAATGTTATCATATGTGTCAGTGGGTATTGTTATCGCAAGAGAACCACCATCCCTATATTGGTCAAGTTCGATATTCGGTATTTGTTTTTTTACCTCATCGAAGCACTCTTTTATTAAATAATATGCCTTGCCTCTTTTCATTTTATTAAAATTATAATTTAAATATACAAAAATAATTTTAATTTTTCAAAAAATCACATTCTAAAGCCTTGTTCTTTCATAAGCCATTCGTTATAATCATTGAATGTTGAAACGCCTGATTTATTGCGAATTTCGATAAAATATTTATAAATTGTTTCCAAATCAATTAAATTATAATTGGCAATTTTGGTATCAAGGCCAACATCAAGCCTTAATTCCTTTGAATTTGTATTAAAATCTTCGATAGTACCATGGCAATGCCCATGGAGGTGTACAGTACCATGTGGTCTTCTATTCCAAGTTAATAATGGATAATGGCATATTTCAACACAGAAGGTCTCATTTGGGTCAATAAATTTATATTGATTATTGGTAAATTTAACCTCTTTAATATCACCGACCCATTTGAAATAATTTTCAAGACCATTACAACTTTTGTCATGGTTTCCTCTGATAAGGTATTTATTACCCTTTAATCTTTTAAGAATTTGTTCGGTACGCTCTTTGTTACCAAGGCAAAAATCACCAAGAATATAGATGTTGTCACATTTTTTAACAGTATTATTCCATAATTGAATTAACCATTCATCGTGTTTTTCAATTGCTGCATCTTTATCCTGTCGCAACTCTTCTAATGTAATACCACAGGCTTCTCTTCTTTCTGGATGGAAATATAAGATGGAAGAATGACTGAAATGTAGCTACAGGTCAGAGGTGAAAAAAGTCTTTATCTTAGTACCTTTTTCCCTCTGACAAAATTCCTCCATATTTTTTTGTTTTTCATTCATTTATTTAATTTTTTAAAATTATATTTGTTTTAATTAATCAAGCAAGAAGTCCCCTTCCTTCAGGTGGGGATGAATTGCTCTATTCTAAATATACAATTTTTTTTGGTAATTATATACTTATTGGCACAAAGATTCACTTACATCTTTATTGTATTTAGTGAACTTGAAATAGTCATAAAATTCAGGTTGTCTCCAATAATTTATTGATTCAACAACCTCGTTTACATCATGCATCATTGTATCATAATCTTTGAATGGTTCTTCAGAATATATACCGATGCAGAACTGTGGAATCCTTTCAACATCAATTGTTTCGATTGTCACTTTCCATGTAGATTTTGCGGGAAGGTATCTTCTGTCCAATGCTCTTGCGATTACAGCCATCGAATATGGGTTGTCGGTATAAAGATACACAACATATCGTCTTTGAAGATGACCACAACATGATTCGAATGTGGTCACACCAGGCAACTCGTTCAATGCATCGCAAATCGGAATGCACTCTTTGTCCATGTATTCGTCGTACTTCATTATGTTTTTTGTTTTATCCATTATATTTTATAAATTTATTCCTATAAGCATCTGATTATGAATTCTCTAACTCTGTTAAGTACTTTGCCCAAAAGATTTTGGCCTTTCCAATTTTCTTCATTATCAATATCAGGATTCCTATAATCCATTTTAACACCCCATATACCATCATAATAGCTTCCTTCAACAAAAGTCTTATCTGATAAATCTGCTTTTGTTATTAATTTTCCCAATTCTGAATTTTGTGTAAATTTTGCCAAAACCACATTATACATAATGTCTTCACGGGCTTCAGCCCATATTTCATCATCATAATTTGCAACTTGTCTTCCAAGTGCTTTGGCTTCTTTTGGTGTATTGGCATTAAGTATTAATTCGGCTGTTTTATTATCCTTGAAAAACAATGCTTTCTCATACATAAAAGCCTGCTCAGAAGATTTAAACTCTTTACCCAAATAAGTGAATTTGCATGGGTAAAAATTTGAAAACTCAGAACCCCAAAAAGCCACATGCTTATCATAAACAATAAAACTATTCTTCATCTTTTTTCTCTTCTAATATGAAAAATATCTTTGTGCCAACTTCGTATATTTCTTTGATTTCAATTTCATCATTACTCCATCCAACAGTCAAATATGGGCCACCTTCAGTATCTACGGCTAATATTTTTTTTGTTGCAGAGTCGGTAGTTATATAGATTGGCATCCATGATTCTGCTGGTTTGAATATGTAATTAGGCTTTGTTGTTAAAACAAAATGATGTGTGTGCCCATAACGGTCACTTTTTACACTATACTCTTTTTTCATAACGATAATTTTTTATATATAGTTTTAATTTTGTTTTTGATTATTATTGGTTCTGAACACGCACAGGACGCACAGGGAAGCCGACACAACGATTCTCGCTGCGGATATAGACGTTCCCATTATTTTTAACATAAAGTTTATGAGCAAAACTATTATACTCACTATTGAGTGAACTTGACCAATAATAGCATACTCTTATCTTTTCAACATAAAGAACATCATTCTCACCAGCACAGCCAGCAAAAGGAACAAAAATACTATTACCATTACCGTTTTTACTAGTGAAACTCATACCAGATACACCGTTGACAGTAACGACTTCGTGAGTGGTATTGGCAGTCAATTCCTCTATATCAGCCAATGTAGGCATCTTCCAATCACTACCCCAATTAACATAGGCTGCGTCATCCTCGTTATCAAGGACTGTCTTGCCATCAGTTGAATTGTATTTGGTCATTTCAGAGCCATCAGCGTTGCTGTATTTGTAGTGTACACAATCAAATACCTTGTCAGTACCTACTTGTGCAGCGGTATATCCTTGAGTGTCACCCCATTGGAAGTACAAGCCAGCATCTTCGGGGTTTTCAGCACCTATATTGCAAGTAGCCCACAGTGTACCACTTGGCAATCCAAGGTCAACATATTCATGAGATGAGATTCCTATTCCTAAACCCGGACAATTTTCCTTTTCTTCTTCAATTGCATAATATGTATGTGGATAATCAGCCGTTATACGTCTGATATTTGTAACCTCATAACCATCATTCAATACATTAAAAGCATAAGCCAATTTTATTGCCTCTTCAATCGTTTCAGCAACAATCAGTTGCCCATCAATTTCAAAAATATCTGTATAATGATAATCCATAATTTAATTTTTTTTTAATTTATTTCTATTTTATAATATACAAAAATTATGCCAAATTTTCATATTCTTCAATTATTTTATTTTCAAAATCAAAGGGATTAAAACTTTTGTCAAAATCATTAACTTTTTTTCTATAGGCTTTTATGATTTCCCTATCATTCAATTCATTCTCGAAATGGAGTTTCTTTTGCTCGTCTAATTGATTAATAAGGGCCTTGTAGCCATTTATTTCTCTTTTTGATTTGTTGTATTTGTCAAGCAATTCAGCATATGTCATTTTTTGGTCAGCACCTTCGGCAAGAAGTTGTTTTTCCCTTTCCTGACGGAACTTATCTTTCCATGACAGCATATTGTAATAGAACTTTTCTCCAAGATTAAGGTCATCGTCTGAATATTTTACATTGTGCAATTTAGGCGCTTGCTTGGCAATCCGAAACCATGTAAAGTGGTATTCTCCGTCATCAGGAATAATATATATCAAGCCAGCGTATTCAGGTACTTCATCTACTGTGATAAGGCCCTCAGGAACCGCATAATAAAAGTAATTAGGCTTTTTGAAATTACTGACCAAATAATTCTTTTCGTACATTTTCTGGTATATCGGATTTAAAGTTTCAAATATTGGCAAATGTGTTTGTCCGCCCTCAAGTATGATATGTCTGTCCTTTTTCTTGAAGTCATTCTTGAAATCTGACCTGCTTATCTTAATCTCAAATTCATATATAAGTCCAGACCTTGTTTCAATCAGCTTGTCGGATTCCCAACTAAAAACATAAAGATTTTCGATGACATATTTCTTTGTGCTATCAGCAAAGAATCCGTCAAGTTTCTTTTGGATATACTCTTCCGTGAACTTAAAATTATTTTCCATCTCTATATTTTTTAAGTTCTTCTTTATACTCCACATCCAAAAAATGTCTCATTTTTGGGCATCTTCCATTATAACATATTTCACAATCGTGATGCCATCCTGAAGGAAGTGATGTCAAAGGAACTTTTTCTGTGCAAGAATTGCATGGATTATGCTCTTCGACCCATTTATCAAATGGTTTCATTCTTTCGATTTCTTGCTTTATTCTTTCATCCCTTTCGTCATTTTCCTTTATTATTTTTTCTCTTGTCTCCGCATTAAGTATGTGCTTTGGCGCAACACCCCACCATTTGCTTTCAAAATGCAAATTGTTTAAATCAAAATTTTTAGTTTTTTCTGACGGACCGTTTATGTACTTATTATATTCTGTCATATATGAAATGATTTCGTATATATGAAACATAAGCCCCTCACTATCAATTTGCTCATATACATCACCATCTTTATTTTCAGCATATACATCATACATTGGCTCGCTATAGCCAACATTTGTCACTTCGATTTTTATGTTTCTATCATACCCGAATGAACACAATAAAAGGGTCAAAACATCTTTTCCGCTCATTTTACTACAATATTTTTTAGTTTAACATTTTTTATTATTTCAACGCATTCGTCTCTTGTGATTTTTGGATTCATGAATGCGCATTCGAGCAAATGGTCAATTATTGTTTTTACTTCTTTACATGGGCCTATGCCACGAATTTCCATAATATCGTCACCATTGACGGGGAGTTTATACCCAATCATTTCATCAATATCAATTGTTTTGAGAAAATTAAATACACAGATTCCGTCTTTTAGTCTTGGGAATGATTTTGCAATTGCAACAATGTGGCTGAAATCTTCAATCGTGTTGCATTCATAAGCAATCTCACGGATTTTGCTTCCAAGTTTCCACTTACAAGCAAGTTCAAGAGGAAATGCTTTCATTGCATAGAAGTTTACTTTGTTAATAGTATCGTTTGAGTACTTGAATTCCTTTAGGAACTTATTTCTCTGCTTACTTTCACAATACCAATTCTGGACAAATGCACCAAGAACGGTTTCAAGGTCGTAGTTGTATTTTTCAACAATCTCCAATACAGATTCAAATGCACCTTCCTTTGCGGCCTCATTTCTTTCTCCGTTTTCATAAGTGAACAGGTACGGGGTAATAGTATCGAAAAAGCCAATGTCATTAAGATAGCTCAATCCAATATATGGATGGCCAGACATCAGAATCTTATTGAATTCATCGGTGATTCGTTCCTGAGAAATGATTTTAAGGCGTTCAATGTTCCTTTTCATTGATTCAAAAACATCATTATCAATAAGGAAACCAAGTTTTGCAGAAAACCTTGCGGCTCTTAATTGCCTTAATGGGTCCTCGGTGAAGATTAAATCAGGAGAAGAGCAAGTGTAGATAAGTCCTTTTTCAAGGTCATCAAAGCCTCTACCAGTCAAGTCAAGGTCTTCATCCTTTGAAATGTTGTGGTATAATGAGTTGATGGTAAAGTCCCTACGGAAACAATCGTCATTGATTGTTCCGAATGCAGTCTCAGGGTTACGGCTGTTCTTGTCCCTGTAGGTTTCCTTTCTTGTGTGTACGGTTTCAATTTCCTCGTCAGGAAATTCCTTGAGTTTGAACATGGCTGTGCCAAAGTTCTCGTACACAACTACGGAACCTTTAGTGTGTCCGTTAGATTCAAGCCACTTTGCGAAACGAATTCCACCATCCATAAGGTCAACAACAATATCAATATCCTTGATGGTATCTGAACCAAGATGCTTATCTCGCTCACAGCCTCCAACAGAAAATACATGGCCCTCATATTCAGTACCTTTGATAACTTCTTTTAAATAAGTTAAAATGTCGTAATAAGTCTTAATTTCCATTTTTCCAAGTTTTTAAATTTCCATGAACTTAATATACAAAAATTATGCCAAAGAAAAAAGAAAACACTTATTTTATTGTTAATTTTCAATGTCGTAACTATTTATAAAGAAATAAAGATAAAAGATTTTAATATGGCTACTTATTATTATTGGTTAGCGGCTGAATTACGTAATTATGGATATTATAGCAATGCATATTCAAACACAACTACCGAAGGGACATTTGACCCGTCTGACATAAATAATGTAAATTGGGGATGGTCTGGTGGCGGATATACATATGCATTAAATTCATTACATGGTTACTTTGATAGGAATCGTAGTTTTTCGGGAAATATGGCTGATAGTTATGCAAGCGTATTTCAAAGTGTAGCAGATAATGTAATTAAATTACGTAATCTTAGTGGCGCTTCTAAAATTAATTTATATTATAAAGCACGTTATACTGCATCAACGCCACAAGTCGGTAATCTTTCAAGCCAAAGTATTGTGGGCTATATTCCAATTGTCTTATCTACAACAACACATACTTCCCTTGAGACTTGGATTACTCTTTGGGGCCAATCATATACAAGTGAATCTGCATGTGTTAAGGATTATAACCAAGTATGCTCAGGAATAGGTATTACTAACACCAATAATTTTGTGCGAGAAAATGAAATAAGTGTAAAAGTTGTATATGATGGTCAACCAATACAAGGCGTAAAAGTTGCAATAGATAATCAAACAACAATTTTTCCACAATTAGAAGGAAGTAAACCAAAAACCTTATATACCGGCACTGACGGATTTATTTGCCTTTCTACAAGTTCTAATACTTCAACTACTGTCACAGGAACCTTACAGAGAAAAGGTTTTTTTAACGGAGCAACACAGGGCTTTACTGCAACTTTTAATACCCCACTAGTTGTAAATGCTACAACAGGCGAAACTGATGCTGAAACAGTTGCAGCAAGAACTTATAACAGTATAAACCATTCTTTAACTTCCAGTATGATTCCGGCAGTAAATAGTGATTATTATACAAATTTAAATCCTTATTTGCTCTTAAGTGGTAATACAAGACAAATGGCACCTTGTATAATTAACGATTCAGGTGGCTTTTTAACTGAAAAAAAATATAAAATATTAACATTTAACAACACAAAAGCAATAAGGCCAGGATATAAATATGAATTTAATGACCCTGAAATTGGAAAAATACAAGAACCAACTTACTACTGTTCTGCTGTAAGTATTAATTCATCCACCAAAGATTTCGCTAGTATAGACAATTTTAAAAGTGTCAATACATATGGGCTTCATCTACCAACTCTTACAAATAGCCAAAATTCTGATGTAGATGTTAATATATATGGTAATAATACTCTTATTAAAACTGTTAGTGTACCAGCCAATTCTTCAGCAGATACAACTGTAATTTTTACTATGAACTACACCGGTACTTTAACATTAAAAGTGTCAACAAATAGTATGGTTCAACAGGACGCAATAAACTTACTTAACGGATGGTATCATTATCAATATTATATGACTTCACCAATAAAATAACAAATTAAAATAAAAAACAATGAAAGAAACACTTGAAAATATAATACAAGATTTAAAGGAAGCATTAAGAAATTCCAAAGAGAATCGCGGTATTAGTAATACTGAAGGTTGCATAGAAGCTCAAGGTAAATTGCATACATATTATGTTGAATATAAGGTAACTGAATGTCCAAGTTGGTATTGTACAAGACGAGGCAATTATAGTTCAAATGATTACGCTTATCCGGCTGAATTTGAGTTGGATGATAGTGATTTTGATTTCGAAATAACAAAGATTTCTGTTGTAAATGAGGATGGCCCTTATGAAGACATAATATATGAAGACATAATAAATAAAATTGATGGTAAGACTTATGGTGAAATAGCAGATTTAATGGATTTTGACTTGGAATTTCTTGCTGGTGAACGTGATGAGTATAATAGTGACTATGATTTTGACCCTTATGACCGTGATGATGATGACTTATATGAAAATAAAAAAATTCATTTAACTGAAAATGATATTTATGATATGGTTAAAAAGGCTGTTAGACTAATTAAAGAAAATTCAAGAAAGATAAAATGATAATTAAAATTAAAAATAAAAAAAATACTTGAAAATATAATTAATCTTTTTAAAAAAAAAATTCAAAAGGAAAATGTTGACAATATGCAAGAAGAAGATAACACTTTAGAAAATAATGATAATAACAATGAAATTATGCCTGAAAGCACAAACAATATACCTGAAACTGTTATATATATAGACAATGGTCATGGAAATGATACCCCAGGTAAAAGAAGTCCTTATTCATCAAAAGGAATAAAACCTGAATTGGATTTTTATGAATACAAATGGAATAGAGAAATAGCCAATGAGATTTATAATAGCCTAAAAGGAATGGGTTATGATGTCAGATTACTTGTAACTGAAGATAACGATATCTCATTAAAAGAACGTGTGAACCGTGTAAACAAAATGTGTTCCCAAGTCGGTAAAGATAAGGTTATCTTAGTTTCAGTACATTCCAATGCTGCTGGTAGTGGAAGCGAATGGAAAGACGCAAGAGGATGGTCTGCATATACAACAAAAGGCACAACAAAAAGCGATAAATTGGCTGAATATTTATATGCTGAAGCCGAAAAGAACTTTAAGGGGTTAAAAATAAGGACCGACAAATCCGATGGTGATAAAGATTGGGAAAGCGATTTTTATATTTTAAAGAACACAAATTGCCCCGCTGTATTAACAGAAAATTTCTTCTATGACAATATTGAAGATTTAAAATACATACTTTCGGATGAGGGCCGTAAAATGGTAATCAAGACCCATGTCGATGGAATAATAAATTATTTAAATGCAATATAAAATGAAAAACAATAAAATGCAAATCACAGAGCAAGACATAAGGTACATGGTAAAACGTGCCGTTAAAATATTGAAAGAACAATATAGGGCTTCAAATGATAGTCCTGCTGTATATGTGGGTACTTATGGAAAGTATAATTCAGGTTCATTAAAAGGCGAATGGGTTAATCTTGATAATTTTGACTCAAGAGAAGAATTTCTTGAATATTGTAGAGAAACGCTTCATGCAGATGAAAGAGATGCCGAATTAATGTTCCAAGACTGGGAAAATATCCCTGAAGGATTTATTAGTGAAAGTTATATTTCAGACGAACTTTGGGATTTTATCAATATAGATGAAGATTATTCTATAAAAGAAGCCATTGCGGATTATTGTGACGATGCAAATGAAGCAATGAATATATTAAATAATCAAGATTATACCGTCCATTATAATTGTGATAGTGTTGAAGATGTTGTATATCAATATCTTGACGAATCAGGGCCTGAAAGCTTTAGTAATCTTGAATACTATTTTGATTATGAAAGATTTGGGCGTGAATGTTCATGGGATGGCCCATATAATGAAGACTCTGAAAGTATTTATCAAGAATTTGGCGTTGATGAAGATGATGACGAAGCCCTTGGTGAAGAAATAATTAACCAAATGTATGGTGATATTGAAAATGCGCCAAAAGAAACAATTGAAAATTATATCAATGTTAGAATGTTAGCCCAAGCGCTTGAAAGTGAACGAACATTTATAGAAGCCGACACAAGTAATGGAAGTGTCGTTATAGAACTTTATTAATAAAACCTAATAGATTGTCAAAAATAAAGGGTGACGATTTCGCCACCCTTTTTCATTTTTAAGCATTGCGTTTAACTGTAATAATCAACTGTCCGTGCCTAATTTCCGCATCAAGAGTATCAAGGTCAGCATCCTTCGGAAGCGTTCTTTTTATACTTGTGATATGTTCTGAATTGTCATCCTTGAATGAATATTTAACACTAAGATTGTTATTCTTATCAAGGTCAATCTTGACATTATCAGAGGTAGCCTTTAAACCGACAGCCATTGAGAATTCATAGCCATCATCTTTAGTTTTAAAACTATAATCTCCAATTGTTGATGGCATATAGAACTGGATTGGCTTTAATCCAAATACGGAAGCCAAATCATCTTCAAATTGCTCATCGTAACCATCAGGCATACTTTGGTGCCTTTCAAATAATTTCAATAAACTTTCTAACATATTTTATACTTTTTTTAAAATTATAATCTTGCTACTATACGTCCTCTTGTAAGGTCATAAGGAGAAATTTCAACACGGACCCTATCACCTTCCAATATTCGGATATAATTTTGTCTAATTTTTCCACTGATAACACATAAAAGTGTTATTTCAGCACTGTCGAGTTCAACTTTAAACATTGCATTTGGAAGTGCCTGTACGACAACACCTTCTTCTACAATTAAATCTTTCTTTGCCATATATTAAATAAGTGGTTTTTTAGAAGTTTCATAATCAGTCTCACCATAATGGAATATTTCCGCAAGTGTAATGGGCTTATTAAGTTTGGTTTCGATACCACGCTCTCTAAGAAGTGCTTCTGATTTATCAATAGCCAATTCCTTAAACTCATATTTAGCCATCAATCTACCCTTTCTTAAAAGTGCTGGGTCTATATTTTTCATATCTTCATTGAAAGTGCATATAAATTTAATTCCAAGGTCATCAGAAAGCAATCCATCTGTCATATTAAGCAGCAAGGAAACTGCTGATGCTGAACCACTTGCACGTCTATCTCTTATGGCGTTTTCACAATCCTCAAGCACAATAACATGGTTATTTAATGTTATAAGGAATGAGCCAAATGCAGGTTCACTCAAAATATTAATCATATGTGCAGGTACATAGACGAACTTCCTATTAGGATAAGAGTTGACAAGATGTTTAATATAAGAGGTTTTGCCCGTACCCTTTTCTCCATGAAGAATAACAAGGCCCGATTTATCGTCTTCTGCAATAAACTTGCTGATTTTTTCATCTTCGGTCTCAAAACCGTCATTATATAACTTATGTATATCGAAGTTCTGATATACCTTAACTTTTCCCTTGTCAAGATAAAATCCGGAAGAACTTTGACACAAACGCCAAATGTTATTTTCCTCTTCCTCAGGAGCAATATAAAACTGCAAAATGTGTTCAACAAAACTATTTAGCTCGTCAATATGCTTGTTATCAAACAAAATATAAGATTCAGTCACCGAAGTTTCAAATCTTGCATACAAATTACTTTTGTTAAGTATAATGCAAAAACCGAAATTTGTCTTATCATCTTTACTGCCAAGAATATTAGTAAAATAAGGAATAAATTCCATGTCCTCATCTTTTGGTGTATTTTCCAAGAGATATTTCGCTATTTCCTTGGTGTTAAATTTATAATCACCATTGGTTCTTGAATCATAATCAAACAGATAGCACCCAGGAAAACATCCATTCCTTGCATAAAACAAATTTTGTAATGAGATACCATCGACATCACCATATGTGCTTGATTTGTCAAATGGTAGATTAATGTTTTTAAAAATTTTGAATTCGTTAAACATAAATAATTATTTTTTATACTAATATACATTTTTTTTCTTAAATATACAATTTTTTTAAATTTTTTGTTTTGCAATCACCAAATTAACTTTTGTCTTGTCGCGTCTACATGGATTTTGAAATTTAGAAAAAAAATTTTGCTGTTTTATAAAATTAACTTCAATATAAGTATACATTCTTGGTGTACGACAATGCTTATATTTAAAACCTTTTTCACCATAAACAAAAAATAAATCGTCAAGTAATCCTATTTCCTTCATCGTTTTTTATTATGTCATTATTTGTTTCCATTATTGATTTTTATTAATTTATTATTAAAATGTGCTAATTGGTCTTCAAAGTAAAATATAAGGTCATTATCCTCAATTGCAAGATTTTTCCATAATTTATATATCTGTGGATAAAATGTTGTTGAAGCCTTTTTGAGAACTTTCTCATTGGTAATTAAATTCTCACGGACAAATGCATCAACATTATTACCATTTATATTAACTATTGGTAATTTTGTAACCTTAATGTATTCAGCACGAACTTCAATGTTAAGTTCATTTAAAACTCTTTCCTCAATTTTTTCACAAAATTCTTTTAGTTTATCGGGATATATCCATGTATCAGACTGCTTATATACAAGTTCATCACTATTTTGGGAATATAAATATAATTTAAAGTCAAATGGTAATATTTCATCAGCAATTGGCATTATCTTTCCCATTATATATTTTTCAACTGTTATAGTTCGGCCAGGATTCATCTTGCCAAATATAACCTGTCTTAGGTATTTGCTTCCCTTTATATAATCATCACCATCATACTTTTCAATAAAATGGTCATAATCTTCATCATCAAGCACACCAACATACTTCAATGCCTGAAAATTTGCTTTCTTTAAATCAATTGAAACAAAAAGACAACCATCAGTCTCATTGGTATAACAACTATGCTCACCAACAACAGAAGATACTTTATATTGAGATAAATCACAATTATTAAACTCCTTATACTTATCTGTTTCAATAACCCCATAAATGGCATTATCTCTTACTGAAGCGCAATATTCAAGCCACTTCTCAACATTGCCATCATATTTCTCGTCAATCATTGTTTTTAAATTCTCCCATTTATCTTTTGGGAAAAAATCATAAAGATTTGAATAATAATTGAAAATTTTTTCATCAAATACATTGATGGGTAGATTATAATCCTTAACGAATCTTTGTCTTAACTTATTGTTTTCCATTGTTTTTAAATTTTTTGTGCTTCGCAGAAATCATTAACAAATTCGTGAAAACTATCATATCTTTTCATATCGTCACAACCGCTATTTTTAAGCATATTTATAACGGTTTTGTTTTTATTATATGGCGCATTAATTAAAATAGCGTGTGTAGCATTGGAATCAATAAAATTCCAATCATTGTCGTCAATCAAATAATCACACAACAGTCTTGTTTTATCTTTTATAAACATAATCCCGTCATATTCTATCCCGTTGTTTTCAAGCCAACATAGAGTTTCCATCTTGTTTTTAAACGATTTTTGATATGTTATAATAATAACATTTGCATATTCTCTAAGTTTCTTAATATCATCAGCTACATTTGGAAATGGGCTTGCATTTAAGAATATTTCTTTGGAATGGTCCTGAAAAAACCATTCGCTTGCTGTTTTTCCTGTGGTTGTTTCTATGGATGGAAATGTTACCTCTGTCCGATAATCTTTTATATCGTCAACAGTCATAGAACTATTAAACTCCTTGTTATACAAGTCAACCATGATTTGAAGATTATCCCTCAAAACTCCGTCAACATCAATACCAATAGTCAAATTTTTAAACATCGCTTAATTTTTAAATGTCCTTTTTTAATATACGAAAAAAATCTGAAAAATTCAAAACTTCATACTATTTATATGAAAAATAAGATGAATAAAATTCAAAATATGAATAGAAAACAAGTTATTAGACTTACAGAAAGCCAATTACACCAAATCGTCAATGAATCTGTGAAAAAAGTGCTGAGAGAAAACAAATACAATCACATAGATAATTTTTGCTCTCAAATTATAAATGGCGATTACGATGCAGAAATATGTGAATTTGGCGACAGTGGTATGGGTTGGTTTTCTGACTTAGAAGCTTCATATGGTTATGACAAATATGCGTGGACTAAAATTTACAACGCCATATCTAATAGATTTTCGATTCTCGAAAAAGAATATGAAATTAGACATCCTAAAGATAGTTCCGTTGATTTTACTCAAGATTATCGTAAAAAAGCAAAACAATATGTACAGGATGTTGATGTAGACGACCCATTCACATTACTAAAACAGAAATTTGATAAACAATGGAAACGCCAAAAAGAGGCTGCAAAATACGGAAAGCAAGCAGATTCTCGTCTTTTACATCGTAAAGGAAGTGCAAACCGTGAGCTTATGGATATGGGTATTTAAGCCGCTCTGCACAACACAAACACCCTATTCGGTTTGACCAAGCCGATTGAAGTTTCAAACATACGCTGAAAGCGTTCCGATTGGGACGCTTTTCTTTTTTTATGTTAAGTGATATAGAATTGCTCAAACAAAAGCATTAGCCAAACTATTTATAAATGGAATAATTTTTAATTTAAATACGGTAATGCATCAAAACATTAAAAATAAATATGACAAGCAATTAGACTCTAAGTTATACAATCAGCATTATTATGATTTTATGATTTACAAAGGTGAGACATTTTGTGGGTGTAGTGGGGATTTAAATGACATGGTAATTGCCGATTTTTCCGACTTTTCATTTGATGATGGTAAATGGTATTCATCTATAGAGTGGAGTGGTTCAACAAACAATGGTGTTGAAATGAATAATATTGGTATGACGGGCATTGATAATGGTTTTATTCATTTTGACAAGGACCGCATAACAGATGATGATTTTCTCAATATATTTCTTAAATCAACATATAAAATTGAATCAGGTGATACAAGAATGTTTTTATCGCCGATTGAAAGCAATACTAAGCTATATTCTTATGATACTGAATTAGTTACTGATGGTGATAAGAAATATATGTCATTTAAAGGTGGCTTTTATCAAGGCTTTTTCAAACTTCATGGATATGATTATCAAGTATTTCCTGATAAGATTGTCAATGATATTGTTTTGCATTTTGATTTAAGGCCAAGAAGTGATTATGAAATTGCTGAAAACTCGGTAAACAATACACATACAGATAACTCAGGTATTTTCTTCTATCTCGGTACAAGAGCTGAAAATAAATTTTGGAAGTTATACTCAGGCGAAGAAACTTTACCATTACCGCCTAAAGATGAAAATTATTTTGACGATGGCTATTACAACAATGATGCTGAAAGTTGTTCTACAATAACCCCGCCATATACCGACTCTGATGGTAATCCAATAGATGAGCAAACGGAATATATTATCAATGATTCAGATAATAAGTTTCTAATGTTTAACCGTACCAAAACAGGCTTTACTGTTAATAATTGGATTGAAGGTACAAGAATACGAGTTAAGGGGAAAAAGAGAAAAAATATTAATTATTTTCCATGGCTTAACAGGACCGAAACAGGTTTTACAATTAATAATATTGACGAATTAATTGAAAACATAGATGAACTGGAGGGTAAAACCGAAGAAGAAATCATGGAAGAAATCGTTAATAACATATTGAAAGATGTTAAAAACAATGTTTTTGCTTTAAGGGTAACACCTGAAGGTGCCATAGGATATAAATATGGCGTATTGGACTGTGATGCCGAAAACCATTATAGTGTAATTGAAGAGTATTCCAAACCAGGAATGATAAAAGACAATGAATGGAATTCAATCAATGTTAGATTCTTAATTATAAACCCAACCGATAACAAATGCGACAACAGAACAAGAAAAATGAGAATAATGATATATGTCAACGGCTTTTTGAAATTCATAAGCAGAGAACTCAATGCGCTTTCATTTAAAGAACTTGATGAAATCAGTCAAAAGCAAGAAGGTGTTCCATATAACATATCTCTCGGCGGTGGTTCTATCGGCTTATTAGAGTATTTATTCTCACTTGAAGGACCTGAAGTAAGAAATCCATGGCCTATTGAACAAGATTTTTGTGGAACATTTATCGGTGATATTAAATCATTTAAAATATACTCAGGAGTTATTAATTATTGTGCAATAAAAAACTATTTATCATAAATAAAGAATAACAAACATGAATACAACAATATTAACAAGCGGTGTAACTTATTATGATTTGCCTGAAAGTATAATATATCCAGGTGATATAAATAAAAATTGTGCTTTAAAAGCCAAAGAAATTGATTTAAACTTTAATACACTTAGAGGCTATGATATTCTTTCTTTTGACTTGGAAGGCAATAAATTGATTTTAAAACGCTTAAATGGTGAAGATTTTATTATAAATTTAAATTTAACAAATCCCGATACATTAAAATTTGAATATGACCCTTCAAATGGTGAAATCACAATTACATATCCCGATGGAGAACAAACAACTGTTTCAGGATTTACAACATCTTTATATACTGATAATACGCTTAAAGGTGATGGCACAATAAATAATCCTTTGGGCTTGAATAATACAGAAAAAACAGGCGTTTATGCCCCTGCGGATGATTATTTGGATTTGACAGAAGGTGGTGAACTCCCTATTAATCCTCAAATTGGATATAGAGCTTTAACTAAAGTAGAAGAAACATTGCCGCCTCCTATTGGCGAATTTACTGGTAATTTATACCAATTCGCCGCAATTAAACCAATAAAGACTTATTTGTCTGAGATTGAAAGCGAATGGCACATTCCAACAAAAGAAGAATGGGATACCTTGTTAAATAGTTTTGAAACTGAAGAACATAAAAACCATGATTCTGACGAACTTAATGAATTTTTAGGATATTCTGCCGGCCAAATATTAAAATCAGAACAATATTGGCTTTATAATGATAATGCAATAACAGAAGACGGCACTTGCGGTTTTGATGAAGTCGATTTTAATGTACTTCCATGTGGCTATTATTTAAGAAGTGGCAATAGTTACTTTATACGTAGACGAAATGAAGAGGCTTATTTTTGGACTTCTACTGAAAAAACACCTGATTCTCAATATATAAAATACTTTTCATACAATAAAAATGGCGTTGCACAAAAATTACAAGAATCAAATCAATTTTATTCAATAAGATTAGTAAAAGATTATAATGATAATTTTAATCCTATTGAAAACATTTTAGGAACTGATTATACGACAAAAATATTCGGTAATAAAGTTTGGATGTTAACTAATTTAGCCGTAGGCGAAGATGTAATACCAGGCTTACGTAAAGAGGATACTTCCAGTAGACGTAAAAATTATACAATTTCTGAACCATTTGAAGAAAGTCCTGAAAAAGAAATTAAATTCTATATAAATGAATGGGACGGCAATGAATGGATTAGAAAAGAACTTGTTGATGGTGATTCAATAATTATAAGAAATTACAATCAAGGTATTGAAGATTACTATATATTATGGACAATTAAGAATAATGAATTATGCTCAATTTCTAAAAAAGCAATTAATGGTATCGTTGAAGGTAATGAAAGTGGCGTTAAAATTATTGAAAATCAACTTGATTTCGAAGACTTATATATTAATTGTGGAACATGGGATATTTAAAAAGGGAGTTAAATACTCCCTTTTCTTATCTAACACATTCATATATTGTTAGTAATGTATCATCACTTAAATTACGAATAAAAACATCATAATAATTTGCCATCCATGAAAATTGGTCCTCGCACTCACTTGCTTCAACCCATCCTGTTTTATCTGACACAAAAGCATAGCCCCAAAAAGCCGTATTACTCGTTACATAGTTTTCTTTTGTTTCAAATTTTTTGAAATAGGCTTTTTTGTCAGCCATATTATCAAAAATTTTCTGTTCTTCTTCATTTTGGGGTTTTGAATCATTCATCACCATATCCCATGCTCTTTCATAAATGTATCCGTTTGCCAAATGAATTTTTTCCCAATCAATATCACCTTTTTTGGCTGAAAATATTTCCCTACCGTCTTTTGTTAAAAAAGGTACGCTAAAAATTTTACCGATATTGCAATATGTAAATTTGCCGTCTTTGTTTACATCAGATATTGCATTTCCTGTTTTTGGGTCAATTGTCATATCTTCTGTTATATCATAATAGAAATCATCGTTTGACATTTCCTTTAAATCCAGAATGCTATTATTAATATATTCTTTCTCAGTTTCATTATCTGTTTTTTCTAACATGGCTTGATAATTTGCAATATATTCCTGCCTTAATTTTTCAGCGTCTGCATACCTATAAACCACATAGGGCTCAACTTTTCTGTTTTTGTTATAATATTCCATTAATTCTGATGAATTATCACCTGCTGCTATACAGACAAAATGCCTGTAATCATCACCGTTCATCATAGTCTAAACATTTTCCTCATTATTATTTTCCGAAACCATTTGGGGGTAATCACCATTATTTTGCTTATATATTTTAAGTATTGATTGCAATGCTTTTTTTCTTGAGTTATGTTCACCCATGGATTTTCTATTTACGCCATAGTATAATAGGAATAAATCTTTATATGTTAATTTTTTCCACCATCGGCCCAAGAAAAAGCATACAACCTTATAAAAGAAATTATGCCCCTTTATTTTGGTTACTTTTTCATCCATCCACTCAACATTTTCTTTATCATTTTCCATGTTACAATGCAATTACAACACCCCACATTATTGATAATATGATAACCAAAATATATCTTACATTATCACTACCATCAACAACCTTGTCTTTTTCGATTTTAAAATTGGGGTTTATTACGCTTGTTATACAACTTAATATAAATGCACATGTGCAAAATAAAGCGATTGCAGAGCATAAAAATTTAATAATTCCAATTACCCAGACCATTATCCAATCAATTTATTAACACGATTATATACATCATCCAATGACACAAGACCTGTACTGACATCAACGATTTCTTTGTTCTTGAAATAAGCCATACATGGAATATTTGATACGCCATACATTTCAGCCAATTGTTCACAATCTTCATTTTCACTGATTTCAACCTCACCAAACAGCACATTACCAATCTTCTCGTTATCAAGATTTTGCAAACGTTGGCCTAATAGTTTACACGGCTGACACCAATCGGCTGAAAATTTCACACAAACATTTTCATTCTCTGTGAGAAATTTATTAAATTCTTCAATACTACTAATTTTCCTAATACTAAACATAATAATTTATTTTAATTTAATTATTTATAAAAAAAAGGCCATGTTAATGGCCTTTATGCTTGAATTCAATATTTTTCCATTTTAAAATGGAAGTTCATCCTCGCTATCTGTCGGAAGTGTTTCCTCAACTACAGGCGATGCTTGACTCATCAATGCTTCTGATTTTGTCCCACCTGTTATTGTTGAAACTGTTTCAATTGATTCAGTGCTTACTGTTGAGGTGTTTTGGGTTTGCTCTTCACTCTTGCCAAGGAACATAAACTCAATCTTATCTGCTGTAACATATTGGTTAACCCATACCTTACCGTCTTTAACCTTAACCTCGGTATTCAATGTACCTACGATTTGAACCGGTGTACCCTTTTTCAAAGAATTAACTTTGTTCTCGATAATAAACGGGTCATAACTTGTCACATCAAACCACTCGGTTTTTTCTTGTCCATTCACAAATGAATTGTTAGCAACACTAAATCTCACAAAAGGCTTACCACCCTTAGTTGACATTACCTCCGCACCTTTAGCACCAATGCGGCCATCAAAAATAATAAGTTTCATGTTTTATAAATTTTAATTAATTACCAAATTTAAAATAAATATACAATTATATTTTTTTATAAGCAAATATTTTGCAATATTTTATCCTTCTTTATTATTACTCCAAAGTGTTTTTGTCTTTAATGGAACTAAATATTTCCATCCTGTAACTCTTTCGGCATTAACCAATTCATCAAAATCTTTCTGATAATCAGGCGGTAACATACCACCGTCCAAATAATAAACGCCATTTGTCTTTTGGACTTGTCTTCCTTTCTTGATAGTACCGCCACCTTGCAACGGTATGTCTTTTATTATTTCATAAATTTCTGTATACATAATTTTTATTTTTAAATAATTATTTTTGTGCTTTCAATTTTTCTAACAATGTATCATATTCCTCTTGACATTGGATGATTTGGCTTTGAAGTTTTGATAATTTTTCAAGGTCATCCTTTAAAAATGGCCTATAACCACACATATAATGTTCCAATGTGATATTACTCAAATCATATTCATATGCTAATAGGCTATAGTCATACCATTCAAACAGATTATTTTCGCCGACATTATTATTTATGGCATAAACAATATCCATAAAACCAAAATAATAATCATTTATGTAAAATACATTTCCTTGCCAAAATGTTGAAGAAGCCTCTTCTCCAAAATACTTTTTAACAAAAAGCAATGAGTACTTTTCTTTTAATGTGTCAAACTCTTTAATAAGTGAATTATCATTCACGACACTATCTAACCATTGGCCAAAATTAGTTTCCATATTCTTGTATTATTGTTTCTCCTAACGGATTATTTTTATGTTCATTATAATTTTTATTTGCAAGCCATTTGCTTGAATTTGCATAACAGTATTCACATCCATGGGGACAAGTGTTATATTGGCCGATATCTTTACTTACAATACAGCCGCACAAAATACGCTGCCCTTTATCCTTGTTATTCTTATTAAATACTGCATACAGTGTATCATTAAGTATAAGAGAGCCTTCAGGTACATCTTCTTTTCCAAATAAGGTATCGTCAGTTTCTTTTATTTCAACACCAAGAAAATCCATCAATTCCTTATCATTATATGATATTTGAGTAATCAGTCTATCATCAACACAATGATTATGTTGAATATCATATTTTTCTAAATCAATCTTCTCGCCACAAGTTGCTATCTCATAATTCCATTTTTTATTTAATTTGGCTAACTTTTGGGCGAACTCATCCATTTGTTCCTCTGTCCACTCTTGATAATTTATCCTATTACTCTCAAGATTTGCCTTAACCTTTTTATAAGCTGCAATATCGGCAAAACTAAACACAAGTTTCTTGGTATAGCCATATAATTGGTTGCCGATGTTCTTTATTTTATTGATTAAATCATCAATTGAAATTTTATCAGTAAGTATCAATGGGTCAAAACGCCATATCACACTGCCTTTGCCTAATTTATCAACAAGTGCCTTAAATGTTTCAATTCTTTCACTCAATGGCGGAACACCTTTTTCAAGACCTTCGTTTTCATAATCATTCAAAGTATATTGAATATAACAGCCAATACCATGTTCCTTTAACTCATCAATATGCTTAATCAATGGTTTTGGATTCTTCGACCAAAATACGATAAACTTACATTTGTTATATGAAATATAAGATTTCTCCTTGGTAAATGGATTAATCCATGCTGAATATCCAACTTTTAACCTATGGAAAAACCAATCAGAATAAAATGCAGGAATATCAGTACTTCTGCTTGCTGATATAATCATTGGGGCCTGTGCTTCTACATTTATCCCATCTTCTTTTGTTATTGTTTCTTTAAACCATTTCATAATCAATAATCTTTAAAATGTTTTATTATCGGACCATAGTCATCATCATCAGTATCTTCAATGTCTTTAAAGTGTTTTACTATCGGACCATAATCTTCATCGTTTATGTCATCACTATGATGCATTAGACTAAATTCATAATCTTTCATCGAATCATAATCTTCAGTTTGAAAGTGTTTCATGTTCTATTTTTTTTTGAATTATTTTATCTAATACGGATAGTTGTCTAATTTCTTCAGTCATGTTCGCATATATTTGAGCCTTAGCTTTATTAATATATTCTATATTTGGAGTAACAATAGAAGTTAATATTTCTTTTACAAAGGTCTCAAAACTTTCTTTTGTATTATCATATTTATAATCACGGAATTGTATGCAATCATAAAAATCATCACTTTCTGAAGGGCTGTTTTTAGGAAAAACAAATAATGTATAGCCACAAGTATTCATATCTTCATCTTCTTCTTTATCCACATCCATACTGAATTCAACTATTGTAGCATCCGTCATTCTAGATTTTTCCCCATACTTTTCAAGGACAATGTTGTATTTTTGTTTATTTATTTGATATGGTACATCAAAATAAAAATCCGTATCCAAAATTTGTTCTAATGTATCATTTATATAACTTCCTGTTCCACTATTATAATGCATAACCTTATAATTTATTATTTTTATTTTCTTAATCGTCTTCATTATTTTCAAAAACATGAACAACTTTTAATTTTTTAGAAGCATAACCTTCACGGCCATCAGAATGAATACCGTGATAGTAATAAGTCCCTTTTGGTATAATACACCTAACAACTCTTTGCATTGAATTAAGCGAATATTTATTAATTTCAATTTCTTTATCATAACTGTGAAAATATCCAAATTTTATTTCATCATCATAATAACTAGGTTTGGCTCTTTCTGCTTCATATAATGTACCAACTTCCCATTTATGTTTTCCATAAATTGAATACAAATCACCGTTAATACAATTCAATATCTTGTAGCACACAATATCCTTTGTGGCTTTTTTCCTACTTTGGCAACTGTATAAACACATAATAATTTGAAATTTCATTCTAATTGTTTACATTCTTCCTCACTATACATGGAATGAAGTTTATTTATCCACCATTTTGTTTTAACTTTAACTGAGGGCCTTCTTTGGCCTTTAAGAAGTGTACTGCGTTTAAACACAACACCTTCTTTGACATTAGGATATTTGCAATCTTCCTTAGTCCAGTCATTATTTTGTATATCTAAAATTATATTGTTATCAAGTGGGCCTTTATATATAAGTTCAGGTATTTCTATTGAAGTATCTCTAAATATCTTTTCATATTCTTTTGGCTCAATATATCCTTTCTTTTTAAGAAAAACATCAATCAATGCAAGATGCATCTCATCGCCTTCTTGATGTTTACCCGCAAATGAATTTTCTCCATACCATTCAAAGAAAAAAACTATTTCTTCTATTCCATTAAAAACATCGCCTTTTTTAGAATTCTGTGCAACTTTGATAGAAAGAATGTCTTCATAACCTTTATTAAGAAAATATCTTACAGCATCGCCAAGTTGTTCACTACGTTCATCTACTGTAACAGTTCTGCTTCCGAATGGACCAAATTTATCTGTTTTTGGCTTATATACAACACAAAAATTTTGCCCATCTAATTTATTGTAACCCCAAACAGTGTCACCTTTAAGTGCACCATCATCTTGAATTCTTGGTATACTATCGTAATGTTTCATAAAATTTATTTTGTTTTAAAAATAATTTCCCATGGTTCGTTATTTTCTTCCCACAAAAAGGCATAATCATACCAAAATCTGTCATTTATAACATATATTGGTCCTGATGCTCCTTTATGTTTGACAATACAATAGTATGATGAAATTAAAACATCATTGGAATTTTGTTTTTGCGATTTGCACAATAAACATTCCTCATATTCAATAAGATTTTCTGTCAAAAACTTATGTAATTTTTCCTCTGATTCTATCATGTTCTAATTTTTATTAAATATACAAAAAAAGTTTGTATTATAAAAGTCCTTCTTCTATTATTTTCTTTGAAGAAGGGATATTTAATGCTTGCCTTATTCTATTTGCTATTGATTCTATTTTTACTTTTTCATATGTTCCATCAGGTCTGACCCAAATAAGTCGTCTCCCTATAACATTATAGCCAAGATTTTCTAATGGTACTTGATAACACCCAAGTTGTAAAGTATAATAAGAGACATTCTGGTCTAACATATCTTGAAATGGCCACAATAAAGTTTGACCACGATAATTTTTATATAGGTCTTCATTTGTGTTATGTGTAATCATCATGTGTTTACCAAATAAAAATGTATGTAAATCACTATCTACTTGAATACATTTTGTCGGTATTGTTTCTACCTCTTCTATTTTTGTTATATTTATATAAGTATCATGATTTTTTTTAGAATGTCCTATTTCAAATTTTCTAATTAAAAATGGATATTCTTTTGATGAAAATGTGACATCAAAACCATTAATAATCTTATCATTACAATATTTTTTACATTTTATAACACTGCACTTTATGCCTAAAGAAGAAAGAAGTTCAAGAGTAAAATTCATTTGATATTCTCTTGTTGTTGCTAAAACAAATCGTTTTCTTTTTTTATTGTAATAACCATCTGTATCCATTAATCCTCTTAAAACCTCTAATTTGGTTTTTTTAGATGATGTTAAATATTCAAATGGTATGTGTTTGTTATTTAGTAAATTATATTGTTTTAATTGTGTAGCAAGCCCAAAAATTGTTCTACTTTTTGCTTTGCCCGCACCACCCTGAGAAACATCAGGCCCAATTTTATAACCTCGTTTTTCAATTTCTTTAAATATTTCATCATACATATTTGTAATCATGCCACAGGATGAATGCCCATCACCCAACCAAACGCCCAAAACATACGGGTCTATATTTATATTATTATCATTTCCATCAATACCATTGAATTGTTTTATTTTGGGAATTTTAATTGTATTTTTTCTATTTGGATTTTTTTGCATAAATTCAAGAATTTCTTCTGTTGTCATAATTGTTTTCGTTGTCTTTCTACAATTCGAGAAAAAAATTTCCCAATTATGTTCATAATCAGAAATAACAGTTTCTCCATTGTTAAAATATAATTTATAACATTTTTTATGATGAATATCAGAAGTATGTATCACCTTTGTTTCATTACCATCACCATCATAAACCACATCACCAATATTAATATTCTCCATTGTTTTCCATCCATATTTTGTTAATATTGGGGTATTAATATCAAGCCCTTTATAATCAAATATAACCAAACCGTTTTTAGGCGATTCTGGATACTCAACATAATAAAACAATATATCAAAAGTACCTGCATATTGTGTTCCATTCCGATTAAATACCTTTGTTTCAGCAAGCACAGGGACAAAATTCTCAGGTAAATCATCCCAAAATTTTACAATTGCTTCTTCCTGTGGATTAGATGGATGAGGCCCATTTTCATCAAACTGTGTTTTACAGTCAGGTAATATTTCTTCAGGATGACCAGTCATATAATAAAACATACTCTCGCCGAATGCATGGACATTAGTACCGAATTCACAAGCATGGTCTGATTTAACTTTCCACTGTGCAAGTATTTCTTCTTTGGACATACCATAATACTTATATGAAGGGTCTTGGTCTCTTTTCCATTTATTTACACAATTTTCAGCCATTTGCTCACTATCTATGGGCTTATATTTGTGCGTTACTTCCGATACCGATATATATTCAACCCCATCTAAATAATATTTATGAGGCCCCTCTTCAAATACTAATTTATTGGTATATGTTTCAATTATCTTTTCTCTAATCTTTTGTATTTCAGGTAAATTATAATATTTTTCCCATTTCATGTCTGTAAAGTATTTGTTCTTGTTGGAGGCATTTTATCCCAGTCGTATTCTTTTAAACCATCGAGTCCTTTAACAGTGGCATATCTTCCATTTGCAACCATTAAAGACATTATGTTTTCAGTCATTTCAACCAAAATTATCTTCTTGCCAATCCCGAAAGCATATCCACTTTCCCAATTTGCTCCTGCTGTTGAATCTCTGCCGTATGAAAGTACCACAACAATATCTGATTCTTTTATGGCTTTAATATCATCCTCAAAAACCATAAGGCCCCATTCATCATTTGGATAATCCCATGCATTGGCAATCTTGTGTTCAACAGGTGCATATACATCATGGCCTATGCCTCTAAGATATCCAAGGGCCTCAAACATTTTGTCTCTTTTATCAAGGTTTAAAGATGATGCAAGATATATTTTCATGTTTTTAATTTTCTTTGTTCCGACTGATTTTTGCCTCTTTTATTTTTTCTTTTAATAATCTTTTTTGTAATTTTTGTGCAATAACATCACCATGGCAACTATAAGGATGACAGAAGCACGCTAAATACACATCTTCACCTCGTTTATACTTTTCATATATCTCATCTACAATAGATTTAAACTCAGCATCATTTTCATACATAATATCAAAATACCCACTGTATCGTTCAATTGCCTCTTCACGATTTCTTGTATGATACATGGCCATTGTCTTTTCCAAAGGCAAATGTGTAAACGGATTACCCAAAATACTCCCTCTACCTATATAATAGTCATTGGGGTACATTGAATAATCCTCTTCTTTTTTGTTATATACTTTAATGCCCATAAAAATAAGTTTTAAAATTCAAATAATTACAAAACCATTCAGCAGCCTTTTCCGCCTCTTCTTTGGTGTTCCATTTCATATTACCGTCTTCATCTTTGACATCACGGTTTCCAATTTTAGCATACCAATGTTGCCCTTGTGTTATACCAGGCATATTCCATTGCATGTATCTTACCTCTTCAAGATGGAATTGCGCTTCTCTTGGATATTCAAGTTCTTCAAGTTCGACTTCTTCAACAATTTCGTGCATATCCCAATTTGGGCAAAAATGGATAACACCGTTTGCAAGATACATTGTTTGATATTTTTCAAAATATTTAATTCTATCTTGAAAAACCTGATTTTCAAGTCTTACTGCTGCTAAAGCCCATGGTTCCCTATACAAATCATTCATAATGTTAACAGCAATTCTCCAAGCAGTTGTTGGATGGTAACGATTTCTTTCAACAGCATCATGTACTCCAGCCTTAATTTCTTGGCTAAAAATCTTTTCAAAATGTTCTTTAACCTGTTCAATTGAATTGGGAACAAAATACCATGTACCTGAATTTTCCCTATTCTTGTCAACTATTTTTACAAATTTATACATAACATTAAAGTTTAAAACATTTAAACCATATCAAAAATTATGCCAAATTATCCATTGGACTTTTCTTTCACAAAATATTTATGTTTTTTTGCTTCCTCAAGCATCGCATCAGCAAATTTAAACGAATGCTCGGCGACTTGTTTTGGTAATAATTCAGCAATTTCACCTAATTTTCCACCCATTTCCTGCATTCCTTGCATGGCATATAACGCCGCTGTTAAATAAAAATCTTTTTCAGACATTACAATAATTTTTAGTAATTATATACTTGATGGCACAATTTCATACATTCCTTCAGGTGCTTCTAACGCAAGACCCATTAATTGTTCATCACTCGGCTTCCAATAGGCTTGAGCGATTTGAGCCAGTCAGTTGTATCGCAATGGATATCTGTGCTTTTGCCATTGCTGACAGAATAACTTATATGCCATAATGCTGTTTTAAAGAACTTTTCATCGTCATCACTCCATTCAGCAGGCTTCTGTTCTTTATTGATTATGTGTCTAATATTTTTAGCATCGACTTTAATAGCATCTAATGACCTATCAGGCACTAATGAAAGAATATATGTCTCAAGTTCATCGAGACCTTTAATCTTTTCATTCCAAGTAGATTCTTGCTTAATTTTATTCAACTCTTTTTTATTATCATCCCACTCATAACCTGCCTCTTTCATTTTTACAAAGAAAGTATCACGTTGTTCTTTGGTGGCTGGACGAAAACCTTCACCTTCCCACCAATCAGGCATATCATCTTTACTAACATCAAATAATCCATCTTCAATATGGCAATAAGAATGAAATGTAGAACTATTATAAAGGTCTTTAAATATTACAATAGTATCATTATCAAAAGCAAGCACATCGCCATTCTTTGCTTCTTGAATTGTCCATATATGGCATAAATTTTCTGTAGAAAACCTTACAGACCAACGTCTATCATTGTTATCAATTACACTATACCATCCTTCGTGTATTTCAACAACCTTATATGTTCCTAATCCCTCATAAACAATCCAATCACCAACATTAAATTTTGGTTCAACTTTATCAGTAGGTTTCTGCTCGTCTTGTTTTTCGAGCCAAGCAATAAGTTTATTTTTTGTACATTCACAAACATGTAATTGGTTTATTGCATAAACTACTTGTTCTCTTATCTTCTCATCCTCGCTCTCTTTGAGTTCGGGGAAGATGTGTTCAGCGGCATCTTTGAGTTCCGGTGTCCTGAAACCCTTGGCTCTTTCAAGAGCTTCATCATAGCGTTTTGCCTTTTCTTCTTGTGTCATAATTAAGAAAATTTAAATTTTAGTTATACAATAATCGTGCCAAACTATTAATCAAAATCAATTTTTATTTAAAAATGTCACTATTCATAAGAACAATTGGGCCATTTTCGACATAAGGCAATGCTCTAATGGTATTATAATCAATAAATTCACAGGCTTCCTCATATTCCATGCCATCTTCGTCAATCAAGCATTGAACCATTTTATTATAATCATAAATAACCCTGCCACTTTCATCTGTACCAATAATGGCATTGTCATAAGAAGGATTTTCAAAAACAATAGAATCCTCATGACCAATTTCAATTAACAAATCTCTTTTGTTCATTTTAATTTTTTTTATAAATTTCATTATTTCGTCTTTTGGATATATTCTTCCATTTTGATTTGGAGTATCTAATTTGATAGAAATGTTTAGATTCATAGTTTAACTCTATTTTTAAAATCATCAATTAATTTTTCCAAATCTTCTATATCATTAAAAGACCATCCATTTTCTTCAGTTTTAATGTTTAAAAATCTAGCAACGCCATTATTTATGGCACTTATTGTTATTGCTTGAGGGTCATTATTAACGCAATCACCCGTTTGAGCATAAGTAATATTGGCATCATCAATAAAAATTGAGCCATCAAAATTCTCGCTTTTTGTCCAATCTTCTATAGGTTTAATTTCCATTTTATTCAATGTTTTTTAAAATATCATTATCGTCCTTAAACTCTTTATGTAAAAAATCAATTGCTTCATTTTTGGAATTAAAATCTATATTATTATATCTTCTTCTTCCAAGCATATCATAGAGCATTATTATCCATTTGTTTTCTTGTTTTTCAACTATTAATTTCATTGCCAAACTATTTTTTTATAAATAGTTTACTTTTCTTCATAGTTGTAGTATTAATTGTAATTAAAATCAGGATTTTTAGCATCCTTATCGGAAACTTTTATTATTTGCGGGTCAATATATTCATTCCAAGCAAAATCTATGGACTTATAATTAAAAGCACATTCTGATTTTTTATTATAATAATTGTCACATTTATATTGGAATACTGTTCCATCACGAAGGGTTAAGAACCCATGTAAAAAACCTCTTGGTACATACAATTGTCTATGGTTTTCTTCTGACAAATAAGCATAATAGACTTTACCATACTCAGGTGAATCCTCTCTTGCGTCAACAATAACATCAACAACAGCACCTTTTACCACTCTAACTAATTTGGCCTGTGCATATTCCCCTGTCTGACTATGCATTCCTCTTAAAACGCCATAAGAAGATTTTGATTGATTATCCTGTACAAAATCAACATCAGCAACCTTTTCCTTAAACTCTTTTTCATTGAAAGATTCATAAAAATATCCACGCTCGTCTTCAAATACTTTTGGAGAAATCAAAGCTGGACCGTCATCATATTTCCAAATTATTTCCATCTTCTTTATTTTTTAAAACATTATTATTATCCAAATAAACTATTATCCAACCTATATCATCTATTATACAAGAAATTCCCCACAAAAACAAGGCCACTTTTAATGACGGCATAGTTAATAATGCCATACCAAAACCGATTATACAAGTTATTCCACCTACAATGCTTATGTTATTATCATATTGTTCTCGTTCTTTTTCCTGCCATAATTTTGATTTGAAATACATAATACATTTTGAAACTAAGATGGTTATAAAACTGGCATATATCAAAGTGGCAATGGCAAATATCCATGCATTATAGGCTATAAAGCACAAATACATTCCACATAAAAAACCCGCTATTGATTCAATAATACAGAAAAAGAAAAAATTATTTATTATTTTCTCTCTGAATTTGCCTTTCCATACCATTCCAAAAATTAAAATCATTATTGCTGAAAATAAGGCTTCAAATGCAATCCATTCAGGCGGTAATGCCGTTATCATGGATTTTTGAATAATTGGATATGTATATGATGAAATTAAACCCGAAATAAAAAAACTTAATAACACCAATTTTTGGGATTTATCGGCTTTAATGTTAAAGAAATCTAAAACTTTATTAATCATTAATTATTTTAATTTGACAAGATTTCATTACTTCCAACGCTGACTTATGCTTTTCAGGTGTAACACCGGCACAACAAGTAGCATCAACCGTAATTTCGGCCCTATCATATAGTATAGCCTTTTCTGCTAAAACATTAGAAATCACACAAATATCTGTACAGAATCCTAAAAACTCTATTTCAAGATTTCCTTCAAAATCTTTGTCCATTTCAAGAAATTCAGCCATTACCGTTGAACCAAAGGTGGGCTTTTCAAAATAAATCACACGATTTCCATCATTTTTACCTTCTGCAAGACAAATTGCATCTTGTATGTCTTTATTAATCTTCCAACCGTCCGTACCTTTAATACAATGTTTAACGGGTAACATTTTTCCTTCTTTTGTTTCAAGATAGTTCTCATCGTGCGTATCCATGGTAACTAAAATATAATCACCATTGAAATTATTTATCTTTTCAACAATGTTAGGAACCACTTTAATTGCTTCCTCATTCCTTAAACTGCCTGTGATAAAATCATTTTGACAGTCTATGATGACTAGAATTTTCTTTTTCTTCATATTCTAAACTTTTTTGTTAAAATATATAAAAATTAAAATTTAAAAACAAATTTATATATAAAAAGGTGAAATTAAAATTTGAGTATTAGTGCTACTAGAATCTAATTTAAATAGAAAATTAAAATAAAAATCATTTAAAATATTATTTTTAATAATGTATATCTAGTGCACTAGTACTCAAAAAAGTTTTTTGTTTTTAACAAATAAAAATTGTATATTTTTTTAAAAAAATGATTATGTGTTTTAAAGATTTAAAAATTGGCGATAAAGTTTATGCTGTTACGGAGCATAAAGAATATGGACTTAGGATTGAAACTATTAGTATTACAAATATTCATATTTATAGTGATGGCTCAATGTTATTTTTTATTGATAACGAAAGAAAATCTTTTCATATAGAGCCTTTCCTTCTTGGGAAGAATTCTTTTGATATATATTTTTTAGATTTAGACAAAGCTGAAGATTATTTTTTGGAAAAATACCTTGATTTTTATAGCGGATTAATCGGAAAAGCATTTAAATATTTGGAAAAGTACAACACTATAAAAAATACTCTTGACCAAATGAGTCATGTTAAAAGTTTAATTGAAGAAAAAAGAAATAACAATGGAGACGCTTAAAGAAAAATGTTATGCTTATCAGAAAGCGGCAAATCATTTCCTTGACCCTGATAAGTATATAATAGCACATATTGATGGAAGGTCTTTCTCAAAGAAAATTAAAAACAAATTTGAAAAACCGTTTTCCGAAATTTTTATCAATGCAATGAATGAAACGGCAAAATATCTTTGCAAAGAAGTACAAGGATGCATTTTTGGATATACCCAAAGTGATGAAATCTCACTTATAATAAAGAAAAATAATCCTGAGGGTGATGTGTTCTTCGGTGGTAGAATGTGCAAAATGCAAAGTATTATTGCCTCTCTTGCAACTTCAAAGTTTTCACAAATAATAAATATTGAAAGGCTTAAATCAATTACACCTTATTATACCAGTGCAGAAAATGTGCTTGATATGTGCATTGACTCTATTAAAAATGGTCCACTTTATGAATTTGATTGTAAAGTATGGAATGTGGATAGTGCAAATGATGCTATGGCATGGATTTTATTCAGAAATATTGACTGTGTTAGAAATAGCAAACAACAAACCGCTCAGACATATCTTCCACACGGAAAGCTTATGTCATTAAATACCGATGAACAAATCAAACTTCTTAAACAAGAAAAAAATATTGATTGGCATGATTTTGATGAAGGCAAAAAATACGGAAGATTTATCAAAAAAACCAATAAGACATTTATCCTTGAATATAATAATGAATCATATACAAGGCATTTTTACGAGGCATTTGACGGCTGTGACCTTACAAACGAAGAAAACAGAAAAAAATTGATAGAAGAACTTAATTTTTTTGATTAAATAAAAATTTATTTGTATATTTTTTAGAAAAGAAAAATAATTGTTTAATTTAAAAATTTAATTACTATGAAGTATAGAGATGATTTCAAGATTAGATTCACAAAAAAGCCTTATTTTTTTGTTGATAACGAGACAAAGACAGTAAAATGTTATTTGCAAGGTGATGTTGTTACACCTAATGGACTTAGCGGTAACCGTTTCATGGATAATTTCAGAATGTTTGCCACTGGTTATGCAAAGTGCGACAAGAACGACATATTTGATGTTGAAATTGGTAAGAAAATTGCACTGGCACGAGCTGAAAGCAAACTTTATTGGAAAGTAAGAACTGAAGTTATAGCAGCTAAAAATGATGCTTTGAAGTTTATAACAGGCGCTAATAGATTCATTAATAAAGCAAAAAATGTGTGTAAGCATAATGAAGACTATATTGAAAAGAATTTTATTTCAGTCAATAAGGCAAAGACACAGCCAAGAGATAATAAAGGCCGTTTTACTTCAAATACTAATAAGAGTAAGCCATCAAATACTAATGAAAGTAAACCTTGTACACATAAATGTGCTAATGATACTACTACCCTAAGTGGTGATAAAGTAATAAAGATTAAAATCAATCGTATCTAATGCAATATATAGGCGCTTTAATTGGTGATTATTGCGGCTCAATTTACGAGTGGCGTAATCCACATGAAAATAGTCCCGACAGCATTGAAATTTTAAAAGACGGTAAGTTCACAGATGATTCTGTGCTTACCGTTGCTATTATGGAGTGGCTTAATAGGACTAATGGTAAATCAGTTGAAGAATTGCCCGGCATTCTTAAAGATTGGGCAACAAACTATCCTGATGCTGGATATGGTGGCAGATTTAAAACATGGGTTTTAAGTGATTCCACTGAGCCTATAAACAGTTTCGGAAATGGGTCAGGAATGAGAGTATCACCTTGTGCTTTTTTTGCCAATACACTTGAAGAATGTCTTGATTTGGCTAAAAAATCAGCCGAGGTAACACATAACCATGAAGAGGGTATAAAAGGTGCACAAGCGATTGCTGAAGCAATATTCCTCGCAAGAAGTGGCGCAGGTAAAGCAGACATAAAACGCATTATTGAAGAGGATTTTGATTATAATTTATCATTACCTCTAAATGAAATTGGAACTTTTGTACATAAATTTGATGCGACTTGTCAAATAACTGTACCTGAGGCCATTATATGTTTCTTAAATAGCAATGATTTTATTGATTGTATCAGAAAATCAATTTGGATTGGTGGAGATACAGATACGATAGCAGCAATGGCTTGTAGTATTGCTGAACCATATTTTGGATTACCACATTTTATTATGGAACAATTCAAAAATAAACTAAAGACACAAAAAGAAACTGATATGTTTAGAACTATCATCGAATTTAATGAAACTATTTTAAAACGATAAGTCATGGAAAAAGTAAAACAATTGGCTGAAGATTTTATTAATCTTTCAAATGATGAAAAACAAGAATTTGTAAAAAGAGTTAGGACACATTGGCCAGATTGGACATGTGAAAATTATGAAAATCCGACAACGACAAAAGAAAATGTAAAAGAACTTCAGGAACAAATGGTCCAATTATGTATTGACTACTTGAATGCAAATAATCTTGATGATGTTGAAGAAGTACAATTTACAGCCGATATGTTGCAAGTTTCAAAAAAACATGGGAAATGGTCTTCTGCAACAGATTCATTTATTGAGGTATATGGTTTTCAAGATGATGAAAACGGTATTAAGGTAAGAAAACTTGTCGGAGAATATTGTTAAAAAAATGGGGTGGCGAAAATAGTCACCCTTATCTTATTTAATATCCTGCCGTTTGAACATTTGAATATAAAATTATCTTTGCATCAACATTTGGATGAACTGTAGCAAGTCTTCCTTTATCTTTCCAATTATCAAATTTTTTGAACAATTGTTTAAGATAAACAAATCTTTTATCTTCTTTATCAGGTAAAAGAATATGAAGACCTCCACTTGGTGTTACATATTCACCTAATGGTTTAATCCCTGTCATTTCAATCATATCTTTCACTTCATCCCAAAGATTATCACCTTCTTTTGTTTTTGTGCCTTTTGGAACATCTATGTCGATGATAAGACGTTTTCTTTTTCCTACCCAATTAGGGCCGTCTTTTGCCTGTCCTGGTACTATTTCGTCTGCATGGATATATCTTGCGTCTGTTGGTTTAAATTGTCTTCTATAGACCTTTATATAACTATCAGTTTCTTTATCTGAACGATTGTTTATTGTAATATAAGCCCTTGCATTATTTTTATCACATATTGATATTATTTTAGGTTTTAAAGCCATTAACTCTTGTGCATTGTGAACTCTAAAACCACCTAAATACCAAGCACCACCATGATAATTTCCCTTGCTTCTATCATCGCCTTGATTATCTTTGAACCTTTTTATAATTTGTACAAAATGAAAGTCATCAGGCGAATTAATATCAAGAATATTGGAAACAAAATCAAAATTATCTATAAGGCTTTTTTTCTCACAAAGGATTTTATTTACTGATTCTAATACTAAATATTGTATATCATCGTATGTTAGTTGCATCTTAAAATAATTTAAAATTTTATTTAAATATTTTCAGGCAAATCTTCCAAATAACAAAGAGGACAATCATCTTCATCATAAACTATAAATCTGCCGTCTTCATTTTTCATTAAAGTATATTTAGCCCCATTATAAACTACTTTCGTTGTATCATCGTCTTCAAACTCTTCACCAAAATCAAACCATACATCAGATATTAGTTTATTTGTCGCAACTTCAAAGTAGTTCATTTTGTTGTTCTTATAAACTCTTACAAAACCATTGATACTTCTTTCCGCAGTATCTGAAAACATTTTTCTACCTTTATCATCAACACGATTTTTTATTATGGCCTCTACATCGGTATTATGACCCGCCCTCCAAATAAGTTCATCTGTTATACCAACAGTCCATGTTCTACCGTTATCTTTTGAATAACTATATGGAACAACATCTGAAAAATTTCTAACGAAACAGCAATCACCGTCATGACCGCCTGAATAAATAATCCCCCTAATTTTTGTTTTAGCAATATCAGGGCCCAATAAATCAACAATTTTTTTAGCTGTTACTGATGTTTTTATATCATAACTTGTTTTATTGGTATTCATACAACTGCCCAAGCCTCTAATGTTATTTAAAACCCTTTGTGTCAATTTTTCAGGCATTAACATTTTTATCTGATTGATTATCGGCCATTCTTCTCCATAAATTCTTTTTGCCATATCAATATTAAAAATCAGAAAATCTTTATAACCGCCTAATAAATATGATTGCACTATGTATCTACCATATCCTGTCGCCCTGTCATTTGAAGAGCGAAGAGAATAGACATTATAAACACCGGGCCCATACATATTTCCTCCGTTACTACCTGTATACTCTCTACTAAAACCGTATTTCATTAAACTATTAATAACTGAAAGCGGATTGCTGTCCGAAGAATCATTAGGCCTATGATAAAGTTTTTCACCTTGTTTAATGTCATCAATTGTTAAATCACCTTTAACATTAACGCCAAAATCTTCACCGCTCTCATCGACACAATATTCACTAATCACCTCATTTATAATCTTTTTTATGCGTTCTTCAGTTATCATAATATCTTCAATAAATTATAGGATTATTAATTCTATTTAACATTTTATTGAAATTCTCTTTGATTGCCTCCATTTGCATTTCAGGCGTATTGTCGGAAACTACTTTAATACCAAGTTTTTTCAATGCTTCGTCAAATGATAAACCAAATGCACCTTCTTCAAAAATACCCTCATTAACATTATCTTTTTGTTTAGGGTTCAATGCTTTACCAATCGCTTCAGCTGCTGTTCTAATAATTGGGCCGAGTGTTGCCGCTTCGTTTTGATTATATATTTCCGAATGTGTAAAATCATTCTTGTTAAATGGAATGCTATTCATTAATAATGTTAATTGAATTGCATCTTGAATATAATTTTGAATATTTTCAGGTTTTAAAACATTGATTTTATTCGGGCTCTTTTTATTTGAAGATGCATTTATTATATAATTATAATAGGCATCTAATAAATTTATTAATTTTTTTTGGTTAGAGGTACTATTGTTAACTATATCTTCTGTTTTAATACCGTTTTTTTCGCATAAATTTATCATTGTTTCAGAAGCAACATTATATTTCATGTCAGTTGTATCCCTTATTTCTTTTTCTTTTTCGCCTAAGCCTTTTTCCTTCTCATCTTCAAGTTTTTGTGCCAAAGCATTTAACTTATATACAACATTACTTGAAATATTCGGTTTTGACATCAAAGGACTTACCTCTTTGGAATTATATTGATATGTATCTGCAATATCATAACCATAATATAGTATAAACATAGGTTTCAAACCTTTATTAGCCTCTTTTTCTGCTTCAATACGGATTGCTTCTTGAACAGCAACGCCTAAATCACCTAATTGTTCAAGTTCATGGCCAAGTTTTGCTTTTGCATTTTCCAAATCCTTTTTTGATATTCCTTGTGTAAAACGAACAGCCCATAAAGGATATTTTTTAGCACCTCTTTTAATGCCATAGCCCCACGAATTCCATACTGTTTCTGAAAGTACAAATGTTGCATCGGGGTTAATAGCCCTAATACGCATAACATTAGCCAAACTTAAAGCATGGCCATATGATGTTGTTGTATAAATTTGAGAATATAGTTTAAGGGCTTCTCTTGTAACAGGGTCATTTATGTTATTTAAATATCGTTGCCAAAGGTCAGCAACATGAACATCAGCGTCTGCCAATGCTTTCCTTTTATCAGCCCAACTATCACTTGTTTCCAACTTATGTGCAACTTCATGCTCAAGATTTGCTATTTTTTCTTTATCATAATTATTACTTTTAAGCAATGAAAATATTATGCTTCTTAAGCCTGTATTTATAAAATCTTCAACTGCTTCATTTGCAACAACCACAAAAAGGCCCATATTAGTTCTTGAAGGCGTATACCATGCTCTTAAAATATTTTTACCAGGTAAACCTTTTCTTGCAAATGTACTATCGCCAGGTTCAGTAATTGCATCTAATATATTTTCTGCGTCTTGTCTATCTTTAATACCCCAAAAATTAATCTTTTTCTTAGTACCGTCCTTGGTATTTTCTATTTGAGGCTCAACATCTAAATATGAATTATATTTGCCCATATATTAATTTTTATTATAAATAGTTGTTTCTTTGTACTTTTTTTTTCTGACATACTCCCACGATTGAAGGCTTTTGGGGACAGTTCAAGCGTATGGTGTACGGGACATACCACTACGTTTCACGCAAGTACATGCAGCGTTATGTTGACGAAGCCGTCTTCAGGTACAACAACCGTGGATTAAAGGGTGGTGAAAGATTTGCCGTCCTTATGGAACGAGCCCTTAATGTGGTGACGTTTGAGGACGTGAAAACCGTTAAGTGCGCTGCTTAGTTGCAAAGAAATACGTTCCGTTATCTAATTGAATCACTTTACCGTAACATATAATTCCTCTGTAATCAAACAAAGCTTGTTTTTCATCTTTATACACTATCAACCAACAATAATCACCAAAACATCCTGTTCCATATATCTTATCAGTGTTCAAATTACCAATACATTCATCAGGATTCCCATTACCATAAATATTACCGTCTTTATCAACACCAAAAAAAGTATCAGTACCAGTGTCAAGAACTGACACAATATTTGGCTTATCAATTAGATTTTCAACATTATATACATATTCTGTATCCTTAGGGCGTAGACGTTTCTTAATCCATTGTTTCGGTAGATAATTAGGTTCTGCCATTCTTCCACCTTCTATACCAAAATAGCGCATTCTGTCTTGTATGTCTCTAAAAGACATGTCATCCGTAATGTTATAATATCCTCTTTGGAACTTGGTTTCTTTTATAACATTTTTCACAGATTCCATTATTATCTGTTTGAGTTGATTTTCATTAATTCTAATTACTTGTTTCTTATTCATTTTCTTGTATTTATTATTCTTATTCTCTTTTATTTCTTGGTTATTTTCTGATGATGAAAGTGGTTTTTTCTTTGCAGCTTTCACAAGATTAGCCAACGGGTCGTTATACTTTCCGCTTACACTTGCTTCTGCAATAGCTTTGGTAAGCCCGTTGATATACCTTGGTGAAATTTGACTGCTTTTATAGGTGTATTGTATAACTTTAAACGGTTTTCCCAACTCATTCTGTCCATCGAATGTTTGTGGTATGCAAGGTTGAATATTGCAGTCTTCACAATCTTGTCTTCCCTTGCAATCCTTGGTTATATCATTACCATCGTCAATAAAAGCAATTGATATGTTGTCACATAATGCAGGGTCAAGTCTTTCAACACTATTCCCCAATTCTTCCCTATCACACCATTTGCTAAGATATGTGCCATGATTGGAAATACGAACTTGAACAGGGCGATTCCCATCTCTTTCTCTTACAAGATAAAACGAGTCACCATTGGTATTGGGTATAAACGAAGGGGATTGCGGGTATTTGGCGCATATTTGTTTGTATCGTTGTAGTATGCCACTTATTATGTTCGCTGCAATCATTGACTATATTTTCTTTATAAATAGTCGAATATCTTAAAAAATCATATCTTTGCAGTCAATTTAAACTCTCACAATTATGTATGTAGAATTACATCCAAATCCAATTATAAACGAAATAATGTGTGTTCCATTTGAAAACCTGCGTTTAAATGATAACACTTACGAAAAATGCGTTCAGACATTCAGAAATATTCCTGATGATGCAATAATCGTATATTCCCCATCAGAAGAAGGAATAGTTGTTCTTGGGTATTATGTGTTGGATGACGCTAACATGGTAACATCCAAATGCTATGAATCATTAAGGAATGCTACTAAGCATTTCTTAGGAATTGACGAAACAAATCGTATTATGAAAACCGATTGTGTACATATAAGAGCTTGGGTATTTGACAATGCTTTAAGAAGCAAATCACACCTTAATACGATTCTTAATTGTATTGTTCATTCTTTTCCTTACAACAGGAAACACATTCTATGGTATGACAATAAACAGGGAGAATTATGCTTCTATCCGATATATAGAGGCGTAGTTGGCGGAGCCATATCCGCTTTATCATATTTTACAAACGATTTTATGAATCAATAATAAAAAAGTCAGCCTTGTTCAGACTGACTTTGTGCCATCAGGTATATAGTTCCCAAAAATTTTATTTATTTAATAAAAAATTTGTATATTTAGGATAGAGCAATTCATCCCACGACTAAAGTGGTGGGCTTTCTTGCTCGTTTATCGTAAAAATAAATTAATATGTTAGAAAAATATAATTTAAATTCACTCACTAAAGAGATTGAAGACCTTGACCTTGATATCAATGAGGCCAATGAAGACATTGATGTTAGTCTTATTGAAGTTTACAGAAAAGAAGATTTAATTCTGTATGAATGTATAAATGAAACTGAACCAACAATATCTAACGATATTATAGCTGAATTGTTTCCAAATTTTGAAATAGACCCCATGAAACGGTATTTAATCGAAAAAGATGGAGAAATTTTTATACAATAATAAAAGTTTGGCACGGTTTTTGTATAATAGAAATGCAAATTAAATTTTAATATTAATTCAAAACTTTAAATTATGGACACAATGCTTAGATTTGCCAACAATGAATTGGCTGACCATTTCCTCACGAAAGAAGAACTCAAACAAATTTGCCCTGCCGCTTTTAAGACAGAGCCAACTAATCCTAAGGTTTCTGGCCGTTATGTACAAGCAAATACAGAAACTGTTGTTGATGACCTTGCAAAACTTGGATGGTATCCTGTTCAAGCAAAGCAATGCCGTACAAATAGAAAGTCTTCAGGAATACGTTCATTCCATATGATTGCCTTTCAAAACCCCGATGTAAAGATTGTTAAAGAAGATTCCGAGGGTAATGAAACCGTTGATACATGGCCAAGAATTATTCTTACCAATAGCCATGATGGTTTTAATTCATTTAAGTTTATGCTTGGGCTTTTCAGACTTGTGTGTTCTAATGGTTTGGTTGTCAGTGATTTGGAAATGGTTAATATGTCAATTAAACATATTAATTATGACTTCGAAGCACTTAGAGATATTGTTAAAACTGCAATCGAGCAAGTACCGAATATTGTATGTCAAATGAACACGATGAAAAAGACTATCCTCACGGAAGAAGAGAAGTTTGAACTTGCTAAATCGGTAGTTAAAATTAGAAAAGGTGTCGAAGAAAACGAGAAGTTTGAAATTGATGAAGAGACTGTTATGAACATTCTTGACCCTCAAAGAAAAGAGGATAAGAGTGATGACCTTTGGACTGTGTTTAACATATGCCAAGAGAAAATGATTAAAGGTGAATATTCAGACCTTGGTTCAAATAACAAGCCTCGTAAACAAAGAAAAATAACCTCAATCAAAAAGGATATTGATTTCAATCAGAAACTTTGGACTGTTGCAACTAGTTTGATACCGGCTGAAATAAACGTCTAAACAAACATAAAAGTACGAACATGGTGATTTTTTTCCTTACAGTCACCATGTTTGGCATAGTTTTTGATGATAATAATTTAAATTAAAATGAAAACAATAGAAGATTTAATCGAAAGAGCAGTACAATTTGGCGTTAATGCAATGAAGGAAAAAAACGCAATGGCCATTTCACTCGGTAGTATTTGGCTTGAAGGTTTTATTTATGGCAGTGGTGTTATTGAAACTACTGCAAACCAATTAAGAGAGGGAATCAAAAACTATAAATTTAAAGAGTAATGGAAACCGTTTATGTAATTGAAACAAGGCATGGAAATAGAGATTATGACGATTATTGTTTCAAAGACCGTTCAAAATGTGAGGAAATCATCCATGAATGGGCTGTGAACAAATATGGAACGCCCAAATATGCAAGAAATTCCGATTTGGTTAAAGAGGTTCAATCTTATTGGCGTGGTGATATGTCATATGAAGAGTTAAAAAAACTACAAAAGAAAAAACACAAAGATGCAGTGAATTCTGCGTTATATTATGATTATGTTGATTTATATTGGATAAAAGAATTAAAAATATTTGAAGATGATAAAAATGTTTAATTTAGAAAAAACACTTGAAGGTTTTTCAATACAAACAATTGGTGGATATAATGCTCGTATTATCTGCCATAATAGAAAGATGGAAAAAAATGGTATTAATTATCCGTTAGTCGTGTTTGTACAGGGTAAAGATAATGACAACGAGCAAATAATATCATATACTGAAGACGGTGAGCCAATGAATGGTAATTTAAATTATAAATTGATTATGGCTCCTATTAAGAAAGAAGCATGGATTAATTTATATAAATATCACAATGGTATAATGATTGGATGCCAACAACCTTTTCATAGTTATGAAGAGGCTTTTAATAGCCATGTACCAAATGACGACTATATTGATACAATTAAAATTGAATGGAATGAGTGAAATGGATAAAATAGTTTTTAAAAATTTATCACATATTGATGTTTATAACAAGAAAGAGAATAATAGTCTAAGTCTTATTAAAAAAGGTGAAGACTATAGCGTAGGCATCAGTTTATTGCTTTGTATATTTCCAAAAGAAGATAGAATTTATCGGTTTTTTGAATGTTTTAGAAGCGGTTATAAACTTATTGCTAAAGAAGATAGGTGGCGTTGTGCTGATATTGTATATTCTTCAATTGAGGAAGCAATAGATGATTGGAACAATACGATAATGTTTGATACTGTTGAGCAAAAATGGTATAATAGGCCTCTTTGTAAATTTCATTTTTTAGATGGGAGTCAATATGTTAAACACTTTAATACCAATGAAGAAATGAATGATTTTTTAAATGATTATGTTAATTTTGATTGGAAAATAATAGAAAATAACGATGAAGATTGATAAACTTATAGATTTTGAAAATTTAGAATATAAATGGGATGAAATCGAGAAAATCCCTGAATTCAAAAAGTTAAAAAAGTGTGAACAAAGTCCTAAATGGCACGGAGAAGGTAATGCATGGGAACATGTAAAATTAGTGTGTAAGGAAGCCATTCGAATCTGTACTTGTCAGATATGGGAAGATTATTTTGCTAAACTTTTTTTAACTTCAGCACTTTTCCATGATATTGGAAAATCGGTAACTACACATCAAGGTAAAGATGGTAGATGGCATTCTTATGGTCATGAATTTGAGGGGGAAAAGATAACAAGACGACTTCTTTGGGATGAGGACTGTGATTTCAGAGAAGGTGTTTGTGCCCTTGTAAAATACCATATGATGGCCCTTCAACTCTTTGATTCTAAAGACCCGCTCGGGAAAATTGCTGAAATTTCACGAGAAGTACCATCCATGTATGTTCTTATGCTTCTTAAGCGATGTGATATATTAGGGTCTAAGCCTGAAGATGAGAATGGTAAAAATGCTGATTTAATTAAAATGACAAGTCTTGAAAATATTATTGATAAAATGTGTTGTCGTTATTTCCCATTTTATGATTATTTGCATGATTATAAAAACTATCTTGACTATCAAAACAAAAAAACAATTACTGTTTATGTTATGATTGGTCTTCCTGGTTCAGGTAAATCAACAATAGCACAACAACTAATCAATAATAATGAGGCTGATATAATTATTAGTCGTGACACAATTCGTGAAGAACTTGGCTATTGTAAAAAAGACGAAAAGACTGTTCTTAGTAAAGGTAAAGAAAACGAAGTCACAAAAGTATTTGAGGAAAAAATTCTTCAAGCAGCTAAACAAGGTAAAAGAATTGTCATTGATAATCTTAATCTTAAAAAGGAATATCGTAATAGTTATAAAACATTACTTTCAAATTACAATGTTGAATGGTTTTATTACTATGTTGAGGCAAGCTGTTTGTTGGTTAATATTGAAAGAAGAAAAGGGCAAATATCTGAAAATGTCTTCAACGAAATGATTGACAAACTCGAATGGCCGACTTTAAATGAATATTGTCAATCATATAGGTTTAGAATTATAAAAACTTAACCATAACTGCTACTATGGTTAAAATAAGGGAACTATATACCTGATGGCACAAGGAACGCATAAAATGCGTTCTTTTTTTGGCAATTATATACTAGTTAGCACAAAAATTTTGGCGGTTTTCCCCTGAAAATCGCCTAATTTTTTGATTTTTAGTGAAAAAAACTGAGCATTCTATCTTTTTGAAAAACACATCCTGTTTGCCTGTTCTTGTGGAACAGAACAGGATGTGTTGTTCTTTTGTTTGTTTTTATTGGTTCTGAACACGCACAGGACGCACAGAGAACCCGTAGTACCGTTCGTAGTTGTAGACGTAGACATCATCCTCCATCCAATTGAAATACAATTCCTGCGCATAGCCGACATACTCACTATTCAGTAAAGACCAACAGCCACCGACCTCACCAATGCCATCGACTGAAGTACCGTAAGCGAGACCAGCAGAAGGGACAAACAACGTATTACCATTGGACAATGATGTAAACAATATACCCTCTACATTATTCATTGAAGTAAATTCATGACTGGTATTCTCTGAATCTATCAATTCACTTATCTGGTCAACTGTGGGCATCCTCCAATTTTCTCCCCAATTGACATAAGCAGCATCATCCTCAAGGTCAAGAACAGTTTTGCCGTCACTTGAGTTGTATTTGGTCATCACAGAACTACTACCAGCGCTGCTGTATTTGTAATTAGCCCAACTAAATACCTTGTCAGTACCTACCTGTGCAGAGGTATATCCTTGAGTGTCACCCCATTGGAAATACAAGCCAAACTCTTCAGGTAAGTTAGCACCTATATTGCAGGTTGCCCAAAGAGTGCCAGATGGTAATCCAAGGTCAACATATTCGTGTGAATCTCCGCCGTCCCAAGTTCCGCAGTCGATGCACATTTTTGCCGTTTCAACGAAAACAGCGCTTGTGTTTTCCGAGTTTTTGATAATAAGTTCAGCGGCTGAATCGCCTGAACAGTGTCTTACGGCGATTTCGCCGTAGAACAATGATTCCAACGGCACTTCTGTATTGCCGCTTGTGTGGAAGTTGATAAGTTTTTGGTTGTTTCTTGCCATGTTTTTATTCATTATACTTTTTTATTTGCTCTCTAATAAATAGTTAGAGACTTGAAAACAAATTCCAATTTTAAAAATTACTTTTACATTTAAGGACTAATTGTGTATTTGTGTTAACTGGTATATAATTGTCCTTTTTTTTGTTTTTTTTATAATTTTTTTGTATCTTCAACAAGAAATGTGGTTTAAAATAAAACATGAAAGATTATTATAATATACTCGGAATAACCGAAGAGGAAAAGAAACTTGATGAAGAAAAGTTCAATGCCGTGTGCAAGAAAAAATATCATGCACTTGCTTTGAAATTACATCCAGATAGATGGGTAAACGAACCTGAAAGTGAACAAAAAAAGGCTGAGGACCAATTTAAAGATGTAGCAGAGGCTTATGAAGTATTGTCAGACCCACAAAAGAGAGCACAATATGATAATGGTGGTATGGATTTTAATTTCGGTGGTTTTGACCCAATGGATATTTTTATGCGAATGAATGGTATGGGCGGTGGAAATCCATTTAAAAGTATGTTTAGGGGAAGACAACAACAGGTAAGAAAAGGAAGTGATGCACACGCTGAAGTTACTTTAACTATTGAAGAAGCATATAAGGGCGGCAAAAAGACCATACAGGTCCAAAAAGAGAAAAAGTGCCCACATTGTAATGGACATGGTAGCGAAGATGGTAAAGACCATAAATGTAGTGTTTGTCATGGAACAGGCATGGAAACTGAAAGAAAACAATTTGGCCCTAACCAGATTTTCACCACTACACACCCTTGTAGAAAATGCCATGGTAGTGGCAAAGATAATTCAGTCGCACCCTGTAAAGAATGCGGTGGCACGGGATTAATTAGTGAATATATAAATGAAGAAATCAAAATACCAAGAGGCATAGTCGATGGTATGGCATTTAGAATTGATGGTAAAGGAAATGCCTGTGAAGGTGGCGGAATTAACGGTGACTTAATTATCCATGTTAATGTTGTTGGCGATGGATATTTTGAACGCCCCGACCCATTTAATGTCATACACTATGAAAGTGTTCCATTTACCGAAGCATTACTTGGCTTTACAAAAGAGATAAAATGTGTTGATGGAACTAATATTACATTAAATGCCCATGAATTAACCAAACCAGGTGAAGCCTTTATATTTAAAGGTAAAGGTATGCCTGATGTAACAGGCAGAGGTAATATCGGTGATTACGCTGTAGTAATCAATTATGAATTACCAAAAAGTTTAACTGATGAACAAAAAGATTTATTGAGAAATTTTAATAAATAATTATAATTTTAATTATGGAAACAAATAAAATTAAGATTATCTTTCTTGATATTGATGGGGTTATCAATAGTGAGGATTGGTTTATGTCAGACAGAAATCCAGGTAATCTTAATGGCCAAGAAGGTGATATTGACCCATTATGTGCCGAAAGAATTAATAAGATATGCCAAGAAACAGGGGCCAAAATAGTTCTTTCAAGTGATTGGAGAATAAATTGGCCACATCGTATTGACAGGATTGAAAAAGGTGGTATTAATAAAGGCCTTATCATTGATAAAACGCCTGAACATATGTGGATTATGTCTTGTTGTGATGAACTTTCAGGATTTACTTCAAGAGGCTCTGAAATTGATGATTGGTTATCACAACACCCTGAATGTGAAAGATTTGTAATAATTGATGATAGAACAGACTTCACAGAGGAACAAAAATTAAACTTTGTCCATGTTAATTCAATGCATGGTATTGATGATATTGACGTGAAATTTGCGATTGAAATTTTAAATAGAAAATAATAATTAAAATTTTTAAATAAAATGAATAGAGAAGAAATAATTAAGAATTTAATTGATTTTATCGGGACAGACACTTCCAAAAAAAATGTTGAAAGCGTTATGAAATCTCTAACGGAGGATATTATTAAAGAGTGTTCAACAAGTGAAAATAGTATTATATGCATTAAACCATTTGTTGATGAAATCTTTAAATTATGCCCAAAGTGTAATTTTATTCCACTTGTGTATGAATATAATGATTACAGCAATTTGAAAAAATCAAAAAGTTTTGACAATCTCACAGAATTTATAAGCGAAGAATTGCTTAAAAGCACTCATTATATTCCACCTTATGAAGAAGATGATATGAAAATTCGTGATGTAAAGAAGATGTATAAATTGTGGAAAGAGGCAGTTGATAAATGTTGGATACAAGAGGGTGTTGAAGTTGATTATTGTGATTATACTGAGGAAACTTTTTATTCTGTATATGGCTATAGCAAAGCAACTGATAAAATTGAATATGTTGAAATAAATTAAAAATTAGAAATGGAAGATTTTAAACTTGGTTATGATGATGTAACAATTATCCCTGAAAGAATTACAACAATTGAATCTCGAAGTGAATGTAATCCTTATGATGAGAATGGATATTTGCCGATATTTGCAAGCTGCATGACCTCGGTTGTTTCCATGGAAAACGCAAAATGTTTTAACGAAAATAAAATTTATACAGTTATTCCAAGAAACTATTCATTGGAAGAACGTTTGGAATTTATGATTGACGAGGCAAAGACTGTTGGAAAATATAATTTTATTGCATTTTCATTAAATGAAACAAAAGCACTTTTTAATGATGGCGTTTTTGACGAAATATTAAATACTGAAAGTATAATCAAATCATTAAGAATTTGCATTGATTTGGCTAATGGCCATATGAAATGTCTTGTTGATTTGGTTAAGGAAATTAAAAAAGCCTATGGTGATAAAATTTTAATTATGACTGGTAATATTGCCAATCCTGAAACTTATCGAGATTATGAAGAAGCGGGTTTAGACTTTCTCAGATGCAGTATAGGTTCAGGAAATGCCTGTTTAACTTCGAGTAATCTTGGACTACATTATGGTGTATTTTCTTTGCTATCAGAGATTTATAAAACTAAAAAAGAAATTGGCGGTAAGTGTAAAATAATCGCTGACGGCGGTATACATGGATATAGGGATATCCAAAAAGCATTGATTTATGCCGATTATGTTATGATAGGAAGTATGTTCAATAAAACCATTGAAAGTAACGGTAAAACCACATATGGTAGTTTTTATTGGAATATTCGTGGCAATAAGATTTTGAGGCCTTTGACAACTTTATTTTACTATGGTAAAGAAATACCACAAAATAAATTTAAAGAGGTATTTAAATTAATAAAACAAGGAAAATTGACCGTTTGGAAACAATTTTTTGGTCAAAGTACCAAAATAGCTCAATCATTGATTAATCAAGGTAATAATTCCAATTCAAAATTAAAAACATCCGAAGGCCTTATTAAATATCAAAAAGTGGAATATGACCTTAAAGGATGGGTTGAAAATGAAACTGATTATCTTAAATCTGCCATGAGTTATACCAATTCAAGAACACTTGAAGAATATAAAGATTCACAATGGATTAAAATTAGTAAAATTGCATACAACAATTAAGTGAACTACCCCTCCCTAAAGTGAGGAGTGATTAATTAAATAAAAATTCAGCTAATGTTAGGTAAGGCACATCTGAAAAGGCGTGCTTTTTTGTTTTTAACAAAAAACTATTTATTATAAATAAATAAAATTATGGATAATAAACAGTTTATAATCGTAATAAGTATAATAATTGCGCTAATATTTGGCGTTGCAGGCTTTTTTATTGGTAGAAGCACGATTAATACTGAGCCAAAAGTTATAGTTAAATACATTAAAGGAGAAACAATAAGAGACTCCATTCCTTATCCTCTGCCTTATTATATAGAAAAGCCAGCTGATACCCTCAGTATAATAAAACAATGTGTCAAGGACAGTATATATAGCGAATTATTTCCTGAAAAAATCATAACCGAATACATTGAGATAACAAAAGAGGATACAACTGCAATAATGATGGATTGGGCTACAAAACGGATGTATAGTGACACCTTATTTAATAATGACACAACAGGAACCTGTATTGTTGACGCTACGGTACAATATAATAGAATGTCATTATTATCGTATCAATTTACACCTATACAAAAGACCGTGACAATAACAAATTATAAAACAAAGATGTTTAGCCCATATATTGGTGCAGGAATTTTAATTGACAATGATTTTAAAGACTATAAAAATATAATGCCGACAGCCAATATTGGATTTTTCATTAAGGAACGATATGGCCTTAATTTACAATATGCCAAATCATTTAAAACCAAAAACAATTTCTATGGCGTATCATTGTTATACAAATTTTAAGCAAATAAGTTTCTATTTATGAATAAAGGTATAAATATTATGAAAGAATTTTTTAAAAAAGTATTCAATTATGTTAATAATCTAATTAATAAATTAGATGAAGCGGGCAAAAAATGGATTGGTTTTGACGGTTTGTTAAACATGGAAAGTTTTGCATTAATTACAATTGTTTTCATGGTTTTTGCACCAACAGTTTTATCGGTTTGTATCTCACTTTTATTTGCATTGGCAAAATGCTATTATGATAAAAAAAGCAGTCATACAAAAGAATATCATGATTTGATTTGTGCTGCAATTGGTATAATATTTGGGTGTATTATAGGCATTGCATTATAATTGTTATTGAAAATTTTAGAACATGGAAAACGAAGTAATTTATATGATAGGTCCAACAGGTCCAAGAGGATGCCAAGGTGCTCCAGGTAAAAATGGTTCTACTGGTCCTACAGGTCCACAAGGAGAGCAAGGTTTACAAGGTCCAAAGGGATGTATGGGTAAATCAGGTCCTAAAGGTGAGGTGGGTCCAACAGGTCCAACAGGTCCAAAGGGTAAAGATGGTGCCGATGGTTCAAGTATGGTCGGTCCTACAGGTGCTCAAGGTGAACAAGGCCCTCAAGGTCCTACAGGTGCACAAGGCCCAACAGGTGAAATTGGCCCTACAGGTTTAATTGGTCCAATAGGTCCTACAGGTCCTAAAGGGTTAAAAGGTGATGATGGTGCACAAGGAGAAGATGGCCCTATGGGTCCTACAGGTGCCATCGGTCCTACAGGTTTAATTGGCCCACAAGGTCCTACAGGTAAAACAGGCGAAATCGGCCCCACAGGTGAAATCGGTCCTGAAGGTCCTACAGGTGCCGTCGGTCCAACAGGTTTAAATGGCCCAATAGGTCCCACAGGTCCACAAGGTATGGGTTTAACAGGTCCACAAGGTCCCACAGGTTCAGTCGGTCCACAAGGTCCCACAGGTCCACAGGGCAATGATGGAACAAGTGTTGTAATACAAGGAACATTAGAAGATGAAAGTGATTTGGAGGATATTGTAGACCCACATCCAGGTGATGGTTATCTTATAAATGGTGATTTATATGTTTTTAACAATAATCTATGGACAAATGTCGGTCCTATACAGGGCCCTAAAGGTCCAACAGGCGAAACAGGTGCACAAGGTCCTACCGGTGCTCAAGGTGAACAAGGTCCTCAAGGTCCTACAGGAAAAGATGGCCGAGACGGATTAGATGGAAATGTCGGGCCTACAGGACCACAAGGCCCTACAGGTTCATTTGATGGTGAAACAAGTTTTTTGACTGTGGGTGGTCCAACAGCAATTAACCTTTCTACACCTTTTTATTCCCCATCACAAAACAATATAAACATACCAACAGGTGATGTGATTGTTAATGATGTAAATCGTGGCACTGTTTTAAAACCGACAGCTGGTAATATTATTATTGATTTACCTTCGGCCATGATACCATTAACCTATTCAGAGTTAAAAGATTTACGAGATGCTGAACATCTTAACCCAGGCCATTTTTATCGTATTACAGACTATACATGTACTACGACACAAACTGATACACAATCAGCAGGGCACGATTTTGATGTGATTGTTTTTGCAATTGACGAGAAAACATTATCTGAAAATGCAGGTGCTATTATGCATGAAGATAGTGAAAGTAAAAATAAACCTCCTTATTTTGGTTATAATAATCTTAATGTATGGAAATTAAAATATTGCTTAGATAATAACATCAATAGGTTTAAATGGGCCGATGAAGTTAACGGTAAAGGTGTTATATATGAAATGGAGGATGAATTTGGTAACAAAGCCCCTTATGATTTTAAAAATATAATGTTTAAACGTTATTATATAGATAATGTAATTAGTGGAACCACAGGTGTAATGAGTTTAAAAGATACATATGCGGGTTTCTTAAATCCGGATATTGATAATGCGCATTTTCCGCATGAGGGTCTGGGTGGTGAGGTTTATCATTATAATGGTGCTTCTGCTTATTATTATACATTTACATATATTAAAAAAACAGATATAATAGATGGCTCATTAAATAATATTGATAATAATTCAAACGGACAATTTACTAAATATTGTTATGATAATATAATATTGCCATTAAGAAAAAATAATCAGGTAGGTAGTTATTATCGTGAACAAATACTTAACAACATCGTTTTGTCATATGATGAAAATGAAGGTATTACACATTATTGTTATTCCAATATGTTTAATTCTAATTGCCACTCAATGACATTTTTACCTGGATGTATTTCAAATATATTTGGTATTAATTGTTATAATATTGTTGCAAATATTGAATTTTATTCTAATGAATTTGTCAATAATTGTAATACGAATGTATTTGGTGCTTATTGTGCGTCTAATAAATTTAGAGATTATTGTCATGATAATAATACACAGGATGTTTTTACCAGTAATTGCTTAGGTTGTGATTGTATTAATAATACATTTGATGGATATTGTTTTTCTAATATTTTAGAAAATAATTGCCATTTTAATACTTTTGGCTACAATTGTTATAGTAATACATTAAAAATTGGTTCTAACGGTATTAATTTAAAAAATGATTGTAATTATAATATATTTAATACTAATGCATCTGATATAAATTTAGGTGAAGATTGTTGTTCTAATATATTTGGCATTAATTCCAAAAACATTATATTCGGTTCCGATACAGAACATCTTATAGGCCATGTACATTATTGTGAATTTAAAAATGGCGTTGAATGTGTAAAGTTAACATCATCACAAGTTACCTCTTCAAATAATGTCATTAAGAATTGTATAATCGAAGAAAGTGTTAAAGGTGATTACAATAATTATACCAATATATTAATTACTAACACCAACCAAGAATACGAGACACATGTTGGCAAAGATAGAAATGGTATAATAAAGAAATGGACACCAGCAGATTTAGTACCTTAACAAGTGGACTACCCCTCCCTAAAGTGAGGGGCTTCTTACTTGATTAATTAAAAAAGGTGGCTTATTTGCCACCTTTTATTTTTCCACCACATTGATATAATGTTCTTGTTCCTCTCTCTCACATCTGTCAAGCAATTCTTCATAATTAAAATCTTTTGATTTTTGTTTTGAAGATTTAACAAATACCAAGAACATGGATGTATAACTTCTTGAATGTACTTGGCCTGACTTATATCTACCTGAGGAAATAAGCCTTGCCTTTGCAAGCAATGTAAATTTATCAACCATTTTAAAACCAAGTCTTTGTGCCGCCATAAAACTAAACTCTTCAACATTATGCCTAATGCCGCCTGAAATCATTGATTGGCATTTAAAGATACAAACACCATTTTCTTTTAATACTCTGTATGCGGAAGCAAGCCAATGATAGTATGATAAATACAAGTTATCAACTGGGTAATATGCTGAAAATCTTTTATATATGAGGCTTGCTCCCTCTTTATTTGATACGGCTGATGGGGCATTTTGTGGAGAAATAACAAATGGCAAGTCAATTACAATTGAATTAATTGACTCATCTTCCAACGGCAAATCACCCCATTTTTCAATTTTAATTATATCTTCTCTTGTGGGGCATACATCCATTAATATTTTAGGCTCAGGGATATTGTACATACAATTGCGTTTGCCATTATAAAAACCAAGCGTACTTGCAGTTATATCACAATCAAATTGGTCCGAGCCGTTATTATATAACAATCCAATATTATGAAGAATTTCTGTTTGGTCATAAGAAAAATTCTTGATTATGTTGGCATTATTAAGAGTATTTTCTGTGTTTTTCTCTTCAATTTCAGGAATAATTTGTTCAATATTTTCCATGTTTTAAATTTTCTTTGTTAAAAATATACAAAAATTATTTTAAATTATAAATCATTTTTCTTGAATCAATAAGAATTTGATTGATTTTGTTATAATCAAGCTTATCAGGGAGTGTTGAAGTCAATACTAATTTATCAAATTCTTCTTTTTTGGTATTTACATATTTTGTTATTTCGTCATAACTAACCTCATGATTTTTGACACTTAATAGGAAATTTCTATCCCATGTTCTTTCAACATTAAATTCTCCATCACGAGCCAATTCAATTCCCGTATGTATTAATCTTATTGTCTCACACATATTTTTAGCGTCAAAGTTATAACCTTTATTGTCAGAATAACGAGTTTGGTTTCGTTTTTCTTTCCATTCACGCCATTCCTTATATTCACGACAATGAACACTATATCCGTCTTTATTGAACATCATATAACAAATAGGTGTCTCCCCCTTGGGTATTGAACAAAGTCTCACATCATTTGAATCTGTATCATTATTGCTGTTAACAACACCGGGATAACCAAAAAATTCTTTATTCTTTATTCTTTCTTTTATTGTTTGCATTTGCTCAATAGTGAGGAAATATTTAGCATATTTTGAAGTTCTATCATTTCGTCTTTGCCAAAAATCTTTTTCCCATTCTATATTTTCGAAATGAAAATAAGCGGCAAAATCATAATAGACACCATACACATCTTTCATGTTAGGTACATTAACAAGGCCACAATATTTTTGGTCAAGCCCATTTTCTTTAAGCCAATCTTTAAAAGGTTGAGAACCTTGATGTTTAAAAGTATAACAAAAATCAAGTACACCTTTTCTTTGGAAATTTTCAGGTATATGGCACTTTTTATTATATCCCGTAGCTTTGCGTATTTGAGCAATCGAATACCCTAGTAATGGGTTAAAGCATTCTTTAGACAAAAACATTTCTTTATTATCAATAATATGCTGTATTGCAGGGTGCACATCGCCGATAATAAACTTCTTATCAATAAAAAGACTTTCAAGTGCCGTTGGATTTGATTTCAATAACAATTCAATCCATCTACCAAATTCATAATAAGTTTCATCATTTTTTTCATCTGAAACCTGTTCAATATAATTTGACCTTAATCCGATTATATTTTCAATGGGTGCAATAAAAACACCGCCATAATCATAATCTGATTTACCTTCAACACCTATTCCATGACTCCAACTGCCTCGCAGATATTTGTAGCCAAGTAATTTATTGTCATTAAGTTCCTGTATTGTCATTTTATTTATTGTTTTTAACTATTCTTTTAAAATTAATTAGTTTACCATATTCATTAAATTCAAAAATTCTCAAGCCATAAATGGATTCATAAATAAAACGAGTAATATTCGTAGTGTTTGTATGTACATAACCACAATAATCACATTTGCCGTTAATTAAATTAGCACCACATGATGGGCATATTTCAGCTGAATTCGTGTTTTTTTCATCACTTCTTTCAACAAGGCCATACCTTTTATTTAATTGTGCAACTTCACTTATTGACATTCCAAGTTTGAATACAGAAATGTCAAAAAATTCATTAAACGCTTTTTGCTCTCTATCAATATCTTTTATTGCGCCACCACAACAAGCCAATAAAAAAGCGCCGAAAAAGATAACAAAGGACCAAAAATACCACCCGATTAAAACGGCAACAATGCCTACTATTGCACAAGCAAAAGCACTAAGATAATAATTACGACTTTTTTCTAACATTTTATTTTATTATTTTAAGTTCATCCTAATACCATACAAAAACCGTGCCAAAGTTTATTTAAAGCCCCATTTTTCCATATAATTAAAAGGTTTAGGAAAACCTTCTATCTCAATTGGCGACAAAAATATCTTTTCATCATATATTGGTATTGTATAACCTGAATTAGGGTTTACTTTTTCCCCTTTTTTAAAACGGCCCCATTGATTTAATTTATCTTCGTAGATTTCAAATCCTCTTTGAAAATCATAACCTTGTACAGATGGCATTAAAATTGAAAAACCTTTTTCTTTGACACACCAATTTTCAACAATAGCCTCATGACAATAATGTCCTGAATAAACAGCAACCACACTACTATATTGCATAAGACCAGTTTCGGTTAAGTCAGGATTGCTTTTAACGACAAAATATTTAATGTTGGTTAAAAGTTTTTCATATTTTTCACATTCTTCTTTGTTTAAGAATTCTTTACCGTCATTAGATTTGTAAACAGTCATTTGTTTTATAATTGCTTCCATAAATTATGATTTTAAATTTTCTTTAATTTCGTTGAATGTTCTTTTAATCCGTTCCATTTGGTCGGCTATATCACTGATATCACAAGATAGACCATAAATATTGTTATCAAGGGTTTCCATGGTTTCTTCAAGGTCATCAATATCAGCATATCTTTTATAGTGTTTCTCCCCAAGTAGGAACAGAATAATTTCTTCCATGTTTTCAGAAACATCAAATAATTTATAAGCCTCTCTTCCTGCTTTTTCATTAGCAGATTTTACTTTATCGGCAATTTCTTCATCTGTTACAAGAGACTTGTCAAAAAATCTAATGGACCTTAGTTCTCCTTCTTCTGTTGTATATGTGTAAATTTTCATAATTATAATTTTTTAAATTTTATGTTATCTTTAAATAATTTAAATCTTTCTTCCGTATCTACGATAAAAGTATCAAGTATATCTAATACCGTTTGCTCAAGTGCTATAAATTGTTCTGTGTTATCGTTATACCTATATTCAAATCTAACATAATGATTGATTTCGTCTAAAAAGACAAAAATGCAACCGCCACTTATAAATGGTTTATAAAAACGGTTAAAACCGGTCATTAATTCAATATAACCATTATCTAAAAGTGTCTGTTTTATTAAATTCATGGTTTTGTTTATTTAATGGCATAATGCAATTCCCAATCAAAAGGTAAGCGACTTTTAAGCGTTTCCTCATAAAATTTTCCTTCGACAATTTCATACATAATCATAAAAGGAAAAGGATTTTCAACACTTCCGTCTTCGTCATCACAAACAAAGAAAATCTTTCCTTCTTCAATTAAATCAATATTATCTTCAATAATCTGTTTGCAATCTTCCATAAAGGTATATCTTGCATAATTATCAAAATAAAACACATTTTTATCACTGTCGTACTTAAAACTATGTTCATTGCATTTTTTCAAAAGGCCTTCAATTTTATCTGTAAACTCTTTTGCGGTTTCTTTTTTTAGACGAATATTACCACGTCCATTAAAACATATTGACATATTTATAAATTATTAAACTATATTATTCTTATTAACTTAAACATTTCTTTACAATTGAACTAATAGTTTTGCCATCAGAACGACAGCCGATTATTGTTGAAGCCTCTTTCATTACTTTACCCATGTCTTTTATTGTTGAGGCATTCAAATTAACAATTATCTCTTTAACTATTTTTTCAACTTCATCTTCACTAAGTTTTTGTGGCAAATATTCTGAAATAATGTTTAATTCTGATAATTCTTTTTCAGCCAAATCATTTCGGCCATTTGCCTTATATATTTCAGATGTTTCTTGTCTTTCTTTCTGCATTTTCTGCATTATTTTCAAAACATCGTCATCAGTTAACACGCCCTTTGAATTCGGTGCCGTTTTAACTTTGCTTATTTCAGTTTTGACAAGTCTTAATGTTTCCATGCGGCAATTATCTTTATTCTTTGTCGCATCCATCAAATCCTTTTGTATTTTTTCTTCTAATGTCATTTTATTTTAAATTTTAATTTTTTATTCGGGAAAATTAATTACATATTGATTAAAACCATCAACAATTTGAATTTTATCTTTATATACAGGGCGCACAGAGAACCCGTTGTACCGGTAGTAGTTGTCGACGTAGACATCATCCCTGTCCCTAATGAAACTCAAATGCCGCGCATTGTAGACATTCTCACTATACAGCAAACCAGACCAACAGTAACCGTAGTCACCAATGTAATTGACTGAAGTACCGCAAGCGCTACCAGCAGAAGGGACAAACAACGTATTACCATTGGACAATGATGTAAACAATATACCCTGTACATTATTCATTGAAGTAAATTCATGACTGGTATTCTTTGAATCTATCAATTCACTTATCTCTTCAACTGTGGGCATCCTCCAATTTTCTCCCCAATTGACATAAGCAGCATCATCCTCAAGGTCAAGAACTGTCTTGCCATCGGTTTTATTGTATTTTGTCATACCATAGTCTGGAGATGCTTTACCATCATAAGAACCGAATTTGTATGTGTTGGTTCCACTTTCCCAACTGAATCCGTTTACTGTTTTGTCATAAGTGACAGCATCTTCTTGGTTACCAGTTACATCAAGTACAAATTGCTCATTCTCGTACTTGTAACCATTAACTTCTCCCCAAGCAAAATAATCACCGAAATCTTCAGGTGAATTGGCACCAATATTGCATTTGGCCCACAATGTACCACTTGGCAATCCAAGGTCAACATATTCATGGCCTAATTTAACATTAACAGTTTCTTTTTCCTTATTTGTTTTATTTTTCATAATTTGTTATGTTTAAAATTCTATTATTTGCTATTTCTACTATATTATTTAACTTTATATCTTCATATAATTTTGAATTATAAAATCTTTCTGAATTATGATTTACTTTTTCAGAAACGCCAAATGATGAAGTTTGTGTTTTCTTTGCCATATTTTAATTTATAACATTTTAATTTAAATTTACAAATTTTATTGAAAATAATCAAAAATATCATAGTATTTATTGAAAATTCTTTATTATGAAAAGAGACGAAATATTTAGACAACGGATTAATAGATTGATAACAGAAGAATTTGGGATTAATAATGATTTCGATGAAGTGGCTAAGGCAACGGCTAATTCAATTACCAAAAGTTTAACTTCATTAAATTTCACAAAACGAAATGACGGTACTTTAGTTAAAAATTACAAAGAAACTGTTACATTAAATAATAAAAGGGTATCAATCTATGTTACAAATTATTATTTTGAAACCATTGAAGAAAAAGAAGATTTTCAGGCAAATCATATAATTTTGCAATCTTATAACCCAATAACAAATATGATTATGATACCTTTATATACAATTGGTGAAAATAATGATTATGAGGAATTTTATGATACCATATACCATGAATTAGACCATTTTTTCAAGGATACTTTTTTACAATCGCCTAAATATCCTACGCCCAAATATCTTAAAGCAATCTCAAATTTAGAATCTGAAAACGAAATATCAAGAAGGATTGCAGAAGTATATTATTGTGCCGACAGAAATGAACAAGATGCCATGATTAATGGATTATACGGAAACCTTTCAAATGTTAATTATTGTGACGATTGGGCCGAAATACTTAAAAATACTGAAGCAGCAATTTGGATTAAAAAACTTTATGATAATTATAAATTCTTTAAAAGCAACGAAATTGATGAAAAATATCTTAACGGAAAATCAAAAGAATCATTTATTAACTTTATAATAAAAGTTATAAAAAGTTTTGAACGAAAATTCGCCCGTACAGTATTTAAACTTAAAAAAGATAAATTTATCAACGAAGGCGTTAGGCCACATATTCATCCAAATTCCAATATGAAACAAGGACAATTATTTTGGATTTGAATTTATTTTGTTATATAACAAATATTTTCTAAAAATTAGTACTATTTATAAAAAAATAACAATATGTCTAAAAATTTAACAACAGAAGAATTTATTGAAAAAGCAAGAAAAATCCATGGTAATAAATATGATTATTCCAAGGTGGAATATGTTAATAACCATACAAAAGTTTGTATAATTTGTCCTGAACACGGTGAATTTTGGCAAGAACCAGGTTCTCATTTAGAGGGATGCAACTGTAAAAAGTGCCATTATCAAAATTTATCAAAAGAAAAATTATCTTCTACTAAAGATTTTGTAGAAAAAGCGAAAAGAGTTCATAGAGATAAATATGATTATTCCAAGGTAGAATATGTGAATGCACAGACAAAAGTTTGTATTATATGTCCTAAACATGGTGAATTCTGGCAAACACCAAATAATCATTTAAGAGGTGGTGGCTGTATTAAATGCTATGATAATAAACGAGGAAACTCACAAAGAAGTAATACTGAAGAATTTATAAAAAAAGCAGTTAATATTCATGGTAATGTATATGATTATTCAAAAGTTAAGTATATTAATTGTGACACAAAAGTTTGCGTAATCTGCCCAAAACATGGAAACTTTTGGGTTAGACCTGACCATCATTTAACTTCAAAATCAGGTTGTCCTCAATGTAAAGAATCACATTTAGAATCTGAAATTAACAATTTTTTAAAAGAAAATAATATAAATTTTGAAAGACAAAAAACTTTTGAATGGTTAATTAATAATTTGACTTTATGTCATCAATTTATAGATTTTTATCTACCTGATTATAACATCGCCATTGAATGTCAAGGAAAACAACATTTTCAACCGGTTAAACTATTTGGTGACGAAAAAGAATTTGAAAAACAAATTGAAAGAGATAAACAAAAATTAAAATTATGCGAAAACAATAATGTTGAATTAATTTATTTTACTAAAGAAAAAGTGGATGATGAAAAGTATTTTACTAATAAAAACAAATTATTATTGTATTTAAAAACAAAAAAAGAGAACCACTAAGGTCCTCTTTTTTAATGATTTTTTAATTAAAAATACTTAGTTTTTAACCAAACTTAGTACTTCCTGATTGAGAGCTGCATTAACAATATCTTCCATTGAAGGCTGTACTGTATTACCATTTTCATCTACCTTTGTTGGTATATCCCCTCCGAGCACAAAACTTACGATAGCACCATCAAAGCCAGATAACATGTAAGTGCCTGAGTCTTCCATAGTAGATGGAAAATCGCTTGTTCTTGAATTGGAACAATACCACCAAATAATTTTAAAATCTTTAACAAACTCTTCAGGGAATACTTCACGAAGTTTTTTAATCGTAGCCTCATAATTTGTTTGCTCTGCAAGTTTATTATTTCTGTAAGTCCAACTATTTGAAGGATTGAATTGCATATCAGAGATTACGCAAATGGTCTTACAGTAGTCTTCAACCGGAATTTCGGGATGTTCTCTTCTTGTTTTGACAATTAAATTCACTAATGACATATAATCGGTTGACCCCCAAGCGACAGAACTACGAGCAATTTGTGTATACTTATCAGTAAATGTACCTGATAGAGTCATCAATCTTGATGTATTATCAAACATTGCAACTACATTATGGAATGCACCTTGATTCAACTCTGAGAAGTAGATACCAAGTGAAACACACACATCATATGCTGAAATGTTGTTTTTAGCATCAACCAATGAGGTCATGGAGCCTGATGTATCAAGAGCACAGAGGACATTTCCTTGTATTGCACCATTATTCTTTGATGCAGTCTGAATAAGTCCATCAAATTGCTTGTCAATTGTAATCTTGGTAGCCAAACTAGGATTAAGTTTGCACTCCTTAAGTTTACGGCCAAGTTCATAAGCATAACCATTAAACTTAGCTACAGGTTGCTTCTTCAACCATTCAATGTAACTATCTTCAAGGTTATGTGCCTTCAAGAAGTTTCCACTAACAAGGTTAAGCAAAGCCTTACCAGGAATAGTCTTCCAATCAATGCTGCTATAAAGGCCCTTGCAAATATAGGTTTGGAACTTATGTGCAATACCAGTAGCCTTAAACTCACGATATTCCTTATAAGACCAACCAGCTGTTCTAGCAAAGAGTTTAGCCAACATATTAGTAGACTTAGCCCATGGAGTGGTACATTTCTTGTCTGAACGGATACGAGGCAAATACTTCTTTACAAGGTCCTTGTGGTTAGGGTCAGAAATACCCTCAGCCATAACCTCGAAGAACTTATTGGCTTTCAGATACTCATCAGCACCTTCGAATGAAAGCAATGTCCACAAATCCTTCCATGAGCCTACGATAGGAAGCAACCAAAGGTTAAGATAGAACTCTTCCGGATGGTACTTAGCAATCCAAAGCAATCTCTTGAAAGATTCATCACGATTACCTTGACCCTTTTGGACCTTTTCGGTCTTATTGCCGTTCAAAATGTTTGATTGGCGGGTAATCATTCTAAGATAGAATGGGAACTTCAAAGCGTTTTCAGGGTCCTCCGACCACAACTTAGATTGGTCAGCCCATACATCCATGAGTTCTCTTCCACGGAAAGAACCTGCCTTACCAAATTGGTCAAGCAATGCTGTACCTATTGTTGCGTAAGAAATTGCACCATTCTCTGTACGTGCGTCATTTGCACCTGCGCCAATTGTATTGGCCTTAATAAATCCATTGTTCATGTTTGCCATATGTTTCAATTTTAAGTTCATAATTAAACAACAAAAATAATATACAAACGAAATTTTAAAAAAACAAATAATTTTTAAAAAATATTTTCTTTTTTTTTTCAATAACACAAATACTAATATACAAAAACTATGCCACAATTTCAAATAATTTGAAAAATAAAACTATTTATGTAAAAATATATTTTACATGAAAAAGAAAATAATGAATGAGCAACAACGCCTTAATAAAATCATAGACAAATTAGTTAAAGAGAGTGTAACAGACCTTTCCAACATGTATAATGAAGAAAGTGAAGATTATGATTATAATAGCAATGAATCTTCTGATGATGAAACTGAAAAAGAACGCAAAGTTAGAATCTCAGTTGAAAAAGAATTGAAAAAACCAGGCATAAACATTGCTCCTTATGCATACAAATTGGAAGGCCTTTCGATTAGTGACAGCAATGGTAAAGAAGGTGATGATAATGAGCATAAGAATGCAAGGAGTAAACTCTATAAAAAATTAAACCATAAACCAGATAGTAATGGAAATCCACAATACTTAAGTCCTGAAGAAGCACTTCACCTTAAAAATGAACTTTCAAATACATTAAGTGAAAGCAAAAAAATGGATATTACCATGTCTGATTTATGCTATATGGTTAATGAATCAGTTAAGAAAATTTTAAAATTAGGTAAAGAATAATAATATTCTAAATAAAGTAATATAAACAACCAAAAAAGAGCATCTTAAACAAGGTGCTCTTTTAGTTTTCATAAATTTCAATTAATCAATTATTTTCTTCAGTTTGGTTTTCATAGAAAAACCTAACAAATTGTGTAATTTGCTCAATATTGGCGGCATAGTTTTTACATTTCTTAGTTGGGTCTTTCAATTCCATGGGTTTTAATGATATACTTTCAATTTCATAACCTTCAGGAAGACTGTCCATAATCTTTTTCTTTCCAACAGCCATTACTTTTTCGTTATTACATCTGTATTTTTCTGTGTCTGAAAGACAAGAAGTACAATTAAGGCACATTTTTTTGTAATTACAATCAGCCAGTTTCTCTATTTCTTGGCCTGTTAAAATATCATATCCTTTTACCATAATTTATAAAATTTTAGTTTATTTTCTCCCAAGTTTCGTCATTTGTGTTAAATTTGTATTCACCAGGTGTTAATCCGCCTTTATTAGTGAAGTAAAACACAAGTTTGATTATATATTCCATATTATCCCACAAATAGTTATAAAGGTCCCACATATGGTTTTCCATTTCTTCGGGATAGCGTCTTCCCATAGGGTCTTCCTCGGTGCCTTTTATGTACTCACCCCAATGGCCAAGAATCAAAGCAATATCTTCCATGGCATAACTACCACCGAAAAGACTATATTGGTCGATTCCCCAACCAAAGCGGCCATTTCTAGTGTCCATGTCGAATATAAACTTTTCGAACTTGATGTTTTCAATGAGTTTCAAGTGCTCTTCTGTTAAATTAATTTTTTTAAATGCCATAACTTATTTGTTTTTTATTAAATATACAATTATTTTTTCAGATAATCAATTATTAATGGTTCGAATTTTTCTTTTTCCATCAAATATTGTTTAATATCTTCCCTGCACACTTCTATATAGTTGATTGTATATTGGCAAGAAGAATCCATAGGGTCTGACGCTTCATGGTATTGAAACCACACCTTATAATATTCATCATCAACAAGTTTTTCTTTTATGCCTTCGGGAAAATAGAAACTGCACCAATCATTATATGTTGAATCCGTTATATAATCGTGCATTGATACTCCTTTGAATATCTTTACCATACAGTGTTTAAGCCTTTCATTGTTAGGCTTTTCCATTAAAAAGTTATTTTCCATTTTCTATTTAGTTACTTCTGGGCCAAAGATTTCATTCGAATTTTTAAACTCAATTTCGCCAAGTCCAATTAATTCATTTTTAATCATATACAATGCTATCTTGGTGAATAGTTGCTGTGATGGTACACCGTCAACTAAATCATTACCACGGTCCCAATTTTCCATTATGCCATGTTTTCTCACTGTTGTAAAACCGCCACAATAGTTTTCAAATACAATTATTGTATATTCATAATTGTCAGTGAAAAGATGGATTTTATAAATACCTTTTTCCTCGTTTTTGGTTATTACATATTGTTGACTAAAAAACTCAAGAAAATCATGTACAACAGGATAATCCTTTTCTATTTCTTCTTTTGAAGAAAGTTTTTCGTTGTCTTTTAAATTGTATTCAGTTATTATCATCGTTATTTTTTATTTTTCATTTTATTTTGTTGAATAGCGGATTCTTTAAGAATTTTATCACATTCATCCCTAAGTGCCTCAATAAACAAATCACACCAATGTCCTTCTAATTGAAGTATTAGCTGATGGGCTGATTCTCTCATACAGTCATATTCAACTGCTGAATGTTGTTCGTTATCATTAAGCCATACAGATTCCCATGAATCATCATTATCTTTTTGAAATAAATGTATCAACATTGCAACATTCGGATTCAATTGTATCAAATGCCTGTAATACTTTTTATAATCTTCAATTTCATAAATCGGTTTATGCGTCTTTTGAAAATCAATATTTTTTGAAGCAACTGCCTTTGTTACTGCTTCTCTTACGCTTTCTCCGTATTTTTGGCATATTTCCTCAATTAAATCCTTATCGGGTTTTAAATAATTTTCTCTCATTTTAATTTGAATAATTATTAAAGTAATTTTTAATTAATGTCAATGGAGTACCCTTTCCACCTGAACCAGTAGTTAAATCCATAAGTGAAGCAATTAAATCACGATACATTCTTGGTGTTGTGCCTTGACTAATCATATTACCTTTTAAATCTTTCTTTTGATTTTCATTTAATTCATTTTTAACTGCTTCCTCAAGTTCAGCACCATTTAAATTTGAAAACTTATTATCTATAATATATTTAATCTTTGTCTCATTTGGTGTTGACTCAATAATATTAGCATCTGTGTATGAAACCAATGACACAGGGTCTGCAAATTCCCATATACCAAAAATTGCATCTCTATAACATCCATCGCCATATACAGTCACAATTACATCAGCGCCTGTTTTCTCCAAAATTTTTTCCTTGATTTCTTCAACAATACGGTCAGAACCTTTATTCAATTTACCGTTAATAATTAAATCTTTCTTTCTTGGGAAAAGTTTAAGTTTTTCTTCAGTGGCTTTATTTGAACCAAGAAGGCCATATTCACATTTATCACTGCATATATCAGTTAAAGAATAACAATGTGATACAGAACCATTTATATTCATATTAAATGTCTTTAATGCTTCTTCATTGGAAACATGTAAATAACAGAATAAAATATTAAGGTTTTCTTCATTTTGCAAATAGTCTATATCATTATAAATCTCAACTTCACAATCTTCATTTTCACAAATTTCCTTATAATATTCATCATAATTCATCTTTGTAAATGGATGATTATGGAGCACATTGCCAACTTCGTCGACTAGTGGCATTAAAATTCTAACCTTTTTAGCCCCTCTTGCGATACCTTTTAATATCATGGCAAATCTATTTCTTGAATAAATCGGCTCAATGACATCAATTATTGCATATTTACCATATTTAGTTTTAATCTCGTCAGCAATTTCATCAATGGTCACATAATTTCCCTGAGAACGGGCAACAACTGATTCAGTAATTCCAATAATATCATTATGGTCCAAATCATAATATACACCCACTTCACCATTTACTCTTGTCGCATCAAGGATTGAATTTGTCACAATTTCGACAATATCGTCACCTTCTTTAATTAAAGGAGCTTTTACGCCCATACTAATAGTGCCAATATTATTCATATTTCTTTTTTCCTTTAAAAAATTATTTTTATCCGCTTCGCAAATTTTAATTCCATTATCACAAAATTGAAGCAATTCTTTTTTTTCTTCTTCAGAAATTTCTGAATTTGGAATGGCTTTTTTAGTCTGCTTTAAAAGTTCTATTGACCTATCACAATCTTCCACGGTTAAAATATTGTCTGAACTAATTAAAGTTCCAAAGTAAAGCCATAGAAGCCCATTGTTTTTAAGTTGATTTAACAAATTAACCATTTCCACTTCTCCTTTTAGTTATAGTAATCATATTCATAACCATAAGTTTCTCTGTGTGTTATATCATAAAGACTTGGTTTCTCGTCTATATTTTCAAAAAAGTAAAACGCAATGCTTTGATAACGTGTATCATCCACTATAATAGTATTTTTATCTAAATGCAATTCTTTAATAATCCACCTATTATTAATTACATCGCCAACCTTATATTTTTTAATGTTTTTTTCCAATACAAGGGTATTATAACTTGGCGACCATGAAAATTTGCCATAAGGGGCTTTTGCCCTTTTAACAAACTCTTCAAGTGTTGTCTTTTTGGTTTTAGGTGTATCTTTATCTTCAGTCCAAAATTTACATTGATAAATGTATTTAGCTTCTTTGACATTGAAAAATTTCTTAAATTCATCAATACCACAGTTATGTAGATTGACTTCATCAACTATACTTTGAAGAATATCAATTGTACCAATAGTCAATGTTTCAAAGAAATCAATTATTTCTTGTTTATACTCAGGATATTTCAAATTATCATCAATAAATTCTTCAAGAACTCGTCTATCAATTACATCTTCAAAAGTCTTTAGGTATCTAATTCTTGACGGTCTACTCAAAAGATTGCTGTTAACTCTTAACTCATTTGTAGTCATAATGAAGATGTGACAATTTTCACCATTATACACGCCATCCATTATAGAAAGTAAATTTTCCCCCGCTTGTTCTTCACCGTCTTTATCAATAAGTCTGAAATTTTTTTCAAACTCATCAAACAAATAGACACAATCATGGTGAATACTAGCCAAAAAATTAGCAAGGCCATTAAGGGGCCTATCTATTATAATAACAGGTAAACCAAGTTTATTACATAACAATTTAGCTGTAACTGTTTTTCCTGTACCCTTTGCACCATTCAAAAGTACACCAATGTTATGCTTTGAAGATTGTTTGTTGTATGTGTTAAGAACATGGTCAACAAAAACTTCATCAACGCCATAAAGTTTAAAACCAAAGAAAAACTCATCAGCAATTCTTTCAAGGAATATTTCCCCTGTCATTGGGTTTTGATGTATCTGATATATGCCATCATCAAGATTTGGCATTACATCGAAATTACCTTCAGTCTGTGAATAAAAATCACCTCTTCTTAAAAATACTTGTGACATAAATTATAATTTTTTAAATTTTAAATTAATCAATTATTTTAATTAAACATCCGTATGAATACCATAATGTATCACCAAGGTCTTCTTCATCTCGACAAGCATACTTCTCTAAATATTTGTCAAGATTGCATCTATGTATAGAGGCCTTACCATGCTCCATATCAAAACGGTCCATTTTAAATGGGTCCTCTTTTTTAACAAAATTTCTAAATTCGTCAAGTGTGTAAGTTTTTCCCATGATAACAATTTTTAGTAAATTACTGTATTAAGATTGGGTTCAACACCCATTTTTCCCATAATTTTAAGATTATTCATTGTAAATAAAAAATCACCAATAACTTCTTGTTGATTAAAGGCCCATTCATAATTATAGATTTCATCTACGGGAATCCATTTAACTTCTTCAACCTCATTTGGCTCCGAAAAATCTGTATTAAAAGACCCATAGTCTTCTTCAAATTTGGTGATAAATCTAAAAGAAACTGTTTGCTTTTCATCATTTGGGTCGCTATTGACATACCACAATTTCCATACATAATAAGGAATATCAAGACCAGTTTCTTCATGTACTTCTCTTGAAACAGCTTGTCTCAATGTTTCATAATAATCCAAATAGCCACACGGTAAATTCCATTTTCCTATATAATCGGGACAGCCAATACCTCTTTTATTGGCCAATAAACTAATAACATCACCATTCCCATCTGTCTTATACACAATGCCGACAACAGCACAAGAACGACTTATCCAATATTCTTTATCTTCTATTTTAACAGGAAAATTTCTCATTTTTTTGATTTTATAACAAGAATATACAGAAAAAAGTTTATATAACAAAATTATTTCCTTCAATTTCTTTTAAATATTCTTTTGGAAGTTTGCCAATCTCATTGAGATATTTCATACCCATTAAACGTGTTTCTTGGTTATTAAACTCCGTTTGTCTCATCATCCAATGAAGATATGTATCATCAGGTTTACCTGCTTCATAAGCCTCCTTAATTGTCTTGCCTGAGAATTTTCCAAAATTAATAATAAAATCAGATGGTTTCACTTCTTCTTTAATAATTTCGACTTTTTCTGTCGGTTTAAAGTCAAAACCAAGCAATTCCTTTCTGCTTGCAATATAATCAGCCGCCTGCAAAGCCTTTTCCAAATCAGTAGATGGCAATGGCAATGCTGATACCTTTTCATGGCCCCATTTTCCCATATGAGACAAAACCATATGCAAAATTGTCTTTTCATCATCAGCATTTAATAATTTGGTTTTTTCGTTCATGGTTTTAACATATTTAGCAGCATGAATTGGGTGGTCATCAACTGTATGTTTTCCTTTTCCGTCGCCAAGTTTCTTTATATCATGGGCAATTGCTGCCACAATAAGTAAATTAGTTTCGTGTTCACTAAACATTCTTGAAATTGCCTCACATTGGGCAAAGAAAACAACACATCTTGTATGCCTTACAAGACCACCATCGCCAAGGTCAAATTGCGGATGATATTTGCCACTAGTTGAAGCGGGTACAATAAAAAAATACTCATCTGCATTTGAAATAAGTTCCTCAGCAAACTTTTTTATGTTTTCTTCTGTTATGTCATTAAGTTCATTGACAAATAATTTTAATCTATCTTCTTTGTTAATCATAAAAATAAAGTTTTTCTTTAATATACAAAAAAAATTAAAAATAAACTTTTTCTTATAAAACTTCAACAAAAACTGCTTCTTTACCCTCTTGTACATTAAGAGCGTCTGCATACCTGTCTTTTGCAATCTGAATGATAGCCTCACGGTTTGCGCCAGTTATGCCACTTATTTTATCCGATAATTTATCGTTAATTAAAAGAGTAGGTACGCCATCTATTTCAGTTCCTGATACAAACAAAATTTGTGAGTTTTCAAATTTTTTATAATTCATTGTGGCAAGGCCCTCCAAATCTTTTTCTGTTGCGCCAGCGTCTCTTAATTTTTGAAGAGCATCATATGCAGGTTTTGCATTTTTAAATTTTAATTTATTTTTATCGACTTCTTTAATGCTACCATCTTTAAATAATAAGTAATAAGTACTCTTAAACGCCTTAATCTCATTTGGTGAAATAAAATTCAAATAAGTATTCCCCATAAGTTCCTGATTATTACCTTTATAACTTTGAAGGCCACTGCCAAAATCATTCATTTCAGTACCATATCTAGCTTTTCCATATTCAACACCAAATTTTGCAGCAAGTTCGTCTCTCTTAGTTTTCCAATCATTATATCTATCAATAACACCCTGTTGTTCTTGCCATGGAAAATTATACATGGCGACTTTAATAACGCCTACGATTTCACCCTCTTCTCCAAGATTTTTCCCAAATGTTTCATAATCATTATAGGCTTTCATTCTGTTTGTTTCAGGGTTTTTCTTCTTTACTGTTGGATAATCAACCGAAGCAGCAGTTACATATCCAAATGTAAACATTTTACCTGGTTTAAGACTCGTAAGCATATCGGGAAGTTTTTCCGGATTTTCAATAAATCTAAAATTTGTCTTTGCCTCATTTAATGTTTCAGGGTTTTCCATTCTATTAATTAATGACTTAACTTCGTTTAAAAAATTCTTTGACATATTTTTATTTTTAATTTATTATTCTTCATCAAGATAAATAGTTTGAATTGCCCAAAAAGGTTCATATTCTTCATTTACATATGAAACATTTGCGCATAAAGTGTCACCTATCTTTGACCATTCATGGTTTCCGCTATGAAAATGGCCACAAATAAACATTTTGGGCTTAACTCTTTCAATTACTTTAGATAATAATGGATTCCCTGTTGTATCACTTTTATAGTTTCCTTGTGTAATAGCCCCTAATTTATTAACATTAGGGGCATCATGGGACATTAAAATATCAATATCTTCAGGTATTTCAGAATATTTTTTCTCCAAAACATCATTTTCACACATAAATGCCCAATTACCGAAAATAGTACAATAAGGCGTACCAAATATCTTTAAAGAATCGATTCCGTCACTCACAGAAAATTCAAATTCATACAATTCATGCCTAAGAATTTTAAGGCTATTATTACATTTTTCTTCAATTTCATTACAATCTTTTTTTGAATATTTTCCAAAAATAAAATCATGATTTCCTGGTATCATAATAACTTTTGACCATTCTTCCTTGTATGGTAATGAATTTATCCATGGGATAAAATCCTCATGTATCCACTTGTCTTGAAATTTTCTGTTATGGCATTCAACCGGGCATATATCGCCACAAATTAACAATAAATCAAATTGTTCTCCTATTTCGGGTAAAAACCCATGTAAATCTGAAGTTGCTAATATTTTCATTTTTTTTAAGTTTTTAAATTTTATAACGATACATTAAACTACTTGCTGTCTCAAGTTTAACAATGTTATTATCATAAATGTATAATTGTTCATTTAAATAAGAAGCACCATTTCTTCCCATGTCCCAATCATTGCAATATGGAACAGGTCCGATTTTTGCCACGCTATTATCCGTATAAAAAAAGAGACTATCGTTATCAGAATCCCTCTTTTTTTGGCGTCTAGCTCTTCTACTATACAACATAATTTATTTCCTCTCGTATTTTTTCTAATTCTTTAAATAGTGTATTCTTTTCAGAAAAATATTCTTTTGGCTTTATTTCTTTTTCACTCACAAAATTAAGCGTATTTTTGGCTCTTGTGCACATAACATATTGAAGATGTCTTTCTTCCTCTATTTCCCAATCAGTTTCTGCAAGTCTACTTGGTATCAATGAAGGACAAATAATAAAAACATTATCAGATTCAAGACCTTTTGCTCTATGTATTGTGGATAATTCAACACCGTCTTCTTCTTCATTTGAAAACACCTCTTTTATAAACTTTTCAATATCATTTCGTGTTTCAACTGTTTTAGGAAAATTCTCAATTGTTTTTATATTATCAAGTAACGAAATTATCATAGAATTTGTCATGGTTTCTTTTTTATCAAGTCCACTCTCTTCCGTAAGAAAATCCCAAGTTGCAATAAGTCTATGCTTAAGGCTGTCAATTATTTCTTTTGGTGTATTACCATAAGAACAATCAATTGCCGTTATCAAAGATTTTCCAAGTTCTTCTCCTTTAAAGTGCATTTTTTTCCCCTGTGAAACACCAATTCTATAAAATTCCATCAATGGAGATATATTTCGACATAAAACCATATCACCATTTTTAATGTCATTTACATGCGCATCAAAATTTATCTCGCCTTCAGGCGCACCCTCTCTTGCTTGTATGTTATTATTAACATATTGTTTAGCATATTCAATAATTTTAGTACCACATCTATAATTGGTTGTTAACGGAAATTCAACAGCTTCTCGTCTAAACTGAGTTGTATCCTTTAAATGCTCAAATGATTCTGTATCCGAGCCACACCAAGAATTGATTGACTGATTTTTATCACCAAACGAAAACATTCTGGTTTCTCTTTTAAAACATCGACTTATAATATCTTGTTGGGCCAATGACGCATCTTGTGCCTCATCAAGCATTATAATATCAGATAAGTACTTTTTAGTATAATAAGCATATTGGCTTGGATACCACAATAAATCTTGAAAATCGACAATATCAGTTGTTTGATAACCCCATTCAAGTATCTTATTCACAAACGAGCATTCATCTGCTATTAGAGTCATATTATACTTTTTTTCAGCAAGTCTTTTTAACTCACGCTCCGATTTTTTCAAGTTATGCCGAGCCTTGTCTATCAAATCAAAAACATTTGACTTATACATCATTTTGGCATTACCCGAAAGTGAATGATAGTCTTCACTTCCAATTACATCAATATTCTTGTTTATGTAATTTCTGTACTTGTCATTGTCTATATTGGGCTCAAATTCAAAATGTTCCATAAACATTCTGTATGCCAAACCATGGATTGTAAAAACTTTTATATTATTTTTATCACCAATTTTTTGACGCAATGTATCCCTAGTTGACTTATTATGAGCCAATAACATGATGCGTTTGGAGGATTTTATCCTATTAGCACACTCAACAAGGGTTGTCGTTTTTCCTGCGCCTGCAACCGCCTGAACAATCATATTAGGAATACCATGTTCGGCAAAATCAAATATTGCCTTTTGCTCTTCACTAAAGTTAACTTTTTCCATTAAATCCATTTTATTATGGTATCATTTTTATTACCTTTTTCAAACCAAAACCATGCATATGAGACAGCTGAACCACCGCCCGCCTTCATCTCGTCAAACTTAGCGTTTTTAGCACACAAAAGTCTTTCTGAGAATTGATATATATACTTAAGATAGCCTTTTTTATAAAATTCTTCATAACGGCCCTTACCTTCAAGTGCAGTTGTTTTTAACAAAAATATTGCGGGTGTATTATCCGGCAATATATCCAAAGCATGTCGTATAAATTCCTTGTGATATTTATATGGTGGATTTGTTAATATGCAAATATTTTCAAAATTTCCTGATGATGTCTTTAAAAAATCTACTCCGGATTGGCCATAACCTCTGTCAATCAAATCACTTGACATTACTTGATAACCATACTCTATTAACCTTTCGGACAAATGCCCTTGCCCACAGCTACACTCCCATATTATTTTGTTTTTAGGTAATTCGGTAACGGCCAACAATTTATCTATTGCTATTGGGTCCGTTGCATAAAAATCATCAATTTCTCGTTCTTTGTCAGTGTGATTTGAAGCCCCTAAGGTTTTAAAAATACTGTTTTTATTTCCATTCCAATCTTGTGCCATAATTATTTCTCTTTAGGTATAAATAATTTTTCAACCGTTTGCTTAGTTATTGTTGGATTCATAGCATTGGTAACTTCTTTTGACCAAATACACTCAAAATTATCCGGCATTGAATACTCAGATATATATACTTCATGGCCCTTTTTAAACATTTCTATTAACCATGAATAAAATTTATCATAGTCAAAATCTCTTGAAAATTGATATTGTTTTGTGTTTTTATACGGCGGGTCACAATATATTATCGAATTATCGGGTATTTCAATTGTATCATAATCACCACTATTAAATACAACATCTTTAAGATATTGAGGTTGTTTTAATGTATTTGCAATATTCTCCGCAATATAATCCCTTGTTTTACCATTTTTACCAACAACATTATGACCTGAATATCCCCCATCAAAAAATCTACCATTAAAAGAAGCCATATATCCAACCCATCCAATTATATCATCAGTATAATTATTATTTTTACCATGAAAACAATCCCTAACATCATCATAATACTCCTTTGGTATATTCGTTGGCATTTTCTTTCCGTCAACCAATGATTTCCACATCGCAATCAGATACTTATTTTTATCAGAAGCAAGCCTATTTCCATCAACATTCTGTATGACAGAACAACTGCCACAAAAAGGTTCAACATACCATTGATTTTCTTTTCGATTTTTTAAAAGAATTGGTAAAATGTCATTAACAATTCTATTCTTGTTTCCTTGATATTTCATTTTTTACATTTTTATAAAAAAAATATACAAAAAAATATTTTTTTAAAAAAGTGTGATATTTATTTGGAGAAAAAACATTTAATATAGTGGGCGTATACCTTAAGAATGTTACCGAGCGCCGTATATTCAAATCGTTTTTTTTCAAGCGGGTTCATTCCCGCTTTTTTTATAAGTATAAACTATTTATATGATATAAACTTTAAAAATGAAAGAATACGATAAAAATAAAATGGTGCCCGATAAAGAGTGGATGGTAAATAACTTCAATTATTTTAACAAAAAATATTTTAACGAAAGTTTACCAACGCCAAAATTCAGTTATAATTGTCAACCTGAAAATTGGGCCGTTTATCGCAATAATACTGCACAATATAAAGGAAAACAGATAATAAAGGCCAATGATTCAGGCGAATTAGCATTTAATAAAGGCTATTATAGGACCGAATGGTCATTCCAAAATAGTTTACTCCATGAAATGATACATGAATACTGTGTTTTGATATTACATATATTACCTGAACATGGAAAAGAATTTAATCAAATAGCCGCTAGAATAAATCAGGACGGATGGAAAATATCGGAAAAGAATGATAAAAGTGATAGTGATGTTTTAATAAATGGTGAAGAAATACCTGATATTTTAGATGATGAAACCAATCAAGGTGAACATATTTTAAATGATAAAGAATTTGGAGAAAAAACGCAAAAAATGTTTGCTGAATTACAACAATTAAGAGAAAGGCTGACAAAATTGCAACAAGCAAAACAAGGGCAAACGCCACAACAACAAGTTAACGAAAGTAAAAAAATTATATTGTCAGAAAAACAAGAACAAAAATTAATTAAACTTTTAAGAGAAGATTATATTCAAAAAACACAAATGCCTGTTGATAAAAAAGTCAACAAGCCATATTGTATTGACCCCGAAAAGGTTTTGATAGTTAAAAAACATCTTGACAATAACTTTAGGAAATATGATTATACCACATTAGAAGGCGGCAAAAAGAAAAAGATTAAAATTGTCAGTATGATGGACGGTGATAATGTTTTAAAATACATGTATACTGATGATTTAAAAGATTATCTTATTGATACATTTCAAAAAATGTTTCTGGATAAAACCGAGCGTGATTTATTCTTGGGAAAAGTAATGAACGCTTGGCTAAATAATAAAATAGGTGTACATGGAACACTTGATATTAACTTTTTGAAATAGCATGAAAGTCATATTAACAGAAAATCAAATAAAACATCTAATTTCCGAAATTTCCTCAAAAGAAATTAATGCGAAATGTGAAAATGTTAATACTACGCCCACTGAAGCACAAAAAAAAGCGGGAAATTACCGTATGGGCCATTTTTATGTAAAAGGTATGCCTATTTCAATCGAAAATCCAAAAGGCTCAAAAAGAAAATATAAAAATGACGATGGTACAGAAGGTTTTGTAATTATGAAAAACCATTATGGCTATTTCACTAATACGACAGGTAATGGCAAAGATGGTGATGCCGTTGATGTTTTTATCGGTCCACATACGGATGATTTCGATAAAGTATATGTTATTGACCAAAATAACAAGGAAGACGAATTCGATGAAAGTAAGGTCATGATTGGGTTTAACTCAAAAAAAGAAGCCAAAAAAGCATATCTTGCAAACTATAGCAAAGGATGGAAAGGATTTAGAGCAATAACAGGAGTTTCATTACGATTATTCAAAAAATGGCTTTATAGAGGAAATAAACAAAGAAAGCCTTTTTCTGAATATATTGAAATTCAAAAGAAAAAATTAGAAGAAGGCAAAAACATAAAGGAAACTATGTGCCCAATAGCATGAATTTAGTCCGATGAAGACTGACCTTTTTGCTTTTTTGACTATTTATATAAAAATAAGATAAATAATGTTTAAAATATGAACAAGAAACAAGTTATTAAAATCAACGAAAACCAATTAAATAAAATTGTATCTGAGTCAGTAAAAAGAGTTTTGAAAGAAGGCGGCTTTCGTAAAACGGATTTTGGCGTTAATGGGACATTTAGTAATGAAGCCTTTAATAAACACATTCAAGGAATAACAAACAAAATATATAAAATAGAAGCCTATGCCAATTCACAAATGCAAGAAGACTTATGTTTAGAATTGATAGATGTTCTTGAAAAATATGGATTTACAAATGTATAAAAAAAGCCCGAAATAAATCGGGCTTTTTTATTATGCAACAGTTACCACACTTAATGCGGGACATGAAACCTTAAACACATACCCCTTTTCATAATCGTTTTCAAGCAATTTGTCGGTTAATTTGTCTTCTATATTCTCTTGGATACATCTTATGATTGGCCTTGCACCAAAATCTTTTTCCTCTTGTATTTCTTTAAGTATATATTGGACAACATCATTGTCATATTCCATGGAATATCCCATTCCATTTAATCTGTTTTCAAGTTTATTGATTTCAATCTTAATAATTGAATTAAGGTCATTGTCATTCAACGTGTTAAAATAGATAACATCATTGATACGATTTAAAAATTCAGGTGGAAATCTGTTTTTAAGTTGCTTCAATAGAATTCTCTTTGTATTTTCTTCCTCATCGTTAGCAAAACCGATTCCTTTTCCAAATTCACTAGCTGCCTTTGCACCCACATTAGAAGTAAAAACAACTATAACATTCTTGAAATCCACACGTTGTCCTGAATTATCAGTTAAGAAACCTTCATCAAGAACCTGTAAGAAAATATTGTAAACCTCAGGGTCTGCTTTTTCAATTTCATCAAGCAAAAGAACACAATGTTTCTTGTTCTTAATGGTTTCAGTCAATTGTCCACCCTCTTCATAGCCAACATAGCCAGGATTTGAACCAATGAGTTTATTTACTGACACCTTATCTGAATATTCAGACATATCAAACCTCACAAGGGCCTTTTCGTCACCAAAGAGTTCTTTAGCAAGTTTTTTCGCCAATAAAGTCTTACCTGTACCTGTTTTACCGATTGCCATATAACTATACATACAACCGTTATTGCTAAGTCCAATTCTATTACGTTTCAATGCCTTACAGACAGTATCAATTGCTTCATCTTGTCCAATAACACTTTCCTTAAGCCTATCATTAATTCCTGACAATTTTTTCTTATCATCAGAATTCAAATTACTTACTGGAATGCCTGTTTTTGTAGATATTAGATTAAGTATATCATCAACAGTCACAGGTATGTGATTTTCGGTCCTATTTTTTTCATAACCATCTTTTTCATCATTATATTGCTGCTTTAATGAAATGATTTGTTTTGATATTTCGTCTACATTTTCGTAGTCTTTTTCTCTTTTTGCGACTTCTAACTTATTTTCAAGAGTATTAATGTCTTTCTTTAATTCCTTTAATATTTCGGGCTCATTAGAAGTACTAATTAAAGAACCAATTTCATCCAAAACATCAATAGCCGAATCAGGCAAATTTCTTTCTGAAATATATTTGTCGGCAAGTTTAACGCATGTCTTGATTACCTCCTCATTATATTCAACTTTATGATACTCTTCATATGAAGATTTAATACCATTCAATATCTTAACAGTTTCTTCAACATTAGGTGCTTCGACAATTATCTTTTGAAAACGTCTCGCCAAACTTGGGTCTTTATCAAATGTTTTTCTATAGGAAGCAAAATCAGAAGTACCAATTACTTGAATATCGCCTGTTTCGAGACCTCGTGACAACATGGAAGAAAACTCGAAATCATTACGCCCCTTATCAGCCAAAATTGCCCCTATATTATCCATGAAAAGGATAAAGTTTTTATTCTTCTTTATTTCATCCATCACGCCCTTAACACGTTCTTCAAACATACCTCTAAGCGTTGTACCTGCCATCATAGCTGTCATATCAAGTGAAACGAGCCTTTTATTAAGTAAAAATTCAGGCACGTCACCGTTTACTATTTTATATGCTATATTTTCACCAATAGCAGTTTTACCAACACCCTCTCCACCGACCAAAATTGTATTGTTCTTATTCTTTCGCCCAAGAATTCTAATAATTTCAGTTATTTCTTTTTCACGGCCTATTATTGGTTCCATTTTACCATTTTCAGCAAGTGCATTTAAATCAACACAATATGTGTCAATATATGGTGTTTTGGAATTGGATTTTTTTGACTTATTTAATTTTAAATCTGAATTCAAATTTATTTCTCCTTCTTCCTTTTCTTTCATGTCTTTCATTTTCTTTATTGCCTCTTCCGGTGTTCTCGCCGTAATAAATTTAACACTCATTCCATCCAAGACAGAACTTTCCATTTCACCATCTCCATTGAATGAAATAAGATTGTCTTGAAGTTTATCTTTGAAAACGCCATAAGTCAAGCCAGCTTTATTAAATACTTTTCTTATTTTATTTGTATCATCAGTATCGTTTAAAATTGCAAGAAACACATGTTCCGAGGTTGTTTCCTCGCTTTCCAATTCTTTTGCAATCTCTTCAGCCTTTTTAAACGTTTCAATCACCTTGGTATCAAAACTTACCTTTCTATTGGCCTTTACCGCACTTAATGCTTTAGAACTTACAACCTGATAAAAACTATTGTAAATTGCGCCCAATGTGCTTGTCATCATACACATTTCAAGACGTTTATATAAGTTGTTGTTCTTTTCAATTAATGCGCCAAGCATAAAATAATTCAAATCTATTGTTAAAGTCGGCAATTCTTTTGACAAATCTTCAACAATGAAATTAAAAAGTCCTTCAAGTTCATTTGACATATTAATATCATTCATAATGTCAAATGTTTGGTCATTGTTATTGTTCATATTCTAAATTTGATATATGTTAAATTATAAATTCGTTATCCCTAACATACAAAAAGAAAAAATATGAAACAAATCTTTTGACTTTTTTATAGAAAAAGTTATTTTTATTTAAAAATTAGAACATGATACTTAAAAAGATTTATGACGAAAAAACAAAAACCCAAAAAATTTGGTATGATTCTTCAATGATTTATTACAGCGAAATGGTTGAAAATGAAAATGAAAATAGCGGAAATTTGTTCATTGTTTTCAAAAATGGACAAAAGTATATATATAAAGGTGTTAGATTTGAAGATTATTTGATTTTAATAAACGGTGGCACAGAGGCTTCTGTCGGCAAAACATTAAATAAAGTAATCAAGGGAAAATATGATTATGAAAAAATAGGTGAAGCTGATATGAATGCATTAAAAGCCGAATTTGATAAATTTATTGAAGACGATTGTGACATAGCCAACACCTATTTTATATCTGGCCATAGAGATATAACCGAAGAAGAATTTGAAATGAACTATAAATTAGCCATTGATTACGCTTTATATGAAAATCCTGAGGCAAAATTTGTTATTGGTGATTACCATGGCGTTGATATTATGACCCAAAATTATTTAATTGATTCTTTATTGATTGACCCTGATAGGATAACCGTTTATCATATGTTTGAAACCCCAAGAAATAAAAATGAAAAAATAACGAAAACTAAAGGTGGCTTTACAAGCGATGAAGAACGTGATGCTGCAATGACAATGGCTTCTTCTAAAGATATTGCTTTTGTAAGAGACAATACCAAAATATCAGGAACAGGGTCTAATATTTTAAGAAGATATTTATTGAAATGATTTTTAAGTTTTTAAGGTAAATAACACAAAGTCAGTTAAATAAAAACTGACTTTTTTTTGTTTTTCCAAACTATTTATTATTAAATAATAACAATAAAAAAATATCAGAAATGGAAAATTATCCTATAAATCATGAATTAAATCAATACGATTTTATTGAAGGTACTAAATTTGACGGCCTTATGCCTAAATTGATGGAAATTGAAGGTGTAAAAACCACTGGCACAAGTGATGTCAATGTCAAATGCTTCGGTTTTAATGCTAAAGGTAGTGATGCTTTAGAAGTTATTGATGTTGTTGCATTGCAAGAAGAAAAGGTCGAAAATAACGGCTAAACCGAATGTTAAATAAAGTAAGTGTTAAAGTATAAAGTCAGTCAGAAATGGCTGACTTTTTTTTTGAACCATTCTATTTATAAATGATAATTTCTTTTTAAATAATGAAAACGATATATATAACAGAAGAGCAAATAGGTAAAATCAAAGATTTTGAAAGGTTGTCTGAAAAAAAAATACCCGCAGCGCAAGACCAAGTTCATAAAAAAGTGAATGCAGGAATAATGGACGCTATAACAGGTTGTGGTGCTATGGAAGAAAACACTGAATCTGATAATTCTGATACTTTTATGCTTGGTCCTGAAAAATCCATGGATTTAAACCCCTATTATCATATTAATGAAAATAACAAAGACAGTGAAAAAGATATTAGAAAATACTGCCATGAAATTGAGAATTTTATGAAAGAAGATGGGCTTAATGTTTTCCCTTATCCGGATTTAAATCTTGATTGGTCTGAACAAGAAGGATTATTTATACGCACAGGCTTTTATTCACCCGAAGAAAAATCAGTCACCATATTCTGCAATGACAGACATATTAAAGATATTTTACGCTCATTTGCCCATGAAATGATTCACCACATGCAAAATTTGGAAGGTATAAATCTTAATTTTACTTCAGAAGATGATGTTAAAGATAATAAAGAACTTGAGAAAATTGAAGCAGAGGCATATCTTAAAGGTAATATCTATTTCAGAAAATGGACCGAATACGAAAATTCAAAAGACAAAGATGTATTGCAAGAATCAAAAAACAAAGAAATAGAAAATGAAGAAGGTGAAATTGTCCCCGATTATTGCGATTGTGGTGGAAAAATAGGAACTTATATCTGTGGTGAGCCTGTTTATAAATGTTCAAAATGTGGTAAATATTATGGCACAGTAAAATTTACGCTAAATGAACAGGCCATAAAAGAAACAAATATAATAGACGAAACAGACCCTGAGGATGTTGATTTATCCTCATTTAATATAAAACATGAACTTAATCCTAAATTTTGGAAAAACAATTTGCTTGATTCAAGAATTAGATTGAAACTCATGGATATTGCCGATGATTTTATTGATTTCTTGGGCGTTGACTGGGTTGAACCTGATGATGTTATAATCACAGGCTCTTTGGCTAATTATAATTGGCATAAAAAATATTCAGACATTGATTTACATGTTTTGATTGATTATTCCAAAGTTGATGAAAAAACGGAATTTGTTAAAAAATACTTTGATTCATTAAAAAATATTTGGAATGAAGAGCATAAAGATTTGAATATATATGGTTTCCCAGTTGAAGTTTATGTGCAAGACACAAATGAAGCACATGCCTCAAGCGGTGTTTATTCGTTGGATAAAAACGAATGGCTTACTGAGCCAAAAAGAGATAAATTAGCAAAATCAAAAGTAAACAAACATTTAATTAAATCAAAAGTTGCAAAATATATTGATAATATTGATGAACTTATTGATTTATATAATAGATATAAAAACGATAACCATAAAATTGAAATTATTGCCGATAAAGCAGATAAATTATGGGATGTTATCAAAAATGAAAGAAAAAGCGGATTAAATAAAGGTAAATCTGAAATATCAAATGGTAATATAATCTATAAATCATTGCGCAGACTTGGATATTTGGATAAATTATGGCAATTAAATTCCAAAACATATGATAATTTAAACAGTTTACCTTAATTTTTTTATTTTTAATGCTATTTATAAGAAAAAAAAAAGAAAATAATAAGTAAAAAGAAGAAATAATATGTCAAATTTTGAAGAGACGATTGCTAGAATGAAAGGCCTTTACACTTATGGTAAAGAGTTAAACGAAAGCAATGATATTAAAGCTCACACTTTGGAACATCATGCAATTGCAGCCGATGGTAAAAGTTATGGTATTATAAAAGAATGCAGCAAGTATTACATTAAATCAGCACCAAAAGACAAAGAAATGGTTGCTGAAGCATATGACTATCTTGGTGGTTTTTGCAATAAACGTGACTATGAATATACAAGTTATGCCAATGCTTTGAAGAATTTCGAACTTAAAATGGCCTCGATTAATGAAGCACACAATGGCACTGTAAATATTTCAACTTTAGACCCATTTAGAAAAGAAGAGTATTTGGTTGAATGTACTAAAAATATGAAAGATGAAATTGCACGTCAAAGACAAATTATGTCCAATGCATCAATGATTATGAACGAAGCAAACGAAATTGGTGCTTCAAATAAAAATAATGTTGTTAAATATGACGGCAAAAATCCCGAAACGCCAAAGAAAAACGGAAATACAATCAATGATGGAACTGACGCAAAAGTTGTTGACCAAGATAAAGTTAAAGGCTTTAATGGTAACAAACCACACGCTGACAAAACAGGTAATCCATTTACTGAAAGAATGAATGAAGGCGCTTGCTGTGGAAAATGCGGTAAAAATCCATGTGAATGCCAAGGAAATTGCAATGAAGAAGCCGGTGATATCGGTGATGCTCCACTATTGCCAAATACAAGAAACTGGGGAACTGAGGGAATAAATAAAGGTAGAAACCCAGAGCAAATTGGTTGGGACATGGATGACCAAGAAACAGTAAACGAAGAGACAAATGAATGGGACGAAGGTTTACCAAATGCAGCTGGCGTTGGTGAAGCCGATACTGACCACAACAATGACCCATTTAACAATTCAATAAACGAGGAAGAGGAAGATACTTTCTCAATTGATGATGAGGAAGAAACCATTGATGGTGACAACACTGATGAATTAGATTCAACAGAAGAAGATACTGTCGATGCTGAATTTGACGGCGAAGATGAAACCTTTAATGACGAAGATGAAACTGAAGAAGATTTCGATTTAAATAATGACGATTTCGATACCGAAGATGAAGATTCAATCAATGCTGATTTCGACCTTGAAATGGATAATGAAACAGAAGATGAAGATTTAAGAAGTGAAATTGATTCTTTGAAAGCCGAAATAGAAACTTTGAAAGCACAACTTGATAATAATGAAGATGAAAATTTCGAGGAAGAAGATTTTGAAGAGGATGATTTTGACGAAAATGATGGTGAAGAAGGCTTTGACGAAATTGAAGAATGCGGTGAAATACCACAACAAATGATGGAATCAAAAAGGGCAAAAATGAATCGTATTGTTGAATCGGTTGTTAATCAATTTCTTAATGAGGATGAATTACATGTTTTCGGAAAACACCCCGGTTACAGAAAAAAACCCATGGAATTACCTACAACAGGTGAAGACCAAAATCAATGGGGTAGAGACTGGAATGACGAAAGTGTCCACAACGAAGAGCCTTTTGGAAGCAAAATAGGCAATGGTGACCCATTTACTGAATTGGTTAATAATGTCACAAAAGATGTTATGTATCAATTAAAAAAAGGTATACCGATTGAAGGTGCAAATAAAAAAAAAGTGGACTGAATGAAAATTCATTAAGCGAAAAAACCTTTTTGAAATTAAATAAAGCATCATCTACGGCAAATAATATGCAAGAACCGTCAGTAGATGATGCTTCTTTGTCTCAAGACCCTAATATGAATATGCCAACGGATAATGACCCAAATGCAGGCGGGCCAATGGGCGGTGAAGACCCTAATATGGGTGGCCCTATGGGTGATATGGGTAATGACCCAAATGCAGGTGGGCCAATGGGCGGCGAAGACCCCAATATAGGTGGCCCTATGGGTGATGAAGACCCCAATATGGGTGGTGGTGACGACACATTATCAATAATTAACAAACTATCAGACAAAGATAAAGAGGCTGTAAGGTCATATGCTGAAAGTATGTTAAGCAGAGACGAAACTCAACAAAATGGTGGAGAAGAGCAACCCATGATGGAACAAGTTATCTTTACAAAAAAACAAATAAATAAAATTCAAGAAAATTTCGGGCCAACACAAGATGAATTAATGAATAAAAATAACAGAAAAGAATTACCAAAAAAACAATCAAAAACAAATAATTCACCATTTAGCAACCCTAAATTTATGAATTAATAAAGAATATTGGAAAAACTACTTGATATGGGAAAAAATAATATTAAAAGAATTATATTGACAAGAGAACAGTTGAATGAGGTTTTAAAAGAAACAACCACAACCGTCCAAATAAATACAACCGGTAACACGATTCCTGCTATAACAAACGCTGTTACACAAAATCAACCCGAAATTAACAGTGCAAGCAAATACGGTGATGTTGATTTACATATTTCAAACCAAAATGCCAACGGGTCAAATGATTCAGCCCCGACACAACATGTAAATGTTGGAAGAGGGGAGAACATACAACAGGCCATACAACAACAAGTTAATCCTGATGTTCCTGGTGATATTGATGTATCAGGTGATGGCATATCTGAACATAAATGTTTTTCAAAGCGCCAAATAGAAGAAGCCCGTCTTAAAAAAATCCATGAAAGTCATAAAATGACAAAAAAGGAATTACAAGAAAATTTCAATGAAGAAGAAAACAAAATTGAAATTGACCCCAAAAATAAAGGCAAATTCAATGCAACAAAGAAAAGGACAGGAAAATCAACAGAAGAATTAACCCATTCAAAAAATCCTTTAACAAGAAAAAGGGCAAATTTTGCAAAAATGGCAAAAAGAAATTGGAAACCATTAGAAAAATAGCCAACTATTGTTTTTTTTGGCAATTATATACCATTTAACACAAGGCACATCTAAAAGATGTGCTTTTTTTATTGAATATCAAACTATTTATTATTGATATACAATTTAAAATGATTGAAAGATTTTATTCGAAAGATTATAACGGAAAATTTATCGCTGTATGTGATGACTTGTCACTACCGTTTTGGAATATAGAAATGGATTATGAAAATCCCAATTCATATCCTTTTGTTTGCTATTTTGACGAATATGGAGAAGAAAAAGTTATTACAGGAAAAGGTGGACAAGCGCATAACGAAATGTTTTATGATTTTAAGATACCTTCAAAACGCAGTGATACATTATGTGGCAGAATTTGGTTCGCTGATGGAGATGTACTTATGACAGTATGGGCCGAAGATGCCCCAAGAACATATATGTCGAATCAAGTATTTGAAAAAATGATTCAACTATTGAAAATAAACGGCATTAAATTACTGTTTGAAGGAACTATGAATGAAACACTAAGAAAATGGTCACCATTCGGTAGTAATGACGGTTTCTATATTTATTCAATCCCTGTGCAGGAATATATTTCAAAAGGAATGTCATCACTTGACGATGTTGCTAATGCTTATAGAATACAGGAAAAAAAGAAAAATGCTTCCATAGATTCTGATAAATATGCTGAATATGGTGGTTACCTACCATATAAATTATTAAGATATCAATCAGACGAGAATAAAAAAACAAGCAAAAAAATGTTAAACGAAAATATCCTTATAAACGATTTGCCCGATGATATTAAAATGTCATTGCTCAATCATACAACTTCTTTGGGTAACAATCCCGCAATACCCGACATATTTGATGTGCCATTTTTATTGAAAATCACAAATAACAGGCTTAATAGCATTAAAGAAACACTTTCTGAAATTGGCAAAATTGATGATTTTGAAGACACCAAAATTGATACCATGTTATCAAAACTAATCAACAAGTGCAAAAAAATAGAAAGACCTTTCAGAAATGAACTTGAAAATTTATGCCTTAATTATGTTATTGACACATTCAACATTCCAGAAGATTCGGTCCAAATAAATGTTTCATTAGCCGATAAAATTGATTTAGCTGCAAAATCAATAATTATAGACCCTATTGACGGCGACGATGATTTCCAATTTGACGATATTGAAATGGCTTCAAACATATATGGTGAAGTATATAAACGAAGATTGTTAAATGCCTTATGTATGGGTGAATCTATTATATTATCTTCCGATATTGACTCTTATTTTGACAGTATTTATAAATTGTCGCCTGAATTATGCGACTTATATAAAAAGATTATTGCCCTTAACAATTATTTGCTTTTCACAAAAGAAGACATTGGTATCAATGATAAAGACAATAAATTAATAGGTACTGTAAATGTTGAGTTAGGAGGCCCTGATAGACAAGTAAGAATAACGGCACAAGGGGAAATATTCCCTGTATTGCTTAGTGAGACATTAAACGGACTTATGCAATTGTTTATATCACATGGATTACCTGATAACAGAAAATTGGCTGAAATTGTAATAGGTAAATCTGATTTCATTAAAGCCGAACCATGGGATATGAGATTGGGTCCGATATTATGGGAAATTGTTTCAAAATCATTTAACGACATAACTTTAACAGATTTGCCCTATTTATTAAAAAGAATATCTTGCCTCGATGTTGATAAATTTAATTTCTTGATGAAAGAAGTTTTGGCAAAAACTAAAAAAGGAAAACAAATAATGGCAAAAATATGTTCAAAGTCCAAAAAAGATATTGAATACGACAAATTCACAGATAAAATGAATAAAATGAAATTAGATAAATCAATAATAATTGACGAATTCATTAATGAAGACGAATTATAACCAATTTATATTAAAATGGAAAAAAATACTTTAGTTGAAATTAAAAAAGGTGAAACAGGTACTGGTTTACTTATCGAACACGATGGCTATATTTCCCCTGAAATAGGAGAAAATAAAAAACTTTTTGAAGATATAAGTACAGGTAAAATTAATGATGATTTTCATTGCCCATACCCGTTAGTTGTTTCAGCCGTATTCCAAAAATTCGGTATAGAAAACGCAAACGGAAGAATATATCCTGAAGATGTATTAAAACGTGAGGTACAAAAATACATGGAAAAAATTGTGGAAAAAAGAGCTATAGGTGAATGTAATCACCCAAGCGAATCCGTAATAGACCTATCAAGAGTTGCAATTAATATAATAGAATTACATTGGGAAGGTCATACATTAGTAGGAAAACTTGAAATCATAACAAGCCCAGGATTTAGGAAATATGGTATGATTACTTGTCAAGGCGACCAAGTGGCAAATCTCATTTTGCAAGGTATTAAAGTCGGTGTTTCTTCAAGAGGTCTTGGAACTGTAACCAATAAAATGGGTGTTTTATATGTTTCAGATGACTATGAAATTGTTTGTTGGGATGTAGTATCAGACCCATCGACCCCCAATGCATGGATAACACCAGAAGATAAAATTCCGCAACAATATGTTGAAAACAACACTTCAAAAGAAAATAAGAACCAAATTATAGAAAAACTCGAAATTTTTGATAAATGGCTAATAAAATAAGGAAATAATCAATAAAATTATTATCTTTATTTAACTTTTTTCAAAATATATACTATTTATTTTTAAAAATAATAATTAAAATTGCTGATTAAATGAGCACTAAGAATAAAAACATAGCTTCTCAAGCACTTTTAGAAATGGACGCAATAACTGCTGCATTAAAAGAGGAAAGTAAAAATTCCATATCAACTCTTTTATCTGAAGCCGTTAAGAATGCATTAAGAGAAAGTTGCAATGAAGAAGATGAGGATGATTACGAAATCCAAGACGAAGATGAAAAAGCCTCAGGTAAAAAGAAAAAGAACTCAAAGAAATCAGAAAATGAAGTTGGAAACCCCAATATGGATGGTAATGACGAAAGTGGTAATGAAGCAATGAATCAACCACAGACAGCAGAACCTGAAATGGGTGGAGTACAAGGACAAGGAGCCGAGCAAGTACCAGATAATGGCGAAATGAACGCTCAAGATGGTAATGGTGAAGAAGGTTGGGAAGATTTTTCAGATTATCAAGTAGGTAACAGTAATACATACGACCTCACGGGTGAGAATGACTACGACACAGTAGTAAAGGTTTACAAACTCTTGAACGATGATGACCAAGTTGTTATCAGAAAAGAAGGCAACACAATCAATCTTCAAGACAATAATGCCGGCACTGAATATGTAATTGATTTAGGTGACGAAGGTGAAGAGCCTGAAGTAGCATCTGAACCAATGGACGGTGAGGAAATGCCCGAAGATTTAAATGAATCAATCTTTGAAGTTGAAGACGATGACGAAATGGCGGGTTTCCCTGAAGACTCAGATGAAAACGAGTTCGGTGAATTTGATAACAATGATTATCTTGACGATACCGAATATGGTGATTATATCGGATGGGAAAACGATGCCTTTGTTGACGAATTAGGTGGACCTGATGAAGACTTGTCTGACGAGGATTTAGAAGACACCTATCAACCTTTTGAAGATGAAGACGAATTAATGGAAGGCAAAATAAGAAATAATAAAAAAACAAGAAAGCCAATGAAAGAAAGTAAAGAAGTGTTATTCGAGGTAGACCTTGGATATACAGACAATTACCAAGATAAAGACCCGATAGCAGGACTTTCTAACGATGAACCTTCTAAAAGCGGTAAATCTTGGCACAAAGGTGTTCCAACAGGAACAAAAAAACCATGGGCCGGTGATTCAAAATCAAAAGGCGACCCATTTAAACACACACAAAAAGTACAAGGTAGTGTAAATGAAGAAGACATGGCCGATATGGGTGCTAATGAAGTCCCTGTGGAAGAAGCAATGTCAAATTCAACACAAAACGCAAGACATAGTGTAAAAACAAAACCTTCAAATGGAAGAAAAAATTATCTACCTAATGTAACTAAAAAAGTTTCAACAGCCGAAGATGGTTATGAAGCAGAAAAATCAGTTAATGAAAGCAAGGAGTTAAAAACCATTAAAAACGAAAACAAAGAACTTAAAAAAGCCATAATGGAACTCCGCAAAAACTTAAATGAAGCTTACATTACAAATGTCAACCTTGGAAAAATAACAAAATTGTTCCTTGAAAACACAACCTCAAAAGAAGAAAAAATTGATATTGTCAACCGTTTCTCAAATGAGGCAAAAACAGTAGAACAATCAGCCGCTCTTTATGAGTCAATAAACAAACAATTGAAGAAAAATCAGCAAATCAATCTCAACGAAAGTTCAACAACAGCCAATGGCACAAAGGATTTAAATGAACAAAAAATCTATAAATCCAATGATTTGTTAAAAACAATTGACCTTATGGGCAGAGTTTTGAGTTGTTAATACTATTTATTAAATAAAAATAAGAATAAAAGAAAAAAAGAATAAAAAAATGAGAGAATTTTTAGCTTCTGGCTTAGTTGGTAATATAGAACTCAACGAGCAGAAAAGAATCAGACAAGAAATCACCAACCGTTGGTCATCACTTGGTATGGTTGACGGTCTTAAGGGTATAGTTAAAGAGAATGTCGCTACATTGTATGAAAACGAGGCTAAAGCCCTCCTTTCAGAGGCAACTGCTTCAGACAATAGCGGTTCATTCGAAACTGTTGTATTCCCTATCGTAAGAAGAGTTTTCAGCAAACTCCTTGCAAACGACATTGTTTCAGTTCAAGCAATGAACTTACCTGTTGGTAAATTGTTCTTCATGCTTCCTGTAACAAGCGAAAGAGAATGGGATTATTTAGACGAAAATGACAAAATTAAAGATGGTTCAGTCGGTCGTCATAAAGGTCTTATGGGCTACGAAAGAACAGACAGAAGAAATGGCAGCACATACAACCGTTTCTATCTTCCTGATGAAGTAGTTAATGCAATGACATTTGAATATACTACTGACGGTAAATCTTGGACTCCCGCTTCCGGTACTACTTATGATGAAGTTGTTGCAGAAGCCGGCGAAGGTGCTATTATAAGACAACTTTCACCAAATGTAACAAAATACAATAAGAGAACTCTTTATGATTTGTTCTACAATGACTTTTTGTATGACAACTCAAAAGGTAAAATCCGTATCAGAGTTTCTGGTGATGTAGCACCTGTTATCCTTAACAGATTCGAAGTTGAACCTCTTACCGAAGATACAATTCAAAAATATGCTGACGGTTCAGTTAGAAATCTTATGCTTAAAGTTAAAGGCTTCTCGAACTGGAACGCAGGTAAATTAACAGGTCCTGATGGAAACGAAATGGACACCGAGGCTTTCTTAGCTTCATTAAAAGTTTTTGCAACCAAAGACATTAAATCCGATGATGCCAATGATTATGCTACATTCGTTGAAAACGAAGGTATTCCTTTCAGAATCGTATCACAAAGATATGGCCACGGTATTGTTGAATACGGCAATCCTTGCCAAGCTGACGGTTCAATCTTAATCGAACTTGACCTTGCTAAACCTTCAAAGAAACAAGGACAAACACTTGACGGTTATATTGGCGTTGACCCTGAAATAATTGCCGGAATGCTTGAATCAGGAAACACCGCTTCAACATTATTCAATGTTGCATGGTCACAATATGACTCATTAGAACTTGAAACTGAAATCGGTGAAGTTTCATTCAAACTTAGCGATGTAACAGTTTCTGTTGAAGAAAGAAAACTTCGTGCTACTTGGTCACCTGAACTTGCCCAAGACGTTAGCGCATTCCACAACATTGACGCTGAAGCCGAATTAACAGCATTGTTATCAGAACAAATTGCTGCTGAAATCGACCGTGAAATCCTTAGAGACCTTAGAAAAGCCGCTCCATGGCAAGCTCGTTGGGATGTCAATGGTTGGAGAAGACAAGCTGGTTTCTCAACCAACTATACACAAAAAGACTGGAACCAAGAATTGATTACCAAAATCAATCAAGTATCAGCACAAATTCACAAATCAACCCTTAGAGGTGGTGCAAACTTCATCGTTGTATCTTCAGAAATTTCAGCATTGTTCGACAACTTGGAATACTTCCATGTTTCAGACGCAAATCCTGAAAGCGACCAATACAACATGGGTATTGAAAGAACCGGTTCAATCAACGGTAGATACCAAGTCTATAGAGACCCATATTCACCTGCTTGGTCAATCATAATCGGTCACAAGGGTAAATCATTATTGGATACAGGTTACATCTATGCACCTTATATCCCAATGCAATTAACCCCAACCATCTACAATCCAGGTAACTTTGCACCTGTAAAAGGTATAATGACACGATATGCGAAGAAATGTGTTAACAACAGATTTTATGGTGCTGTGAAGGTCGATGGACTTACTCAATGGGACCCACAAGAAATGCGTTAAACATAAATACTTGTGTATCAAATAATTGTAAAGGAGAGAGAAATCTCTCCTTTTTTTATTTCTTTGTTTTTTATAAGGCTTAATTTTTTGTACCATTAAAAGGTTTTTTTACAATATTATTGTTTTTTAAACTATTTATTTGTATAATATAATAAAAGAATTTTTAAAAATGGAACAAAAAATTGACATTCATAATTTATCAAATGATTATAAAAATGGCTATGGCCTTGATTATATCTGTAAAACATATAAAATCGGGAAACTAAAAGCAAAAAAAATTATAACATCACAAGGAATTATAATAAGAAAAAAAGGCTCATCAATAAAAAAAAGAAATTTTAAGATAGATGACTGGAAAATCAAAAAATATAAACCTGTTGAAGGTTTCCATTATATTGCAAAGTCAAAAATAGATGGTACTGAATTTAACGATTATGAAAATAATGGTGGATACTTAACTTCATACATTAAAAAAACACTGAATATTGAAATTCCTTCATTATATGATAGACGAATATATTATCAAGAAACAGGTAATTATTGGTGGGAACAATGGTTTGATATAATCTTAATAAGAGATAAAGAGACAAAAAAATGCCCATATTGTAAATGGGAAACATGCGATATTGACAATAAAAGTGGATATTTTCAAACACATTTAAAAGAAAAACATAATTTATCAATTGAAGAACATATCGAAAATTTTCCACAAGACCTTGAGTATTTTAAAAACTATAACAAAAAAATTAATAAAGAAAAAAAACTTAAAATAGAAGGCAATTATGTTATTTGCCCAATTTGTGGAAATAAATATGAAAAATTAACACAAAGCCATATTTTATCACATAATATGACAATGGAAGAATTTAGGAATAAATATCCACAACAAGAAATACTTTCCAACACTATGTTAAAACAGATATTAGATGCTGTTAAACTAACAAACCTAACGACACCGAAATCAAGATTCATATCTAAATATGAAAAAGAGTTACAAGACTTTTTGTTAAACCATAATGTTAATTTTACAACAAATCGCCAAATATTAATTGGTAAAGAAATTGATATTTTAATAGAAGATAAAAAAATCGGTATTGAATTTGACGGTTTAAAATGGCATACAGAATGGTTTGGGAAAAAAAATCACGCATATCATCTTGAAAAAACAAAATTATGTAACCAAAAAGGTTATGGGTTAATTCATATTTTTGAAGATGAATATGTTAATAATAAAGAAATTGTTTTACATAAACTATCACATATTTTGGGGCTTGATTACGAATGTCCTAAAATAATGGCAAGGAAATGTGAAATAAAAGAAATTTATAAACATGATGCTGAAAACTTTTTAAACACCTATCATATTCAGGGTTTTGTTAGTGCAAGTGTTTATGTCGGTGCCTTTTATGATAATCAACTAATTGCTGTAATGTCATTTAAAAATGGAAACATAAAAAATCCTGATTGGGAACTTGTTAGATTTGCAAGTAACTATAACTATGTTTGCCAAGGGATTGGCTCTAAAATTTTCAAGTATTTTGTTAATAAATACAAACCATATAAAATCGTATCATTTGCCGATAGAAGATGGACTATCAATGAGAATAACAATTTATATATTAAATTAGGCTTTAGATTTGACAAATATACGGCACCTGATTATAAATATTACTCGGCTAAAAATACCGATTTAAAATATAAAAGAATACATAAAATGTCCTTTAATAAACAAAAACTGCATAAAAAATATGGTTTTCCGCTAACAATGACGGAAACCGAGATGGCGAAAGAGTTGGGATATGACAGAATATGGGATTGCGGTTTAATAAAATACATTTGGTGCAATGATTGATAGAAAAGAAGAGTTTATTAAAAAAGCTTTAGAAAAGCATAAAAATGAAAATTTAGACTATTCAAAGGTTCTTTATGTAAATAATAGGACCAAAGTATGTATTATTGACCATGATTTAGATGAGAAAGGAGAAGAATATGGTGAATTTTGGATAACACCTTCAAATTTTCTTAAAGGAAAATGTCACCCTAAAAAACGCGGTAAACGCATCTCGTTGTCAAAACGTGCTAAACAAGATGAAATCATTGAACGATTTAAAGAGGTGCATAAAGATGAGGGGCTTGACTATTCAAAGGTTAAATATGTAAACATGCACACAAAAGTTTGTATAATAGACCCTGTATATGGTGAATACTGGCAAGAGCCAAATGTGCATTTAAAAGGTTGTGGGCACCCTGATAAAAAGAAAAGTAGGAAAGGTTTAACTAATGAAGAATTTATCGAAAAAGCAAAAAAAGTACATAAAGATAAATATTCATATGATAAAACAGAATATGTAAATTACAGAACACCACTTTTAATAACTTGTAAAAAACACGGCGATTTTTTACAATCCGCTGAAAATCATCTTTATGGCAAAGGCTGTCCTAAATGCGGAAACCATTATTCAAAATTCGAAGATGAAATTATTAAAATTATAACCGATAAATATGTTAAAAACGACAGAACCGCATTAAACGGAAAAGAACTTGATATTTATATACCATCAAAGAAACTTGCTATTGAATTTAATGGTTTAAAGTGGCATTCTGAGTGGTTTGCAGGAAAAGATAGAAATTACCATATTTCAAAAACAATTAACTGTGAAAGCAAAGGAATACAATTAATTCAAATTTTTGAAGATGAATATAAAAACAATAAACACATTGTTGAAGAAAAGTTGAAACACATATTACACTATAATAACAATATATCTAAAATTTATGGCCGAAAATGCACAATATCAGAGATTTCAATTAATGAAGCCAAAACTTTTCTTGAAAAAAACCATATACAAGGTTTTGCCTCTTCAACAATTTATATTGGGGCATTTTTCAATGACAAACTTATTTCTGTAATGACATTTAAAACTTTAAACAAAAACAAAAGTGAATGGGAATTAAATAGATTTGCAACAGATATTGATTACAATTGTATCGGCGTTGGCGGAAAAATATTTTCTTGGTTTATTAAAAACTATAATCCTAAAATGATAAAATCATTTGCTGACCGAAGATGGTCCACAACATTAAATGATAATTTCTATACCAAGATTGGCTTTAAATTTGATTCTTTCGTTCCGCAAAACTATAAATATATATTATTGTCAAATGCCAAAAAAAGATATCATAAATTTGGTTTCAGAAAGCAAAAACTACATAAAAAATATGGTTTTCCGCTAACAATGACGGAAACCGAGATGGCAAAAGAGTTGGGATATGACAGAATATGGGATTGTGGCCTAATTAAATATGTGTGGAAAAACGATTAATACAGACTATTTATATTTGAAATAAACGAAAAAAAATTAAAACATGAATAAGAAACAAACAATTAGATTGAACGAAAGCCAGCTCAGAAGGATTGTGAGTGAGTCGGTTAAGAAACTGTTGAAAGAAGGAGTTACTAACGAATTTACCTTTAGTGACTCTGTGGATTTAGGTAGGGGTAGACATAGACAAACCATTTTTTATAACGGTAAAGAAATAGGTTATTTAGTGAGCATTGAAAAAAACTGGCTTAGCCCAATTGAAGAAAAGTATTTATTACCAGATGTTGAATATGGGATGGATTCAAGTGGATGGATAAAATTTAAAGTATTCAAAACCTATGATGAAGCATTCAGATATGCTTCACAAAATTTTAAAGAAATTGCATATTTATTTGAATATGGGGACTGTGATTAAGCCGCTTTTCACTAAAAATCAAAAAATTTAGGCGATTTTCAGAGGAAAATTACCAAAATTTTTGTGTTAACTGGTATATAATTGCCTAAATTAAAAAGTCAGCCTTTATCAGACTGACTTTTTTTTACAAATTATGACCCCGATAAAAAATCATCAATAAAGAATTCAACTTCTTCTTCATAAACAGGCCATCCTTTAATAAAGCCGTTTTCGTCAATATCCAAACCTAAATAATCACCATACCCATAATAGCCATCATTATCATTGATATTCAAAATATAGGGTACATACCTAAATTGTGATTGTGAGGTATAAATTTCCTGTTTATCTTCATTAAACGCTCGATAAACACCATTATCAACGACTTTATAATAGACATTAGCTTTGTTTCCTTTTTCCCAGTTCAGAATTTGTCCTGTTGTTACATCAATCAAAATTTTCCATCTATAACCAAATAAGTCTTTTTCAAGACATGGCATTATTGGGTCATTTTCATCTTCCCGTTTCCCATTAACATAAGCATCACCCCAAGACGCACATCCTACATCAACACCAATATATCTTACATCACGGTATACTTTTGTCTTATCCACATTATCTTCGCCATAGAGTTCCCAATCTTCAGATAGCATATCAGTTTGACTTGCCAACCAACCCGTCAAAACTTTATTGTCAGCGGTTTTCATCCGTATAGAGCCAAGACACTCCACTTCACCGCCGTTCTCTTCTGCAAGGGTCTTTAAATGCGGTTCTTTGCACCATTCAGCCTTAACTGTTGCGGCGGGAAGCAGCCAAAGATACATATTCTTACCGTTCCATCCTTTTCTTGTTACTCGTTTACCATTTTTCATGGCTTCTATTGCTTCACCAAAATTCATAATTACTGTATTTAATCTTTACCAATTGTTATTTGTCCTAAATAAAAATCCTGTTAAAATACTTATACCAAGTGCTTGAAGCCAATTTATCTCAACAAGGCCAAACAATGTTGGCATTAACCAATTCCACAGCCACATTATCGGCAAAGAAAAAATGAAGGCCATTAAAATCATCATTCCAATAAACCCCAAAAATTTTATCAATGTTTCCATATTTTATATTCTTTAAATTTTTATTTATCAAACCAAAGCACATGTGTGAAATCAGTTCTATATAAATCATATTTGAAATCAGACGGTCTTACCTCAATATCGCTTTTTGTTTTTTCTGTTGCATAATATCCTATTCCATCCTCATCGGTTAATATTTCTCCTTTAAGACACATGGATTTAAATACATCAAGCCCATATAATTTGCCCTTCCATTCTTTCCCATAGGTTAACACTGGTTCGGATTTTAGCCTAATTGCCTTATCAATGAAGAACAACTTTTCCTTGACATCATGAGCCTTTTCACAAAAGGCTTCATATGATAACCCCTCTTTTAAACAATCTGTCTCAATTTCAGTATATTTCTTTTCGAGTTTGTCATTTTCAATAATTAACTCTCCTTGTGTCTTTTCTAAAAACGCTTTATAATCAACCATTTCAAAGTTTTTTCTTTATTTATTATAAAAAATACAAAAAAAATGTAAAAAAAACAACTTTTTTTAAAAACAAACTATTTAAAATAATTTAATAACTAAATAAAAATAAATAAATTATGATTATAGATTATGACTATCTTGCGGCAGAATACTTAAAATGCTACAAAGATAAAAGCCGCATCTATATGATTCAACATTTTTTGAAAACATATGACAATACAGTTAAAAAAGATGTTCCGTTTAATCTGTTCCCAAGACAACAGGTTATATGTAGAACACTTGGAAATGCGATGTCAGTTGTCACACAAAAACCAAGACAAGCAGGTGTTACAACAACAGCAGGTGCTTTTATTTCTTGTGAAATGGTCCTTGCAGATAAAGATTCACCGCAAACAGTTCTTGCAATTGGTAACACATTAGACCTTTCTCAACAAATGTTATTTAAAATAAGGGACTTTTTATTACAGTTTCCATTATGGATGTGGGGTGACGAATATATGGATTTGGGTTATGACCCAATGTTACCACCCCCAAACAAAAATGTAATATTTGACATATGCAATTCAAAGGAACTTAAACTTAAAAACGGATGCAAGGTTGTTGCACGTTCATCAGGACCTGATGCATCTCGTGGTGTCGGTGGTGTTAATTGGCTTATCTTTGATGAGGCAGCATTCATTGAGAATGGAAAAGATGTTTATGCGTCCGCACTTCCAACAGTTTCCACAGGGGGTCATATAATACTTATATCCACCCCGAATGGTAAAGATATGTTATATTATGAAACATGTCGAAGAGCAAAATTAAAAGGAACTGCTGATTGGAATGGTTTTGAACTGGTTGAAATGAAATGGTATCAAGACCCAAGGTATAATAAATTCCTTGAATGGACCAAAAAAGACCCTGAAACAGGTGAAGTTATTATTGAAAAAGAGCCTGTTCTGGATAAAGAAGGAAATATAAAATATAATGAGGAACATTGGGAAGAAAAAGTTAAAGACGGATGGCTACCTCGTTCTCCATGGTATGTGAAAATGTGTCAACAATTCAATAATGACTCACAGAAAATAGCACAAGAGTTGGATGTTTCATTCTTGGGTTCGTCTTCAAATGTTGTTGAGCCTGAATTTATTGAAATGCAAGATAATTTAAATGTTAAAGACCCTTTATATGTTGACCCTTTAATTGAAGATACATGGATATGGAAAGAACCTATTCCCGGTCATCGTTATCTTATGGGTATTGACTGCTCAAGAGGTGATGCAGCAGATAGGACAGCTATTGAAATTCTTGACTTAGACGGTATTGATGATGACACAGGTGAACCAATCTTAGAACAAGTTCTTGAATATCATGGCAAAAAAACAGGTGATGACATCGGTGAAATTGCATACCGTTATGGCAAAATGTATGGAGATGCCTTTACGACAATAGATTGTATCGGTGGTACAGGAGATGCTTGTCTGCTTATGATGATGAGATTAGGGTATACAAATTTATATTATGACGACCCCGAACTTAAAACATACACAATGCAAAGGGAAAGTTCCTCAATTAAAGTAACAAATGATGGAAAATTGCCCGGCTTCCATAGCAGTTCTGTGAGATTCCAAATGCTTACCAGTTTCGCCAATATGGTTAAAACCAATCAAATTAAAATCAGGTCCTCTCGTGTAATTAATGAATTGGATACATGGATTTATAAAGGAACAGCGGCAAGAATAGACCACCAAGACGGATGTCACGATGATACATTGACTTGTTTGGCTATGGCTACATTTGTGATGAATTTTTCAATGAAAAGACTTATTGCGGCACAAGAAAAAGACAAGGCCATTCTTAAAGCATGGACTTCTTCTTCGTCTGTCGCGAAAAATGCGGCTCTTATGTCTGATAATAAAAAGATATATCCACAGCCATTCTATACCGACAAATCTCTTAATCTCAATAATGAAAAATTTAATGCATATAAATGGTTAATTGTTTAATTTAAGAACTATTTATGGTAAATAATTATTCACTATGATAAAGATAACTAAAAATATAGAAGAATTATTTAGATTAGTTAAAAGTAGTCTGGGAAGCCCTGTGAGAGCGGTTGAACTCACAAATGAACAACTTTGTGATTTACTGCAAATTGCGATGCAGGATTATTCTTCAGCGGTTCAAAATGAGATTATATTAAATAATTGGATGGGTTTTTACGGTAAAAGCACAACCAACGCAAAAGATTTAATGTATGGCTTTATGACAAGAAGCCTTGACCTTTCAAAACAATATTCAGACTGGTTTTCAAAACAAGTGGGCTTGCAACAGGAGGGGCAATGGGAGCTTAAAAAAGATTTTATCACAATTGAAGCAGGTAAACAGGTTTATGTAATACCTTCAGGACGTACAATCAATAAGGTTATGTATGTTAACCCCCCAATGACTGATGTGGCTTTATTTGCCAATTATATGGGCGGTGGCGTTGGCTTTATGCCTGGTATGGGTCAAGTTGGAGCAGGATATGGATATGGTGGTGGCCTTGGCGGATTTTATACAACACAAGCCATGGATGTTGCTTATATGGCGGCTGATTTAAATTTCAAAAGCCGCTTGTTTAGAGGCGATTTAACTTATAAGGTAACGGCAGGACCTGATGGTACACACTTGCTTCATTTAATGTCAACTCCTGGTAGTAGATTGTCATTTGGCTTCGCTGGGGCAAATGTTAATGGTGGTATTGGTTTAATAGGCTGTGAAGTGTGGTATACCTATTATGATACTTCAGATGGTAGTGAAGATGAATGTATGTTATATCATGCTGACGATGTAATACTTAGCCCCGACCAAGTTCCAATGGAAAATATGCAATATGAGTTTTTAAATGACCCGTCTAAAGTCGTTGTACGACAATTATTAGTGGCGAAAGCAAAACAAACACTCGGTCTTACCAGAGGTAAATTCTCAGGAAAGGTTAGTATTCCACAAGCAGAAATGACCATGGATTATCAAATGTTATTACAACAAGGCAAAGAAGAATATGATGCCACGATGGAAGCGTTAAAGCAAAGACTTGAGAGAATGAGGCCTGTTAATATGATGAAAGAACAAGCCGAATTGATGGAAAGCAATATCAAACTTCAGCAATACACACCTTTGGGTATTTATACCATATCCTAATGGTACAACGCATAAAATGTGTCTCTTTTTGTTTGCTGGCTATTTATAAAGAAATAAGATAAATAATATTAAAAATATGAACAAAAAACAAAAAATTAAAATCAATCAAAACCAATTAAAACAGATTGTAACTGAATCTGTAAAAAAAGTACTTAACGAAAATACTTTTTCTGGAGAAATAAAACAATTAGTACAAGCAGCAAATCAAAGCATTTCAAATATATGGAAAAAAATGCTTGAGGACGAAAATTTCAGAGTAATGTGTAATCAAGAGGATACTGATGAGCTTGGATGTAGTTTTACAATGAAATCTGTAATGGAAAAATTAAACAGAGCCAATCGTCTTATCAGGGATGCCTTTGATATTTTTTATGACAGAGCTGGTTATAAAGGCATGGATAATGAAAGAAATAATAAGAATAGTTTAGGATTAGATAATTATTAACTATCCTTATCATCTTTTAAAAATCAAATAATAAAAGCGGCCATCTCAGCCGCTTTTTCTGTTTTTAAACCGCACAAGTAATCACCCAATCACCACCTAACGGCATATAGGGGGCTGTCTTTGTTGGCTTTACAACATCAGGCTCTTGCTCATGATAATACGGTTGAATTGGTTCTACGGTATCAATATATGGTCTATAATACATATATTGTCTATTCTCATCAACCAAATCCTTTAATGCAAGCATTTCTGCAAGTGTTCTTTTGTCACATTGCATATACCTTTCAACTTTTTCTTCAAATGTTTCCATGTTATTATATTTTTACATAAATATACAAAAAACAAAATTAAAATCAAAAACTATTTATAATTTAGGTAATTAGTTTATTTTTTTTATAATGAATAGAAATTATTATTATGGCAGATAACAGAACTATATTTCAAAGACTTAGTGATGTTTTTAGAGGTCCTACAAGTAATCAGATTTCACAGACTGTAATGACTTCAAAAACACCAGAAGAAAGGAACGAAATTCTTTTCACAACAAACGACAAAGCAGAATACGAGCGTAAATTACAAACATACAAGCAGCAAAAGTATTTAGCTTATCAATGGAAAAAAGCTAATGCTGACAATACAATGGAAAGTTTGGCAGGATATAATGCTGTCAAATTGATGTACCGTGATGTCGATTTAATGGATGGTACTTGTGAAATTGGCTCAGCGTTAGATATTATCTCGGAAGAGACATGTCCGATAAACAGCAAAGGTTCAATGCTTAATATATACTCAAAATCACAAAGGACCAAATCAATATTAGAGGACTTATTTGTCAATAGGCTTCATATTTATACTGAGTTACCTATGATTGCTCGTCATGTTACAAAATACGGCAATACATTTATGTTACTGAACATAGACAAATCAAATGGTGTCATGGGTTGGATGATGATGCCTGTTTATGAAGTTGATAGGGAAGAAAACGGTTATGGTGCAACTTATACCCAAACTGTTGTACAACAAACAAGCGAAATAAAGCCTGATGACATCAGATTTGTATGGAAAGGCCATAATGGTGATAGTCCTTATTTTAATTGGCAAGTTGCACATTTCAGATTGTTGAATGATTCATTCTTTTTACCCTATGGGTGCAGTTTGCTTCATAAGGCCCGTAGAGCATGGAGAATGTGGTCTATGATGGAAGATGCAATGCTTATATGGCGTTTGGATAAGGCCATTGAAAGACGTGTTTATAAAATCTATGTCGGTGGAATTAATGACGCTGATGTACCTGCATACATAAACCAAATTGCAAATGAATTCAAAAGAACACAAATAATAGACCCGTTAACTGGCCAGGTTGATTTAAGGAAAAATTTCTTGGATGTGTCAAGTGATTATTTTATTCCTGTAAGAAGAGAAGATGCTCCAAACCCAATCGAAACACTTGCAGCAGCTAATAGTCAAGTTCAAATGGAAGATATTGAATATATGCAAAATAAGATTTTTGCAGCAATAAGAGTTCCTAAATCATTTTTAAATTTCCAAGAGGCACAAGGTAAAGGACAAAATCTTTCATTTTTGGACATCAGATTTGCTAGAATGATTAACCGTATCCAACAATATCTTTTAATGGAACTTAATAAGATAGCAATGATACATTTATATGTTATGGGGCTTGCTGATGAAATCGGTAATTTCTCATTAACATTAAATAATCCAACTTCTCTTATTGAGTCACAAGAATTAGATGACCTTCAAAAACGTCTAACTATAATGCAAATAGCTCTTGCTGACCCAGGTAATGGTATACCGTTAATGTCACTACATAAAGCATTGAGAGAAATTATGAAAATGAGTGATATTGAAATAAAGGATATGCTTAACGAAATCAGACTTGAAAAAGCCATGGCCTCTGAAATTGCCGCCACAACCAATATCATTAAACATACTGGTATATTTGATACAACCGATAGAATATATGGTGATTATAATGCAATGCACAATCCGTCACAACAACAACCACAACAAGAAGATGAAGACGGCGGTATGGGCGGCGGAGGCGGAGCACCTATGGGGGGAGGCCTTGGCGATGGTGATTTAGATATGGGTGAACCTGGCGCTGATGATATGGGTGACATGGGCGGTGAAACTGGTGAAACTGACATGAGTGATGCTCCAGAAGCAGATATGGGTGCCCCTTTGAATGAATCAATTAAATCATTTACTGACAAATATTTTGATTCACTTTCCAAAAAAGGATTGCCATCTTCAAATAAAAAATCAAGTTTTGATGAATATATGAACTTATTGTCAGAAAGTCAAAAAGCAACAGAAAATATTGAAGAAGTAATGGATTATGACATTAAAAATGCCACATTACAAGAAAATATCCAAAAAATATGCAATAAAATCACGACATTAATTGATGAAGATGAAATTAACCGTGAAACATTACTAAACGAAGCAATTTCTGATTTAAACGAAAGTGACGAGATTGAAAATTAAAAAATAATTAAATTATCATTCAAAAAGGGGTGACAAAACACCCTTTTTGGTTATAATACTATTTATAAGAAAAAATAGTTATGACTGAAAACATAAATAAATTCAATACAATAAAGGAAGTTGAGGATTACAGACACAAAATCAATGAAGAATGTGATTCTAGAATTAGTTTCATCAATTTAGTTAAAAGGGCAAATGATTTGTCTAACAAAAACTTCGGCTATATAAAAGAGTGTTTTGAATCATTGTCACCTGAACTTTTCAATATGCAGGATGGTAAAAATGTTTTGAAGAAATATATAAATTTGGTTAATTCAAACAAAAACCTTTCGACCTACCAAACAATCTGTGAAGGAATTAGAAAATCAGGTAAAAACACTGATATTGACTTTTTCCTTAAAAAACTATCTGAAAAAGAGGTCGATATTGACAAATCCACATTGAAAGAAGATGTTAAGGCACTTGGTATGGTCTTAGCCGAAGGTTATCTGATGGTCGGTGAAAAAGCAAATGGCCTTATACCTTCAGAAAACCAAAAATTATATTCAGCCATTGATTATATTGCAGAAAATAAATATTCGTTAAACAATATATCTGAATACAGCGATGCAATCAAAGTCATTAGAGAAAATATAGAGAATAATGAAACGTCAAAAAATGTATTTGAACAAAAAGACCTTGATACACTAGCAAATGAACTTTTGGAACAATTCAATAAAAAATATTCAGAAACTCTAAACGAAGAAGAAACTAAAGTTCTAAAAGAAATTGCCTCAAGTGAAAACAGAGAACAAATATTCAATCGCTATAAATCATTATGCGCTGAAAACATAGAAAAGGCCAAAATAATGTTTGAAACAAAAGGTGATAAGGCATCAAGCGACAGATTATCAACTGTTTTAGAACAAGTAAACAATAAAAAATACTCTCTTGACACTATCGGAGAGGATATTTGTAATTTAATTGAATTGTCAAACATTTTTGAGTGATGAAAACGGTTATATTAACAGAAGGACAATTAAAAAACATTATTTCAGAAGAAGGTGAATATATTTTAGCAAAACAACTAAATGAATCACTTAATCTGGATGATATTAAGAAAAAAATTAAAAAAGCACTTCTAATCGGCATTACCGCCGCTACTATCATTGGCGCTGTTAATAAAATGGGAATAAGTCAAATGGAAAAGGACGATTTAATTGAATATGTCGAAGAAATGCTGCCTGAAGCCGATACAATACACGACCAAAAAGTACAAGCCTGTAAAGATTACATGGAATGGGCTATGAAAAATCAGGGTTATGATTGGTCCACAACTAACTTAACTCCAGAAGCATTGGTTACCGCTTGTGAAGAAAACAACTTCAACCTTGCATTTACATTGGCAATTGCAAACTTAGAGTCTTGCTTTGGTCAAACAAATAGAGCCAAAACGACTAATAGCGTCTTTTCAGTTGGGTCATATGACAGTGGTAAAAATGTCTGTACTTATTCCTCGCCTGATGAAAGTATTGTGCCTTTTATTAATTTGATTAAAAACGATTATTTGGCTGATGATACAACATTGGATGATTTATTAAAACCAGGTTCATTTGTAAATATGAATGGTAAAAGATACGCTAGTGATAAAGGATATGAAGGTAAAGTTAAAAGTATAATGAATCGAATAATAAAAATGTACCCCATTTTAAATACATAAAAAAAAAAGCAATAATGTCTAATAATTAAAAAAAAGATGAATAATAAACAAGAAATTAAGATTAACGAAAAACAATTGAAACAAATTGTATCTGAATCTGTAAAAAAAGTTCTGAATGAAAATGTAAAAATGGGAATTGATGGTGAAAATGGTTATACCATGAATGAGATTAGCGAAATAATTAAACAAATGGGGCAAGCCGTTGAAGATTTATTATATTGCCAAAATAGGTTGTACTTGGCTTGTGGCTTTAATGAAGGTTTTGAATTTAATGGTAAATACATCACAAAAGAACAACTTGAAAGCTGGACAAAAACTCTTGAAGATATTTATAATGTTTGCTATTATTGAGCGCCATTTTTGAAAAAAATTGGTTTTGTGGTATTATGTATGTTATAAGAATTTTATGAAAAATAAAGGGAAAAAATTAAAAATATGAAAAAAATAATTAAAATAAACGAAGAACAACTTGGCAAAATTGTCAAAAGTGCTGTTACAAAAGTTCTAAATGAAGACTCCCCCTTTAAAAAGTTTGAAGAAGGCACCAATTTAGGTGATTTGATAATGAAACTTTATCAATTTGGTGTTGACCTAAACACAGATAAAAGTCTAAAAGGCAACCCACAAATGATTGGTTCCATAATAATGGAAACTTGTAAAAGAATGATGGAACTTTATAATAATAAAGATATGGAAAACGATTTTAAAACAGAATTTGCAAGACGCAAGAAACAATAAAAAAAGGGAACTATATACTTGATGGCACAAAGTCAGTCCGATAAAGGCTAACTTTTTTTGTTTTTCCGAACTATTTATTGGAAAAACGAATAATGCTTGTTGAATCAAAGAAAAATAAAAAAGCCATTCGAAAGAATCCATGTTGAACAACCAATACAAAAAATCATATTGAGTATAATTGAATATTTATCAAACGGGATTTACAACGATAAAACAGGTGTTGCATTGCAGAACACTTCACCACAACAAGCAAACAACAAAGAAAATAACCAAGAAATAAAAGAGAATAGAAAAATGAACAAGAAACAAACGATAAGACTGAACGAAAGTCAAGTCAATAACCTTGTAAAGAAGGTTGTGAAAGAGTCTGTAAAGATGGTGCTGAAAGAAAACCAGATACTACAATGGACGAAAGACGATTTTTATGAGTTTGTATATAACTATTTGGATGCTCAAAATGTACACAATGGTTTGTTGATTGATACACCCTTTGGTGATTTGAATTACAAGTTCTCAGATGAAAAGACGACTTTATATATTTGGTTTGATAGTGAAGAAGAATGTAGTAAACTAAATGATTATGTGGACGCTGATGATGTCTATGATATATCATATTACGGCAATTGTGCATTTATAAGACTAATAGATGATTAAGCAGCACACTTGACAATCTTAACCTCCTCGAATGTGACAACATTCAGGGCGTGTTCCATAATGGCAGCGAATCTTTCGCCGCCCTTCTTTTTTCTGTTGTTGTAGCGGAACACCGCCTCGTCAATGTAACGCTGCATATAGTAGCGTGAAACAAAGTGGTATGTGCCATAAACCATACGCTTGAATTGTCCCCAAAAGCCCTCAATCGTGTTCGTGTACTTTCGTCCCACGGCAAACTCCTTTTGGCTGTGGTTGACAATCTCCCTGACATACCCGTTATCGTTCAAGTTGCAGTAGATATTGGTTTCGTCCGTGTAAACAACTGAACCAACCTTGATATGGTTCTTGATAATGGGCATAAGCGTTGCGCTCCTTGTGTCCTCAACCTTGATGGCAAACACATTGCCTTCCCTTTGCGCCATACCGAAAACGGGTGTCTTTGTCTTGGTGCTTCTGCCTTGAGTACCCTCAACCTTCTTGCTTTCGTGCTTGTTGGTTTCCCTACCACCCACATAAGTTTCGTCAATCTCAACCTCGTCCTCAAGAATTGGGGCTGATTGTGCAAAGGTGGTACGAATCTTGTGGAGCATAAACCAAGCGGTTTTTTGCGTCACACCCAAGTCAATGGCGGCTTGCTTTGAGGAAACACCCTTTGAGTGAGTTGACATAAGGAAAATGGCTCCAAACCACTTGTATAACGGCAATTTGGTGTCTTGGAAGATGGTTTCCTGAAGGATTGAGAACGAGGAACCGCACTCACGGCACTTGAAGCGTCCGTCACCACGGCGATATGGGTGCATACCACCGCAATACGGGCAAGCAACAAGTCCGTCAGGGTAGATTTGTTCCTCAATGAACTTTAGGCAGGTGGCTTTGTCACGGAAATGGCGGAAGATTTGGGGCAGGGAGTTGAAATGGGCAAGGTTAATCATAGCAATTCAGGTTGGTTACACTTATTTATAGTGTAGAATATACAATTTTTCAACCTGAAAAACCAGTTTTTTAACTGAAAATCAGAAATTTCTTTCTAATTTTGTGCCATCATGTACATAGTTCCCTAAAAAAAAGGCGATTAAATCTCGCCTTTTTCTTTTTCATTATTTTCAGTTCCAATTTTATATCTTTGAAGCATCATTTTAATTTGTGCATCTCTCAATTTTTCTTCTTCTTCCTTAAGTCTTGCTGTATATAATGCATATGCTTTGCCGATTCGACTAATTAAATATTGATAGGCATTTTGAGCAATTTTAATTATTTTATCCACTACTTCTTCTGCTTCACAATTAAATATTCCATTGCTTATAAGCCAAAATGCAGCAATAAAGAATGAGGAACTGTTTTTTATTTCTAAACTCCTTACAATTTCTTCAGCATCTCTAAGCATCACATATAAATTACTAACGCCGTTATCAGCGATAAATTGTCTATAACTTCCGTAATGCTTTTTCTTTTTCATCGCTGTTGAATATGTTCCATTTACAAATGAATTTATTTCATGTTTATCACAATAGTATAATATTTCACACAATTGGCTAATACAAGGATTCCAATTACTCACTCCCCTTGCTATCGTGGCATACGCATCATTATATTGTGTTTTTCCTGATTTTTTACATTCCCAATAATGACTGCATTCATGCATTATTGTATCATTAAGGTCAAATGTATTTAAAACGCCACCAATTAAATAAACACCTAAATATATTGTATTTGTTTGATATGAATATCCATCAGAACGTCCATTTTTATTTATCCAATTTAATGCTTCTTCCGCATTACTAAATTCTTTATAAATAAAATCCACATTAACATCAGATAATTTAGTCTTAACATTAAAAAATTTTTCTGTAATACCTTGATTTAATAGAGAAAAAACTTGTTTTTCAATTAAATCCGCAAGTTTAACAACCTCATCTGCAATACCCAATTCTTCATTGATTATATTATCAATTTGTTCTTCGAGCATTTTTCTTTTTAACTTTGGTGATATAGTTGTCTCTTTAACCATTATTTTGCTTATTTTATAATTATTCTTAATTCTTCTTCGACAGGGACTATTAAATTGCCTTCTGGGTATTGAGTACCATCACAGTTTATTAAATCCCCATTAAATTTTATTTCAAACCATCCATCGAAAATACCTTTTTTTGCAACATCACGGTCTTTCCATTTGTATTGTAAAATATATTTTTCATCACAACCTTCTTCATTGGCAAGTACAATATTTGCTTCGGCTTTTGCCACTTTAAGTAATCCAGTTTCTTCGTCTTTCATGCTAAAAGTTACCGTACTGTCTTGTAGAGCCTCATTTATTAATGATTTCTGAAAATCGTATCTTCCGTCATTTATTAATTCTAATTCTAGTGACGGCAATTTAGAGAATTGTCTTATTATGAAATTTTGCATCTTATTATTTTTACTATAAATAGTTTAAAATAACCTTTATTTCCTTGTTTTAAAACATTCAAAATCGTTTTCCTCAATATATCCCTTTATACATGGAACAATTTTTGAAACACATTCATCATTGATTTTATCAACAAGGCCCGAAAAATTAGTTGATGCTTTGGCTTCATCTGTTGGTTTCATGAAAATCTGTATTTCAAAATACGATTTCTTGTTTTTGGTCATACGAGTGTCGGCTATATCCGAAACTAACATATAATCCCTTTTACATAACGGATTGTTCTTCAGAAAATCACTGAGTAATGTCTTGGCTTTATTCTCTATACTAAAAATATTGTTTTTATATGATTCTTTTTCCTTAATAGGAGAAATGTAAGAACCCAATTCAATATAAATCACTTCAGGATTTTTTTTATCAATGGTTCCAATTTTAATTTTAAAAATGTCATCAGAAAATTTTACTTCACTTTTTATCTTTTTCATAAAATATTTTTAAAAATATAATATATTTTTAAAAAAAGTCAAATAACGAAAAAGGGGCCCTTGCGCATAGGCTCCCTTCATTGACTAACCTTATGACCTCATAGCGAGATTTGGGCAGCGTCATTATTTTTCTTTAAACAATATTTCCCAATCTGTTTCTTATAAATAGTTTTTGGTTTGGTATTTTTTTAAAAAACAACATTAAAAAAAACTATTATTTTATAACTATTTATGTTAAAGAATAATAAAAAATGATAAGACACTTTTTTTTAGATAAAACCAATACGATTATTGAGAATTCGCTCCAAAATTTAGGGTTAAATCCTATTTTAAGCGTTGGATACGGCCAGTTTTTAATGAGGGGATTACTTCATTTCGATATAAACGAAATAAAAGATTTAATAAATAATAAAACATTTGCCAATACGGATAAATTAAGTTTTACTCTTAAAATGACAAATTGTTTCTCAGTTGATACGGTCCCTTATGAAAAACCGATACATATTGCACCTGATTTTAAATTTGATAGGGCCACTTCATTCGACTTAATGCTTTTCAAACTTCCCATGGATTTTGATATGGGCCGTGGCTTTGATTATAAAAACGACTTTTATATTCAAGACAAACTTGCATATGCCGAAGATGGCTCTAACTGGTATTTTGCAAAAAAATTCGTACCATGGAAATATGAAAGAGATAAATTTGACCTTGATAATATGCCGTTGAATATCAATAGGAAAAAATACTATGATAGGAAAAGGTCAGATGAAATATCAGAGGAAATATTTAAAATTGCAAGCGCTTATTCAGATACAGGCGATTGGGAAAAAGCACAAAATGACCTTATTGAGTTAACTGAATCATATTCATTAAACGAAGAGGCTTTACATGGAGGTATATATTCAAACGAATTTTTAATGGAAGAATATGAAAAATATCTTAATGGCGAGGATTCTATTATAATTGGTACACAACATTTTGATTTCGGTAACGAAAATCTTTCAATAGACATAACAAAATATGTCATGGATGAGTTAAAAGACGAAATAGACGATACATTGGAAGATTATGAGAAAAAATGTATTGATAATTTTGGTTTGGGCCTTGCATTTGTACCCGAAACCGAAAAAATAGGCTCACAACTTAATGAATATTATGTTGGTTTCTTTACTGACAACACAAACACATTCTTCCATCCTTATGTTGAAGCAAATTATAATGAATATATAATGGATGACAGGGAATCGTTTACATTAGGAAAAGAGAATAAACTTTATCTTTATGTCTTTGATGATGGAATACCTACCAATCTTGACAAAAATCCAATATGTACCATTAATGATGAAGATGTTGAAGTGAAACAATCCACAAAAGGCGTTTATTACGCTTCTGTGAGCACTTCAGGTAATGAAATGGAAAAGGGTGCCATCTATTATGATAAATGGTCTGAAATCGTTTTAAACGGCGTTTCTAACGAAGATGTAGAATTAGAGTTCTCTACAAAACCTTTATCAAATAAATTAAAAATCAGCGAAAATTCATATTCAAAAAATCTTTTGGTGCCTTCTTTATATGGTATAAATGATAATGAAAGACTTAAAAGAGGCCAAGAGCGTGAAATAACCGTTGATTTCAGGGAGAAATACTCAACAGATAAAAGAATGTTGGTCTCAAACGCTGAATATCGCATTTATGTTTATGATGGGGCAAGACAATTGGAGGTTGTCCCATATACAAAAATAGAAAAGTGTTTCTTAAATAACTTCTTTAAAATATACACACAAGATTTCATACCAAATAAATATCATATTGATATTAAGGTAAATGATGGTAGAGAAATAAGATTTTTTGAAAATGTGCTTTCTTTCGAAATTATAAGTGATGTAACAGAAAGATATGAATAGCAAAAAGGCCGTTATTAAAGCGGCCTTTTCTTTTTAGTTTATTCTAACTGTATCTGACAATAATTTTCCGTCATCAAGATACATGGTCTTTTTCTCCTTAAGTTCAGGTAAACCACTTGCGTCACAAGGTGGTAACATTGGAAATGGGTGCGTATGTTTTATAAATGCATCAATAAAAGTTGATAAAATATCAACCAGTTTTTCACCATATGGAAGTTTATAGGCTTCATCCATGGCACGTTTTAATTCTTCATCGGTAATTAAATCTTTTCTATCGGTGGTAACAAATTTCTCTTCTTTTGAATTATTTTGTAATAAATTAATTTTGTCTCCGACAAGAGTTACTGTACTTCTAACCTGAGTATCGCCGCTTTTAGCATTTCCTTCTGTAACAATTCCATTCGGATGATATTTAATTTTAATATAAGCAGGGTCTTGTTCATTGAATTTCATATCATAATGGTCAGTTTCATTTACGAGTTTAACACCTGCTTTAATTCTTACATCATCATCAGTGATTTGCAAATCCGCATTTTTCCTACCCCTTAAAACAACATCATCGTCATTTGGTAAAATACCATTACATTCAGGTTTTGTGCTTGGGGCTATATCAGGTTTAAATGCAGTACCGCGCATAAATGAAGTTGCATAATTGGCATCATCCTTAAATATACGATGGTCTTGTGAAATAACAGGCCCAATATAGTATCTTTGGCTTGTTGAATGACCTAAATCAGTCAAAAGTACAAAAACACCTTCACCGAATTTTGGTTTTACATGTAACATTTTAGGTAAAAGAGGAAAAGCCCATGGTATTTTATCATCAGATATGCCATCGTCTTCAGGCGATATTCTGACTTTAATTAAATCCATGTCAGTTTCACCCGAAGAACTATACTTTTCGTTTACAGCAATAACCTTACAATATCTAACGCCTTTTATTTTAGCCATTTTTAAAATATATTTTGTCTAAGATTTATTTCGTTGTTTACATCATTGTATTTTCTCTGTATTTCTTCCAATTCTTCACAAATTTTTACTATTTCTGCTTTTTTGGCTTCAAATTCATTCTGTAATGTCTCAATACAAAGTTTTAACTCCATATTTGACATATTATTATAATCAGTTCTATTCATGTTTCTTCTTTAATTATTGCATTATTCCTGTTGCTATTGAATTTAATATATTTCTTCCAATTGCAGTAAACGGGCCGCCAGCATTACCGCCTTCAACTTCAACAAGAACGCTATTAGCCGGTACTGCCACTTGAACCGCCGCATCATTTTTTAACGCATCAACCATTGCTCTTACCACATTATATGTATATGCATTTATTAAGTTAGTTGTCCCATCCGGATTCTCATCTGTTGGAATACCAATAAGTTTATTGTTTTGAATTATCTGTGATGTTATCTTATACGCCGATAAGCCCGTCCTCATTAAAGAAGTACACCTTAATAACAATGGTGGTAAAATGTTCACAGGTACTCTTGTATTTTCCAATGCTTTTGTAATTGTATCTATTACACCCGATATATTCATGGATATTTAAATTTTATCTTAATTATTATTAACACTCTGATGAGCTTTCAGGTATATTCTGCTCGTTTACAATATCAGCATAATCAACTTCGTCAATGCCGCCAGTTCTTTCAATTTCAAGACCTATCATTAATGGTAAGCATTTCACTGAATTAAGCAATATAATAAGCCAATCGGTAATCATTTCAAGATAAAGCATAAGCATCATCTCGGTTAACATTGGCATAACTTTCTCATAAAACAAATCAAGTAACAACTGTAATATCTTATCTTTAATATAAATTACAATTGATTTAATCAAGCCTAAAATTTTATTTATAACTAAATTAAGAATTTTAGTGAAATCGTTACCTAAAGCCTCGTCAATCTTCACAATACCAAGCATTTGGAAATTAATCATCATTAAAAGCATTACTTGTGGTGTAAACAAGGATTCAGCAATAGGCATAACAATAGCCCATATAAGTTTTTGGTACATATTTGAATCAAATCCAAAATCAAAACTATATTCAGTTTTTTCATCAGAACCTTCTGTCATCATCACATTGGTGACTGTTTTTGTAATCATTGATGTCGTACCTTGTGAAGAGGTGTTTTGATTTATTTGGTCCAATTGGTTTATATAATCATTAACATCGTGTACTCTAATTCTAACCGATTCATCATCACTTCTTGTAGCTTGATATCTACTTAACAGCATTTCTTCCAATAAATCATTATAATCTTCATTTGAAAATGATTTCCAACAATCCTCTATTTCCATATCATTGGCAGTTATAATGGATTTAATGGCTTTAGCAATAACTGCTTCTATCCTTTTTTTATTAAAATCAAATTTTACACTTGAAGGTGTATCCATAGCAAATCCTATAAGCGATTCCAATAATCTTACAAGCAATAATTTAGGATTAAGTATTTGTATATTCTTAAGATATTCCCAATCAAAACGATAAATACTTGAATTAAAGTATTGTCCAAAATCACTACCATGTTCATATGTACCATCATATATTTTCTTACGCTTTTTAGGCTTGTAATATCTTTGGGAAGGAAATCTCAATAAGAAATTATCTTCATCATAACGTTCAACCTGTATAATTGGGTATAACACTTCAGTTTCAGGGTTTTCGTTATATTCAAACTCTCCGCCTTCTTCTGATTTTGAAGAATACCAAATATTCCAGTCGCCACCGTTACGGACAATCCCCTTTTTAGCAGCTGTTAAACGGCTATCCCACATTAGATGGTTTTCTTCTTGTTGGTTTACCACACTACCTTTATTTAATGAATACCATAAAAATGCGTTCATGTCATTTGAACGATAAACAAGATTTGGATTTACGCCTTCATAGCACACAATATATTCAGGGTCTGTATCATATACATTATCAGGTACATAAGTACTTCTAATTACATCTTGGGCCTCTTTGGGGTCTTCTAAAAGTTTATATGTATACCATGATGCTGTTGTTTCAATCTCACAATCATAAGAGCCTGTATGGTCTGCTGTTTTAACAACTATCTTTTTTTCATCCGCTCTTGAATCGCCAAAGATTTCCAAATCAATTGTTTCACCACTTTCTTCCCAATTATTCACTTCGCCATTTGTTGCTGTTAAATATATCCATGAATTAGTACCGTCTTCCTCATTTCCAACTTCACACCCTTGTTTATTACCATTAATCGTTATACTGACAATTTCTGTTGGATAATAATAAACCTCACCACTTAAGCCCGTTTTTATCATAACAGATTGTATGGTTTGGCCTTCAGAACAATCTTGGCCTTTATCTATTTTAAAAGTTGTTGTTTCTTCACTATCACACTCTCCAGTTAAATAATTAACTTTTATTTCTAAATCAATTGGTGCTCCTGCTGACTGTATTGTATCAGTATTTATGTCATGCTCATTAATTTCAAAATACATATTTGGAAACATATATTCAAAATTCACCAAATATTCTTTTTCATATAAACTTGTTATTGCTGAATAAGATTCACCTGCAATCACTTGTGTATGTGCACTTTCAATCTTTGATTCTGTTACATATTCCTTATGATAATATTTATCAGTTCCGTCCGTTAAATAATATAAAGAGCCCTCTTTTGTTGACGGCGAAATAGATAACATCCCTAATAAATCAATTGAAGAAACAGGAATTTTTAATTTATTTTTATCATTATCATTAGTTCTTTTTGTTTTTTCTGCGTCGTCTCCCATAAGAGGTTCAAGAGCGTCATAATCAAAAAGTTCAGTATCTAAAATTGGTAAAGCCGAACAAGTAAAAATACTTGTAAACAAAGCCATTAAAATACCTTTTATTGAATATTCCAAGCCTTCAATAAATGGATTTTGCATGTCAACATTAAGGTCCCCGTTACTTATACTTTCATATAGTCCATCAATTGTATAAGCAATTTTACCTTCAAACCCATATATTTTACCAATTAAATATGATAACAACTCCTTAGGGTCTATACCAACCGCTTTAAGCACATCCATAATAAATTCAAAGGCGGAAGTATAAGTTTTTCCGTCTCTCTCGAATAATCCCATTGGAAAATTTTCAAGCAATGTCCTTATTGCCCCTATGTTGCTTAATACCCTGTCAGTCTGATTCATGTTTTTTAATTTTTCTTAAGGTCATATGTTATTGAGCCATCATTGTCTTCATCAAGCATATTTTTTATCTCATTAAGGTTTAATGAAGTCCTTTTCTTATAATTTTTATCATTAACCGTTGCCATTGCGTCACCGTTATGCTTTAAAATCTCACCCATAAATTTGGCGACTTCAAATTTGGCTGCAATAGCCTTTTGTTTGTCGCCGATGAAATCATGTATTGATTTTGCATATGTGGCCTTTGCATCGATAGAAAAACCATCTTCGCCCATATTGGTTGAATTAACGAGTTTGTTGATTTCGTTTTGTATTTCGTTAATTTGCCTACAAGCTTGGTCGTATATCTCTTGAAGCAATTCTTCTATTTTTTCAACAGAATTTAATCTGACTTTATATCTTTTAACTTCCATGCTCTAATTTTTATTATAAATAGTTTTTAGTGAAATATCTAACCACCTTATTTTATTTCATTCTCTTTAAGGAAATAATAAACATTTCTAAAACATTTCATGTTGTCCCTTAATTCTTTAGTTGTCATCATGGTATCTTCTCTCAAAAAATAAAGTATTGAAGATTTCTGTAACTTTTTACTACCCTCATTCGGTAATACTTTTTCCCAATTCTTTAAAAGATTTATTAATGATGTCCCAACCTTTATCTCGCTATCAGTTAAGCCAAAAATTTCTCTATTGTCTATCATATTTTTTATCTCATTTGTTATACCCTTAACTAATACTTCTGCATGTGTACTAAAACTATCTTCTTCTGTCGAGAATTTCTCATCGTTGTTTATTGATTCATATATATCCTCATATGAAGAATTTCTTAGTTTCTTTTTTGCGTATTGCGAACACTTATACATCAAATAATTTCTACAAATAGTGCCACAATAAGAATAAGCCTTATATTTGTGCAAAACTTTTCTGAAATTACTGTCACCTTGTTCTTCTTCGAAATCTACATGGATAAATTCAGGGTCTTCTTCATCTGCACCTTTAATTTTATCATTATAATCACTTTCGCTGATTTCGGTAAACTTTATATTTTCAGTATCACCTGTATACGGGTCATAACAATATATTTCAGGCTTAAAGTGGTTTAATTTAGTTAATAAGTACGAAATTGTGTCACTAAAATTCTGTTCGAATTCTTCGTCAGGTACAAACAGTTTATAACGCCTAATGATTGATTCAATCATTTTTGTTAATGCAGGATACAGAACTTTATTAAAAATTCTGTTTTTCTCCAATAAATTAGTTTCATTTATATATTGAACTATTGCATTTTCCTCTGTATCATAAAAATAACCCTTTTTCTCTTTTGGTTTTCTTCCTCTTTTTCCCATTTCCGCTAAATTTTTTCCAAAAACTCAGCAAAACATCTAAATCTACATTAAAAATGTACTTTCCGTATTTTTACTCAAAAATTCATAAGAGTCTTCCTAAGATGTTTAAATGGGGTATTTCTACCCCATTTCTGTATGCATCATTATTGTTATTCTTCAGTATAGACCTTATTTCTATCTTTTTTAAAGTAAAATTCTTTCTTTGCTAACTCAACCCACCAGTCGGCTTCTTTTTCTGTCATTGTCTCTTGATATTCGTATGTCATACTATCTTTTCTACCAACAAAATGATAATAGCCAATCTTTGGTATAACATAAATGCGTTTACCCTCATGGATTGCTCTCAGTAAATACTCATACCAAAATACCAATTTCATGGATTCTTTTAATTTACCAAGCGAAACAAAATCATTTGTTTTAAATACAGCACCTGAAACATTAAAGCCCAAATAATTTTCTAATGATTCAGCATCAACGCATCCTATTTCTTCTGAAAAAGATGATGACCAAAAAGCCTCATTTGAATAACCCAGTAATCTGCTTGTGTTATTTTCATCCTCGTCATATTCTGCCACCATTGTCAACGGCAAAAACGCAGAAGTGTCATTTGTATCATATTCAATCTCTTTTTCTACATTGTCGAACCATTTCTTTGAATAGATGTCATCATACTCAAGTACCGAAAAATATTTTGTTTCAACACTATCAATGGCAATGTTAACATTATGTTGATATGAATTTTCTTGTGACATATTTATAACTTGTATGTCTTTCCCCTTATCATTTGAAAATTCATAAACATCTTTACCAACCAATATGATTTTATTATCGCCACAACTTTCAATTGCACGGTTCAATAATTTGGTAACATTCTCATTATATGACTTTAATGGTATAATTATCGTTAAATCTTTCATTACTCTTCTTTTGTTTTAAAAACATTATTTTCAACATCAACTAAAACCTCTTCAAAATCAGTCAAACGTTTCTTGAAAAGTCCATTGACATAAACATCATTAATTTCTTTTTCCTGATTTTCTTCGGTATATAAATCCGATAATTTATTTTGCTTTTCATAGATTTCTTCAGGAATTGAATCTAGCATCCAACTGTTTATAACCGAAGGGAGCAAATCAGGTATGTCTTCAATCTCATTAAACCATAAAACTGAATCAGTTAATTCTCCATTTTTATCCAACATCCAGTCGGTCGGATGAATTGGTGCCTTGGCCACAACAATATTTCCACATTTAATTGCTTCTAAAATATTATATCCAAATTTTGTCTCATCATCCATCCATATGGTAAATGTGCTCTCTCTCAATGCCTCACAGAACATATCTTGTGGCAAACCACGTAAATCTCTAAATGAAACCCATTTATATAACGGATTCTTCCAATAAAACAGTTTCATTATTTGATTGTAATGCGATTGATTCTTTGCTAAAATATTAATGACTAGTTTTCTAGGTGCCTCATTATTTCTGAACATCTTTCTTATTGAAGGTGAAACAACATGGCATCTTAAATCAGGAAAATATTCCTTTATTCTCTTAACCTGCTCATTTGTTGTTACAATAGCGTCTGTTATACCTAAACTTGTTGGAGTTAAATGTGGTGGCATAAATTCGCATATGTTACTGTAATTTTGAATTATAACAACTTTTTTACATGGTAATTTCTTTGTTTGTATCATTACATTTGCAAAAATTTCAGGGATAAACAAGAAATCACTTGGTGTTATGTTAACATTCTGTTTTTCAATGTTATAATGTGGTAATTCAGCATATTCTTCCCCAAGCCAACCGCCAACACCAATAAATTCCTTTTCTTGATGAAGCATTGCAACATCATATCCAAGTTTCTTCAATGTCAACGCTGTTTGGTAAATATATTCGAGCGAACCATTGGGATTGCCTTTTGTGTCAAGTACAAAAAATAAAACTTTAAACTCTTTATTTTTTAATTTTGAAATACTTTCATTGGTTATTTTAAGCATTTCGCTTTTTGTTATTTCTGCCATTTATATTCTTTTTTTACTATTATTCATCAATTTCAATTAAAATCCCCCAATTAATTAAGGTGTTAATCGTTAAACAAGTACCAAAATCAAGCACAAAATTATCTTCGTCTTGATTATTTTCCAATAATGCAATAACCAAAACTTTAACAACATCATATATTATCATGTCGTTTTGCTGATTGCCGAAAATTTTAGTTTCATGTTCAACTTTGTTCGATAATACTAAATCACCGTCTTCATTTTGTTCATAAGCGTGTGATATTTCATATTCTTTATTAACACCATCTTTTGAAGATGTTAAACAGACTTCCTTAAGTCTTGCAAGGTCAAATGCGTACTTTTTACCGCAAAATTCAAAATATTTGTTCTTAAATCTTTTCATATTTATTAACTATTTTTATTAGATTATCTGTATTTTTTATAAAAGAGCTTAAACTTGAATATTCTTCATCTGATTGTATGCCCTTATTATATTCTGCATTTATTTTAATTACATACTTGTCTTCAGGTTTTAAATTGATTAAATCCGGATTAGCAGTAATCAATACATCACATTTATCCCATATTTCGGCTGAATTTTTAGGGAAAAATATCTCACGGGCCTTACAAGCTATTTTGGACAAAAAGAAAAGTGTACTACCAATTGATAAACCATATTCCATTGGCGAAACTATTACAACCTCAACATTTTCATCCAAATCAAGGTCCTTTAGCGTCTTCTCCATCCATGTATTTAATTCGGTTTCCAAATTTTTGGTGCAAACACCACACTTCCCATATAATTCATAAGCAAAATCATTATAAATAAAATTATGATATGCTGCTTCACTATTGAAAGGGAAAAGTTCGTTCATTTTGTTTGTCCAAAATTCAAATTCGTCCAAATCAAATTCATGATTGTATTTTTCAACATAATATCTTAAAAAATTATTTGAAAAATCTCTTACGACATCATTTAAGTCTATTGCAATTCTCATACTTTAATTATTGTATTTTCTAAATTTATTATCTCTTTTTCTATTTCCTTAAGTTTATCATCTCGTCTTTTCAATGCACCCAATCCCCCAAAATCCAAAACATCTTTCTTTGGTGCAAGTTTATTGTATTTTTCATCCATTTCTTTTGTCATATACTTTTCAACAATGGATTTTCCATTTGACAATATGTTACAATCAAAAGTAAGAACAAAACTTCCATCAAAAACATTCATATCGACCATTTTAATATCATCATACTTAAACAAACACATATCTTCTGAATTCCATGCCTTGTTGGACACCCATTCAATTTCTTTAAAATCAATTAAATCTGATTTAAAGTTTCTTGTTTCAAACATTGTAAATAAATTGGATATTAAAATTGCGTCTATTTTTCCAAATTGACTTGCTTGTGTGGGCATATAAAAATCGACAAAAGCACGATTTGGATTACTTTGTTCCCTAACAGCCATTTTTGTGACAAACTTTTCAAGTTGGAATCTTGGTATGACATTTCCATGGTCAATTGTTAATATTGTGTCATAGTCATATATTCCACTGGGAATGTGTATTCCCTCTTTTTCAAACATCTTATTGTCTTGTATTACTTTTAATTTGGTATCTTCTGTCTCGTAAACAGGTGGATGTTTCATAAAATCTGCATATGTCTTCTTTAATAGAAAATCTGTATTTGAAAATATTGGATTTCCATCTTCATCAAATGTCATTGTAATTGTTGAAGCGTCATATTTATCGGCTTCCTTAAGAATTCTATAATGTTTCTCACGGATTTCTTCTACTTCTTTTGTTACCCTTTGCTCCAACAAATCATCCATGACACCACCCTTTGATAAATTTTGATGAACACCATTATCAATTACGTCACCATTTTGATTAAACATTAATTTATTGGCGTTATCCATACCATAAAGCAATGAATACCAAAAAAGTTTAAGGCCAAATAGCACACTTTTAAATAAATTATACTTCTTTTTCATTTTTTACCCATTTTATCTTTTATGCGCTTTTCCATCTCATTAATCACATCATTTCTAAATGTGTTATAAAGATTAAAAAGTGAATATTCTCCGTTATTTATAATTGTTCCGTCATAACTTTTTGAAGAACTCTCATACTTCATACATACAATTCTTGCAATTTTTTCAAGTTCTATCAATTCTGTTAAACCACATTTGGTTAAATCTTCTTTTTTTTCCATATTTTTTTCTTAAAAAATAACATTTAAAGGTATAAAGTAAATAATTTTAAATATATTCAACTATTTATTAAAAAAGTTTTTTTAAAAAAGATGAAATATAGATTAACAGAAGAACAGTTTAATCAACTTATAGCCGAAAGTACTAAAAGAATACTTTCAGAAGCAATGGAAAACGAGGGTTTCTTTTCAGGGCTCGGAAAAGCATGGGGTGCTGTTAAAAATGCATACCAAGATTTCAGTGATGGGTATAATGGTGCTGTAAGTAATCGTAGTAATGGTAATAACAATAATAACGGTGGACAAGGCGGAAGTTGGGAACAAACACAAATGTTGAATAAATTAAGTACTGAAATAGAACAACTTAAACAACAAATTGCTACATT